>JAAUYH010062056.1_pt1 | contig 20647 bp, 20 predicted proteins | sample 7278061 | NCBI WGS metagenome assembly JAAUYH01 (sample SAMN14350203, study PRJNA611818) | marine sediment metagenome | isolation source: surface marine sediment (0.6m) | place: French Polynesia: Moorea | collected 2018-08 | reverse complement strand
TTTACTAAACTTTACATTCATTTCTATTTCAATCTTTATGGATTGCATAATCAATCGTCGAGCCCAATTTTCCGCCAGTCATCGCTATTGGTTATCGGAATGGGATGAAGCAAAAAATAAGCAGTATTTTGGTGCTTGTGCCAACTTTCCAGGACATGGACATAACTATGTTCTCTACGTCTCCCTTGCTGGTGAAATAGACAAGTATGGCATGGTACAAAACTTATCTGACGTTAAACGAGTCATTAAAGAAGAAGTAACCAGTCAATTAAACTACGCTTATCTTAATGATGTCTGGTCAGAATTTCAGCAAACCTTACCAACAACAGAAAATATAGCTAAAGTAATTTGGCATAGGTTAGCACCCCATTTACCACTAGTTGAAATTAGACTTTTTGAAACCCCCGAACTTTGGGCAGATTATCAAGGAAATAATATGGAAGCATCTTTAACCGTCAAAACTCATTTTAGTGCTGCTCATCGCCTCGCACTCCCCCATCTCGACTTGGAAGAAAATAGTAATATTTATGGCAAATGCGCTCGTCCTAACGGTCATGGACATAACTATCATCTAGAAGTTTCCGTGATAGGGGAAATCGATTCTCGCACGGGTATGATAGTCGATTTAGGAGCTTTGCAACAGGTAATTGACGAGTATGTCGTTGAACCTTTCGATCATACTTTCCTCAATAAGGATATTCCTTATTTTGCTGAAGTTGTACCCACAGCGGAAAATATTGCTTTGCATATCGCTCAATTACTAACCAATCCTATCAAAGAATTGGGAGTAGAACTAGATAAAGTTAAGTTAATTGAAAGCCCTAATAATTCTTGCGAGATTTATTGTCGTCAATCAAAACAAAATGTAACATCAGGAGAGAAGAGGGAACCAGCCATCGCTTCTTACTAAAAAATATTGGTTTTGCTGTCTGGCGATCGCGCACTGCTGCCTTCCGCAGATGGCTAAAAAGAGAATAATTTCCATAGAGCTTACGCAAAATGCACTTTGTTACGCTATGTGTATGGTAAGGTGAGCATTAACCACCTTGACTACAGGGTTTCTCCGTAAATCCTGTTTGAGTCTTGAAATATAACAGTAGTCTGTTAATTTCTCATTCGGTTAAGAAAAAAGATAGAAATTTTTACCCTTAAGAGCATGATGATACTTTTGAAAGACTGCTAATATTTGCTTTATTAGTCTAATAAAACCAGAAAGAGTGTTTGATAATATGGGCAAAAGTTAATCAGCCCCTTTATATTCATTACTGATTAACTGGTTATAAAATGTTCAATCTAACAAAAGGAGTGCTCAAAAATGGAATCTGAAGCGCAAAAAACAGAATTACAAGCTACTGGTTTAAATACTGACGTTCCCGGTATGATGGCGACTAGAAGTCAAAGCTATACAGGGCAGCAAGGAGCAGAGATTATTGACCAGGTAAAAGAGTTTTTAGTAAAGTTACCCGATGAGATTGGTAATTTCTTCTCGAAGAATAAAGAAGCATTAACGATTATAGGCTTAATCCTGGCTGGTGGAATCACCGTTAAAATAGCATTCGCTATCCTTGATTCAATTAACGATATTCCTCTTCTAGCTCCCTTGTTTGAACTAGTGGGTATAGGCTACACAGGATGGTTTGTTTTTCGCTATATGTTGAAAGAATCTACTCGTCAAGAGCTAGGAACTGAGTTAAATGCTCTCAAAACCCAGTTTTTGGGTAAAGATTCTTTTAACGGCTAAGTATAGTTCCTACACTGTAAAATAACGGAGTCTGCACTGACCTGATTTTGCGGTTACAACAGCTGATTTTTTGGGGTGATTTTTTGTTAAGACAAAAGGTGTTAGAGAAAATTTCTTATTTTTATACCTGCTTTAATCTCTATTTTCTTAAACCCTAATCTCCCAAGATTAATTAATTCATACTAGTTTTGTCCCCATAAGCAATTGTGGGGACTATTTTTTACTCTAATTATCTAGAAGAATACACAATACTCGTGCGACCGCTCAGTGCCAGGCTGCGCCCGATCGCAATATTTAAAAAATAAACAAGATAATCTGGAGTAGGAAGAAACATTTATAAATTGTGCTCCTAGCTTGTTAATATAATTGTATTACGCTGTATCGATTTGTTATCAAATCCCAACAAATTAGCTGACAAAGTAGTAGAAATTATGGTCACAATTATTACAGAATAAAGAATATTCCCGTATAGATTATTAAAACACTTAAATCATTTATATATTTAAGGAGAAACAGTAATAACGATGGATTGCAGCCATATTCAATTTTGCACTCAAAAAGAGAAAATAGACTTTTATCAACTACAAGAACTATTTAAACTGGGAGCTTTTTGGGCACAAGAACGAACACAATCAGATTTAAAAACGGCGATCGCCAATAGCAATCCTGTAGTTAGCATTTGGGATGGGGAATATTTAATTGGTTTTGCTCGCGCTACTTCTGATGGTGTTTATCGCGCTGCAATTTGGGACGTAGTAGTTCACCCCAAATATCGTGGACTTGGGTTGGGAGGCAAATTAGTAGAAACTGTATTGAGTCATCCTCAAGTAAATAAGGTAGAAAGAGTCTATCTAACTACTACTCATCAACAAAATTTCTACAAACACATTGGTTTTGAGTATAACGATACTACCACTATGGTTTTATACAATAATTCCCCCTATCGATTACTTCAAACCGAGAGTCGAGAGTTGGAAGTAGGAAATCGGGAATAGAGCGAGTTCGGAGTTTAGAGGGACGTTCCCCGAAACGTCTGTACGAAAATTATAATTTTTTTTACGAGAGAATAATAAATTCAAATATCTGAAAATTAGAAAATTTTTGAACTTGCACATCAGTAAAAATTGTTACTATAATACAAATATTAAAGCGTAGTCGTTATGAGTTCAATATAAGTATTATGAGCGATCGCCAAATAGAGAATGTAGTAATTATTGGTTCGGGACCGGCAGGTTATACGGCTGCTATCTATGCAGCGCGAGCAAATCTTAAACCAGTTGTCTTTGAGGGTTTACAAGCTGGAGGAATACCAGGAGGACAATTGATGACTACTACAGAAGTAGAGAACTTTCCTGGTTTTCCTGAAGGAATTACAGGACCTCAACTAATGTCGAGAATGAAAGCACAGGCGGAACGTTGGGGAACAGAATGTTATACAGAAGATGTTATTGAAATAGATTTAAGTCAGCGTCCTTTTACAGTAGGTTCTGACGAAAGAGAATTAAAAACTCATAGTATTATTATTGCCACTGGTGCGACTGCTAAAAAGTTAGGATTACCCAGTGAGAAAATTTATTGGAATAATGGTATTTCTGCTTGTGCTATTTGTGATGGCGCAAGTCCGATCTTTATCGGAGGAGAATTAGTAGTTATAGGTGGTGGTGACTCTGCTGCTGAAGAAGCAGTTTATTTAACTAAATATGGTTCTCATGTTCATTTACTGGTACGTCGAGACGAAATGCGAGCCTCTAAAGCGATGCAGGATAGAGTTTTAGCCAATCCTAAAGTTACCGTTCACTGGAATACAGAAGCGGTAGATGTGTTTGGCGAAAATAACCGCATGACTGGGATTAGAGTACGCAACACTAAAACTGGAGCAGAAACAGAAATTAGAGCTAAAGGTTTATTTTATGCGATCGGACACAATCCGAATACGTCTCTCTTCAAAGGACAGTTAGAACTAGATGAAGTTGGTTATATTGTTGTCAAACCAGGTACCGTAGAAACTTCTGTAAAAGGCGTATATGCTGCTGGTGATGTCCAAGACCGTGAATACCGTCAAGCTATTAGTGCAGCAGGTACGGGTTGTATGGCAGCCTTATCAGCAGAAAGATGGTTATCAGAACACGAGCTAATTACTGAATATCACCAAGCATCACCATCAGAAACCAGTAAAACTGAAGAAGAGGTCAGCGAAACAAAAACCGAAGCGGATACAGAAACTAGTTTTGATATCAATGCTACTCGTCATTATGGCGGTTATGCTCTGAGAAAATTATTCCACGAAAGCGATCGCCTGTTAATAGTTAAATACGTATCTCCTACTTGTGGTCCTTGTAAAACCCTTACTCCTATTCTCAATAAAGTAGTAGATGAGTATGAGGGTAAGATTCACTTTGTCGAAATTGATATCACCGAAGACCCAGAAATCGCGCAAATGGGACAAGTTACAGGCACGCCCACTGTTCAGTTTTTCCGCGAGCGAGAAATGCTCAAACAAATAAAAGGAGTCAAGCAAAAAAGTGAATTTCGGATGGCGATCGAGGATTATATAAATTTGGAGAGACCTTCGGTAGTCGCTGACCTTCGGTAGTCGCGTACGCGTACGCGTACGTAGTTATAGTTTTAGGGAATTAGGCTTAATTGAAGTAGCAGAGAGGACAGAAGGGGGATTTCGCCTTTTTACACCAGAGGCGATCGCCCGACTGGCATTTATCAAACGTTCTCAACGTCTAGGACTCAGTCTACAAGAAATTAGCGAAATTTTGCAGATTCATGAGCGATTGCGCTTCAAAGGGGGGAGTGAACGGTTACATTAGTTTAGCTAAACTTGGGACTAAAATTATCTGCCAGTATCTTTAATACAAATTAAGGTTGAATTAGAGTAAGTTGAGTAGGTTCACTAATTTGACTATTGGCGATTGCTACTGCGCTAATAAAATATTTCAATCCCGAGGGAGCAGTATTGATTGGAGGAATTTCTAGCTGAAAAATTCCCTGAGAGTTGGCTTGTATTGTTCGATCGAGCAAGGTATCTCCTTGTAATTCAATTAATTCGCCGATTAAAGATAGTTTAGAAGTTACGGTAATTTTTACCTTGGCATGGGGTTGAGTTTGACCTTGAATCACAAATCCATTATTGTCGATCGCGTCTCCATTACTATGGCTAGTAAATTGGGGACGTAAGCTTTTATTGTTTGTTGCTGTTAACGATCTGGGTTGAAAAGAAGCCGAAGAATTATTGGCTGGTGACGATGGAGATACAATAGCGGGGGTACGAGCTATGTTCCTGCTGTAAGTAAAGGCTTGGGAGGCAGCACTATAAACAACCTGTTTTCCGCGCTGTAGTCTGCCGACAACGGCTCCTTCCACGATGCGCTCTTTGGTTGAAATAGGTATCTTACTTTGGTAAGTTCCAGGTGCTATCTCTTTGGCAGTTATTTCTCTAACACGATGTTTATCCCCAATTATTAAAAATGAAGCTTGTACTCCAGTAGTTCCTTTCATAGTAAGGGTTAAAATTTCTCCTGGATTTAAAGCTCGATCTATTCCATTATGAGTAACACTCTCAATTTCTATATTTTTGGTAGCTTGTTGTGCTGTTAAGTAATCTGTCTCTGTAGTTGTTTGTGCCAAACCTACAGGAGTGATAGAGATAATCGCCAAAAGATTAGCGGTTAATATTGCTAGTTTATATAAGTGATTGTCGATTGAGGAAACATTATTGGTCATTGGTAGTATCTTTTGACACTGTCTAACATTAATTTTATTGTTTATCGATCGAGGACTTATGGAGAGAGAATCAAAAATATTTATATGTCTAACGATTTTTGCGCTTGCTTTGTAAATATAACGAGCTTTTCAATCAAGAAAATATACAAGATCGATTGGTAATGTTTTAAATACATTTACACCTGCACTATAACTCAACAAAACCGTAAGATAAGATGTGAAAGCCATTAGAATATATATCACAATAAACTAAATAGAGAATAGATAGAATAGGGTACAAAATGGCTTCATGGTAAAAGTAGAGCATTTAAGGCAATTAAAACAAGGTTCTGACCGCTGGATAGAGTGGAGAAATAATCATAGTCAAATCACACCAGATTTAAGAGGAGCAAATCTTACTAAAATTAATTTAGAAAAAGTCGATCTAGCAACGGCTAATCTTTATCGAGCTAATCTTGGCAATGCGGATTTAACCGAAGCAAATCTCAGTTGTGCTAATCTACAACAAGCAGAATTAATTGATGCTAATTTGATTCAAGCTAATTTGAGTAATGCCGATCTTAGAGAAGCATATTTAATGGATGTAGATTTGAGTAATGCTAACTTAATTGGAGCCGATTTAAGAGATGCTAACTGTTGCGGGGCTAACTTAACTCAAGCTAACTTGATTGGTACTTCGATGCGGAAGGTTAATTTGCGTAGGGCTAATTTAACTAGTGCTAAGCTGAATCGTACTAATGTAAGCGAAGCGGATTTAGTCGAGGCTAATCTTAACCAAGCTGATTTGAGCGATGCTAATCTTTACGAAGCGGAGTTATTAGGAGCATTTCTCTACCAAACCAATCTTTATCGAGTTAAAGCGATCGCTACTCATCTTAGCAGAAGTTATTTATTTCAGGCTAATCTCAGTGAAGCTAAACTTATTAACACTGATTTTCGTTGGGCTAATCTTAGCTATGCTAGCTTAATTGGAGCTAATTTAACTAAAGCAGATCTTCGAGGAGCTAATTTAAAAGAGGCTAATTTAAGAGGATCTAACCTACGATCGGCTAATTTAAGGGGAGCTAATTTAACTAAAGCAGATCTTAGAGGAGCCAATTTAAAAGAGGCTAATTTAAAAGAAGCAGTTTTAAATAAAGCAATGCTTCAAGGCGCGATTATGCCCGATGATGAAAATTAGCCAGAATAATAACCCAATTTCTAACAATTTAATTTAAGAGCATTTACCGGTACTTCATCCCAAGATTCAACAGTACGCAGACGGGCTATCCACCCAGACTGTTTTTGCTTCTCTGTTAAACTATTTTGCCAATTGTCGTGACAATCTCTGGCTGCAATTTCATTTTGGCAAGCAATACAAGAATAGATAATTCCACAGGGATCGATTTGCTCATTTACCCAGATAGCCATTTTTTCCTATCTCCATAGCTCAGTTTTTCTATCTAGGATATTTTACCTCGTTAGCTTCGCTGTCAGGCTTCGCCGAAGCGCTTATTGAAACTAAAGACTGATGCTACTTATGTTTTTTTAGACAAAGTAATTTAGAATAGAAGCTACTACATTGCAAGTTTTGGTGGTACTAGTTGGGTTAAAGTTTTAGTTGAAAATTGAGGGGAGGCAAAGATTATGGCTAATAGCCGTCGTGTTTCTCGCGTATCTGCATTAATCAAGCGAGAAGTTAGTCAGATGTTATTAAATGGTATTAAAGACGACCGCGTGGGTTCGGGAATGGTCAGTATTACGGATATAGATTTGTCTGGCGATCTACAACACGCTACCATTTTTGTCAGTATCTACGGGACAGAATTAGCAAAAAAAGAAACTATGGAAGGGTTAAAAGCTTCTACTGCTTTTGTCCGTAGAGAATTAGGTCATCGCATTCGTCTGCGTCGTACTCCAGAAATCATCTTTAAAGAAGATACTTCTCTAGAAAGGGGCGATCGAATGTTAAATCTACTCAACACAATCAGTCAAGACCGTCAACAAAAGGAAAAAGTTACCGAAATTGCCGAGGAGTGAATTAACACAGTGACATCCTCCCGCGATTTATCGCGGGCTTCCTTACCTCGCGATAAGGCATTTCTGCCCTACGCCCTTCGGGTTCACCAGTTGCTCATGGGGGAAACCCCCAAGACCGCACTGGTTCACCACTTATCTAGATACACAGCAGCTACCATGTACCCCCGACAGATCGACGCTCGACTCGAATGGTGCGATCCCTTGTTCCGCACCCGCTCGCTCGACTTGACAGACAATTTCTTTCCCCCAGAGTCCCTGGGTACTAACGTATCAAAGATACTTATTTCCTTCATACGTTTGGAATTTTACCGACAAAACTTCTTTGTCGAACCCCATATTCCAAGTTGTCAAGGTACGGCTTTGTACGAAGTTACAGCAATTTACAGCTAGATTTTACGTACAAAGGTATTGTACAACCCCTGAAACCTTTGTTATATGAAGATTCTCTATCTAAATTGTCAAGTTCGCTTTCATCCCGCAGAGGTAATCGGGGGACTTCTCGCTCACAAAGTTAAATTAACTACTTTGGGATTAACCCCGTGACCAAATTATTACCTAATTGGCAACAATTCTCTCTCAAAGAAAAAATCGGACAAACGATCGTAGTCCGTGCTTCTGGTTATTTGTTTGATGCTCAAATACGCTATCCTGAGTGGGAAGTTCCCAATCATCAATTGCAGCGATGGTTAGAAAATTTAAATTTGGGTGGGGTTATCCTTTTAGGAGGAAGTTCTGCCGAACTACTAATGCGATCGCGACAACTGCAATCTTGGTCGACAACTCCTCTACTGATCGCTGCTGATATCGAAGAAGGAGTAGGACAGAGGTTTAGTGGTGCTAGTTGGTTTCCCCCACCAATGGCATTATCGGCAATAGCAGCTAAAAATCTGAGTTTAGCTCGAGAATATGCCCTAAAAATGGGAGAAATTACCGCTAAAGAAGCTTTAACAGTGGGAATTAACTGGATACTTGCCCCTGTAGTCGATGTGAACAATAATCCAGCCAATCCCGTGATTAATATTCGGGCTTTTGGGGATACGCCAACAATAGTTAGTAACCTGGCTACCGCTTTTATTGAGGGAGCAAAGCAATATCCAGTTTTAACCACAGCCAAACACTTTCCCGGACATGGAGATACGGTTACGGATTCTCATTTAAATTTACCTACATTACTTCATTCTGACGAGCGTTTGGCTCAAATAGAATTACCTCCTTTTAAACAAGCGCTCGCTACAGGGGTAGATAGCGTAATGACAGCGCATTTATCAATTCCTGCTTGGGATTGTCAATATCCAGTAACTCTTTCTAACTCGATCCTTAATGGTAAACTACGACAACAATTAGGATTTGAAGGCATAATTGTCACCGATGCTTTAATTATGGGTAGCATGACTAAATATGCTCCTCCAGAAGAAATAGCAGTTATGGCAGTAGAAGCAGGAGTAGATGTTCTCCTGATGCCCGATAATCCTGAAAAGGCGATCGACTCTATTTATAAGGCAGTAAAATCGGGACGTATTAGTGAAACTAGAATCGATCGGTCTGTTGCTAGAATTTGGCAAGCAAAAGAAAAAGTAGTTTTCTCTCCTCCTAATTCTTTATTTGAGTTATTTGACCCTGAAGCAACTAAAATTACCGAATCAATTCTGCGCGATTCTCTAAAAGTAGGGGGGAATATTCCTCTCCAACCTCCACAAGCTCAACCCGTGCGTAATTTAATTGCGATCGACGATGTTCTTAATTGCAATTTTCTCGATATTCATACCCCAGCAGTAGCCATACCCAAAAAATTAGGCTATCAATTGCAAATAGTCGCTCGCCAGACTCTAGCAGGTGTGCAGTTAGATACCAGAGATACTTTGTTACAGGTATTCATTCGGGGCAATCCTTTTCGGGGCAGTGCTGGTTTTACACCCCAAACACAAAAGATTTATCAACAACTAATAGCAGCCAACAAAATTCAAGGATTAATTATTTATGGTAGTTCTTATATTTTAGATTGGTTTTGTTCGCAAATACCTTCAGACTTGCCTTGGGTGTTTACTTACGGACAAATGCCCATAGCTCAAGCGATCGCTCTAGAAAAATTATTTAATCTGGCTCCTAATTTTTCTGATACCTTATCTAACCATAACTTTGGTTTTTAACTTCACCAGAATAAGGATGAAAGACAATACGATTGCGACCTTGTTTCTTAGCATCATACAATGCTAAATCTGCTACGGTAATTAAACTCTCCGCTTGTATGTTGTGGGAAGGGACAATATTAGTAACTCCTTGACTGAGAGTAACATAATCGCTAACGTCAGATAACTCGTGTCTAATAGCTAGACTTCCTACTGCTACCTTAATTTTGTGAGCGATATAAGTTGTTCCTTCTGCATCGGTATTAGGTACAATCACGGCAAACTCTTCTCCGCCATAACGAGCAACTAGATCGGCAGGACGTTGAACTGCACGATTAATAGCTTGAGCCACTTTAGTCAGACATTCATCTCCTGCTTGATGTCCGTATCGATCGTTGTAGAGTTTAAAATAATCGACATCGCAGAGAATCAATCCTAAAGGTGCTTTTTCTCTAGTCAGTCTTTTCCATTCTTGGCTCAAATATCGATCGAACCGTAGGCGATTAGCTACTTTTGTTAAACTATCGGTTATGACTAATTGTTTGAGTTGTTGATTGGCTAAATATAAATTTTTTTCTGTTTGATTGCATTGGTTAATTTCTTGTTGTAAAAGCTCATTTTTCTGTTTTAACTGCTTTTGCAATTCGCTGACTTCCAGTTGTCTGTGTATTCGGGCTAATATTTCTTTAAACTCAAAAGGCTTAGTTACATAGTCTACTCCTCCCAATTCTAAACCTTTGACTTTAAAGTCAACATCATTGGCAGCAGTCAAAAAAATAATCGGAATTTCTTTGGTTTGTTGATGAGATTTTAAATGATGGCAAACCTGATAACCATCAAGTTTAGGCATATTGATATCTAACAGAATCAAATCTGGGAGTATCGAATGTGCTAATTGTATTCCTGTCTCTCCATCTAGACTATGCTCAATTTGATAACCTTTACGTTCTAAAGTAAAGCGTAGAACCTTCACCTGTTCGATTCGATCGTCAACAATTAAAATTTTTTTTTTGTTGACATTGGGAAAACTAGATTGCATAGCTTAAGCTAGATCGGCCTTGTTCAATCCAAAATAGCAAAACAAATTCTTTATCGCTGTGATTTTTTAATAATTAAACAGATACTTTACTCTTAATCGAAGTGACAAAATTGGCTAAGATTTGCAGTCCATCATCAGCAGATTTTTCGGGGTGAAACTGAACTGCCATGATATTATCACGAGCGATCGCAGCAGTTACCCGTTGAGAGCCGTGAGTTACCATCGCGGAATTAACTTGAGGATCGCTAGGTTCTACGTAATACGAATGAACAAAATACACATAGGGGTTAGAGTTTAACTGCTGCCATAGAGCAAGATGAGGTTGAACGAACTCTAATTGATTCCAACCCATATGAGGAATGGTAATTCCTGGCTCTGAGCGAAAACGGCGCACCATACCAGGTATAATACCTAAGCCTGGTTCTTGCCCTTCTTCTGAACCATCGAATAAAATTTGTAGTCCCAAACATATACCTAAAAAAGGCTTACCACTAGCGATCGCTTTTTTGATGGGTATTTCTAAATTACGACTTCTAATATGCTGCACGGCAGGATCGAATGAACCTACTCCTGGCAATACCACTGCATCTGCATTGGCTATATCTTGAGGAGAATCTGTAACTTGCGGTTTTGCCCCTGCTTTTTCTAATCCCTTACAAGCAGAGTGTAGATTTCCCATATCGTAGTCAATAACTGCAATGGTAGCCATAGTTTTGTATTTGTGTTCATTACTTCCTTATTGTACTGTCTTACTATAATTAGAATCATAGGGTTTTACCGAACGAGAGTTTTTAAACTCCTCGCCACTTTATAAAAGTCTTTCTCGTAATATAGCCAACGCTCTAGAACTTCTTACCCTTGCTTCATCTGCTCGCGATCGGCAGCCAGTTCCTAATCTCTTGTTTGCTGCCGTACATTTTCTTTTGTTAAAAGGTTTATTAACAGATATAGATATATAGCCTAGAAGTATTGTAGATGTTGCTGTTTTGAGCTAAGCTGCAAGAGCTAATCTAAACTTCGATTTCGTGAGAAGCCGAACTCAGCATTAGGGTAATATGTACAAGGATAGGGAAGTTATTGTGGTGGGGACTGGTCTGGCTGGCTTGTTTTCTGCCTATAAGTTGGCCTCAAAAGGTACAAGAGTTAAGCTTCTTTCCACTCGGAGAATCGGCAATTCGGCAACGGCTCTCGCTGTGGGCGGATTGAATGTTGTGTCGCAAACCGCCGACTCTCCCAGGCTCCACGCGGAAGAGACGGTGAAAGTAGGACGCTTGCTGGCCAATCAGCGTCCCGTACTTCAAATGTGTCGCCAGGCACCTTCTCTCCTAGAGGAGTTCCTCAAGCTCGGAGTGGAATTTCCCCGCAACCGAACCACCTCGAATCTAATCGTCTTGAAGGGTGGTGGAAGCCACTTTTGTCGGAAAGTAAATGTCTCTGGACTGGCATTTTTACGAGTACTAGAAGACGAACTCAACAAATTGAAAGAAAACGGTAGAGTGCGCCTCCTCCAAGGATATCATTTTCTCTCCTTGCTTATTCATGAGGGAAATTGTCGAGGAGTGTACGTACTGCCGATGAAGGGGGAACAATCTATCAGTGCCATCAGAGCTAGTGCCGTAATCATGGCCACAGGTGGATGTGCGTCACTCTATCGGTATTCAACTTCGTGCCCTGAAGCTAATGGTGCTGCTGCTGGGGCTCTGCTCCGACAGGGGGTAGCCTACGCCAATGCCGAATTCATCCAGTTTCACCCCACTACCACCTTTGACCAAGGCTCTCACACCAGATTACTCTCAGAAGCACTCCGAAGTGGCGGGGCTCGGCTGTGGGCTAAGCGAGAGGGCAAGAGATGGTACTTTATGGAGGAACTCTCTCCCTCTTTTGGAAATCTGGCTCCGAGAGATATTATTGCCCGAACCATGCACAATCTGGTCACACAAGGACAATGCCAAAAATTCTATCTCGACATTAGCCCAGTTCCCATGGAGCTACGGGAACGATTGCTGCGGAGCCAACCTCCCACTAGTTCCATCGCCGTGAGACCAAGTGCTCATTTCTCGATGGGAGGGATACTAGTCGACGAAAACGGTATGTCTTCTCTGCCGGGTCTCTTTGCTGTGGGCGAGTGCGAGCATGAGTTTCATGGAGCCAATCGTCTCGGTGGTAATGCACTTTTGGCCTGCGCCTATAGTGCCTGGAGAGTAGCGGAAATTTCCCTTCCCCACTATTTCCAATTCTTACCCTTTATCAAGTCAGTGCCCGAACAAGTGTGTGAAGAGGGTCGCCAGGCTGAAGAGCAGTTGCAGGTAAGTCTTCTAGACAAGAGGGGCAGTGAGAATTTGACCACCCTGGTGGACGATCTCGGTAGCATCATGGAACGTTATGTGGGCGTGGTTCGTGATAATAGTGAACTGACCGAGGCAGAGCACTATTTACAAATGCTTGATTGGCGAATCAAAAGAATTAGAGCTGCCTCTGTTTCTTCGATTCAATCAATCGTGAAGTTGCGTGACCTCCATAATTCTTTACTTCTGGCTCAAGTGATTACTCGCTCGGCACTGCTCCGAAATGAGTCCCGTGGCAGTCATTTTAAGCCCTTATTTTCTCAACCTAATGATGAAGAGTGGTTAAAAACAACGGTCGCTACCTACCGGAACGGAGAGATAGAAGTTCGCTATCAGGAGGTAGAAAGATCTGTCTTTCCCGAGCTCTCATCAGCCAGCTTAAGTAACGAGAAGTAGATAGTGGAAGTTGTTGATTCCCTCTTCGGTCATCTCACTAGTAGTGCACGGCAGAAGTTCTTCCCCAGGTATAAAGGTACTAAAGAGGCTTTAAAGAAAAATAGAGAAACTAATTACAAAACTGTTAATTTAAACAGAGAATTGGGGAACTATAGATGGACAGATTATTACAGATACAAATTTGTCTATCCGAATTGTCACAGCTACACCAGGTCTTACTACTACACAGCAAGTCATTCAAGTGATTAGGGATCATCCCCAGGGAATTTCTGCCAAGGAGATAAGCCGTAGGCTCAATCGTCCGATTTCCATGATTCAGATTTGCCTAAAAAATCTCAAATCTTCTCGGTGTATTTATACCCGAACCAATAAACAGAATAAACATTTAATGTATTACCTTTCTCAACGCAAAAAATAGGCAAGATCGGTTTAGGTTAAGCCAATTTAGCTTCATTTCTTGACTATCTTACGAACAATTAGATTTATCTACTATTATCTTCCATTGGGAAAAAGTAGCAGCTTGTCCACAATAATTTTTCTGTCGATCAATTAAATTCCAAATAGTTCCTCGGTTAATTACAAATCTTTGACCAGTACTGGAAATCCTCACTCCAGAATAATTATCTATATAGCCTTTGGTAGCTGCTTGTTGTAGCATTTTCTGCCTTTCTAATCTATTTATTGGTTCGGCAGTTAAACGGGACGGAGTTTGAGTAAAATCTGACCAACTCATCTCCCAAAGTTTTAAAGCTCTTTGATTACCGTAATTAAGAATTGGATCGGTTTCTGTACCATGGGAAACAACTACAAAAGGAGCAAAAAATAGAGATTTTGCTTGTTCGTTAACCGAACCTTTTCTAGATATTAGTTCTGAACCAAATAGATTCGAGAAACTATCAAGTAGAATTTGACTCCAAGTAATTATTTGCCGTTGTTTCCATACTTCTTGAGACATGAATATTGAAGAAAAAAATTAAATTTGGCTGATTTCCAGAATATTACCGTCTGGATCTTTAGTAAAAAATGCAGAACGACCAGATGCGCTCATTTGCACTGGATAGCCATGACTTTGTAAGTTAGCTATGACTTCCGCCAAATTATCCGTTGCTAGGGCAAAATGAGGATTACGCCCCCATTTATCTCGATTGAATACTTGGTTGGTAAAATCAGGATTAACAATTAAATGTAGTTGATATTCTCCTACTTGATACCAGCTTCCAGGAAATTTTAGCGATCGCTCTTTTGCTGGAGATAAACCCAAGATATGACTATAAAAATTTTCAGCTTTAGCTAAATCAGTAACTAAAATAGCCGTATGCAGACATTGAGTAATTGCCATAAAACTAAAAGTAATAGATTGACTAATAACTACTTTAAATCCCTTTGAAGCCTACTTCCATATCCTGATTTTTTTGGGGCTCGGTGTCTGTCTGCTGTTGAGATACGCCAATTTGATTGAGAATAATTCCCAGAATAATTACACTACCACCGATATATTGAGCCATAGTCGGAGCCTCACCCAGAATAAAGTAAGCAGCTAAAATCCCCGCTACTGGACTAATTGAACTAGCCAAAGAAACATCCGCAGCATTAGTAGTTTTTAAACCTTTAAACCAGGCGAGTTGCCCGCCCACTACAATTACCGCCCCATAAATTAACATCCATTGCCAAACAAAAGGAGAAAAGACATCGATAAAATGCATCGCACCAAATAATTTAATCACAACTACAAAGAAAATAACTGTTCCCGTAGCTGTACGAAAAACCGTGAAAATACCTAAAGGGATTTGATGCAGGGAAACCTTACTAATAATAGTAGAAATAGCTAGGGCGATCGCGCCTCCTATTGCCATTAACTCTCCTCTTCCAATACTAAATCCTGCCATTTCTACCATATTCTCGCTCGGAGTCTGTAACACGACGGTTAAAGCTACACCAACAAATGAAGTAATTGCTCCTGTTATCACCCAAATATTAACTCTGTCTTTGAGAATAAAAATAGATAGAGCTAAAGCTAAAGGAGGCTCAATTCTACCTATTAGTACTACATTATTAACTGCTGTTTGCTCGAGGGCAATAAAAATAAGTGACGGGGCTAGGGCACCTGATAAAGTAGCTATAGCTATCAATCCCATCCAATCTAGGAAAGATAGTCTTCTCAAAGCCCGAAAATTCAATTCCTTACTGTAAATAGCAACCAATGCCAGTAAAGCACAGAGATTACCCACAAATAAAACATTACAAAAAGAAATAGCGTTTCTGCCCTCAATTAAATTTGCTGCGCCTATTTCCGTCAAGCGACGAGTTACGGAGTTAGAAGCAGCAAAAATAAGAATAGCAATTAGTAAATAGGTACGCCCTGAAATTTTATTTAGTAAGTTGGTTGTAGTAAAGGTTAAATTGGGCATTTTGGGATGTTACTATTCTCTTTGTAGAATAGAATACCTAATTTCGTCGCGCTAATCATGAAATATTGGAAGATGGATATCTCGAATAAAGATTTAGCAGTAAAAAAAACGTGGTACTCTTCTGTTGCCAAAACTTATCAACAGATAAGACCCAAATATCCTCAAATATTAATCGATCGCGTTGTAGAATTAGCAAAAATGCCCGATTCGGCAACTATTCTAGAAATAGGCTGCGGTCCTGGTACTGCAACCTTACCTTTTGCTAAATTAGGTTTTAACCTAACATCTCTCGAACCCAATCCAGATTTTTGTCAGTTAGCTCGGGAGAATTGTCGCCAGTATACCAAAGTAGAGATTATTAATAGTTCTTTCGAGGAGTGGGCACTAGCAGCTAACAACTTTGATGGAATATTGGCAGCTACTTCTTGTTACTTCTGAGTACTTTTTCTCAATATATACAGCTAGATTCAGAGATTAGAAATACTCTGTTTACAGATTTAAGAAATAGCATCAAGCAAAATCTGGGAGACAGTATTAAACTTTCCCATTTGTCTGCTTTTCATATTGCTCAAAAAATCAGATATAATCACTGAACTACAATAAAATCGCTAATAAAATAAATTTTGTTTAAATTAACAAATATTCGCATCTTTAAGTACGTAGAATAAATATCTATGAGAACAAAGTTAGCCTTATTATTTATTTTTAGTCTAATACTGACTATCTTTACCCCAGTTCGTTTGTCAGTAGCAGAAGAGGTAGTCGATACAAACGATTTATCGAAGACTCCCGCTCGATATCCTCAAGATTATGTTCGAGAATATTTACAAGATTGTATTCAGACTGCTAAAGAAGAAGGATTAGTCGAAAAAGATGCTCAAACCTTGTGCAATTGCACTCTCGATAAATTTCAACAAAAGTACACTCTTACAGAATTTAAACAATTAACAGCAGCATCTCAAACCGACGACCGTGCAGCTACTAGCTTAATTGAAGTAGGGGAATTATGTTTAGAAACAATTTTGTTTCAGTAGTCTATCGCTACGCAATTAATTATAGCGAAAGTAAATAAATTAACTACCATTGAGGAGAGCTAGCAATTAATTCTTCCGCTTCTTCTTTAGTTAAAGGCTTAGAAAAATAGTAACCTTGTCCATGTTCGCATTTAAGTAACTTCAGTTGAGCCAATTGAGAAGTATTTTCTATTCCTTCAGCAATTACATCCATGTTAAGTATATGAGCCAACGTCACAATTGTTTTAACAATGGCAGAATTTCCCTGATTTGATTGCATCTGCTCGATAAAAGAACGGTCTATTTTGAGAGTATCGACTGGAAAACGATGTAGATAGCTTAAAGATGAATAGCCAGTCCCAAAATCGTCTATGCTTAATTGAATGTTTTTCTCTCTCAAAGCCAAAAGTATATTAGTTGCCGTTTCTAAATTATCCATTAGAATACTTTCAGTAATTTCTAACTTGAGAAATTGACCATCTAAATTAGTTTCTTGTAAAATTTCTTCAATTTTATCCACTAGATTTTGTTCTGTGAGTTGTTTTCCCGAAAGATTGACACTGATTTTTAAAGGTGGATGTGAGTTATATTTAACTTGCCAATGACGCAATTGTTGACAAGCTTCCTTTAATAACCAATTACCGAAGGATATAATCAATCCTGTTTCTTCAGCGATAGGAATAAATTCTGTAGGTGAAATTAAACCCCTGGTAGGATGTTGCCATCTTGCTAATGCTTCAAACCCTGATAGGTTTCCTGTTTGTAAAGATGTAATTGGTTGATAATATACTTGAAACTCTTGACGCTCCAATCCTCGTCGTAGATCGGTTTCTAACTGGAGTCGTTTAATAGCAAGTTCGTGCATAGAAGGATCGAATACCTCATACCGAGCTTTACCCCGCTCTTTAGCACTATACATGGTCAGATCTGCATCTCGCAGAATATCTTCGGGTTTTTCATAACCATCAGAGGAAAGAGCGATACCAATACTAGCACTAGTGAATAACTCATAACCATCTAAATGAAAAGGTAATGCTAATGCATGATAAATACGCTCTGCTACTAAGGTAGCTTCTTCTATACTCTGAATATTTTCCAGTAAAATCGTAAACTCATCTCCTCCTAAACGAGCTACTGTATCAGTAGGATTAATACATTCTTCTAATCTACGAGCAATTTTTATGAGTAATTTATCGCCAATTAAATGGCCTACACTATCATTGACAACTTTAAAACGATCGAGATCGAGAAAAAGAACGGCAAATTCGTACTTTTCCTGAGTTTGAGCTCGTTTTAACTCTTGTTCGAGGCGGTCCATAAACAAGGCTCGATTAGGCAATTTAGTTAGAGCATCGTGCAAAGCATCATGGAGTAGTTGTCTTTCCATCTGCTTTCTTTCGGTAATATCCAGGATTTGGTTATTAAAATGTAACGGTTTACCATTAGAGTCACGAACTATAACTACTTTTAAAAGGGTATCAACTACTCGATTATCTTTAGCTAAGTAACGTTTTTCAATTTGAAAATCTTCTTCTTTTCCCTCAGCTAATTTTTTTTCTAAACTAAGATGAAGTTCGAGATCTTCAGGATGACTAATATCAGTAAAAGAAAGTTGTAAAAGTTCTTGGCTAGTATACCCTAAAGAATCGCACAGAGCTTGATTAACTCGTTTAAATTTACCATCAAGAGTAGTAATTGCCATACCAATAGGAGCCATTTCAAAAGTGAGACGAAATTGTTCTTCACTTTTTTTTAATGCTTCTTCTGCTTCTTTTCTTTTTGTAATATCTTCAGCTACACCAACAAAACGATTTACTTCACCTCGATCGTCTCTGATAGGAAAAGCTCGAACCCAAATCCAGCGAACAGAACCATCTGGTCTTACTATTCTATATTCTTCTTCAAATTCATCTCCAGTTCTAAATTGAGTTTCAATTGTAGCGATCGCGCGTAAAGAATCTTCTGGATGGATTGCACTCAGCCACGATTGAGGATTTTCATATAAACTTTGGCAACTGCGACCCCAAACTTTTTCATAAGTTGGACTGATATAAAGTATCTCATCAGTTTGTGCTGAAATCATAAAAAAAACTTCGCGCACATTTTCAGCAATTTGACGAAAGCGTTCTTCTTGTTCTCTTAATTGTTCTAGTTCTTGTTTAAGATTTTGCGCTTCTAGAATTAGAGCTTCTATGTGTTTTAACTGAGCAGTCTGCTTTAAAAAAAGCTGTTCCAGTTTTTGATTGGACATCCAATTGACTGAACTTTGGTGGGCATTACTTTTATATTTTGCCCAAAAGATATCTCAAAATCGTCATTTAATAGAAGAATACGAATATTAGCTGTTCCAAACATTAACTACTTTGCCAGTAATTTCTTTACCCCACCAAGGAGTATTGCTAGCTTGGGACTTGAGAGAATTACGCTCGACTACCCAATTTTTGTGTGGATCGAATAATACTAGTTCTGTTTTTGCTTGAGAAGTCAGACTAGAAGGATTTTGCTGTAAACATTGTTGTGGACGAGTACTTAAAGCTTGCCATAACTCTAAAGCAGTCCACTCTCCACTCTTGACAAATCTTGACCATAAAAGAGGAAGAGCCAGTTCTAATCCAATTACGCCTGGAGGAGCTTCAGCAAAAGCTAGAGTTTTTTCTTCATAGGTATAAGGAGTATGATCGATCGCGATCGCATCTATAACTCCTTGTTTAACTCCTTGAATTAGAGCTAGCATATCATCTTCATTACCTAAAGGTGGGTCTAGACGTAAATTAGGATCGTAATTATTAAGATCTTGAGTATTAAATAATAAATGCATCCAGGTAGTACTTGCAGTTACCGGGACTCCTCTTTGTTTGGCATTAGCAATTAGTTCTACTCCACGACGGGTAGAAATTCGCATCATATGTACGGGTGTACCAATAGCATCTACTATTTCTAAAACAGCAGCGATAGCAGCAGCTTCAGCAAACGCTGGCTCCCCAGATAATCCATAACTAATTGAGGCTGTTCCTTCTCTGACTACTCCTTTCCCTTTTAGCTCGTTGTTATTTATTGCTAGGGCGATCGGTTTGTTTAAAGGTTTTACATACTCCAGAATTTGTTTGAGTAGACCTAAACTTGCAAAGGTATAGGTTTCAGCAAAACCAACAACATTAGCACTCAATTCTATTAAATCAGTCATCTGCCGCTGATTTTGCCGACTACTTCCCATAGCTCCCCAAAATTGAAGATCGGGAAATGATTGAACCAGATCTGATTTGAGTTTTAGACTTTTTTGCTGCATAGAAGACAGTACTTCCAGATTATCTATGGGTGGAACTATATTGGGTAAAATATTGAGGCGAGTAAAACCACCAGCAAAAGCAGCAGAAGCAAGAGTTATAAAACTTTCTCTATATTCGTATCCTGGGTCTGAACTATAACTATAGATATCTACCAGTCCTGGAGCAACAACCAAATTTTTAGCATCAAATTCTTGAGTATCTTTAGGAAAATCAGTGATAAATGGCTGAATTTGCTTAATTTTTGCATCAATAATTAAAACATCACCAACTCGATCAACTCTTGCCACTGGGTCTACAACTTTAGCTTGTCTAAGCAAGATTTTTTTGAATTGATTCAATTGGTTTTCCATGACTCATTGATTCATTCAACTCAAAGAGATAATAAAGCAAAAAGACCCTCTCAATATCTAGAGAAGGTCTTTGGGAAAAGATGAACCTGGCACTGAACTATTTTCCCAGGAGGCTACCCTCCAAGTATCTTCGCCGCTGTAACGTTTCACTGTCGAGTTCGGGATGGAGTCGAAGTGGTACCATTACGCTC
>JAAUYH010224042.1_pt1 | contig 20654 bp, 20 predicted proteins | sample 7278061 | NCBI WGS metagenome assembly JAAUYH01 (sample SAMN14350203, study PRJNA611818) | marine sediment metagenome | isolation source: surface marine sediment (0.6m) | place: French Polynesia: Moorea | collected 2018-08 | reverse complement strand
TGGGGTGGAAAGGGGGGACATATCCTGAAAGATAACTGTCATACATGAGATCGTTAACTTAAAATCCCCCCTTCCACGCCTTCTCTGAAAGTATTGATTTGTCGTCAATGTTATCGCCCGCAGGCGGGCGGATTTTACAAATATTTAAGAAAATTCGACTATTCAACCGCCCGCGGAGCTAAGGCTGCCCAGATTTAACCAGGTTTATTGTAACCCTATTTTCTGGTGTAACTAGGGCTTGCTGAAAAAATTAGATTGAATATTTAACGCTGTGGTTAGTTAATAGCTATTAGCCCTTCGGGTTAGGCAAGACTTAAAACGTAGTCTTCTATTTAAAATATCTTGTTTCTATTGTTTCTGTTGTAAGATGCCCGTTTACTATCCGTGAAAATATTTTTAGGGATGTTTTCGGCAATGTCCATATATTGTAGATTGCCTTTTTTCTATCTATCGATCGGAAAAAGCAAATTAAATTAATTGACTTCAAAGCTTTATTTTATAAGGAATTGAAGAATTGAATTTACCTAAAAACAAGTCTATTGTTTCTTGTTTTTGTCTAAAAACTGCATATTATTCTATTGTCCATACATATGAAACTACAGAACAAAACAAACGATTTAGGAGTATTTCAAAATGGTTCATACTTGGCACGGAAATAGCAATAATAACTACAAAGCAGCTCATAAAACAGGAGGTTTCTTGGGCATAGGGAAATCATGGGAATCTTGGAGAATGTATGGCTATGAAGGAGATGATACATTATTTGGAGGACCAAAAAACGACAGTCTTTACGGTCATTCTGGGGATGACGATCTATATGGCAAAGACGGTCACGACTATCTTTCAGGTGGTAGTGGAAATGACTATTTAAACGGTGGAAGGGATAATGATTCTCTGTATGGTAGTTCAGGTAGGGACTATCTGTATGGCGACCAGGGCAATGACTATATGTCTGGTGGCTCTGGCAACGACACTATGTACGGTAGTTCTGGTAACGACACTATGTATGGCGACCAGGGCAATGACTATATGTCTGGTGGCTCTGGCAATGATTACATCAGTGGTGGAACTGGCTATGACACCGTTTATGGTGGAACTGGCTATGATACTTTTGTAGTTGGAGAAGCTAGAGGTGCAGGCCATGCCACAATTAAAGACTATAGTTTTAGTGCTGGCGATCGAGTTAAGTTTTTAGGTGGTCGTAGTAATTACGATGTTGAATATACAAACTTTAGCGGTTCTGCCCAAAGAGATCTTGTGTTCAAATTCAAAAACACACATGATGTAGCTGCTGTAATCCAAGACCCTACTACAAGTAGTTACTACTACGTGTAGTTACAGATACCTATTATAATCTTGAGACTTAGCTCAAAGATTTTAGTACAGAGTAGTGAAAATAACTGACTAGTTAAAAACTCTTAGCGATCTATACTATGGGAAATTTGATTTCTCCCTGTATAAAAGTAAGGTGGGATTGTCCCACCTTATCAACATAACTTTCTACTATCATACAAGTTAGAGACAAATTTTTCTAGCTCAGTTAACAACAATTTAACTAATTTTGAAGCAGTAAATCTGCTTCTTTTTTTTGCCTGAAAACAGCATAACTTCTACTAAACTTCTAAACCCGAAAGGCTAACTGCAAATTTATCTTTTCCAGTAGATTGCTGGTAAATGTCTTCGTACAATTTGATGATATTGTTAACATCGTACTCAGCCATTTTTTTTCTACCCCGCTTACCCATAGCGACTACTTCTTGAGGATGATGTAGCAACCAAGCCATAGCCAAGGCTAATCCATCGGTGTTTCCTACTTTGACGAGTAAACCACAGCCTTCATCTAACAAGTCTCTGATACCGCGAATATCTGTAGCAATAACAGGAGTTTCTAAACATAAAGCCTCCATAATACTTCTAGGTATTTCTTCCCGTTTAGAAGTGAGTAAAACAGCCATAGCAGTACGGATTAAAACTGGTATGTCAGAACGAAAGCCTAAAAAATGTACTTGATTTTGCAATCCTAGCTTTGTTCCTAACTTTTTTAAAAAATGAGATTTTTGAGAAGATTTCCACCGCGATCGAAATGGAAACCATGGGCAGTATAAATTACCGATGTATGAGATATTTTTGCTTGTTTTTGTCTGTTTCTTAAGGCAAAGCGAGTAATAAAAGCTGCAATAGGAGTATGAACGTGAACGATATCATATTGTTCTGCTGTTATTACCTCTTGAATTCTAGGAACAGCAACTAGAATATTTTTGGGGTCTAAAGGATTACACGACCATTCTACATCCCAAACGCGATCGAATCCTTGTTTATCTTCAAAAAAATCATTAATACCCCGTGCCATTCCATCTACACGCCAACCTAAAAAGCGAAAATGTTCGGCAAAAGGTAATAATAATTCATTTAGAGTTTCTGGTATGGTAGATATAAATAACGCACTTTTCATTATTAATTTATTTTAAAAAAAGTATAAACTGAAAAAAAATATATTTTTCTCTAATCAAGAAAAAACATCTTAAATACATAAACTAGAGGATATTATTCATAATTTCTTTTTATTTCGTATACTTATAACTGAAGAGCTAAAAATAACTAACAACCACAAAACAGGTGTTAACCAATCTCCCCAACGCACATATAAAGTTTTATTTGTTCTACGATAGATAGTACCTGCATGAATTGCGTAGCGATCGATCTCCGATATCCAGACAGTCTTACCATGAGGGTCGATAATAGCAGAATAACCGGTATTGGTAGCTCTAGCAACCCATCGCTCGGTTTCAATAGCTCTCATTACATCTAAGGCATGGTGTTGAGCGGGCATACTCTTGCTATAATGAGCATTATTGGCAACACTAATGATAAACTGGCCTCCTTCTGCTGCTTGACGGCGGAAGTGTCGAGCAAATGCCGATTCGTAACAAATGCCGATAATAGCACGACCAAAAGGAGTCTCAAAAATTTGGTCTGGTTCACCTGCTGCTTGATGAGCTTCTAAAGGGGAAAGGCGATCGACTATCTTTCCTAAAACCGATTCAAAGGGTATGTATTCCCCTAGAGGAACTAATTTATATTTGTTGTAGCGAGAATAAGTTTCTCCTTCACCAGTTAGAGTAAAGAAACTATTAGTAAAACTGTTATTTTGCTTTCCCCATGCACCTACCCAAGCAGGAATTTTTTTAGTTAGAACTGCTCGATCAAAAGAATTATTACTGTTAATAATATTCTGCCAATAAAAAGGTAAAGCTGTTTCGGGAGTAAGAACTACATCTACTCCTCGATCTGCTAATTTAAGATAACCATTAGTATAACCTTCTATTGCTTTACGCCAACCAGCAGAATACAGTTTTATTTCGTTGGGAATATTGCCTTGAATAATACCTACTTTAATTGCATTTTGTTCTACATTATTGAGAGGTAAATTATACAGCCATAAACCAATTAAATGTAATAATAAACAGCAACTAAGAGGTAAAATTAATAAAATTATTGATTTTTTTCGAGTATTTCTCAGATAAATAATTATTTCTGCAAGTAAACCATTCACTAAAACAATAGCTGCCGTTATAGTAGAAAAACCCGATAGTTTACTTAATTGTAAAATAGGGAGATTATAAGGACTTTGAGTATAGCCTAGAGGACTCCACCATAATGGAGTATAACTCCATAGAACTTCTAAACTACACCAAAGAGCAATCCCTAGTAAAATATTTAGACACGAATTAAGTAAATTATTTGCTTTTTTCTGATTAATTTTTTGCTTAATTAACTTTATACCTATTGCCCAAGCAACAACAATAGCAGTACCCCAAAAAGTAATAAATAACCAACAAAAAAGTGCGATCGCTAAACTAGCAAGCCAGGGTACTCCCATCCAAGTCATGGGATGAACACCCGTTATCCAAAATAAAGCTAAACCCTGATATCCACAACCCCAAGCAAAGGCACAAATTAATATTTTTCGCCAAGATTTTTGATTATAAAACACTATTAACCAAAGAGGAACTAGGGCTATCCAAGCTAAACCCCAAACATTAAAAGGTGCAGGAGTTAAACCCATTAAAATTCCTCCAATCGAGGAGAAAAATATTTCTCGATCGACAGAAGGTTTGTCAAGGTATTTAGGGTGATGATAATAATTTTTATTCAAAGACTAATTAAGTAAAAAAATACTATAAGACATAATTATTGTACGACTATAACAATCTTAAATTAATTTATACTAAATTCTTTCAATTAGAAAAATTTACCGTAAACTGGGAAATGCCATCAATCGATCTCGTCTATGTCTAATCGACAGCAGCTTTCTAAACCCAATGCTGATATAACTAACTACGAATGGGAAGTTACTCCTCTTAGTGTCAAAATTGTACTACAACAACTAGAACAATTTCTGCACCAGAAGCAAAAAACCCTAGAGAGAGTACAAGCAGAAAATCGGTGGTTACGAGAGCAACTCGATTTACGTTTGGATAGACAAACCAAAGTTCATAAACCTCAACTGCCAGAAGTAATTCTTTGGGCTACTATTGGTCTAATTTTAACTATTGCAGGTACTTTTATTCCCGCTTATACCATCGCTCTCCCTTGGCATTGGGGAGAACAAGGAATGCACATCGAAACTCTGAGGGTTAGTTATCAAATTGGTGCCGTTTTATTGACGGGGTGTATAGGAGGTAGTAGTGCTGCTTTGCTATCTCAAATTGCCTATTTGGTTTTAGGTTTAACTTGGCTACCTATTTTCGATCGCGGTGGAGGTTGGGAATATATTTTAGAACCAAGTTTTGGTTATTTACTAGGATTTGTACTGGGGGCTTGGATATGTGGTGTTTTAGCTTTTACAGCGAAGGTAAAGCTAAATCTTTTAGCTGGAAGCTCTTTAGTGGGATTGTTTATTATTCACTTAACAGGAATTATCTATCTTGCAGTACTAACTTATGTTCCAGGCTTGAATAGTGAGCTTGGTTCTTTAGGACAAAATATTATTACTTATTCTCTTAATCCTTTAGGAGGACAATTAACAGTAGTTTGTGGTATCTGTTTAATTGCTTATATGATGCGTAAAATGATGTTGTCTTAACCTCCGTTCCAGTATGATTACTTGTAGGGGTTAACATCTGCAACCAAATGACAAACGCGATCGCAACTAAACTTCAATCGGTAGTCAAGTCTGAGGAAGAATTAGTCAAAGTTACCGATACTGATACTTATTGGCAAGCCAAAATTACGCAAACAGTTATTGATTCGGTTTCTTCTGCTTACTTAGTTTTTCCTTCAACAGTAGAGACTCTGGCAGAAATAGTAAAATATGCCCACCAAGAAAAATACCGCCTTATTCCTTGTGGCAATGGCAGTAAATTAGATTGGGGAGGATTGAGTAAAGATATACAGTTAATAGTAAGTACTCAAAAATGCGCCCGCCTAATCGAACACGCAGTAGGAGATTTAACGGTTACGGTAGAAGCGGGGATGAAGTTAGTAGACTTACAAGCACAATTACAACAAACTTTACAATTTTTACCCATCGATCCTGTTTTTGATGCACAAGCTACTATCGGCGGTATCGTCGCGACAGCAGATACAGGCAGTTGGCGAGAGCGTTACGGTGGTATTAGAGATATGCTGTTAGGAATCTCTTTTATCCGTAGTGATGGAGAAATAGCTAAAGCGGGAGGAAGAGTGGTTAAAAATGTGGCTGGTTATGACTTAATGAAGTTGTTTACTGGTTCTTATGGTACTTTGGGTATCATTACTCAAGTTACCCTGCGTACTTATCCCCTACCAGAAGCATCCAAGACTGTAGCTTTAACGGGAGATTATGATGCTATCGATCGAGCCATACAAAGTATCCGTAATTCTGGCTTAACACCTACAGCTGCGGATTTAATTTCGGCATCAGTAGTAGATCGACTGGGAATAGGCAAAAATACTGCTTTAATTATTCGTTTCCAAACCATTAGCCAGAGTATTGCCCAACAAATATCTCAACTAGAATCGATCGCGCAACAATTAAGTCTACAGATTAGTTATTATCAAGACCGGGATGAAACCGATCTATGGCAAAAACTCAGCCAAACAATTCGCGTTCCCCACTCAGAAACGGCAATTATTGGCAAAATAGGCATATTACCGAATGCTGCGGTTGAGTTACTACAACAACTAGATAACCTGACTGACAATCAAAGTTTAGTAATGATTCATGCTGGTAGTGGCATCGGACATTTACAATTAAAGAATGAAGATACTAAGGTTATCGAGCAAGCACGAGCGACTTGTAGCGATCGCAGTGGTTTTTTAACCCTTTTGACAGCACCCAAATCTATTAAACAACAACTTGATATTTGGGGTTATAGAGGCAATGCTTCACAGATGATGCGAGCAATTAAACAAAAATTCGATCCTTATAACATTCTTAGTCCCGGTCGTTTTGTTGACGGAATTTGATTGAGTATTTCCTTATAAATGCATAATGGGTATTATATATGAACTTACTCTACATACTGTTAGGATTATTAGCTGGAGTTGTCAGTGGGCTGATTGGAATTGGCGGTGGAGTGATTATCGTTCCTTCTTTGATCTTTTTGTTTGGATTTTCTCAGCAGGAAGCCCAAGGAACAACTTTGGGTTTGTTAGTTCCGCCGATTGGTATTTTGGCAGCGTGGACTTACTACCAACAAGGATATGTCAACTTGAAAGTAGCAGCTTTAATGTGCTTTGGTTTTGTTTTGGGAGGTTTAGTGGGATCTAAATTAGCTATTAGTTTACCCAGCAATGTTTTAGAGAAGATTTTTGGCATAGCCTTGCTTTCGATCGCTTTAAAAATGATTTTTAGTTCCGACTGAAAGCAGTAGTTAAAAGGATAAACACACTAAGCCCTCTCTGGAAACAGAGCTTAATAGTCTTCACCGCACCAAAAATCTTTACCTATAATTTTCTGGTGAATTCTAGCGACTAGATTCGTCCGAGTGGGGGAGAAAAATCCTTGTTATTCGACAAGATCCAACGCCAAAATAGAATAAAAAAGAGGATGAAACCTAAAAAAATGAAAATTTTTAACATAGCTTTAATAAATTAGCGTAACAATGAAAGTTTGACTTCGACCACTCTCACTCCACACTGAATCTTAAAACTTGAGCCAGGCTTTCTTTTTTGGAAAAGAAGGCTTGACAATTTCGCTCGATTCTATTCTTATTGTAGTTAAATATTTATCTTCTGAGTATTTTTAGGGGTAAAAATTAGATTTAGTTAAAGATAAACCAATTTCTATTGCACCTATGAAAAGCGCGATCGCACTCGTATCGCTTTTTAGGTAAGAGTGAACGGTTACGCCATCCCTTACACCTATGAATTAAGGTAAGCTGAGAAAGACCAGCTAAAATTAATTACAATTAAATTTAGAAGAAACAGAAAGACGAATAGACCTATCTAAAAATTGAACTCGAACTAGAGTTTGCAACGGTTTTAGATTAATTCGCGCAAATGTCTAATAATTAAACAGATTTGAATATAGATAGTGAACAAGCAACCCATAAGCAACTTCGATCCGAATAATCCTCCCCAACAAGAACTAATTGATACTTGTGTTCACTGTGGTTTTTGTCTAGCTACTTGTCCTAGTTATCGCGTCATTGGCAAAGAAATGGATTCTCCGCGAGGCAGAATTTATTTAATGGATGCTATTAATAAAGGAGAAGCTGTTATAGACGAAGTCACTTCATCCCATTTTGATTCTTGCTTGGGTTGTTTAGCTTGTGTCAGCACTTGTCCTTCTGGGGTACAGTATGACAAATTAATTGCTGCTACTCGTCCTCAAGTAGAAAGAAATCAACCCCGTACCTTAGCCGATAGATTAATTAGAACTCTCATTTTTAATCTTTTTCCTTATCCCAATCGCTTAAGGACTTTTCTTCCTTCTTTGTGGTTGTATCAAAAATCGGGACTACAAAAATTAATTCGTCAGACAGGATTACTTAAAAAAGTATTTCCCAGATTGGCAGCAATGGAGTCAATTTTGCCAGAAATTACGGCTAAGTCACTTTATGACCATTTACCAGAAATTATTCCCGCCCAAGGAGAAAAACGCTATCGTGTGGGGATGATTTTGGGCTGTGTACAAAGATTATTTTTTAATTCTGTTAATGAGGCAACAGTAAGAGTTTTAACTGCTAATGGGTGCGAAGTAGTTATTCCTAAAGGTCAAGGTTGTTGTGCTGCCTTACCCGCACATCAAGGACAGGAAGAACAAGCACGATCTTTAGCAAGGCAAACGATCGATAGTTTTGCCGATACTGATGTAGATGCAGTCATTATTAATGCAGCAGGTTGTGGGCATACTCTCAAAGAATACGGTCATATTTTGGCACACGATCCTCAATATAAAGATCGAGCCCGACAATTTGCTAACAAAGTTAAAGATGTACAAGAATTTTTAAGCGAAGTTGGCTTAACCACCAAACTATCACCAATAAGCGATCGAGAGTTATTGGTAGTTTACCAAGATGCTTGTCATTTACTGCACGGACAAAAAATTAGTCTCCAACCCCGTCAGTTATTAAGACAAATACCAGGAATAAAACTAAGAGAACCGATAGACGCTGCCTTGTGTTGTGGTAGTGCAGGAATATATAATATGTTGCAACCGGAAGTAGCTGATGAACTAGGACAACAAAAAGTTACTAATTTAGTTAATACTGGCGCAGAGTTGATTGCTTCCCCGAACCCTGGCTGCTCTCTCCAGATAACTAAACATCTCAATTTACAAAATAAAGAGACCGCTCTATTACATCCGATGGAGTTATTAGATTATTCCATTCGGGGTCTCAAGTTAGACCTCAAAGGTCGTAACTAACAACATAGCTAGAAATCCATCATAATCATTATTAACAAAACTGCGACGAAAGCAGTAGAAAGTAGAACACAAAAAGTTTGCAAAAAAGTAATTTTTTTGTTCGCTTTATCAAATTGGTACTGAAAAGAATAAAGTTGCTTTTCTAAAGCAGCATATTTTTGACTACCTAGGTATTTATCATCTTGATTTTTGCCAGAACTATAACTACTTTTCATTTCTTCTAGCAGTTTTGATTGCTGAAGCATCATTTCTTTCATTTGTTTTACTTCCGCAAGATTGGATTGAGATTGAGCAACTTTATACAGATATTTTTCTAGTAAACCGGGACCAAGCTGAAAATATCCTTTATATGCAGAAAAAATGGCATTAATTAATTCTTTGGCTGGAGTATTTTTTAACAGATAACCTTTTGCTCCGACCTGAAGAGCCGTATTTAGATACGAATCTTCATCATGAACACTCAGAATTAAAATTTGAGTTTCTACAAATCTTTCAGTAATAATTCTGGTTGCTGTCAGTCCATCTAAGGCTGGCATATCGATATCCATTAATACTATATCGGGGCGAAAATTTTCTACCATAGTCAGAGCCTGCTGACCATCATCAGCAACACCGACTACTTCTAAGCCTGGTTCTCCTTCTAAATAACCAACTAAAACTTCTTGAATTGTTTTTTGATCGTCAACGATAAGAACTTTGATCATTAGATTAATTGAGGGAAAATGTTGATATTATAGGTTATGCTATGAGATTTTCTTTTACAAGTATATAAAGTGATTTATGCATAAGCTAAAAAGAATTCATGAGTCAAGAGCGAGCAAAGATAAATTTTTAGCAAATCAAACAAGATGCCGGTCTAGCAGTGAGTCTAAACCGTTGTCAAGCGTTATCAATCTTGCAGGGTAAGCTCATCTAAATTCGTATCAAAAACTACAGACTATAGTTCAAAAATAGTATCACAAACCTAAAATCTGCTCGCTCGATGTCAATAAGTTGCCTTTATTCTCAATAATTCCCAGATGATCTCGTATGTGATTTGAGAAATCTGAAAAATCCTAATGGCGATCGCGCCAGAGGCGAGGCGCTGCGCGATCGCAAGGGTTACAAAAAAATATGACAAAGATGGACAGACTTGGACAAATCCCCCCGTTTTTAGTACTAGAATACTATTTTTCTCTTAAAATCAAGGGGGGATTTGTCCTCACAAATGCGAAAAACTAAGACTCTCAAACCTTTACAGTAGTGAAGTCTGTCCATCTTTGTCCAGTTTTTCTCTCGGGGTTTATTTTTTCTAGCTCAAAGTATGTTGAAAGTTCGGCTCAAATAGAACAAGAGTATTTACTTGAGCCGAACTTTTTTCCAACTTCAAGAAAAATTGGTTTAATCAGATTTTTTTCAGTTACAATTTATACCAAATTAGATGAGCTTACCCCGATCGATCTTGTCGATCGCGCTTAGTTCACAATTAATTAAACGAGCTAAAAAGTAATTGGTCATTTTTGAGCCATAAGGAGAATTCCACCATCTAGACGGGTGACAACCCTCAGGGGCATTCAAACTATAATCTAAATCTCTACATTTAAGCCAGCGTCCATCTTTGCGCCAGCCTAAACGTTCTCCCCATTTCTGAATTAGCTTGTTATCTTGCTCGATCGTACTTTCTAACGATCCACCCATTTCTTGATAAAATTTTACCTGAACGCTAAAGCCAAAACGACCATCACTATATTTTGACCACAAGCGATCGATCACTTGTAATTCACTACAGGCAATGTGTTGAATATCTTCGGGACGAATGAGTTCTAGTTCTGGTTGTTCCGACAGAGTAATAATTAAATGAATTGTTTCTGTATCGGCTTCAGACCATTTACCTGCTGCGAGAAAAGATTGCAGTTTTTCATAGCGATAGACATCAGCAACCCGTAAGAGTTGTTGTTGGATTTGAGTTACCTGTTCGGGTAAATTTTGCAGTTGGGTAAGTTGTTGCTGAATTTGTGCTAGTTGAGTACTGAGTCGATCTAACTGGTTTTCTAAATTAGATGATTCTACTTGTGGTTGATTATCCGTAGAAGGAGAGAAGGTTTCAGACACGACTTTCTTTTTAGGTAGAGATCATTTTCATAATAGCGATTTAATGATTGTAAAACTAACTGCCCCAATTACAGCAGCAGCAGGTAAAGTAACTACCCAAGCCAGAATAACCGATTTAACTGTCTGCCAACGGACTTGCTTACCACCTCGCACTAAACCAATGCCGACTACACCCCCAACTAAAGCATGAGAAGTAGACACGGGTAAACCCAGGCGAGAAGCAAGTAAAATAGTAGTCGCAGTGGCAATTTCGGCGCAGAAACCAGTACTAGGTACGAGAGTAATAATATCTTCGCCAATAGTAGCAATAACTTTTTTTCCCTGTACTGCCAAACCAGCAACAATACCTAAACCACCCAAAATTAAAATCCAAATGGGGACATCTATTTTCGTCAAAGGCACGGTATTATTTGCCAACACATAAACTATAGCTGCTAAGGGGGCGATCGCGTTACCCACATCGTTAGAACCATGGGCAAAAGCGACAAAGCAAGCACTTAGTACCTGAAATCTACCCATAATTTTTTCGATAATTTGTCTATCCTGTTCTGGTTGAGCTATTTTTTGTTGCTGTTTACCCAATTGCTGCCAACTATACCAACTAAGACCAACTGTGGCTACTCCACCAAATGCTAAAGAAAGATCTTGACTGGGCAAGGGAATAAAGTCAAATAAAGATCGATCGAATAAATTAGGTAAGACAATAACCCCAAAAATACCCAATAAAATACTACTCAGCCAGGGTATCCACTCCCGCAGTTGTTCTAAGGAATTGGGTTGAGTTAAAATCCAGCGTCGGACTAAACTATAAAAAGCAGCAGCGATCGCGCCACTCATCACAGGGGCAACTATCCAAGCTAGACAAATACGACCGATGGTAGACCAATCTATAGCTTGTGAACCAGCAGCCAACCAACTAAAACCAGCGATCGCCCCCACTACTGCATGGGATGAAGCGACGGGTAAGCCTTGACTAGTAGCAATTTGCAACCATAAACCACAAGCTATCAATACCGACACCATCCCCACTAGAAACATTTGGGGATTATCTTTAAACAAATTAGGCTCTACTACTTCTGTGGCTAAAGTGGCTGCTACCTCATGCCCGAACAAAACCGCCCCAGTAAATTCAAGTATGCCAGCAATGGCGATCGCTTGAGCTAGAGTAATCGCTTTTGAACCTACAGAAGTCCCCATGGAATTGGCAACATCATTCGCTCCTAAATTCCAAGCGACATAAAAGGCTAATAGGGAAATTAAACTAAGTTGAACGATAATAGAGAGAGACAAGTTTGTAACCAATTCAATTTATCGATAGCTAGCTTACTGAAAATAAACATAAGCCGTAATCTAGCCACAGATTTAAAAAAAATCACAACCCCTGTAAAGACGTTCCCTAAAACGCTGCCAACTCCGAACTTATATTAAATCGGGAAATACCTCTTGTACGGCGGGATGAACAATCTGATGATTTTTGATATTTAAACCTCTAGCTAAAGCGGGATCTTTACCTAAAGCTTCTAAGCCGAAATCGGCCAATTTTAAAACATAAGGTAAAGTAGTATTATTTAATGCTTGGGTAGCTGTCCAAGGAACTGCACCGGGCATATTAGGAACACCAAAATGAACTACCCCTTCTTCAACGTAAGTAGGATTCGTATGGGAAGTAGTATGTAAGGTTTCGATACAGCCACCCTGATCTACTGCTACATCTACAATTACCGAGCCCGGGCGCATTTTTTGCACTAAACTACGAGTAACTAGGGTAGGAGCTTTTTTACCTACAACTAACACTGCCCCAATTAATAAATCTGCTTCGGGAACAACCGCTTCTATCTGGGGTGTACTGCTGTAAAGTAATTCTACTCTGGAACCAAATAAAGTCTCTAAATATGCCAGGCGATCGACATTGATGTCGATAATTTGGACTTGCGCGCCCATACCTACCGCAATTTTAGCTGCTTCTGTCCCTACTACCCCACCACCAAGAATAACTACTCTACCGGGACGTACCCCAGGCACACCACCTAATAATACCCCTCTTCCTCCTTGCTGTTTTTCTAAATATCTGGCTCCAAACTGTACGGATAAACGTCCTGCAATAACACTCATGGGAGTAAGTAGGGGAAGTCTCCCATCATCCAATTCTACGGTTTCATAAGCGATCGCACTGACTCCAGATTCGATTAAACATTCTGTCAAAGCGCGATCGGCAGCTAAATGAAGATAAGTAAAGATTATTTGTTCTTTATTAATAAATTGATATTCTTTTGCCAGAGGTTCTTTAACTTTAACGATTAATTCTCGATTCCAAGCTTCAGTGGCAGTAGAAACAATTTTAGCTCCAGCCTGTTGATAATCGCGATCGCTAAAACCAGAACCAACTCCAGCATTAGTCTCCACAAACACTACATGATTATGTTCGCTTAGTACTCGGACACTACTAGGAGACAAACCGACACGAAATTCTCGATCTTTAGTTTCTTTGGGAACACCTATTTCCATAACACATCCTTTCTTAATTCCTCAATACTGTCTTAACAAGAAATGAGCTGCTGTGGCTTATATTACTTTTGTTCCCAAAATTACTATTGATAAATATCAAGGGTCTGGCAATGCCAAACCCTAGTCAACTCGCGCGTGCTTTAGGCGAGGAAACCTCGCCAAGTTCGCTCGTAAAAATATTAGCAATAACTACCAATTAGTCGATCGCTTTTTTGATATTGTCTTTCATGTTTTCTACACTATGCTCTACCTGGGCTTGAGCTTGCTTTTCTTTTCCTTCGGCTTTATCTTGAGGGTTGCCAGTAATCTCTCCTACCATTTCTTGGACTTTACCTTCGATATTTTTTCCAGTGGCTTTAATTCTATCTTCAATACTCATCGTAGATTACCTTGTAATTTTGTATATATAAAAGTTTTCTCGCTCGATTATAGACATTGTTATGTATTTATTTCATCTATCCAAAGACTTATTTAGTTAGTCAACTAGGAAGAGAACCTTGCTTATACCAATGGGTTTCATCGAGATGCAAAATATCGGCTTGTTGTAGTTGTTCGACCAACTCTTCAACCACTGACTGGTACACAGAAACAGTCTTCTCTTGGTCTGGAGGTATTGCTTAGCTTTTTTTAAAGGTCATGACGGAAAGTGCCGGCACATTAATCTCTAGAGCATGGGGCCAGGGGGATGAGTTCCACTGTCGGGTTTCCAGATTGGGATTGATCGTACCGCTACCTCCATACTTTTTATCGTCCGTATTAATTAGTTCTCGATAAGAACCTGGTTCTCTCACTCCTAACCAATAATTTTGATAGACATTGGGCTTAAAGTTACAAACTACAAGCAGAACATCATCGGAATATTTATCCTTCCTTAGATAAGTAATCATGCCTCGGGGCATATCATTACAGTCAATCCACTCGAATCCTTCATTGGTAAAGTCATTAATGTAAAGTGCTGGTTCAGAATGGTAAATTTGATGCCAATCTTTGACTAGCTGGTGTATTTGTCGATGGGGTTCAGCTTCGAGCAACCACCAGTCTAAGTCAGCATTAACATTCCATTCTCGCGTCTGACCAAACTCCATACCCATAAAGAGGGTTTTCTTGCCGGGATGAGTAAACATATAGCCAAAAAGCGCGCGCAAATTTGCCATTTTTTGGGAGTCATCCCCAGACATTTTTTGCCACAGATGTCCTTTACCATGAACCACCTCATCGTGGGAAAGTGCCAGCATGAACTTTTCAGTAAAGGCGTACCAAATACTAAAAGTCAGCTTGTTGTGAACGTTGGAACGGTCTTGGGGGTGAACGTGAAAATAGCTTAAGGTATCGTTCATCCAGCCCATATTCCACTTAAAATTAAATCCTAAACCGCCTATATCTATGGGATGGGATACTTTTTCCCAGGTGGTAGATTCTTCGGCTATAGAAAGAACACCAGGATAATTTTGAAAAATTGCCTCGTTCAATTGGCGGAGAAACTCTACCGCTTCTAAGTTTTCTCGACCGCCGTAGGTATTAGTTACCCATTCTTGTCGTTCGTAGTCGAGATAGAGCATGGAAGCAACGGCATCAACTCGAATCCCATCAATATGATATTTCTCAAACCAGAATAAGGCACTGGCAATGAGAAAATTACGCACTTCATGGCGTTCGTAATTGAACACAAGAGTTCCCCAACCTTTATGTTCTCCTTTGCGCCAATCAGCGTATTCGTAAAGGTGAGTTCCATCAAATGAAGCCAGACCATGAGCATCTTTGGGAAAATGTCCGGGTACCCAATCGATTAGCACGCCAATCCCTGCTTGGTGACAGCGATCGATAAAATACATAAAATCTTGAGGCGTACCATAACGAGATGTAGGCGCATAGTAACCGACTACTTGATAACCCCAAGAACCATCAAAGGGATGCTCGGTAACGGGTAACAATTCGATGTGAGTGTAGCCAACTTCTTTAACGTAGGGGATGAGTTTGTCAGCCAATTCTCGATAAGTCAGAAACCGCGCACCAGACTTGTGAGGGACTGATACCGCTTGACCGCTTTCAGGAGGGCTTTCCAGACTAGAATGCAGCCAGGAACCAAGATGAACTTCATAAACGGAAATTGGGCTTTCATGAAGATTGGTTTGGGCGCGTTTGGCCAGCCAAGATTCGTCCTGCCAAGAGTAGGACAAGTCTGTCACGATCGAAGCTGTAGCTGGGCGTAACTCCTGTTGATAGCCATAGGGGTCGGTTTTTAAACAGCAATGACCGTGAGCGTTTTTGATGGCATACTTATACTTTTCCCCCGCTTGAAGACCAGGAACAAATGCCTCCCAAATTCCCATCTGGTTACGTGCCATCAAGCACTGACGATTATCCCAGTTGTTGAAATCTCCCACTACTCCAACTTCCTGGGCATTCGGTGCCCAAACAGCAAAATAAACTCCCGATTGTCCTTCCCTTTCGGTCAGATGAGCTCCAAGTTTTTCGTAGATGTTGTAGTGTCTTCCTTCTCCGAATAAATATAAATCAAAATCGGTCAACCAATCTGCTTGTGTAACTACTGTCATTTTTATAAAAAATTATTATGGCTTTTGATTTTCGAGCATTCTTACTAAATAATTGACAATGAGAAGACTGAGATTAGTTGCTCATTGTCAATTGTCGATGGTTAATTGTTAAATCCGCTTTCTACAAACAGTTGGCTTAGATCTTTACTCATTAATCGATCTTGATTCAATATAGCCAGACAACGCTTGGCAAACTCATCATCTTTTTGAATCTTTTCCATCAAGAAATTTTTCACGGATTTGGGAGTTATCTCTGTAGGAGAATATAAATTTTCAATTTCCTCCAAAGACCTAATCAGAAAAATATCCCGTTCTTGAACTTCATCTTCGTAAACTATCTCTTTACTCATCCATTCCCAGTCAACTCTCTGAATCCAGAGTTTTTCCCCTGAATAAATTGAATTGATATTAAGAGTGAGATCGTCAGTTACATACCAGTAGGTTTCGGGGTCATCGTATATATCACCATGAAAGCTATTGGGTAAAGTTACATGATTTCCTGAAAAATTGCGGATATTGACGTTGGCATTGGCTGTTGTCCGATAAGCCAATTTCAACCGCAAATAAAGCCCTTCTTGTTCGTATTTATTTTTTCGAGGTAGTAAATTGTAGAAACTAATTGCTGAACCAGCTTCGTAAATTTCAAGCAACCCCTGCTCTCGATCCAGATGATAGTTATCTCCGTAGATAGCAGCATCCACAGCCCAAGCCGTTCCCCTCTGACCGAGAATATCATTCTCTTCTGCAAAATAAGGGCGTGGCATGACTGTTTTGGGTACACGGTCAAAAAATTCTCTTTGAAATTTCATCGGCAACCTGATTAAATTGCTAGACTTATCTATAAATCATTACATTTCTTAATATAATGATTATAGATAAGGTTAACTGAAAAAGTTAAAAAAAACGGTATCCCTAGAAAGAAAAATATGAATACAGGGGGAAAGAAGTACTGAATAACAAGCATTTGCTCTGGTTCGATCGACAATCATAACCCGCTTTCATCACCAAAAAAGAGACCTCTAAAGCTAGAAATACTACCACATCTAAGTTTGGCTGCCGATATCCCGAACTCCCAACTAAAATTTAAGCATTTTCCCAAAGAAATTCGAGAGGATTGCTCATATTTTTTGCAAAACCCAAAATACCTCGATCGCGATGTTCGTAGAGTAAGTTACCTTGGGAGTCAAACAAAAAAGTTCCTCCTCGTTGGGTTAAATAAGCTTGTTGGGGGACATAAGTTTGCCAATTACTGAGAACTTCAGTCATATTTCGCAAGCGTAGAGTTGCTAGTTCAAAAGGACGCTGAAAGCCAGTTCCTCCTGCTAGCTTAAAAAATGAACCTTTAATTGGTGGTAGGGGAGTAGCACGAATAACTTCTTCGTCACCAATTAACTGGGGTGCTTGGCGATCGCCCTTGTAACCGCGAAAGACTTCGGAAAGAGTACCAGGACTGCCAATACCCGCACACATGAGAATTAAATTGAGCCAAGCATTTTGGGCTGTGGAGAGAAAAGGGAATTTCCAGGATAAGCCTTGATAAAGTTCTAATTGTTTATGAATCTCTGCTTGAGGATCGATAAATAGCCATTCTGGGGGAAACCCTGTATACTCACAAAATTTTAGACCAGAATTGCGATCGCCAATACCAATAGCGCGAACTTGTATGCCCTTGTCTTGAAGCTTAGAAGACTCTCTTTGTAGCCACCAAGCGTATTCTAAACTGTCAAAATCTCCTAATTGTGACCAGATTAATATCAGTAAGCGATCTGGAGAAACAAGACCGCCAAAAATGGGGATAATTTTCCCATCACTAATTCTTAGACGTTCAGTCTGACTCAAAATAGAATAAGCATTCATCAGAAAATATTTGTAATTGAAATTAGCTAGGTTTTTATTTATTTAAATAATATTGGTTTAATTTTCCGCAAAACTTCTTTCAGCAATTCTTCTGGACATTCACAAATAAACTTAATATCTCTGGCTTCATAATCTAGAGAACGCAACTGCTCGCTCATAACTACTCCCGTGACTGAATACCCAAGAGGTATAGGAACATAAAATGAATTTTTGCGTTTGGTATTGCTAACGGGACAAAGCATCACAAAACCAGTTTTCTGATTAAATTTAGTATGGCTTACTACTAAAGCGGGTCTAACTCCTTTTTGTTCGTGACCTGCTTGCGGATCGCAGTTAATCCAAACAAAATCACCTCGCTTGGGTACATAGTCTACCATTCTTCTTTGCCCACAGGAGAACCCCAATTAACTTCTTCACTCTTATCGATGACTCCTTCTAAAAGTTCATCAAGGGTGTATTCTTTTTCTTTGATAGGACGAATAATCAATTCTCCATTTTCTACTCGACACTCCACCTCATCATTAGTGTTCAAGTGTAATGCTTGCACAACATATTTGGGAATTCTCAAACCTAATGAGTTTCCCCATTTACCAATTTGTGTTTTCATTGTTGATAATACTTTAATGATAAACAAAGTATATCATTGGCTAAAGGTTTCTGAGAATAGATTAAATTAGGAAGTTTTACAAATAATTAGTCGCAAAAATAGCAGCTTGAGTTCGATCGCGCAGATTGAGACGGCGCAAAATACTATTGACGTGATTTTTAACAGTACGTTCGGCAATATACAATTGTTCGGCAATTTCACGATTGCTATAGCCAGCAGCAATTAACTGTAATACTTCTTTTTCTCTGGGGGTAAGAGTAGCTAATTCGGGAGGAGATTTAACTGTAGGGTGAGAATTGGCTATTATCATTTTCTCAAATAATCCCGGTCCCAACTGAGTATAGCCTTGATTCACTGAACGAATTGCTTGGGCTAATTCTTCAGAAGGAGTATCTTTGAGCAAGTATCCTTTGGCACCATGACTCATAGCTTGAGTAACGTACTCATCATCATCAAAAGTAGTCAGTACTAAAACCTTAATTTGAGGAGCTCGTTCAGACAGAATACGAATCGCTGCTACTCCATCCATTACAGGCATTCGCACATCCATTAAGACCACATCAGGTTGTAGGGCAAGCGATCGCTCTATAGCTACTTTACCGTTTTCTGCCTCCCCAACAATCTCTATATCCGCTTTAGTTGATAACAAACTTGCCAATCCCTCACGAATAATACTTTGATCGTCAACCAATAACACTTTAATCATAAGTACTGTTAACTGTTATTTTTCTCTCCCTATTACCTAACACCTAAATACTTACTACTTATTACTTATTACTTATTCTCAATCTCAACCCTAATTTCACATCCTTGCTGTGGTTTACTTGTTAATTCAAACTTACCATCTAGGGCTTCTGTACGCTCTCGCATTCCCTGTAAACCAAAACCAGTAGTATTTTCAGCAGGATTAAAACCCTTGCCATTATCTTTTATGTGTAGATAAATGTGGCTATTTTGCTCTGTTAGGGTAAGATGCACCTGGGTAGCATTACTGTGTTTAGAAATATTAGTTAAAGCCTCCTGTAATATCCGATATAAAGCGGTGGTGACTTCCATTGAAGGTGAAGTTAATAGATTGAGACTAAACGCGATCGCTATACCAGAATTACGTTTAAACTCTTCTACAAGTTGTTCTATAGCTATTTTAAGCGATCGACCTTTGAGAGGATGGTTGCGTAAAGTTGCCACTGACTGACGAACATTCTGAAGAGCATCTTTTCCTAATTGTCTCGCGTTTTGTAGATGGTAAGCAGCTTTTTCTCGATCGGTAGCTAAAAATAAAGCTGTATTTTCTAGCTGAATACTTTGGGCAGTTAGATAATGACCGACAGAATCGTGTATTTCACGAGCTATACGGTTTCTTTCTTGTAGAATAGCCTGATTTTCTATAGCTAGAGCATATTGGCGTAAGCGGTGGTTGGCAATAGCTAGTTTTTTTTGGCTTTCATGTTCTGCCAACACTGCCCCTACTAACAATAGTACAAATGTCAAGACTAAACCAAACCACAATGCAGAGTTAATAGTCAAACCAATCAAGACATTTTGTAACTCTTCTGACGGTAAACGATGAACTAATCTAGGGAATGGTCTCCCAAGAGGAATGCCAAAAGGACGAATACCCAGAAAAGATATTATTTGTACCAATAAAAAAGAAGCATAACTAAAAATAGCAACAAAAATACGTCCGTTCCAAGAAAATAATAAACAAGCACGAATAACTACAATTAAAAGTAGTGTAGGAAAAACCCTTCCCCCTCTTCCTCCGAGTAATACGGCTATCCAACTCAAACCAAATCCGCTGCTAATATATAGTTTTTGTAATAGTTGGGAACCGTAGGGCAACCTTAAACCCATAACTCCTAACATAGCTATACTCAATATTGCTGCCAAATGCAAAATTGTTCTCTGACGGTCAGGATGAAAGTGATGGTGAGGATGGGGTATTAATGATGCGACTAAGACAATGCCAAGCAAAACCCATTCGAGGTAAAGAAGCAAACGAAAAGGATGTTTTTTCCAAAGCAATTTGGCCATAGCTTGAGATTAGTCAACAGAGTTCGGAGTTCAAAGTTATTTAACTTTTTAGGGGGTTAGGGGGAAGCTAAGTCCCGCTCCTTATCGCGGAGCAATAGGAGTCGGGATACAGATATTCCCCCGCACTAATTATAACGGCGGGAAGTCCCGC
>JAAUYH010027797.1_pt1 | contig 20656 bp, 26 predicted proteins | sample 7278061 | NCBI WGS metagenome assembly JAAUYH01 (sample SAMN14350203, study PRJNA611818) | marine sediment metagenome | isolation source: surface marine sediment (0.6m) | place: French Polynesia: Moorea | collected 2018-08 | reverse complement strand
GAATGCTCGTTTCGGTCAGTTGGAAGACCTGTTCCGCGCTCCAATCCGGATCTACCTGTCGAAATACTGATTCTCGCATGCCTTGTTCGATCAGTGCAGCGTAGTGCGAGACCATGCGGGCGCGGACCTGCTGAGCTTCGGCGAATTCGGGTTTGCGCAGTTCCGGCAAGTAGAATGTCGCAACGTAGTCGCGATCGACTGACAGGACCGCCTTCGCCTCCTCGAGGATAGATTTGTAGAGGGCAACCGCAGCAGGTGCGTCTTGCTTCTTGAGCTTGCCATAGAACTCGAACGAGGGTGCCGCGACGAATTCGATCAGCGCATTCAGCAATGCATCTTTGGTCGGAAAGAGATTGAAGATCGAGGCGGTCGAAACGTCCAGCTCGGTTGCGATCATGCGGATGCTTGTCCCGGCATAGCCATTGTCAGCAATCAGCTTTGCCGTGGTCAGAAGAAGCGTCTTGCGATCCAGATGCGCTTTCCCGTCCGCTCTTGGCCTTCCGACAGGCCGTTTTGTGTTTGATGTCAGACTGTTCATCCTGCCCCTTCCTCTAGTGGCTGACATCTCGAATGTCTAATTTAAATCGATCGGTCTAAAATAATTGACTCGTGGGCGCAGCCTGCGTATCCCGATGATCAGTCAAGGAGGCCATTTGCCTGGCCGAAAACTGAACGGAGAGTAGGATGCCGACCGCATTGGTTACGGGATGCTCACGGCCAACGGCATTTGGCCAACTGACCGCAAAAGCCCTGGCCGAAGCCGGATTTCATGTTTTTGCCACGCTGCGAAACAAGGAGCGGGCGAGCAATCTGAAGGCTTGGGCAGAAGAGAATGGTCATGCACTGACACTTGTCGAGCATGACATTTGCGATCCCGTCAGCAACCGCAATGCAGTGCACGAAGTTCTGGACACGGCTGGAAGCCTCGACGTGCTGGTCAACAATGTCGGGATGAGCAGTTTCGGAGCTCTGGAGACGCTGCACGGCGATCACATTCGCAAGACGATGGAAACGAACTTCTTCGGAGCTGTCGACCTAGCTCGTCACGCCCTGCCGATCATGCGAGCGCAGGGTGCGGGGCGCATCATCTTCGTATCTTCGGTCGCTGGGATCACGGGCGTGCCCGGCGAATCGATCTACTGTGCGAGCAAGTTTGCGCTCGAAGGATTGTCCGAAGCGCTTGCGATGGAAGTGGAGCGATTTGGCATCGCCGTTTCGACGATCCGGCCTGCCTTCTTCAACACCGGCATGAGCATGCACAACACCGATGCGAGCGCCTTCTTTCGGCGGGGCACCGCGTATGACGCCTTCAATGATCGCGTTGTCGCCTCGACCTCGGAAGGCGAAGTTGCAGGAGAGGACCCGGCTCTCGTCGCACAAACAATCGTCGAAGCCGCCACCACCGATTCCCCGAAGCTACGCTGGGAACCGGGTGCAGCCGCACCCGAAATCCTCGCGGGGCGGCGCGCCATGTCAGACGAAGACTGGCGTGTCTATGTGATGGGCGAACTAGGCATGTCCGATTGGCTCGAGCCCGAGAGGCAACTTGAGGGGAGCGGATCATGAACGCTGTGAACATATCGGTGCCCGGCATCAAAGCGGACGATCTTGAGCGCGCGGCAAAGCCTCTCGAAGAAGCCTGGACACTCCCGGCTGCCGCCTACACCAACCCAGAAATTGGCAAGCTCGAAAAAGAGCGCGTGCTGCGCCAGTCGTGGCTGCCCGTCGCCCGCGTTGAACAGATCGAGAAGCCCGGTGACTACCTCTGCATCGATCTACTCGATCAACCTTTGATGATTGTGCACGGCCATGACGGTGAGATCCGTATCGTGTCGCGCGTCTGCCTCCATCGCGGTGCCCCGATTGCCGAAGGGGCAGGCAACAAGAAGCTCTTCGTGTGCCCCTATCACGCGTGGAGCTACACCAATGACGGGAAGCTCAAGAAAGCCCCCTTAATGGACGGCGCCAAGGGCTTTGATGAAAGCAAATGCCGCCTTCCCGAGCTACGCGCAGAGATCTGGAACGGCTTTGTGCTCGTAAACTTCGACGACGACGCCGATGACCTCGCGCCTCAACTCGAAGGCTTCGACAAACTCATCGCAAACTACCGCCCAGGCGAGATGCGTATCGCAAAGACTCTCGAATTCGACAGCCATTGGAACTGGAAGGTTCTGGTCGAGAATTTCATGGAAGCCTATCACCATATCGCGATCCACTCGCGCACATTCGAGCCGTCGTTCCACGCGCGAGATTCGAAGGTGATCGACGATGAAGGTCAGTGGTCTGTCCTCCATATGCCAGCGGCCAAGGCTGAAACACCGCCGGGTCTACCTTTGATCGAAGGGCTTGAGGATTGGCAAAAGAGCGATCTCATTGCTGCGGTCGTTTTCCCACATTTTCTCTTGGCATTTCAGGGGAATTCGGCGGTTTGGTACGAAGTCCAGCCACTCTCACAAACCCGGCTAACGTTGAAGATTCACGTTCTGGTGCCCGAAAGCACTCTAAAACGAGAGGACGCTGCAGAGCTGATTGAAGAGTCGGCGATGGCCGTCAATGTCATTCACCACGAGGATATCGGGGCCAATGACATGGTGTGGGAAGGGCTCAATGCTCCGCTCACCAAACAAGGCCGGCTCTCACCTCTCGAGCGCTCCATCTGGCATCTCAACCAGTGGTGGATTGCAAAGATGCAAGCGCCCCAAGCCTAGCGCTGAATTCGCGGTCACGGCCGGATCGGCCGATGTGATCTGAACTCAATAAGTGCCCGTGATAATATAAAAATATTCCCTTCGGCTGTCGCCTTGGGACGGACACCAAGATCTCAAACCTGTTGGAGAGAACGATGTCAGAAGCCACTCATGCGCCCGCAACCGAAGCAGTCTCACACGCCTCTTCGCTCGGCGACGTCAACCATCAACCCTATCTGCTGACGATCAACCGTCACAGCACCGGCGAGGTCAAGAATGCCTTGCCTGGCGTTCACGTCTCGCCATGTTTCCTGGATCTCGAAAACGGCATGTGGGTGATATACGCTCGCTTCGATCCCAGAACATTGCTGCCCAAGCATTATCACACCGGTACTGTCCATTTCTACACGACAGCGGGTTCGTGGGCCTATGTCGAGTATCCCGACGATGTGCAGACCGAAGGTAGCTATCTCTACGAACCAGGAGGCTCGATCCATACCTTTGAAAGCAAGGAAGGCGCGGAAGGATTCATGGTTGTTCAGGGCGCCAATATCAATTTCGATCAGGACGGCAATTTCATGAACATCATGGACGCTGCCTGGATCGAAAGAATGGTGGTCGAAGCGGCGAAGCAAACTAGGCAGAAACTGCCGCGATACATCAAACCCAAAAACGCGACCGACTTCTCAGATAGCTAAGAACCGCTCTCTTTCCTGACGGACAGGCGAGTATTGCAAGTCCTGCGCACTCTGGGGGAAAATTGAACCCAAAGACCCGGAACGCACTTTTGGATGGCGTTCCGGGCCGGGGGCTTGCTGTCCTTGGCTGTCGTGGCCTCGATAGTGGGATGCCAAGGACAGCAAGGGGGGATGGTATCCTTCGTCGCTCAGAAGTGCTTCTCGACGAACTTGTTGACCTCCTGCCAGGCCTTTGACCGATCGTGGCCGAGGCGCTGTTGAAGCACGCCTGCAAGCTTCGACTTGCGGCCAGCGATCTTCTGGACTTCGTCATCGGTCAGATCGCCCCAGGTTTCCTGGATCTTGCCCTTGATTTCGTTCCACTCGCCGTCATACGCCATGTTGTCGTAGCGTTCGATAAGCGCATCGATTTCGTCGCGGGCCTTCTCGATTGTCATGCCGTACTCTTTCTGCAGCATGCCTTCGAGGACGTGGACGCCGCCCTTCGCCATTTCGAGGTCGTCATCCGTTAGCTTGCCCCAGGCGGCCTGGGCGTAGCCTTTGAATTCCTTCCAGCCGCCTTCGAACGTGTCTTCGTGAAAATTCATCATTTGTCTCCGTTTGCTTGAATGAGCCCGCAGACAATGTCGAAGCTGATCGCAGCGCGTGAGTGATTCACGGTGACTCACTCACCGGACGCGTGTGCCGATGGCATCTCTCTTTCATCGCAAAGCCGCGGCCCCTGCTGTGGCGACAGGAAAGAGAGACAGAACCTTGAACACAGAAGAATTCGTCGAGCGCGCCAAGTGCAATCTCGATCAGATCGATGAAGAGCTGGGCGCTCTTGAAGCCCGAGTGAAGCGCTGCGGTGAACACGCAGACGCATGGGTCACCAGCCAGGCGCAGAAGCTCAGAGCCGACGTCGAGACCGCTCGCGCTGAAGTGTCGGCCATTGCGAGCCGGGTCGAAGGCGACGTCGCCGTGCAGCTCGAAGACTCCAAAGCCAATGCCCAGCGGCATTGGGAGGCGCTGCAAGCCGCCGTCAAAGCATATCGCGAGCATGTCAGCTCAAGCCTGTGAGCGCGGTTCGTAGCCGGAGGCAACGCCTCGGATCATTTTTAAAACGGGAGAATACCAATGAAATCAACCTTCACAGCATTTGCAGCCGCTGCGCTGCTTTCCTTGCCCAGCGTGGGCCAGGCTCAGGACCGCCCGGTTGCCGGGTCCTCGGTAGTGAGCAGCGAGACTTACTTTGAGAGCATCATCGCCAATGGATACAGCGCGCGAAAGCTAATCGGCGCGACGGTTTTCAATGATCGCGAAGAGAAGGTCGGCAAGGTCCACGACCTGATCGTCGGAACCGATGGAAGCGTCACTCTCGCTATCGTCGAGGTGGAGCGCTTTCTCGGCATCGACAACAAACGCGTCGCGGTGCCCGCCCACCTTTTTGAGGCCGGAACAGCTGACGGGGTCATCCTGCCCGGCGCCACCGAAGCGCGGCTCAAGGCGCTTCCCACATTCCACTATTCAGATGAGGAGAACTGAAAATGACTAGCGTTGCTGAAGAAATCGAAGAACAGGAAGACATTGCCCGCGGTTGGTTTGTTGGGCTCGGTATCCTTCTGGTGCTGACCGGGGTCGGAGCTCTGGTTTTCCCGATGGTCGCGACCCTCTCGGTCGAGCTGCTGGTCGGTTCGGTAATGCTGGTTGGTGGCGTGGTCACCTTGATCCACGCCTTCAAGAACAAGGAATGGGGCGGCTTCTTTCTCGAACTTCTCGTTGCTGCCTTGCACATCCTTGCAGGTGTAGTGTTCCTCGCGAACCCCTTCGCCGGAATGTTCGCGCTTACAGCGATGCTCGCAGTGTTCTTCGCTGTCGACGGGATCATTCGGATGGTCCTTGCGATAAACGTCCGCCCGGAAAAGGCTTGGGCATGGTTTCTTGCATCCGGCCTGATGTCGCTGCTGCTTGGGATCCTTATCGCAATCGGAATCGCGAATGGATCATCGCTCGGGTTCATTGGCTTCATGGTCGGGATCAATCTGATGTTCGCAGGTGTCTCCTACATCGCCTTTGGGAATGAAGGCGGGTTCCGGATCATCCCATCGACGCTGAACCCAAGCTCAAGCTGAAACCCTATACGGACGTCGTCAGAATACAGGGGGCGGGCTCAGTGCCTGCCCCCTTGTATCATTTCATAGCGTTGCATGCCGATGCCAGATCATCGCCTGGGTTGAACTGACCGCTTTCACTGACTGTCGGCTGTACGCGGACAGTCCGGAATCGGCCCAAGAATGGTTGACCTGGAGATGCTTCGCGCCACTCCTGTCTTGTGAAAGCTTCAGTCTTCGCCTGAGCCATAGCACGTTTGACACACGCCAGTTCCGTCACATGTCGAGCAATGCTCAATCCCTGTGTAGCCGTCGCTGCCAGAGCCCTTGCAGACACTACACAGGCCATCGCCTCTGTCGGTGAAGAGGTGCGCGATATCGTTACAGTCGTTGCAAAGTGGCACGTCGATCTCCTGCGCTAGATTCGTCCAACATCTTGCCCACAGGAATAGTCACATGAGCTGCCTGACTTGCACATTAATTCGGCAAAATTTCTCGGGCGAAATGTATTAAGTCTGTTGTTTGCGCATCAGATACAGAAGAGGACTGTCCGCAATCGGCCCAATCCGAGCCCTCGGTCAACGGCCGATTTTGGGGGTGGGAGCGGACGTTGTAGGCTCCGACACTCTTGCAACCGATCTAAGCCAAAAAAAGGAATGCAAATAGGCAGAGCCAAAGCGCTGCGCCTATCACCAATGCAATTAAGCCCTTTTGAGTGCGTCGTGAAATGAAACCAAGCGCGCAGGCCAATCCCCCACCGAGGAATGTCCCGAGCAGCATCAGTGCTCCGCCGAAATCAGGATCGCTGGTATTGAACGCGGCAATCATGATCACAATGCCCATGATCCCGCTCGCCAAAGCAGCGGCGCCGATCAGACTGAAGCTCTTGCCGGTTGGTGGGATTGAAGGGCCAATTTCTGGATCGCCAAATCCACTGATCAGCTCTTCCAATTCGCCGCGTGAGACATTGGGCTCACTGGCAAGCAATTCCTCGACATGTTCGCGAGCGCCACCGACAATCGCTTCAACCTCAGCGGTGTCATATCCGGAATTCTGAAGCACGCTTGTCAGCTTCTCCAGCGCGGCGTGAATTTCTGGCCGATCATGGTCGCCAAATTCCGGTTTCATTGGCCTACGCCTCCGACCACAGCACTCACGTCATCTTTCATCTCGTTCCAGAACGTAGCCATCCCGCTCAAACGCGCACGGCCATCTGCGTTGAGCGAGAAGTATCGCCGTTTGGGGCCCCGTTCAGAGGCCTTCATTTCAACTGACACCAATCCCTCTTTCTGCAAGCGCGCCAGTAGCAGATAGAGTGTGCTCTCCTTCATCGAAAGCGAAGGATGGTGCTCCAAACGCTGTGCGATTTGGTAGCCATAAGCTGGCTCGCCATCGAGCAAGGCGAGCACACATAGCTCGACCACACCTTTGCGCATTTCACCTGCCCATGCCACGGAACAAAGCCTCACTATTCTGTATTGCAGAGTAATACAATTCACGCTAGAGGAGATACTCTGTTATGCAGAGGAGTAGATGATGTCTCGGATGTTTGCAATCGCTAGCCTGCCGAGTTTTTGCGCGCTGGCTGCTTGCGGGAATGAGGAACCGCCAGCTGCACAAGTCCCGCCCCCGGTCACGGGCGCTCCGCAGCCTGCCCCGGCTGCCGACCCCTTTGCAATCACGCGGCTTCCCGATGGCCCGCATATGGGCATTATCGTGGGTTTCGATGACCTTTCGGCAGGGGATGTTGACAGGCAAGGGCGCTCGACCGAGCTTCTGGATCAAGCGGCTTCACGAGGAGCCAGCATAAGCCGCATCCAGCTGGATTGGGCAGGGCTGGAGACAGGTCCTGGAGAATACGATCCTGAACCCCTTTCCGGGGCATTGGAAGTCGCCCGGCAAAGGGGCCAGCTGATCTATGTGACACTCTCAACGCTCGACTCCGACGGGCTGACACTCCCGGACTACCTGCTTGATGACGACGGAAAATTGCGAGACGGTCTGTCGCTGGCTTCACCCGAAGTCACTGGCCGGTTTGAAGATCTCCTCGAATGGATGGTGCCGCAGCTCGGTTCAGATGTTTGGGCGCTATCGATGGGTAATGAAGTGGATTCGCCGATTGCAGACGGGCTTGTGCCTGCTGCTGATGCTTTGGTGTTCTACCAAGCCGGCGCTCAGCAAATAAAGGCGATGGATCCCGAACTGGCGACAACGGTGACGCTCACCATTGGTGCGCCCACGACCGTCGCAAATTTCGCAGAGCAATTGAATGACGTTTTGGATCTGGCGACCGTGAACCACTACTGCCTCGATGCTTCGCTTCAGATCACCGGGCAAGATCAATGGGAGCGCGATGTTCAGACCATGAAAGCAATGGCGCGCGGTAAGCCCATCATGATCCAGGAATTGGGGTGCCCTGTAGGCTTCGCAGGTGATCCGGCCGCCTTTGCCTCCAAGACTGGCACAATGAACGGAAGCCAAGAGCTTCAATCCGCCTACTTTACCTTCTTCGATAGGCTCTATGCCGAAGACCCCCAGTTTCGGGCGGCGACGGTGTTCCAGCTTTTTGACTGGTCCCCTGAGCTTGCTGAGATGTTCGGGGATTTTGTTCGCTCAGAAGGCGCATCGCTTGCAGGGGACAGGCTCGAGGAATGGTTGGCAACCGTTGGCATTTGCAGGTGGAAGGATGCAACTTGCAGGCCTGCGTGGGAAGTGTGGCTCAACTCATTGGCGAGGCAGTCAGAGCTTCGTGCGAGCGCTGGTGACTAAGATTGGGTCGTGAACTGAATGTCAGTTTGCGATCCTCAGCGGCTGAGACCAGACATTCCGCTAACGGCCCGGCTTGCCCCATTATCCAACCTGATCTTTGTTACAAGAAGCGTCATATCTGCCCGTTCATGAACGACAACGGTATACAGATCGACTTTGACTAATCACGTTTCGAGCTGTCTTTGTAGTTCCCCGATCATGGCGAGTTCAAGCGAGCGACAATGACACACACCTATAGTCCTGAGAATGCGCTCCTGATTCAGCATATGAGCGATTTGCGGACTTGGCTGGAAATCAACTCTAGCCGCGAAAATGGTATTTGGATCGTGAGCTACAAGAAAGGCCATGAGTTTTTCATTCCTTACGGCGACGTGCGCGATGAAGCGCTGTGCTTTGGCTGGATAGATTCGAAGAGTGAGCGAGTAGACGACAAGCGAACCGCCACATGGCTTTCACCCCGCCGAGCGTCGAGCCCTTGGTCAGGTGTCAACAAGAAACGGGTCACTGCACTTCGAGAAACAGGTCGCATGACGCAATTGGGTGAAAAAGTGATCCTTGAAGCAAAGGAGAACGGGAGTTGGACCATACTCGATGAGGCATCGGCTCTCATCCTCCCTGATGATCTTGCTGAGGCGCTGGAGAAGGAATCAGCTCGCGTTTGCTTTGACGCTTTGCCTCCGTCCAGAAGGCGCTCAATGCTTGAAGGGATTGCCTTGGCAAAAACCGCAATGACCCGCGCAGCGCGGATAGAAAGAATTGTTGAGGAGTGTCTGGTTACCAAGGATCTTTGAAAGGTCAGTGACTGGCCCGTCACTAGACCGTCTGCATTTGTCCTGTCCAATCCAAACAGCGGACAGTCTGCTTTCGGCCCAAGTTCTCATCGGGCTATTGCAGCCGAGATCAGGTCTGGCGAGAGAACGGCCAATGACTAGTACCACATGTTTTGGGATCAAAAACTATCGTCTAGAGTGCTCTCTCACCTCCGAAGCAAAGATCACAAAGCTATGACCCCAACAGACCTGCTTGCGCCGACCTACATCCAGATGCTGACTGCGCTATCGGCCTGGCTTGATAAGGCGCAGGATCAGATGAATGCCAATGCTGATCTGCTTTTGGCGGCGCGACTAGCTCCTGACATGTTTCCCTTGTCCACGCAGGTTCGATTTGCATGCGTCCAGGCTTTGGAAGGTATGTATCGCCTCAAGGATGAAGCGTTTCCCCGAATGATTGAGGATCTTTTGGATGAGGGCCGAAATGCCGATAGCAGTTCTGATACTATGGCGGATGCGAAAAATCGGATTGAGCAAACACTAGTTTCCGTACGCTCACTTTCTGAATGGAACGGTTCTACTGAACCCGACCGGTCCGTTGCCCATGATCTCCCCAACGGCATGATCTTCGATCTAACGCTTGATCAGTACTCGAGAGACTGGGCAATCGGGCAGTTCTACTTCCACCTTATGGCCGCTTACGCAATTCTGCGTCATTGCGGGGTCCAGCTCGGTAAGGCCGACTATGTGGCTCATATGTTCGCGTATCTGCGGCCAGAAACTAAGCCGTAGAGCGGACCTTAGAATAGAACGGTGACCAACAACTCGGACGCACGCTACTCGTAAGGCGACAGCTCGCCGAGAATCTACAAAAAGGGCTGGAAGCAGAACGACCGGTCCGACAGCATCGACCATCGAGCTAGACAGACCACAAACGGCCCAATGGACGGGTGCGATTGGGTTCAACTAATCCGTTCCAAGCGTCCTTTGCGCTTAACGATATTCTTGTAGTCCCACTGGATATTGCGTGCCTCATCCAACCAGTTGGCGAGAAGATCGACATTGACTTGAGCCGGTTCGGTGTAGCGAGCTTCGGCTGCCTTGAACTTGCCTTCAGGTTTGAGGCCTTCAACTGCAAAGCTCTGACCACTCCAGAAAAGCAGTCGGACACAAGTTTTGAGTTTTGAGTATCCAACAATCGGATTGCCAGCGAGAAACCAAACAGGATGCGCATGCCAGATCTTGCTCTTGGCATCGGGCAGCGCTTTGTCGATTGTGTCACGAAGGACATCGCAGATCGCCCGGTCGTTGGGCTCAAGCTTGGCATGAAAATCAGTGATCGCGACAGCCGTCATTTGACTCCCTCTCTTTGTCAGCCACTTTTCAGACGGGGCCCCACAAGACCAAAGCCTGCGCCTTGAGGGTCGAGACCGCTGAGCGAGAACTCACCGCCGGGTATCTCTGTTGGTTCCTGCAAAGGCGTTCCACCGTTGTCGTTGACGTAAGCTAGAGCTTTGTCGATATCCGGCACCCGGAAGTAGTAGGTCCAAATCGATTGCGGCATTCCCGGCATGAGCGGCATTACTGCTCCGATCATATGGCCACGATCATCGCCAACCTTCCAGAACTCATATTTGCCAAGCCCGCCCATATCCATGTCGCCGTCAGGCTGCCAATCGAAATGACCCTCGTAGAAGCTTTTCGCTCCTGCCGGATCGCTCGATGCCAATTCGTTCCATGCGCAATGACCGACCATCGGCTCGGTCGTGGCAAAGCTGTTATTCGACTGATCCGGATTTTCTGGCGCTGGTTTCATCACATAGAAGAATGCTCCCTGCGGATCGGCAAGGAAAGCCATGCGTCCGACACCGGGAATGTCATTGGGGGCCACGTGCACTTCGGCGCCCTCGGTCTTCATCGCGGCGACGCTCTTATCGACATCGTCAACCGCGATGTAACCCAACCAGGCAGACTGCGCTCCGCCACTGATCATTTCTGCGGACAAGGGCATGACGCCGCCTGCTACTTGATCCTTTGCAGAGAACAACCGGTAATCCATTCCGGGCGTACCGCTATCTCTGAAGCTCCAGCCAACTAGGCCGCCGTAGAACTCTTGCGCCGCATCTGCATCGCTGGTCATCAATTCGTACCAGATGAAGTCCCCAGGTCGGTTCGTCATTGTTGCTCTCCTACCGTTCGAGTTCGACGACAGGAGCAAAGCCGCCGAAGATCATCCTCTTGCCATCGAATGGCATGGGGTTCTTCTCGTGATCCATGCGCGGATCGGTGTTGCTGGGGTCCATCATCTTGGCCATCGCTGCATCGCGCGTCGCTTTGTCGGGCCATTCGATCCAGCTGAACACGACATCTTCATCGTTGGTCGCTTTCACGGCCATGCGGAAATCGGTGGTCTCGCCTTCAGGCACATCGTCGGCCCAGCATTCAAGGATGCGCGTCGCACCCATTTCGATGAACATTCCGTCGGCCATCGTGGCATGATCGATAAACTTTTGACGATTGGCTTTAGGTACCGCGAGCACAAATCCATCAATGTACGACATCACTTCTCTCCTCTCACTGCTGCTTCAATTGTTGCTACATCGATCTTCTGCATCGGCATCATGGCCTCGAAGGCTCGTTTGGCTGTTTCGCCACCCTGTTCCAGCGACTCGGTCAGCACACGCGGTGTGATCTGCCAGCTGATTCCCCACTTGTCCTTGCACCAACCGCACTGGCTTTCCGTGCCGCCATTCTCAACAATCGCGTTCCAGTAGCGATCGGTTTCTTCTGGGCTGTCGGTAGCAATAATGAATGAGAACGCTTCGCTATGCGTGAAGGTCGAACCGCCATTCAGCCCGAGGCACGGCACGCCGCAAACGGTGAAGTTGACGGTGAGCACGTCCCCTTGTTTGCCGGACGGGTAATCGCTCGGCGCTCGCTGGATAGAGGCTACTTCGCTGTCCGGAAAGGTCGCGGCATAGGAGCGCGCGGCTTCCTCCGCCTCCTTGTCGAACCAAACGCAGATGGTGTTTTTGCTCACGGCGTTCTCTCCTCTTCGAAAAGCTGGGATACATATCGTCTGAGATGGTCGGCGCTGTCGCGGGCAAAGGCGGGATCGGCCTTGGCTTTCGCCAGGATAAACGCGCCCTGGAGTACGGCCTGGACGTGATAGGCAAGGCTGATTGAAGTCACACCGTCCTTGATACCGTACTTGGCGATCGCTTCTTCGATGTCCTCGGCAAACCGCTCGCTGTAGGCGGTAAGGCTATCATCGCACGCGCCGCGCAGGATTTCGCTGCTTGCGAAGCTCTCCTGCACCATCGTGCCCACAAAGCATGTGAAGTCTTCCGCCGGGCCCTCCATCAAAGAGGCGCGGAAATCGATGTGAGCCAATATGCGTTCAAGCGGATCTTCGATCCGGGTCCAAGGTGGTATCGCGAAGATCAGCTCATCGGCACGCGCGGTCCATCCTTCAGCGGCAGCCGAGGCTAGTGCCTCTTTGGATGAGAAGTGGTGGAAAAAGGCGCCCTTACTTACTCCTGCTGCAGCGCAGATCTCATCGACGGAAGTCGCGCTGTAGCCTTGCTTGCGCACCAACATATGCGCTGCATCGATCAGTTTGGAGCGCGCGTTTGGGCGCGATTGGGTTGCAGTTCGACTCGGCATCCATGTAGAGTACCGACTGGTTGGTATGTACGTCAACTGATGTTCAAGATAGTTGGCTCAGGAGGTCGCCAAGCTCACATGATCAATCGCCTGCGCTGCGATCCACCACCTGCTTGGCTTGGTCGTCACGTCTGCCGTTATCCGTCAGACGGCAAGAAGCAGACAGTCCGCAATCGGCCCAAAGGTGGAAGGCTACAGGTCAGGGTCATTACAGCCGAAAAGTTCAAGACATGCACGCGCGCATGCGGAATCGCTGCATGCATGAAATCAGTACAACCAGAGACAGAGGCGGAGCCGACCTTTACTCCCGCACTCGGAAAGCCGGCATTCACATCGGACTATGACCGCATCATCTCTGTCATGACCCGCGAAAAGAAGTGGCGTTCACTCATGCTGAGTGAACTTCAACCGAAGGCGGGGAATGTAGTTGTTGACCTAGGCTCCGGCACAGGCACTTTTGCGATCCAGGTGAAAGAAAAGGAGCCCGGTTGCCGTGTGATCGCCGTCGATCCTGATCCAGAAGTGCGGGCGATCGCGCAGGAGAAAGTAGACGATGTCCAAATCGAGTTCGCAACCGCTATGGGAGATCAGCCGCTCTCAATTCTAGGCCCCGGCCAAGCCGATGCGGCAACTTGCTCTCTGGTTCTGCACCAATGCCCGATGTCGATGAAGACGGGCATCCTTGCGAACGCATACAAAATGCTCAAAGCGGGAGGACGGTTGCTCATCTCTGATTATGGAGAGCAGCGCGATCTGCTCATGCAATTGCTATTCAAGCAGGTTCGAGAACTCGACGGATACGAAAACACCGAGCCCAACAAGGATGGGCAAATCCCGATCCTGATGCGCGAAGCCGGATTTGAAGAGGTCGCCGAAAGATATGTGACCAAGACCCCGACGGGCTCGATCTCGCTCTATGTTGGGCGTAAGCCTGCCTAATGGTTTGGAGAGGCGAGTTTGCTTTTGGTGATGCGTTTGCTGTCTATGTCGGACCTCCGGATGACAACGACATTCATGAACACGCCGCCTATCAGATCGTTCTCGGCCACGCCGATCCGGTTCAAATTGAAGATGAATGTGGGACCGTTCATAGCGGCTCCGCTCTAATCGTTCGGCCGATGATGCCGCATGCTTTGCGAGGCAAAGGATCGCTGACGATTGCCTATCTCGACCCACAAGCGTCTCAGGCGCTCCAGCTCGAAGACCTGTTGCATGCAAGCGATATCACGCAGCTCGACCCGCGCTATCTCCCTTTCGACACTCATTTGGATCCCGCCAGGCTACTAGGCTCGCTTAACGAGGCAGCCGAAACAGCGCCAAGTGCTTTGGACACTCGCCTTGCCACAGCGCTGTCCGAACTGCGAAACGAACCAGGCCAAATCTCGATCAAGCAGGCAGCGGCGCTCGGCGGAGTGTCGGAATCCCGGCTTAGAACTCTCGCACGCGAGCAACTCGGCGTTCCGCTTTCAACTTGGCTAGTGTGGCGCAAACTGGAAACTGCGGCTGTAGCCTTGGCCGATGGAGCAAGCCTGGCCGATGCGGCCTATGCAGGCGGGTTCTCCGATCAGGCGCATTTCTCTCGCGCAATGAAGCGGATGTTCGGGATCACTCCCAGCGTGGCTGCCCGTTCGCTTGCGGCAGAGCCATAACCCAATCCCCAAGCTTCGCGTTTGCGCAGACGATTTGTTCAAGAGCTCAGCCTGTCTCCTTTCTAGTGTCGGGGCACACTCGAAAGGAAAGTGATGATGAATGCGCTTCGTTCTCTAGTAAGCTGCGCTTTTGCGCCTACGTTCTTTGTGTTCTTCATTGGAGCTGGGGTTTGGCTTGTCGAAAGCGGCTCGAGCAAGGTCTGGCTGATCGCGCTGCTCCTTCCGGCTATTGCGGTGTCCTTCATCGCTGAACGGCTTGTCCCGTTCGAAGAAGCCTGGAACAGCGCGAGGGGCGACAGCCTGCGCGATGTCATCCATGCCGTCGTAAACGAGTTGTCGAATGTCGTCGCGATCGCGGCAATACCCGTTCTGGCCGCGTTGACCCACGGCCTCGATGTCTGGCCGTCAGACTGGCCGCTATGGGCGCAGCTGGCTGTGGCCGTCTTCATCGCCGACTTCGGTATCACGATGGCGCACTACGCCAGCCACAAGATCGAAGCCCTTTGGAGGCTCCACGCGGTCCATCACAGCGTCGAGCGAATGTATGGCTTCAACGGTTTGATGAAACATCCTTTGCATCAGGCTTTCGAACTGGCCGCTGGCACAACGCCGCTTCTGCTCATGGGCATGCCGTTCGAGATTGGAGCGCTTCTCGGCTTTGCCGCTGCGATCCAACTGCTGCTCCAACACTCTAACGTCAATATGCGCGTGGGACCGCTGATCTACATATGGGCGGTCGCGCCAGGGCACAGGCATCACCATCTTGCCGACAAGGAAAAGGGCGATGTGAACTTCGGATTGTTCACCATGGTCTGGGATCATCTGCTCGGGACCTTCGTAAAGGATCGACCGCAACCGCGTGATGGCGACCTCGGTGTTGCGGGAAGGCCGGATTTTCCTGTCAGCTACGTCGCGCAGCTCGTTGACCCGTTTCAACGGCGAGACAGTGAGCGTGGTCCCGAGCCTGCCGAGTAATGCTGAACGAAGAAGCTGTTACGAAGTGGCTCGGGTGATCGGGGGTCAGGTTGACGAGTAGTCTCGCGCATCGTCGACACTGGCGGAGGGCTCTTTCCAAGGCCTTGCTCCGGAGCGAAGTCCAGACTGTTCTGGCGCAAGCTGACTGCATCTATCGCGAGTTATTGAACACCGAACGCGAAGCGTACCCGAAGGCCGCCAGGGATCATTTGGCCATCATCCTGTCGTCCATTGCCGTGTTTAGAAGCGCGACTGACGCCGGTCACTCAACATCATTTGCTATGAAGGTCATACGGATTGGTGCTCAATCGCAGGCGAGGGCCAAGGGTCGACTTCTAAGCTTGCTTGGCCGGTTTCCATTCGCATTCACGCTGTTCCGAGTGATTGCACCGTACGTCTTGAAGGCCGACTATATAGAGGCTGGATTCTCAGTGCGTTGGCTCAAGCGAACCAAGCATGAGATTGCTTTTGACGTCACGCATTGCCTCTATCTCGATTTATTTACGAAGCATGGGTGCCCCGAGCTGACCGAGATTTTCTGCGGCCTCGACGACCTTTGGTATCAGCCCTTGGCTCCTCAAATTCGATGGTCGCGGAAAGGAACGCTCGCACAAGGCTGCCAGTGCTGTGACTTTCGCTTCGGGTCGCGCAAAATAGCCAAAAACGAGATTGATCTTCAGCCGGGGCGATAGGATGGACGGCCAGTGTGTCGAACGACAGCTGTTGACCATTGGGCCACCAAAACCGGACAGTCCGCTTCCGGCCCAAGCTCCGACCAGCATTCTGCCGGACAAATTAGGGGGTGATTTGTTGCTTTTCGTATTCTCTTCTTGCCCGATTACGCCGAGATTGGATTTCTGCGAGCACCTCGTCATCAAGGCCTTCGATCACGGCAATTGCCCGGTCCAGCATTAGATCCAAAAGCTCAAAGTCGCTTGGGCTCCTTGACATCTGATTTGCCAGCGCGCCTGCTACAAACGCGACCTCGTTTCCGGTGTAGGTGACATTCATCTTCATTTTCCTCCATCTGGAGGTGCACACACGCTCTTTTGCGCCACGACATCAAGTCAATTCGAAGAGCTCAGCTTGATAAGCGGGATCGTGTCTCCTTCGCGAGACGCTGTCGTCAATTCAAGGTGCGAAGCGAGCAATTCGCTGTGAAAAAAGTCTACAAATTCCTGTGAGTAGGCTGGTGGCCCTTTCTCCGGGATTTGAATGACTGAAGCCACCCGGTTTGTTTGAACAGCCGACTATCTGCTTCCGGCCCAGTTCAAGTCCTTGGTCAATCACCGATGTTGGGGGTGAATGCGGATATAGGTTGACGTCCGGATTTCCAGCTCGAGAGTAACGCAATGTCACGAGTCCCAACCCCTTGGAAGAAGAGTAGGACGCTGGGCGACATTTATGGCGGCCGCGAGAGACTTAGGTTTGCTGACAACATCTTTGCACGCGCTCATTCACTTGAACGACCAAGTCCCGACGCCGAGCTTCCAATCTTGCTTGAGGACAACCCTTCAAGAGATTTCTTCTTTCCAATGTCGGGGCAAGAAGTGGTCGAGGCGCTCCAATCGCTGCCCAAACGAGATTACAACGGAATTACTCACATATGGCTGCGGCGGCTCAAGAAGAGCGACTTCATCAACCATGCCCAGCCATTGGCTTGGTTCTCTTGCGGGAGTGGAGTGCGCTTGATTACCCTTTATCCGTGGCCGACTTCGATGGAGTTGTCATACGGTCCAAGAAGGCCTTCCAATCGGGTCTTTAACGAAGTGACGCGCTATGGTGGCGATATTAGGAAGCGAGGCCGGGATTGGATTTCAAAGTGGACGCTCCCTGCTCTAAGGCGGTTCTATCTTCAGGGCATTCTGTTCCATGAAGTTGGGCACCACATCGACCAGTATTACCGACATTTCACTGATGCGAACGTCAAGGAAACCGAAGAGTTCGCGGATCAATATGCCCTGGCAAAGACCGCCACCGCGACGCACGTCTTCAACAGACTTGAGAAGTAACCAATAGATTTGAGGCGGTGATGAACAAGCGTGGAAGTTTCAATCGCGAGTGGATTGAGTTGGTGAAAGCTACACGACAAAAGTTCGGCGTTTCGATCCAAGACGCGCATGACTTGATCTTGGCTGACGATGAGATGCGAAGGTTGGTTGCACTTCGTGTTAATCGCGACCCAGAATGCAGGAAGATGGCATCACAAGACTTGCGCTCACACGGGTCAGCGTCACCCTTTACAAAGGATGGTGACCGCATCAGGTTCCGAAGAAGCGACGGGCAACGGTAAGTCTGTTTCTGGGTCGTGAGCAGCCGCTTTCGGCTGGCATCCCATTAGACCCGCCAGTCGGCTCTCAAGATCACATCTGGAACGCCTGTAAGGCTGCTGCTGGGAGTGAAAGCGGACGCATTTTGCGCCCGCTTTCTCTTTCCCGTTCAGAAGGCTTTCTGCCAGCCGATCGTGGCGAACCATTGCCCGGCCATCTGCGGACCGTTGAGATCCTGATAGACGGGTGCACCGACCTCAATCCCGATACGATGTCCAGCGAGGCCTCCATGAGTCGCAACCAGATTGACACCGCCGATCAGATCAACTCGCTCGCCGCCCTGAAAGTCCGGGTTAGCAGTCTGCACCGGCCCCACAATGGCGGGGTCTATCCCTTCGACGCGCCCCGTCGAGCGACCGCGAACGCGACCTGACAGGCTTATCCATTGCGCTGGACGAAAACTGAGCCACGCGCTTCCTTCATAGACGTCGCCGAAAGAATAGCCTGCATCGTTCTCGCCAAGCCGGATGGAGGCGACAGCTTGCGCACCAAAGCCGAGTGCTCCGCGCCGTCCCTTGTAGGTCAGACCCGGTTCGAGGTCCCAGGTCCCCGTGCCGGATTGCATCATGTAGGGCACCCGAACAGTCGGGTTTGTGCCCAGAGGTGTGAGAATTTCGTCGGTCTGGCCGATTGAGCCCGTGGGCAGGCTGATACCGGCCCTCAGGGTCAGCTCATCGCGCACATCGTCGGTCGCATCAGGTATACCGAGCAAGGGGAAAAGCGCTGCCACCTTCGTGTCGCCAATTGCCTTGGGATTGGTTGTGAAGGTGCCAAGGCGGGCGGTGCCCATTCCACCCTGAAAGGTGATGTGCTCCATCTCCTTCTCGACGTAATTGCCCATCACCATCAGCGTGACGGCGTCCGAGGGTGCGTACATCATCCCGAGCATATACATGTCGGTACGCATAGCGGTGGGTACGATACGCAAGGTTGGCGGCTGCATCGGATTGCCGAAAAACCGGTTGGGAACGGTGGTGACGATCGTTTCGGGATCGACGCTGTCAGTGCCGATCTGGTTGCCCTGCATCTCCATATGCATTGCGCGGAACGAGAACATGATCTCGCCTTCTTTATGGGCGTGATCCGCCATCACCCCGATTGGAGCATGGTCATCGGCATACGCATCGTGTGCATTTGCCGTAGTCGAAAGAGCGAGCACCGAAACGGCACCCGCAACAGTAATTGCGTGTTTCATAGAATAATCCTGTCTGTGTAATCTTGGGCTGCGGAGCAGCTCTTCCCTTACAGATCAGGCGATTGGTGGTCCGGTGGCGGGTGGAAGATTGGCTGGGAATATCGCGGTAAGTGGCGTGAGCCTTGCCTGCTCAATTTCGACCTGCTGCGGCTCGCGACGTTGTATCTGTGGCGATTGCGGCAAGTCCGCGGTGGCCGTCACTGCGTAGTTGCAGCGCATCTCATGTGAACCGTCTTCATGGTCACCATGCCCGTCAGACTGGCCTGAACGGTCTGAAGTTTCATGGTGTTCATGACCGTCTGCCGCCTTTGCTGTGTCGGCAAGTTCGACCGGGACTTGCATAGTCCTGTCGCAAATGCGGAGGATGAAGCTGCCGTCAGCGGCCCTCGCGGGCATGAAGCCGAAAGGCATGGTCGCGGACGAAAGCACGGCGAGCGCTGCGAGGAAGACGAAGGTGCGGAACACGCCCACGCCTTAATTGGAAGCGACATTGCTGGCTAGAAAAACACCTCGCCCCGGTCCTCGTTTTCGATCAGGTGCCTACCAGATGCGCTGTGCGTCGTTTTTTGGGTCGTGAGCGGAGTGTCCGGTCTTTGCGCGCAAGAGTGCATAAGCAGACAGTCCTCAAACGACCCTTTTACCGCCACTCATTTTCCACAGAGTCGCTTCAACAATAGCGGCAATACGATCGTCCTCGGAGGATCCGGTTTCCTTCCCGAGCCCCTGTATCAGCTCCGCTTGCCGTGCGGCTGGCACTTTCCCGTAACTTGTCAGCGTGGTGAGCACCCGTTCGTGCCCGATATTCTGTGACCATGCCTTGAATTGCTCAGGCGTGGTGCAAATGCGCTCGCCAAGCTGCACTAGCGCGTCGCGGAAACAATGCGGATTGAAATAGGGAAGGTCAGCCGCAGCAAACGCTTCGCGATAGATCGCCCGGATCGGTCCGGTGCCGCTCCAGTGCTCGCGAGTCAGTCCAACGGCCTGAAAGCCTCCCTGCTCGCCCAGCCCCATGAGCGTCTTGGGAAAGAGCGGATCATCATCGCCCCAAAGTAGTCCAATGCGAAGGTGCTCACACCAATCCCTGACTATCTGGATCGCATCGCCGCCTACTGGGCAGAACCACGTAGTAAAGGTCTTGATGGCCTTTGTGTGCACATCGCGCGCGTCCTGATGCACGCAGCCCTGCTCCAGATCGATGTGCTTGAGCTTTAGGCTGGCAAGTGCCGCCGCCCGTGCTCCCGTCAACAGCGCCAGCGCAATCAGTGCGCGATTGCGTTTCTCGATGTCCGATGCGGCTGGCATGCACGCAAGAACGTGGTGCACCTGCTCCAGAGTAGGCACTGGCTTTTCACGGGCCGCTTTGGCGATGCGCACGTCCTTATCAGACAAATTGAAATAGTCGGCATCACTGTAAGCAATCCGGCTCTTGTATCCCGGCTGGCCAGCGAGCCAGATGAAGAACTCGCGCAGCGCCGATAGGGTCGAATGGACCGTTGCGCGGGACAAGGGCTTGCCGGTGCGTTCGTTCTTCTCCGCATCCAATCGCCGCTTGAAAGCCACGGCCTGCTCGCGGTGAAACTTCTTGAAGTCTTTATGACCGGTCGACTCCTCAAAGCGGTTGAGCGCCTTGGCGATGGGGTCGATAGACTTGTCATCGCGTCGCCGCGCTTCCTTCAGATAGTGGAAGTATTCACGCTTGATCCGTGTGTTTGCTGCATTGTGCTTTGCCATGCTTCAGGCTCCAGTCGTTTCGTCATAGTTTGGGGAGGTATGAGCCCGCTCCACTATGCTTGAAGGTGCCTGCGTGATTTGGACGTCCTGTCTTGG
>JAAUYH010034723.1_pt1 | contig 20662 bp, 15 predicted proteins | sample 7278061 | NCBI WGS metagenome assembly JAAUYH01 (sample SAMN14350203, study PRJNA611818) | marine sediment metagenome | isolation source: surface marine sediment (0.6m) | place: French Polynesia: Moorea | collected 2018-08 | reverse complement strand
GGTACACCATCGACCCTCAACTCGAATAGTATGCGTTTCCATTTCAGCAGAATCAGAATGAGTAACGTGACATTGGAACGATTCTCTCTCGCCTTAACGACACAGAAACCGATTTGATCGAACGATGAATTACTTCTAACGCTAATGAGTATCAGTCATGCATCGTAAATAACATCTCCAGTGGAATTTCAATGACGAGCCCTCAACTGGCTATCGTTTCGTCTCTTATATTCGAGTTGGAGTTGATGAATCGAACGGCTCACAGGCTAGTCGTGAGATGCGTCGTTTTCGTCTTTCCCTACTCGGCCTAATCTCGCTACTGATTTACATTCCCCTTCTTCGATTTCGAAGCATACTGTTTGTGAAAAATTTTTCGACCATCACTACCTTCTTGTCTCTCTATCTGTCAAAAAAGGATAGAGCGAAAATTTTCAGGAGGAAATCACGGAAAAGAAATACATTATTCGCCTAGAAGCATAGACTCTTCCATTTGCGGCCTAGGTATTATTGATATAGAATTCATAAGCAAAAAATCTTGAATGAGTCAGTGGATAGTTAGTTCACCCAGAATAAACTTTCAACCTTTTGTTAGTAGAAGTTCTTTTCGCTCTTGCGTGAAAAACTAGTACTACACCATTTCGGCATATAGATTCGTAAATTAATTCTCTTCGTTTGAGTCTCGTTTTCTTCCCAGCATTAATTCCAATACTTAAAGCGAAAGTGAAGAATGTCAACATAGAGTACAGAACGAACGGAAAATTTGTTAATGAACTTTGTCGAAGTGACGGTACTGAAAACTACTTTTCCATCATTCTGATTCTGTCCGTATGAAATTCTATGAAACTCAAGTAGTTCGGGGCACTAATGTCCAAAGTATCGATTCAAAATCTACGAATGAACTGTTTCACTTTTAAAATTTTTCGGCAGGTAGATTTTAGAAATTGTGGTTGTACAATTGCAACAAGCAATTTTTTGGCTGCGGAATGAGAATGGATGTGCTCAAAAAAATAGAATACGAAAATTTATTATTGAAAGAACACATCACTGTAATTCTTCAAAGTGCATATCTGGAGGGCAAAATCGATAGTGTTCCTCGATGTTTCGATTAAATCTTCTCAGCGGGGCTCACGGCCTTCCTGATTTTTTGTGGTCTCTTTCGAAATCAAGTTGTATTTAAATAATAATTGTATTCAACTCTCTGTATTGGTTTCTCTGTTTGTTTCTTAAAATGCGATCAAAAAAATGCTTTTTACGAGTGTATATGGTTCCAGAAAACTTAAGATTAATGGTTTCCCTCAAGATGCATTTCAGAAGTCTGTGATCTGATATGTACTGGGCCACTGCCAAATGGTTCAGAACACATTATCTAAGGGATGTGAGAAAAATCTCTCTCTTGTAGTAACACTTATCCTTGACGCCAAAAAACAGCAAATATAGACTGATCTTTGATGTATTGTATTGAATTTATTACATCCCAAGCTTGACTTTATTTTTGGATTGAGAGCTATGAGTTTATGTAAACCAATCAAAAGATAAACAAATGAACGTTTCTGCTTATGTGGTAAGGTTTGACTATATATCTGAAAACTGAAACTTTTCTGGACTTTTTCAGAAGAATTTGTAAGACGCTTACTTTATAGCTGTCCTATTTGTGATTCATATGCAAAATTGATGTAGAACGGCCTTTCGATCATGCGTTTCCACTAACACGGTTACTCGAGCGATAGAACACGTTGTAGACTAGAACATGATACAGCATGCAAAAGTATTGTATCGTATATTAATTCGGATGAGATCTGCTAGGCTAGGCTCTTCAAGTCACGATATCCGTGAAAAATTCTTGCACAAGGCAAAGCGAATGAACAGTAGTGCCCAAGTGAATCTATAGTGTTTGGAAACGGAGCGGTCATTCTTAGACAAGTTAAAAATATTGGCAATTTACGAAGGAAAACTGACTATTAACAGTCAAATTTAAAATCGCCACCGCAGCCAAATTGCTGAATTAGGAATAAGTAATTATGTTGGTAACATCCACTTATTGCGTTCAGTCTCCACAGATTGGAAGTATCGAATTCTATTTGTTTCAACATACCGACTAACGTCACAAAGAGTACGTACTTCTCAGCATCTTTGCCAGTTTTATTTTCAACTGAATTCCCTGGCAAAGGGGACTTAAACCCTGATACAGGTAACTTTGCCGTGCCATTTCCGTGCTTCGGGTTCCGAATCGTCACGGGCTTAGGCCCATCAGTAACAAAACATACGTGAAAGAGTTTTTGTGTGTCTAGAAGCGCCTCTCTTCACCTTCCCAATCTTTGGATATTCCTACAACTACGCCAGGTCTTACTACACACGTGATTAACCGACAATCCGCCGAGACTCAAAGATAACAATAAACATGATCATAAGCTATCTCTGCTGTGATGACCTCTGTTTGGGTGCAATGTAGCGAAAAATTTTACAGTATATAATGAGCTCATGGTTAATATGAGTCATACAAACGTCAATAAGCTAATAGATAATAATAAACCCACTCAGACTCGAATATACTCACTAGTATAGCTGGCGCCAGACATTTGACCAAAATTATTTTTCAAGAAAAGGCTTGTGATCACTTCCATGTTCTTGACAAGTACATTGGCTCTGTTTGGGATCAGAAGCGCAATTGCGAATGCTAGAACATTCAATAGGAAAGCAAAGAAGACAGAGATACGAACTTTTTATTTGTCTCGAAATTTGTTCAGGATACTTGTTGAAGAATTTTTTCTTTTGTGAAGCTATAAACTAACCTACTACTTTGTCTAGCAGTTTTGTGACAAGATATCAATTCTTCCCAGAAACATGCGGTAATAAGGCAAAATCGATTGTTTATTTAGCATTCTTGGAACTCATCTGCAACATTGATTACAGCGTAGGTATCTGTCGTACCCTTCTAGCCTATATAAACTATTTGAGTATTGGTGTCCAGGAACAGTAAATTAATTTTAAATTCTATTTGAGTCGGAACAGCAAAAAGCGTAGGATTCTTGAAGTTTATAATACATCGATATCCGCTCTATTAAGCCTTTTTCGAAACGTATATTCAATAGAAAAGACGGCAGGTTTACGCATTGACCAGAAGCACGAGAAGAAAGAACTGTCAAACGTATTCATGTTTGGATTGCAATTTGGTTGAACACTTCGAACTCGAATTCTGAGAGATCACTGAACAAAAAAAATACAAAATTTCTTCTTTGTCTGAACTATCGGAAATTCGACTTCGAATCTCTGATGCTGATTTAAAAGGATTTTTATGAGTGTGACCGTTTGACAACTTCTGTTCTTTGTGGCATATTTTTTTCAGCGTGAGTCCACAGGTCGTTAGTATTGTGTGAAAAATGCTGTCAAAATAATTACCTGATGAAGCCAGGCCTAAACATCTCTATTAACTTTAGGAAGCAGAACGTATCCATAGGTCAATTGTTCGTGTTGACGGCAAAACAATTCGAAAAAATTCCTGAACTATCATGAAAATTTTATCATAATGCCAAAAGTCACTCGATTTTTTTCCTTTCTAACGAAGTTTGTAGCTAAATTGCAGCGACGGACTTAACATAACTCGAATACACACTACAAATCTTCTATGAATGGTGCAGATTGTATTATTCAAAACCTCGACTTTTTTCTAGCAATTGATATTCACATAAACATAATGGGCCGGGACTGAGATACGAATTGCAGTTTCTGTTCGAGGGCATCAGAACAGATATCATCTCGCATGGATGACAGTAAGAAATACCAAGACAAGCGGGAGGGTACGTAGTTGAAATCAAACCAGCATTTTTCTATCTCTAAACCGTCTGGCAAATTTCAAATATATTTCCACTCGGTTTTTTCTTCGTAAGAACCTAGTCGTCGTAGTAGAGCATAAACAACTTGTCTGACTTGGAAGCACACTGGGTTCTTTTCTTATTCAGCCCCACTCAGTAACCATTGCAATGGAAGTCGTCTTACAATTGATGAAAACGTGAAAACCGAAATTTGAATACAGAAAGCGCCATGATCGGTTTCATACGAGTTTAAATTACCACAAAAGAACATGAGGCTGTTCTCCGTATGCTGCCACCTCTCAAAGCACATAGCATGTAACAAAAGAGAGTGCCAGTTCGTCCTTTGGAAGCCTTAATTCTAAAGATAACTAGACGAATCCGAGAACAGTAGTGTAACCCACCGTGAATCCCATCATCCAAGCAATCAAATGAGGCCTACCTGAAGATCGAACTTTCGTAAACAGAAAGCGCTTTGGAAAACAATAGATCGCGAAAAGAGAAATTTTTTGATTCTAAAGAAGACTCTTAAGTGGTGAAGAGATAGAGATTTCAATTGGAGTACAGATTTTGCAATCCTAATCCAAGACTACAGGAGCTACTTGTCCAAAATCGCAATCGGAGATTGCATCGAGTTTTCAAATCGCGAGAAATCGACTTGTTCGCAACATTGGTGCGACTGCATGTGTTAGGAAATGCTTGATCGTACGCCTTTTTTCTCTCTGATCTTGCAAGAAATCAAAACCCTACGCTGCTGTGCACTAAAACCTAGTGCATGTTATCGAGAGGGTGGACTGTATACTCCTTACTATGAAACGAAATCTCCACTGACAACGAGCTAAATCGGCAAGCAGCATGGTTTGGACAGTCGACGACATACCGGACAAATCCTCGAGGGTTATCCTCATCACCGGGGCCACCTCGGGCATCGGCTTTGAGAGTGCACGCGTGCTCGCCTCGCGCGGTGCACATCTCGTTCTCGCATGCCGCAGCAAGGAGAAGATGGCGAAAGTCGCCGACGAGTGTCGTACAGCGGGCGCGAAAGCAGTCGATGAACTCGTCTGTGACACCAGTGACCTCGACAGTGTTCGGGCCTGCGCGGAGTCGTATAGCGGACCACCGATTGACGTGTTGTTACTGAACGCAGGCGTTGGGGTGAAAAAGTTCAGCACCAACAAACATGGGCACGAAGTCGTGTTCGCCACGAACCATCTCGGCCATTTCCTACTCACTGGCTTGCTACTGGAAAAAGTTAAGGAGCGCATCGTGGTGGTCTCGTCACTCGCTCACAACGCGCAAGATAAGATTGAATGGGAGTCGGTGCGAGGAGAGAAGCCGCCGACGAAGGGGGACATGTACTCGCAATCGAAGCTCGCCAACCTGTTGTTTGTGAAAGAATTGAACCGGCGTCTCGTGGAGGCGGGCTCCGATGTGATAGCCGTGGGCACTCACCCCGGCTTCGCAAAGACGGACATAGTGCAGAAAATCGAGGACAAAGGGATACTGATTCACATGTTTTCTTTGGTGATGGCGGTGATTGGGCAGCCCAGTGAGCATGGTGCGTGGCCATTGCTGATGGCTGTGACGCACGACCAGATTAATCGCGATTGCTATTATGCGCCGTCGAAGGGAATGTTCTTATCTGAAGTTTCGGGACCCCCAATACCAGATGGGAAGAAAAGCGAGGGCGCGACGAATGCCGAGGAAGCGAAGAAGTTGTGGGAGGAGAGTGAGAAGTTGTGCGATTTCACGTACTCATTTTAAGGCTGTTCTCTGATGAATGATGTAAAGATGTAGCACATAGCTTGGCGATGTTATCTCGTTGGTTTACTATCGGAATCTTGGGGCCCTAAATTTTGAGATACCGAGTGGCAACATGACGACAACATTGAAATGGTACGAATAAAATGATACGAATAAAATGATACGGCACAATTTACTTGAAATATGGTACTTACGCATCAACCCATGACATTCAATCAGTCAAAGCGAGTCGAGACGTATCGAAGAGGCGTAAGAACGCGGCGATGGCGACAAAGCCACGAGCGCGGAAGCTATGTTTCGATACGTCGCTTCTGGAGGGTGAAGAGTTCGATGTGCAGCAATTCGTGGCGTCGATTCGCAGCAAGGTGTCGCTGAGTGTGTTACGCGACGACCTGCGCGCGAACCTGGAACATCTGCAGGCGGAACTCGTGGCCTGTGTGCAGCACGACTTCCACTCATTCGTGTCGCTGGGGCCTAGTATTTCGGAGGTGGAGCCGCTGGTGCGAACGATGAAGGAGCCGGTGCAGGTGCTCAGCGCGGAGGTGGCGAATCTAGTGGAGTCCCTCGACGAGGAGATCGCCGAGGTAAAGAACGCTCTGGAACGACGCGCGGAGGTGTCAGCGCGTAAGCACGCGCTGGAGACTATCCTGCGCACGAATCATCTGCTGACGAAGCTGGAACGATTGGTGAAAGCGTATGGAAGATTGTCGATGGATGACGACGCGTTGCGACTGGCGGAACGTATCGCGACAACGTATGCGCAGCTGGAGTATGCGCGAGGTGGTGCGGGAAATGGAAAGTTTGTGCAGGGGTTGCAAGTGCGCTTGGGAATCGTGAAGCGTGATGTGCGTGTGGTTTTAGATGCGTGGCTGAAACGTGCGCTGTTTCCGAAAGGTAGTTCGGAGTACGACACCGTAATTCTTGCTCGTGCGTTGGGCATGTATGTGTCGGCGGGATTAGCGAAGGACGCGGAGACCTACTTTCGTGTCGAGGTGGTGGTGCCGTTTTCGCGTGCGAGATTGAAATTGCGCCCAATGTTGGTGGCCGCGGAGCGGAAGGTGGGGAAAGATGCCACAACCGCCGATGCGCTGGAGTGTGCGGTGGAGGAGACGCTCGGATTTTTGGGGGAAAAGGTCACCCCATTGGTGTCGCTTGTTGAAAGTGAGGAGCGACTGCGCTCGAGACTGGATTTCGTCGCTGGGGCGGTATGGCCCGCGATTCAGGAGAGCGTGGTGTCGAATATGGGCGCCGCCTTCTCACCTGTTATCCCTGATGTGTTCCATCGAAGCGTTCGTGCTGGCGGGAGATTGTACGAAGCAATGGAAGGTGCGGCGGGGACGGATGCGGGAAAAAAGTCGGTGCGAGAGAGTGATTCTACGACGGCGTTTTGGAGACGATGGAATTTGCCGGTGTACTTTCAGTTGAGGTATAAAGAAATCACGTTTGCGTTCGATGCGGCGTTGGGTGAGGGACCGGTGCCGGTCACTGATGAAGCCAAAGCGATGCGTGGTACCACACCAGGACTTCTGCGTGCCGATGTCTATGGTGTGAAAGCTACTGCTGCGCTTGTGGCGGCGCTGAGAAGATGTTGGGCTGATGACGTGTTTATCGCGGCGCTGGCGCATCGATTTGTGCGATTATCGTTGCAACTGTTGGCGCGGTTTTCGACATGGGTTCGGTCTGGACTTGCGGGGGATTGGAAAAGTGGGGAGGCAACCTTGAATGGCTGTGCCTTGGTACATGCGGATGTGGTGCTGTTGCAGCGACGTGTACCTGCGGAACTTGCAGCAGTACAGCGAAAACGAAACACATCGCTGAAGGAAGAATTGTTGGAGGAGCTGGATGGCGCGTTTTCGGAGGCGGTTGGGAAGTTGGCGGAATTGCTGCCGGACCTGAGAACGAGCGTAGCAACGGGGTTAGCGAAGCGGTGCACGGATAACTTGAAGCCCTTGCGAAGCATCCTGCTCACGTACCCGATGTCGACGAAGAAGGCGCCGACGACCCACAGCCAGTTCGTCCCGAAGATACTCCAACCTGTGCGCGACTTTGTGCGGAAGCATGGCGCGGCACTAGATGAGGCGGAGCGTGCCCAAATCGTGCGGGATGTGGTGGAACAGACGGCCAGCGAGTACTGCGACATGGCGACGGAGCTTTTGTCGAAGAAGAAGACTCAAGACGAGACGCTGAGACGACTGAACATTGGGCGAGGCGGAAGCGCACCGGCGGTTAGTGGGGTGAAAGATAAGATTGCTACACAATTATGCTTGGACGTAGATCAGTTTATGGTCGAGATTGAGACGCACGGCGTCACAGTAGATGAAATTTCGAGTGCTAAGCGATTGAAAGAGTGCGTGAGAGAAGAAGAGGAAGAGCCGAAAATAGCGACGACGGCGACTCCAACTACAGCGCAAGTAGAAGAGAAAGAGGAGCCATAGATAAAGTGATGCTGCTACCTCACCGTTCATAATCTACACCCCTAAGAAAAACTACCGATACTTTCCGTTCATGCAGGCGACCCCTTCCTGCCAGTCATCCTCCTGACGCTCGAGTGAGAGGGCGTCGGGATCGGTGGTCGCGCGCTAGATACCGGGGTGTTCCTGGTTCTCGGCGACCTTCTGGGTCGGTGATCGCGGCTCCGCTGCTGTCCAGTGCGCTTCACCTCGTTCTTCTCATTCGTGCGCGTCTCGGTTCTCAACGTAGTGTCGGCCACTTGCGCGTTGCGCGTATAATTCCCGTTCTCCTTCTCAGCAAAATTCGTGATGTCCTGAAACCGCTCGTGACGCGCATACTCCTGGACGAACTCGTCACGCTGCATCTCAACCTGGCGCTGGAAGCAGTAGAGCAGTTTGAGAGAGTCGTTGATCTCCGCAAGGACGGTGTCGCGCCACTGCCCGAGGTTGTCATGCTTGAGGTTGACGTAGTCGCGTGTGACGTTAGTGTTGCGCAGTAGCTCCTCAAGGTGCTCCATCGGAGGGCGGCGGAACTTGTCGGGGCATGGTCCACGACCGGCATGACTGAGGCACTTGTGTTCGCGTGCCTCGTTCACCAAATCCACTCGGCGCGCCTCCTCACGCAGCCGGTCGCGAAGCACCTTCACCTCTGTCTCCAGCTCGGCGCGCACACGACGCTCCTCCACTAGCTCGCCATGGGTCGCTCGTGCACGCATGCGCAGCTCCTCGCACTGTGCCTCGGCGCGCGTCACACTATTCTCTAGCATGGATGCAGCGTCGCGGAAGCGCGCCGCCCTCTTCTCCGCGTCGCGCACACGACTTCTCTCACGCTCCACGTGCTCATCAAGTCGCTTCGAGCTACCACCAGCTTTAGCTTCGGCTGCACGAAGGCGACTAGCCAAGTCGCTAGTCTCGTCGCTGAGCATCTTCACCTGCGCCTTGAGCACCTCACGATCACCTTGCAGCATCATCTTCTCGGCGTGAAGGTTGTCCATGTCCTTCTCCAGTTCCATGTTCAACTCTTTCTTGCGCCGATACTCGCTCTCGGCGCGCTCCTGCGCCGCCTTTGCTGCGCTGCATTCCATTCGTGACTCCTTCAATGCATCCTCCAGCGCCGCTACCTGCGACTCGAGCCGCTTCACATTCTCGTCATTCATCAACTCCACGCTCGCGCGGCTACTGCGACGCGACCCGTCGTCATCACCGAAATCGTAAAACCCATGTTGTTGACTAAGCCGGCGCACCTCCTTGTTCTTTTTCGCTAGCTCGACTTTAAGATAATGGTTTTGCATGCGCAAGTCGGTGAGCTCGTTCTCCAACATCGTCATCTCTTTGTCTCTCGCTTTCAAGAGCGTCCCCACGCTACCGTCGCCTTTCGGTATCCCCATCCCGGTAACGACTTCGAGCGAATCGTCCGCCTCTTCCTTGTCTTTCCGAGCGACGTGCAGCGCCTCGCTTTTTCGTTGTTTCGCATTCATCCGCGGCGGTGGGCGTGTGACACTATTCATTTTCCGAATGTTGTGTTGGTGTTACCACAAGTTGCACGGGTTGGTGCGGTTGAACGTGAAGAAAGTTGACGAGATGTTGTGACACGCCACACCTCGGAGCCGAAGTTGGATTGATAGTCCGAGTCAGTAATTGAGGTATGTTTTAAAATTTTAAAAAATAGTTAAGTTTAATTGGTCACTGTTCCAGACTCAACGGCTGATTCAGTTCAGCAGATCGAACTGACCGGATCAGATCCCTCCATTTGCCAGTTAGGGAAAACGTCCCCAATCCTTGTTCGTTACGGTGTGGACTGCCATGACGGGCAGTCGACAAGGGGAGTAATAGAAACCGCGTGAAATAACCGTCACTTCTAGTCCTCGCTGTTGTGAACGGTCGTAAAGGTGAGAACTTCTCATGGTACATCAGTGGTGAACGTCTCGCGGCATAATGGGCAGGACTGTGCCTTGTCCTTGGACAGCCAAGACAGTACGCACTGGCTGTGAAAGCGATGACCGCACTGTCCCTCGGTGACGTCTTTCTCCCCAAACTCCTCCAGACATATACAGCACTGCACTTTGGACGTTTCCTTGCCGACCTTGAACGTGTGCAGGATGACGGGGGGTATGGGCGCGTTGGCGGGCAGCAGCGAGGAAGAGGATTGTCGGATGTCAATGCATATTGCGGCGATACAGCACGCGACTATGACGACGCCAAATATGACCACGAAGATGAGCAGCACGGTGCGGAACTGGTTCATGGTCGCAGGCGCAGGTGCTGGGGCGTGGCGCAGAAGCAGCAGAAGACGGAAGTGCAATTGTAGGCAATTGCAGGCGGTTCGGTGTCGATTCAGAAGCGGTGGTATTTTGGGTGAAACACGTTTCGACGAGGCGTTTCTCGGATAACATTATTGTACTGTAGAGAACACAGTTCGTTTCTACGTTATTTACATATGTGCACTTTCTTTCATCGCTATTGACAGTAGTGTATCTATCTCATGCTGCATTACGATAGACTGCTACCTCTTTTACTCCGTCGGTGTTCGACTAATTCAACGAGGAATTCGTCGCTCTTCGCAGGTAATGATGTGCTACGGTTGAGGGGAGGGTTACATGAAAAGCGTGAATCGTGTTCGTCGAAAGCCAGCACATTGGTACGCTGGTTGTTGATCCAACTCGCGAGGCTTACAGTCAATTTGTGGTTGGTTTGTTGCATCGTTGGATCTCCAAACCGCCGCGCCGTTGACGACTCAATTCACATTTGACGATGGCGTTTGCTACCCCGCTTCTACTTGGCGGTAGCCGATCAACTCTACGATCTAGACAACGACAACGACAATCGCAATGCATCGTCACTTCCATGGATTTGGGGCGTGTGCTAGTGCTGGGTGGGACGCGTGGTGTCGGATTGTCCGTTGTACGAGCGTTGCGCGGACGTTCTGGTGTAACACATGTGGCTGCTGCTGCTCGCGGTAGCAGTGATGTGAGCGATGTGGAGAGTGTCGCTGATAGCGTCGTGCGCGTCGATGCCACGAACAAGGATTCGGTGAGCCGCGCATTCGAATCAGCGAAGCCCGACACGCTCATCTCGTGCTATGCGCAAGCGAAGGGTTTGAAGACGGTCGTGTGCGAGGCGGAGGCAAATGGGTGTGACCGTATGTTGCTGGTATCGGCATTGGGGTGCGGTGATTCAGAGATGGATGTACCGGCACAAGTGTACTTCACCATGCGCGACCAGATGATGGATATGAGTTTGGCGGAGGTGTACGTGCGGGAGTCCAAGTTGAACTGGACCATCGCGAGGCCGGGTCCAAAGTCGGACGAGTCGACCTCGAACGGGACCGTGTTGACGGAGGAGCACAAGTGCTATGGCACGATTCATGCGGATGATCTTGCAGAGGCGGTGGTGCGCTGCGCCGAGTCCGACAAAACTGTGGGGAGAACTCTGGCCATGGTGGATCGAGGTGCCGTATTATTGACTGCCCCGTATGTTAGGCCGTTGGAGTTCTGGGAGTCGTTCCCTTTCAATGAGTTCGAGTTGTAAAGCTTTTGGCACCTAGGTATGACAGGAGTAGAATGTATGAATTGCGGAATGTGACAAAATTGCAATTGATCATTGCTTCGGATCGAGCTAGGATCGAACGGGCGCTAGTTAGGCATTCGTCTGGTTGACCACGCAACGGCAGTATGGTGCGGTAAGAATCTGGAAAACGATGTGGTGGCTCTTGGGACTCGCCCAATACATGAGTCATTTTGATATCCGGCCAATTCTTCTGCTCGATTCTTCCGTTTGGCCTCGTTCTTCGGCAACGGCGCAGTGATGAAACCACTCGATCTTGGTCTCATTGAAGCCGACGAGTTCGAGGCCGACATCGAGCGTGTGGTGGCATGCACGGCGAGACTACGTCGACACCGTGCGTGTGGTTGGGGCAGTAAGCTGTGGCATGGCGGGTCGTGTTGTCGATTGCCCCTGTTTGTGGGTGAGTGCGATCGTGTGCGCGAGGCCAGGAGCAAGCTCGCCGTGCCTCTGCTCGCCCTGGCGGCGCTCATAGCGTCGTTCTATTTTGTTGCGTACTCGAGCCACGACGGTTTCTTGCTCGACTACGGCGCCTTGGAGTGAGATGGTGGCGTGTGTGCGAACGTGGGTGGCAATAGTTGGAGCGGATCACGTGGGTGCTTCAAGCGCTGTAGTCGTTGTACAACACCAACAGCAACAGACAAGCCTACCACCCCACACGGACAACGAACGCAATTCAAGCCATACACAAAGACTCGTCTAGACTGCGGCACCTGAACATCACAACTTCACACCTATGCAATATCGTACAACACCAACCATCGCCTACAGCATCTTCCTCAGATGCTCCGTAACAAGCGCACAAAAATAATTGAAATAAACATACTGCATCTTCTGCATCATCTCAACCCTGCTTTACTTCAACTCGTAGCCCTCTAACATCACTCCGTCATCATGGCGAAAAAGATAAAGCTCACACCGATACACAAGGTGTCTCGCACGAAGCGGGCCGGGTTGGCCTTCCCCGTCGGCCGTTTCCACCGCTACCTGAAGAACGCCAAGCTCGTACGTTCATTACATCGGACCACACCGCAACGCCACTAACCCGTCACGCAGGCCGACCGCATCTCCCACGTCGCGCCCGTGTACGTCGCCGCTGTGTTGGAATACCTCACCGCCGAGGTACTTGAACTGGCCGGTAATGCCGCGCGTGACAATAACCGTGTACGCATCAATCCACGACACGTCATGCTGGCTTGCCGAAACGATGAAGAATTATCTCGGGTCCTCAAAGATGTCACCATCCCATCGGCCGGTGTAATACCCAACATTCATCCGAATTTACTTCGCCCCGCTCGTAGCCGCAAGCCTAAGCCCACACAGCCGTCCAACCCGGAAGCTCAAGCATAGTTCCTTCATCCGACCATTCTCCTATTATATAGTTAGTATTCGTTGCAACCACCATGTGTCAAACAACTCTGGTTTATATCTGCTGTTCTCTACTTCGCAATTTGTTCTCGGTTCCTCGTTCACCGCAACTCAGATCTCGCATAGCATCATTCTTTCTCTCACGAATTCCAGTTGATTTTCTCGCACATACTCAACCTTTTCGTCTCACCAGCAACAGCCCATCACGCGCCGGCAGTAAAACCTGTTCCGTACGCTCATCGTCACGGACTTTTAGATTAAACGCGTGCAACTTGCGCGCAATTTTATGCGCCTTGCGAATGCTACGTTGTCGACTTCTCACCATTCCCTTCTCCACATCCTCAAACCGCAGTTCGTCTTCCATCCCGCTTGTCGCCACCAATCCTTTGAACAGTACATTATCGAACACCATCGTCCCACCCGGTTTCACCAACCCTCGACTCAGCAAAGTTTCGTAGTACTCCTCATATCCACCTTTGTTCGCATCAACAAACACCATATCGAATGGCTCAGTCACAGTCGCCAGGTATTTATCCGCCGCAGACATTTCCAGAGTGATTCTGTTTTCACCTTCAAAGTATTTCCTCGCTACCGCCGCCGCTTCCTCGTCAATTTCGCACGTGACCAGTTGTCCATCCTTCGGCAACGCGTTCGCCATAAACAGGGTTGAGTACCCAACAAATGTGCCCAACTCCAAGACACGTCGACAATTCGTCAAACTAATTAACATCGCGAGGAATGCACCTTGCATCGGTCCGCTCATCATATGACTTCGGCCTGGGAACAAGCGCTCGGTTTCACGCCTCAACTCGGCTAACAACGGCGATTCCGCCGTAGAAAACTCATCTGAGTACACCTCAACCCTGCTCTTGTGCGGTGCATACAACGAATCAGCACTGTCTACCTTTCTTCCCGGCAGCACACCCTCACTCTTCACCATCGCGTCATAACATTCCTTACAACAAGCACCGCGCAGTTCCGCAGCACAATCTGGACATTGAATGAATAACCTCGACTCGAACGGTCGATCGCAACCGATATAGGCACAATCGGTTTGTACATCACTGATTGTGCCACAATTCTCGCACCGAGTCAACACCTCATCAGTGACGGTCCTTCCGATACGCCCATCGAACACATGCATGTTACCCTTGTACTTAGACTCCGACAACTTATCCTTTCCCTCGAGCGTTCTCGCGTACGAAACAATCCCACCTCCCAGACGCGATGTGTTGGTGAAGCCCATTTTTTGCTCCAAATAGGCGTTCACCTTGACGCAACGAATCCCTCCAGTGCAATACGTCATTATTGGAGCATCCTTATCGACATTTTGCAGTCGGTTTTCTAGCCAGTCCCAAGTTTCGCGGAATGTTTTCGTGTTCGGCGTTTCTGCGCCTTCGAACCGACCCACGTCGCTCTCGTACTTGTTGCGGCAGTCCACGAGTATTGGGTTTTCAGTTTCGTTCAATCGGTCATGCCAAACTTCTGGCGGTAGTTCTTGCCCTGCTTTGGACCAATCCAATGAATTCGCTAACCCATCCGCTAATATCTTCTCTCTTGGTCGCACATGCAGGGTGTTGAATGGTTGCTCGCTTCGTTCTGTCGTGCCATCCTCGTTCAAATACACGCCGATGAGTTGTTCTGGCACAAGATAGTCATCGCGTTCCTTCCATTCACCGCGCATAGCATCGCAAAAATCTTTCCAAGTGGCCTCTGGAATAGCCATTTGCGCATTGATACCTTCAGTGGCAACATATACACGGCCTAATGCACCCATTATACCCCATACTTTTTTCAATCGTGCGGCAGTACCTACGGGATCTTCGATGTGGTAGAATTTGTAGAATGAAACCATGCGGAGGAGTGTGTTTGGTGGGTCGGCTGCTGTAGCACGCACGGTGTACCAGCGTTTGGAACGTTCTACTCGGGGCGGTGGAAGACTAGAGGGGATTACCTCGAGAAATAGTTGGTCGTCGCTAGAAAGGCGGGATAGGTCGAATGGGTGGCCGTGTGCTTTTAGGTCGAAATCGTTGGCATCACGGATGAGCTCGTTGCTGGTGAGCTCCGGGAATATTCGGGTGAGCACCCCGGCGATTTTCGTTCTGACGGCCTGCTCGTTATTCAGTTCACGACGGTCGAAGACGGCTTTCACACGTGCCAGTTTATCGGTCAGACCGCAACGTTCCCGAACAAATGGTGGAACGGAGATGAACATTGTGAGAAGATGGTCTTGGTCTATCGCGCGTCGACGGGCGTCGATCTCGGCCTTCAATTCGAGATGTGCGGCTACACGTGCCTTAGCGGCATCTTGACGTCTTTCTCGTGCCCGCTTTCGTGCAGCCGATGAGGGATGTGATTGCTGTGCCGCACTGCACACCCAGCGTGCACGACTCAGCCGTGCTGCCCTGGGCAGCGTTGACAAGGAGAACATCAACATGGTAGCTGTGAATGCCGTGCCGACGACGAGGTCAATAGAATTTCGTATCTCTTGAGAGATTCTAAAATTTACTGTAAGCCATTATACAGATACCAGATCACCACAGTGCCCGATCTCGGGTACGGTAACAATGGTGCTGACCCCGGCATTTGCGATTGCCGTGCCTGTCGTGCGACTTAGGAATGCGAGAACGAACATTGAGGATGTTCGTGTTTCTTACCGATGCTCAACACGACGAGTAATGCCGACAGCGAAGCGAAGCAGCGGAAAAGCTCGGGAGAGACGACGTGGCGATGGACGACGAAGTTCTCGAATCAGTGAATTGATTTACCGCGAGATAACGCCTATCGTGGAGGATGGATTTGCGCATGCGTTCGACGGAGAGGGCCATGGTGCACCGGTGGTGGTCACTGTGGAAGGTGTGACATGCTCACCGGATTTACGTGCCGCACGAGTGCGGTTGAGTATTACGGGAAATGAGGAGCAGAAGAAAACCGTGTTCAAGTGGCTGAAAGACGCGAGGAAGTCGATGCGATATGAGCTTGCGCAGTGTGTGCGCATGAAGTATATCCCCGAGCTGCAGTTTGGGGAGAGCGAGGAACCGAGTGCGCAGAGAACCATCAACATCATTGAGCGCCTGGCTGAAGAACGCAAGCTGAAGCAGGTGGTTGCGGAGGAGGTGGAGGAGCCGCAGCCGTTTGACGAGGATGGCGCCATTTTGGACGATGGCGATGACATTATTGGGCCGAGCTACATGAATGATGGCGAGCCACTGGTCATCGACGTGACCGAGGACGACGATGACGAGTTGACGAGATTGATGCATCGCAAGGTGCAGGAAGGCTGGTAGTGTTTTACTGTCAAAGTGCTAACTTCGTTTCATGGCCAGTGTTTTTGTGTCGCAGCCACAGTCGCCCCACCTTTTGTCCAGCGCGGTGACGGTACAGGGAAATACCCGTTTCCCCTTGCGCCGATTCACCTCATTGTGCGCTTCGCACGTCCAGAGCAGTAGCTTCTCGCGGGTGCTCACGTCGGGCGGGTTGACGGCGATATAGCGGTCGAAATGGTCGCGGCACAACGGACAGGGATATAGGCTGCCCAGGGCGGTGAAGAACGACTTGGCCTGTGTCTGCTGGTCATGTGTCGGTGTCTGGGGATAGTTGGCGGCCATCGTGTGAATGAGCGTCCATGAGCTGCGGCCGAGCTCTTCCTTGGTAGGTCCTTTCAGCACCTTTTTGCGCACCGAGTAATTCGACAGCAGCGTTTGATAGGCGGGATTCGTCTGTCCGACAATCAGCAGCACTAGTCCAATTACTGTTAGCGCTGGTCCTATAAGCATGGACGCTTGCACCAACCCCGTGCTGCCGTTGCCATGACGTCGTGACCTGAGTAGCGGTAGTACTTTTGGCGTGTCACTCATGTTGCTGGGTTCTGTCAAATGTGTGTGTAGTGAAGTTCATTGGACTTCTGTACGATGCATGAATTTTACTTATTTTTTGAAGACATCGGTTTAATCACATTTTCTGCAGTAACTTGATCTCGCCCCATGCAAGAACGGTTCGCCGAGGCCACAGTCATTTTACGATGGCTTTCCTTTCGGGTATCCCGCTTGTGCCGGTCGCGGCTGCAAGCAAATCACGGAGGCCATGTATTTGTATGAAGAAACGCTCTGGTGGCCCGAAGAAGTCGAAGCCCGCGAAGGGATTCGCGAAATCTACCAATGCCAAAGTGAATGGTGTGCAGTCTCCTGCAGGTGCAGAAGAGAATGTAGCTTCACCACCACCGCCGCCCCCACCAAAAGTTGGTGAGAATGGTGTGGTGCGCGAAACTGTGACTGGAGAAGAAGGCAATGCGACGCCGCATCAGGCAGCGGTCATGAATCCCACTAAATTGGAAGACCCAACGAAGGAAATTTACGACGCCGTGGAAGCACCGGTGCTGGAACCATTGAAAAATGTTGACGAGCTTCGACTGGATTGGAGTTTGGGATTCGATGAGTTGATTGAAGTATTTGAGGATGCGCGAAAGGAGAAACGACTGGACAAGCTTGTACGTGCGAATAGGCACCTCGTGAGTGAAGCGCTGTTGTATCGATTTACATCAGCTATATTAAAGGTGGAAAGCGATGGGAGGAAAGAGGAAGCGGTGAATATGCGTGAATTGCGTCGTGTACTCATCAAGTATTCATGGGAAATGGACATACCGTTCAAGAAAGCGATACTAGCTGCGGAGGAACGGCTAATGAAAACTTTGCAATCGGGGAATGTTGAGAAGGAGGCACGTCGGCGTGCGGGTGACAATAGGGCAGAGGTGGACGCATACTGGGTTGTAACATTCGCGGCTGTTGCTGCATGGGAAGAGCAGGGTGCGGCGAATGTAAATCTGAAAAATGTGGATATGCAGAAAGCATTGGCGCTTGTCGCGTCAGCGTACGAAGGGAAATTGGCGGAGATGCAGAGCCCGTGTTTGAGGATTGTTGGGGAGTGTTTGAATTTAAGTGACCAGGCGCAACAGGCGGTAGTGTTGGACGGATTGTCGGATGAAGATATCGTGGAGTTGGGTGCGTTTATTGAGCAAATACGGTTGTTGCCGATCAATGCATACAATGGGCTGCGCAGTCGAATGCAGACCATTCTTGACTTTGTATTGTCGAAACGATACGGGTTGAATCCGAGGACTATGAGACCTGTGCGTTTCACGCCGCAAGAAATCGAACGTGGCAGTAAGATTGTATCGATTCAGAAGGTGACGACGCCTAATCGTGGTGAGGGGTTCGGCGGGTTTAATTGGCCTAAATTTCCGCTGGGTGAATAAAGTTTTGGGTGCGTGTGAGGGGCGATTATTTGATGAGAGATGGGAGTTCGTCTGCGAGCTTAGCGAAATGTTGGTGTAAACAGCAGCATCCTCTGACTGTTTAGTTGATTAGCCCATCTGCTGTTAGTGTTAGAAAACATTTAACAGGGTTGGATTGAACAAACCTAAGGGAAATCCTTAATAACTGTCGTAAATACGGTACTGTACCGAGACACTACAATACTGTATTTCACAGTTCTAGACAGCTACAGTGGAGCGAAATATGTCGGAAGTTTACGGTACTCGAAAATTCGTTCTACACCACAGTACCTCTGTATCAGAAATATTGTCACAGTTCTAGAGAGGTACGGAGTAACTATGTAATAATCACTGGCATTGAGAGTGAAATACAATCCCATTACTTGACCATTTCAAACGACACGTATACTTTTTCCTAGTTTTCTTATGCTTGTTCATTTGGTTGTTCAGAAATTGTTTATCGAGTTCCCGAACATAAAACCATACTGTAGATTTACATACCAGAGGATCAATCTTAACTTTTCGCTTGGTGTGTCCATTTTTCCCAGTATTATGGATGTTAAACTGCAGTGCCAAGGAATCAAATGCAGTATCTCATTTAGGCGCATAAATCTAGATTTTTTAAAAATTCACCAATACCGGACTGTCCGGAATCGAGAGCACAAATGCCCAAATTTGACATAGATGAAACTGTCGATTTTCTAGAGTCATTCTCGATTCAGCAAGGGCAATCCTATGAAGATTGGGAAATGTGCAGGAAACACAACTGACGAGCTTCCTAAATATTGTAAAATCGTCGAAAATAAATCAGATACTACCGCGATAGCTTTGAAAAACTTCAAACTGGACGGAACAGTGAGCACTCCCCCCTTAGGATACTGCACTTCTGTGCCCGACATGGAAATGACTGCAGTTGTTGTTTGTTCTATGATATAAGAACTGCCTATTTGTGTGGTTACTTCAACCTGTTTTGATGTTGGGAACTGACAAGCAACTGTAAAATTTCGACTTAGGTTAAACACCGTGGAATCGTTCTTATCGACACACTGTTGTTGCCAGGCCGACAACGAGAACAGCTGCATTTTTTCTACGGTAGTGAGGGTTCCCTACAGTATGCATTGAAATCCGTCCAATCACCAAATCATGCTCGGTAGCCTACCCTTTACTGAGCAGAAAAAAACATGCTGACCACCTTGTTGCTTCGTTAGACAAGAATCCTACCGCAATTGGGAACGTGTTATTGGTGTGCACCTGTGAGGATTCGTTTTGCACATCTGTTCACTGTTAATACAGAATGCAGCGAGTAAATCTCACCCTACAAATCACAAATATCCACGCTCAATCCGCCTCTCACCTTGCACCCGACCTATGTCGTCCCAAACAAATCCTACAGGCTCCCTCTCGACTTTCTCTTCAACTGCCCAAATACGCGTTTTGTATCCTCGGCGACGGCCGTGGTCCAACTACAAGTCGGCACACGTTTTAGTCTCAGGTCGCATCTACTGGAAGGAGGCGAAAAGAGGTGCAATCAATCAGCCTCAATCTCTCGTCGACTTTCGGAACACCAACTCACTAGAGTTGGTTCGACCGAGAGATGGAAGTTGGAAGGATGTGGATGAAATGGTCATGGTGGACAGTCAAGAAGGAAGGCCGCGCATTACGGTACGCGGCCATCTACATGGTCGCAAACGACGAAACAAAGCCTTTCTCGTTCGTGATGTACGTATTGAAATCATCCCTGACACATCCGACCAGCACGAGGTCTGGGTGCAGCGATTACGTGCCCGTATCGTACCGTGGAACCTGTTGCAACAACAGTTGAGGGATGTAGCCAATGGCGTATCGTCATCCGGAGTGGAAGAATTCATGAAAGGGGTGGGTGGGATGGACATTAATACCGTCGCAACTAAGCTGTCTTCAATGGCGACGGGTAAACAGGAAGAATGGAATGATAATCTTGTGCACCTTCCCGAACAGATGGAAAAACTAAGCATTGTGGACGAGCTGATTGCGCATGGCACAGCGGCAGTGGAAACGGGTGCCACATTGGCGAAGTTGGTGGCCAGTGTGGAGCGTGTGGCGGAAACTGCCGAGTTTATTGCCGATGCGTCGAAATGCGTTGCAGGCGTGAGCACTGTCTTCCATCTCGTTGCACTTAGCGCCCAAGGAGTGTCCATGTGTGCGGAAGCCAACCGCGGACGGAGGGTGCTCCCAGTAGCACTTGGTCGAATTGTGATTCTACTGCGTTATGTCTTGGAAAGTCTAGCACAAATTATGAAGCCGTCGCTGAGGGTGGATGAGTTGGACAAGGAGTTTGTGTTTAAAGTATTAAGACAAACGGTGTGCACGATGGATTTGGCAGAGACCCAATTATTGCGAAGGCGAGGCAGTCAAATCATGAATGCAGAAGATGTGAAGGAGGTGGAGAGAAAAATCGAAGAATT
>JAAUYH010034769.1_pt1 | contig 20667 bp, 18 predicted proteins | sample 7278061 | NCBI WGS metagenome assembly JAAUYH01 (sample SAMN14350203, study PRJNA611818) | marine sediment metagenome | isolation source: surface marine sediment (0.6m) | place: French Polynesia: Moorea | collected 2018-08 | reverse complement strand
TGCGATTACGTACAATCTGAGGAATAAAGAATGCGTACAATGCTAGCGAACATAACACGATAGCACCTGGAATGGAACGCATAGCTAGATATGAGAGCCAGCACGCAGCACCTGTTGCGGCAAGCAAAATAACACTCTCTATGCTGGACGCCTCGATTGATTTTTGTCTTTGTGTAACCCACACCATTACAAGCCATCCTGCATATGCAGCCGCACAGATACCTGACGTAATGGCAGCAGCAAGAAATGTCCGGTTAGTAAAGTAGACAACATCAGAGAATACTGAGAATGCGGTGGTGGTGTGCATCGTTAGAAGAAGAAGTGTAACTACGGTGGGAACGGAGATGTTACACATGGTTTTCGTGCGCCAACCATAAAGAACTTGTAAACAGACTGCAACGAATTGTATGCTGTTCAAGATAGAGGTGATGATACCAAGCGAATTGGCAATACGGAAAAAGTTGGAGTTGGTGTCGAAGATGCCCAGCGTTATCGACATCTTGGTTTCACATGTTTTGGATTCAAGCGTACCTTCACCCTGAAACCGATTCTCGAACCTATCGGTTTTCGGCAACTGTTTCAATTTAAGGCGCAATTCAAACAGGCAAGATGACTGATGGTCTCTGCTATAACTATATTTAAAGGCAGCCATAGAAAAGTAATTTCCATCATTCAGAGTAGGATAGGACAAGTTGGAGAAACGCTCAAAGGTCATGTTACGAGGGTTGATTATCTGGTACGCTTCTTTCATAGGTGTATCTTTGTGAACTGCAACAAGTTGCCCCTTCCCAATATCAACAGTACCATAGCCAGAAAATGTAACACTTGACAAAACCATCTCCGGATAACCCAGGTATACGCTCCAGAAACGGTTGACACCCCATTGGTTCATCCGCAAATCAGATAAACTTGCATCATAGACAATGACATCAAACCTAACAAGTTCAGCTTTATTAAAGCTGGATTTGAAAAGTTGGACGGCGCCATTTTCTCGACCAAGGCTCTTTACACCAGTGTTACGCCATTTACCTTGCATTAGGTAGGGTAGGTTGGTTGCTTCAGCATCTTCTGGACGGAAAAGGTCGGAGAAAGCGGCATGACACGAAGGTAACAAGAGCAGAAGAAAAGGTAGAAGACGAAATGACATGGCGAGGCTGCGTGAGTTGGGAGAGGAAACACAGGAGATGTGGTGAGAAGAGTGATTCAATGAGGTTGAGGTGCGCTGGGTGTTGTTCGCGTGCAGTGCTGGTGAGGTGAACAATAATGAGGCAGAAACGAGGTGTTTTGAACTACTAAACTTAGATACTGTATGTAGAGTATTTCTCATCTGAAAGAGCCAACACGGGCCCGACAACAGTGCACGCAACACCTTCATCAGTTTGTCGGAGTGGAAAGCACGCCTTTCGGAACTATTAACCTGTGTGTTCACAGCTGCACTTGTACCATACTGTGCCTATCCATCATCCAATCATCCACCAGTAAATTATATGATCTGTTTGGCTCGAAACATGTAAGGGTACTGTAACACAGTACTTTGTATAAGGCATTAATCGAACAAGTCCGACCGTGGTACCAAGGTTCATTTTTTTCTTACTTGTCAAGTTCAAAGTTGAACCTGTGTTCTGTAGGAATTTTTCGAGCTACCTAAACAAGGGAGATGGTCTGATTCCTTGGAAACAGTATAGCTAAGAGCCAACGATGTCGGCTATGTGCTGGTGCGATACCCTAAAAATTTCGGAATTCATGCAGTAGTGCAGTGCAGTGCAGTACGAAAGTTGTCAAAAGTGTGAACCCCCTCGATTTTAAATAAAATTTAGGGTATCATACACTGAAATAAAAAATCTCGGGTTGACGAAACATTCCGCCCTCCCCAAATCCGAAGTAGACAAGGGGTGGACCAGAGGTTCCATAAAAGTGTCTCCAGAACAGAAAAACAAAATGTTGGTATGTTTGACGCTGGCAAAATGCAGAGTGAGATTCCCAGATATTATGAAATGTTCCGGGAATCAGTTGTAAGTATTGTAAGACGCAGTAAAAAGAGTATTACGACTAGTAAGACTAAAACCACTAGACGCAAACCGAATCCGAAACCAGAACTGCACAGACATTTACTAAATTACTTGCATCTAGATAAGAAGATACGTTTGTATCTCATTGCAATACAGCACCGTACACCAAATGGAGGGAAACTATCTAATAGTACTTTTAGGAGATATCTACATACAAATGGAATTTGAAGTTATCTAGCTACAACCAAGTCTCATTTGTCTAGAAAAAATGACTCCGCTCTCTTCAAATGGCTTAAGAAAAGAAAAAATTGTGCAGCACAGCAATGAGATGCAGCAGCTTTCAGAAATAAGTCATCATTTAATTTGCGCATAGTCCAGAGTTATTCACGTGTGTAAAGAAAGGTTGGGGCTGGTTACAACACTAACTAAATTTTTGCTATGTTTACGTCTGATAATGCACAGATGTGCATATGGGGCGTGTTTTCCAGTCATAGACGCAGTCCTTTCGAACTTCTTTCAGTAAATTTTAATCAATTCAACATTGAAATTCTATATCAATACATACTACCATTCGAGAATACAAATCACACAGCTAATTTGATATTCATCTTTCAACCTGACAGATGCGGACTGCACCGTAATAAACGAGTGGCTGAATATCTGAGTGCAAGCGATGTCAACGTATTGACCTGGCTGGCTCAAAGCCCGGACCCCAATCCAATTGAAATTGTCTATGGGATTACGAAACGATGTATGTGCATTTCACCTAAATCTACTAATACTTCCAATGAATAGGGCATATAGCTGTGTAAAATATGGAATGGACTCCCGGAGTACTCCTTTACAAAACTGTCTCACTCAATGATGCAATGTTGAAAGATTATGAAAAACTTTAGTGGTTACTGCTGTAAATACTGGTAGTACGTTGAAGTAAATTCAATTGGTTGTATTGAATTTTATGCGAGTTTAATGAAAGATCGGGTTTAGACTTTTGGTACCCCACTGTACAGGAGAGGACAAAAGTTTATAATATTTCTGGACGTTGCACTGCTGTGATCTGTGGCAAGCGAATATTCTTTATTTTATTGAGAATTAAAGGAGTAGAACTTACTAAAACTTGCTTACACGACCTCTCTGCTTGCGGACACTAAGCACACGTTTAGGCATTGATGCGACCAAAGTAGTTAAATAGGAGTCTGGTAGTGCCTTTTACATACCAGTCAGGATTTGAAATAAGTGTAGTATTAGATGGGTATGTTGAACGTCTGCGTAATTGTGCCTTTATTAGACCCCACAAATATTCTATAGGATTTAGGTCAAGTCTCTGCACTGGACACTTCATACGGCTCTCATCCTTGTTAGCCAGATACGTAGCCATAGACTTAGCTCTATGTGGCCCACAGTTATCTTCCTGCAAGATAAAAGAGGTAGTACCACCGTGCAAGTCATTCATGAAGAGTAAGATATGTGCATCAATTATTGCCTTATACGTATGCTGATTGAACTTGCCTACAAATCCAACTAGGTTTGCCCGTCCGTACGCAGAGAAGCCACCCCATATAGATATAGATTAATACTCTCTCTTGAACGCTGGGACAGTAAAATTTGGATGCAATCGCGTTTCCTTTGTTCTCCATACACGCAGTCTATTTTTGACTGGACGTACAGTGAAACTAGATTCATCTGTAAACATTACATTACACCATTGTGTATGCGTCCACTTCTCATGGTTGCGTGCCCATAGTATTCGTGCCCCAATATTCTTGGTAGAAGGATACGGTTTTTGCACAACAATGTAGCAGTCCATTTTCAGCTTACGTATGTAACGACGGACTGTCCGAGCAGATAGATTAAGGCCAACAGATTCATGGAATCGAGCAGCAATAATATATAGTGGCTCAAATTTGTTGTACAGAATGTATTGTCGAAGCAATCTCATTCCTCTTTCTGACAGTTTAGGCTTCCGTCCCATTTTCTTCCTCACAGGTTTCAAATTTGTTGTAAGTAAACGGCGAATAATGTTAGACACAGTAGGCTGCTTCGTATCATAGTACTGAGCAATGTCTTTCACACGTACATCGATAGAATACATGTCATACATTGATTCGCATCGTTGCTTTGGGGCACATTTCCCACCTCTTGTTCGCACCATGGTGAGTTTGTTTCTAGGATTGCGTACTGTTTCTGATGTAAAATTTTTAAAAAATTCAGGGTTTGATCTCTTGTTTTCTATATAATTTCAGGATACAGAATATTATAAAATTTTTCCGCCCACCGTACATGGACAATTACACAGGCATTTATAACAGAAAAAGAGCCATTTTAATCTCGTTCTGTAGTTGATTGATACAGTGCCCAGTTCTCGATTTTATTGAGAGCGAAGGACCCCGATTCTGCTTGAATTTCGTACAAGTAGAAAAACACATTTTGTGGTTGGTACAAAGCAAAGTCCATGTACAGCTGTATACTAAAAATTAACATATTGTACTTGTAGTATGCATTTGGAAAAACATTATTCTGTTTGCGTTATTCAATCTATCTCGGGAATTAGGTTAATTTCTAAAGCAATTGAGCTCAAGCAATCTATTTCTCGTGTCTGCAACCAGAAATCTACTTATTTTGAGTTCCAAGAACACCAAAACATTCTCGAAATAGATTGCACGTAGACGTCATGATTGATTTGCTTGCAACGAATGCAGAGCGACTTCGGAGACGGGGTTCATGTTGTTGGCAAAGTTCGAATGTGCCTATTGCACCAAAATTAAGTACGCGGAATATCCTCAAACATGTTCGAAAATTACTTGGAAGGTAATAATCTGAACTTATTGCAGAATTATTTATTCTGACCCGCACCTGACATAAAACTTACTCCTTTCCATATCGTGTTCAGTAAATAACTTACTTATTTGATATAATGCTGAAAAGTTAATTTCCCACGTTCTAGAAACGTGAACATACTTTAGTATTGAATAATTATATCTCAATGAGCGATTTGTACTGTCTTGCGAGTAAATTTAAAAATGCTTTAGAAAAGTGAAAGCTCTTTTCACAAGGTTGTGATTTATGGCCATCCTTGATATGATCTTATCACGGATGCACGTACTCAAAAGGTAGAGCATTCATGAGTGCAAATTAAAGCTTGGTGAGAATGTCTGAGAGTAATCCCGCATCACTACAGTCGCATTCCTGCGACATTTTCCGGGGTCTCCTACACCTTTCAAAACAAAGCAATAGCGTTCTATTACATGAGTTTATTTCTCCCGAGAAGGAAATGTAGAGTTTGTCCTTACAATTTCGGTTCGTTCACTTCTCTGTTTATTCTACGGTATTGGTAGAAGTATACTGGAAACTTGAGACTGCAGCTAATCAAAAAAATATTATTGTACCTATCTATCAGTAATGGATCCATTTAACAGCGTACTTACTAAGACCATGATAGTGCCAAACCATTACATACCTTACAAAACTTCAGAGTCGGTACTGTAGTATGAAGTGGTAACTTATGGCTCAACATCTTGAAATTTGTACTGTAATCCACCAGAGTTAGGTTTGGTTAAGTTTACATAAATGTTTAGTCGATTGAGAAGCGTTTAGTTGCGGAACAATAATTGAAGAAATTATTTTCATAAAGTCGTAGTGATGGCGAAAATCAAAGGCTTGATAAATCTTTATGTACTGATCCTAGAATTTTTTTTGCAAATTCGAATTGGAGTATAATTGGAAGCTTTGAGTTAAATTTGTGCAATTTAGAGAGCATCTGTTCTACAAAGATTATACCAGAATTTCGGAATCAATAGCAACATATATAATAGAAGTGTTATTAAAAATTTGTACATTGTATCCAATAGCACATATTTTGGACAGCCATATATTTGGTTATTTTGGTTCGGAAATTTTCACGCATACACGATTACTTATCGTCAGTTTCGATCCAGATTTTAAGCTACAAGATTGGGCGATTAATTTCATAAGCTGCACTGCAGGAATTGCAACCTGCAGTCGTACAAAGTGAAAAATAGCCGCTCAGGAAATTATTTTCAATACGATCATGTGAAGCTAACTGAATTTGATGAATATAACGATGCTCTAGGATTTTCAAAATGTCGGACGCAATGTGACAGCTTTATTTCGCGAATAATTTGAAATTTCAATGCAGGATACAAAACAAACTATATATTTAGTGGAATTGATGGCTAGACTACCGCGAACGATGTGGAAAGCATTGCTAGAAGTTCGAATCGACAGGAATAAATTTTTCTATAGTGTCTTCGTTTCACTCAGTCTAAATGAAATCGTTCGAATGAAATATGCCTCAATGCGCAATGAAACACAGAAATATTGAGAGAACGAAGACTATCCTGAAATTAGAGATCTAATGTTTAGTCATAGTAGATTTAGAAGCACAGTAGAGTGCCGAAAAATTACCACGGCAATTCATAGACTATTATAGTCTTTTCTATTTTTTTTGCAGGTCCTCGTTTATATTGTTTGACCTACTTCGGGTTTTATTTCGGTTTTCTTTTATTTCTTAATGATATTAATAAGGGCAGTGGTTTTCCTAGTATTATACCAAATCGCAAAATTACAATGCATATTTTACGAGTTCCAATTGAAATTTACCATAAATGTGTACGTTCGCAATCTTACTGCAATGCCAATCTTGCTTATACTGGAAGTTAGTGAAAAAAATCTATCCCAGAAGGCTGAGTTAGATTAGAAATCAAGTTTTTTTAAATCAGATGTTCAATGATACGTCATTTGCATCAGGTAAATATCATGCTGCTAAAGCATTCCTATAAATTCCTCAATCAATCATACATTTTATTTATTTCTGAAGTTTACTGGACACTAGTCCCTGATTTATTTTAGTAACATTAAATTGAAATATATTCTTTCGGTCTTTGTGTTGCATGGGAAGCTTAGTTGCAAATCAGTGTGACATAGCTGAGTCGATTAATATCAATTTTTAAATCGTCTAAAGAAATTTTAGTCTCGACTTCATTTGACGAGAGGTCGGATATCTTATTTTCTCGTGTGTTTCTATTCGTATGTCGTGCCCAATTTCAGCTGCTTTGAGGTAAGCTAAGTCATGCTCTCGAATTGAATTTTTCGCTGTATACTAAAAGAAACGGTTCTAGAGAAAAATTTTATTTCCCGAGAATAATTTAGCTTACAAACAAATCGTATGTATTATAATCGAACACCATTGTACTACTCAGGGGGGTTCTTAACAACTCGCAATTAAAAAAACTTCGAAAACACATAATATGTGATAGATGTTTCTAAGCATTAAGGCTAACTCATTCATTTGTATTTGTATCATAAATTCATCAAATTACCTTTATCAGTGTTTATTTCTACACATCAAGTGATAAAACTGCTCTAATATTAATCTTTTAATAGCGAATACAGCCAAATTATTCATTTTACGAAAAAGTAATCAACTTCGGTATAAAACCTAACCATAGAAATTTTTCCTGAGGTTAGAATCTATGAAAGTAGTAAATGCTGTCTGATTGTTAGAATTGAGTAGGGTCAGTGTAAATAGAGTATAGCAATTCTTGCTGTGTATAAAGGAGTTCAGAATGAATTTCCTCAGATAAAAGTGCTATTGGCCACAATAATAATCTGATTTGTTGTATGCTTTAGATGATCAAAAGCATTATTTGCTTCATTAGTCGACAATGGCTCGTTTAACAAATTCGATTTGCCATATAATGAACTTCAGGCAGTTGTACCATGGCAGAAGCCACAAGCACCTAAATATAAAAGTACAGAATATGGCTGGTAGTGCTTGTAATTTTGATTCTTGATAATTTTGAAGAAGTAAATTGGCGATAGGTGTTGCGAAGTTTAACAACCGGGCCAGTTAATCTAGTTGGCTACTTTATTAGAACTAGGCAATTCCCTTAGATGTGGGAGCGTTCTAAAATATAAGAGCTTGAAAACTCTTCGAGATATCAGATGGCTGCCTTGACTCAGCACCCGGCAGAACCCGCCGAGATGTCGGAGCCTTGTCTTGGCACGACACCCGGCTGGCACTCGCCGAGATGTCAGAAGTTTTATTGGACGACTAGGACTAAAGACTCTCCGAGAACCGGGAGGGTTGTCGCTGAGTCGATCGCGTTCTCTACCACGTGTAGAGTGTGGATTCGACGATCGCGCGGGAAGAGACGTGTCGTTGCTACTCGTCTGCTTCGCTACGGACGGAAGGTGCTGAGCTTGACGATGCTGACGCGGGTTGAAAGTGACCTGGCCGCCTGAGATGCTGTACGGCTCGTGTTTATATCCATGTCCCTCTGCACAGCGAGCGACGTATTACAGTAGCCAATTCTAAACATAGCAATACTAAATCACTAAACTAATCAAACATTAATTAGTTAACAAATTAGAACTCTACCTGACAGGAGGGTTCGAAGGGACTATAAGCCGAGACATCTAAAGTGGACAACAATCGGATTCGCGTAGATCAGATAATTATGTTGCGAATAAATGCCTGTGCCAGAGACATGAATCGTTACCCTGCGCTTCTCGATTTCTCTACAAATGAAATTGTTTATGGAGATAATGTATTCATGTTCAGAAGGTGGATTTCGATATTGAAGTAAAAGAACATAGGCTCTAAGCATCACTATCTCAGTGAGTGAGTCGCAGGAAGTTATTACTCTTGCACAGTGTCACTGCTTTTTAAATTCCAATATAGAAGATAGCAAAAATCTGGCATTTCGAATTCGGAATAATTAACTCAACAATTCGAATAATTGTAGAAGTAATGATGAACCTTGTAGTCATAGATCATACTGTCTTCATCCTGTTTTCGCCTGATATGCTCTTTGAACATTTTGTGCGACAGTTCCTTTACTTTGTATAAGAGTAAACATCCATATTTTGTCTCTTGTTATATCCAATGCTAGTAGATGACTTCATATCCCCTTCATTTTGTCAGCATTATAATGAAAATGAAGAACACAAGCGCTCATTGCCCGTTGTATGATGTAGCGATCACATAGGAGCATAATTTAATGTTATCGGAGTAGAGAAATACATACTTTCCGAGGGAAGATGCTCTGAAAACGAATTCCTGAGCTGACCTATGGGAGGCTTGGTTTTGATTGGTTCCAATTTGCATAGAGCCTTGCCTATTTAATTACTTCAATTCAGAAGCGAGACAAAATTATACCATAACTCGGAAAGGATGATAGAGAATAGATTCTGACGAGTAAAAGATGTGATGAAATTTATTCAGAAAACTAAACAAGATAAATGCTCTATTATTATAGGTTTTATGCGTTTACGGACTATTTCTATGCGCCTTGGTAATGATGCAAGTAGATTCTCAAATAAATATCAGACAAAGCAATCTATATCTTCTATACTATAGTGTACCGATAAGACTTGTTGAATAATTTGCATGCACAGTACGTGCCTAAACTTTTACACGGGTTTAACGCAGAGCTTTGAGGAAGCTACTTCATCCTATAACTTCTGTTGTCATTTTCGCTCTATGTAACATACAGCTGTAGTATCAATATTAACCACGGGCGCTTCAAGAATCCAGAATAATTCCCGTTGAAATTTTCATCCGTAAAATGCCACCGTTGTCGTCGCATCCTCTTCATCCTCATCTACCTTTTCTACCAACCTATCAGTTCCAGCTCGTTCACCCAAGTGTACTGAGTTGACTGATGAGCCAAACTCGGTATTTACAACGAAATACAGTGTTTTCTTTCAATGGTAAGCTGCAGGACTGTTTGGAGAGCTCTACACGTGTACTAAACTATCTACTACCACTTTTGAAGAAGAAACGCGGCCGTAGAGTCGGTAGACTTGCCCAAGATGTGACTTGTGATTATATTGTCCATGATGTAGCCGTCAACACTGAGAGACAGTTGTTTACGTGAAACTAACACGATGTAAAAAATTCCGGTCAATTATATTTGGACGGAGGGAGTGCAGAATTAACGTATCCTTATTTATGGAACAATCAACTGGCAACTCTACTGAAGTGGCTTTGGCCAGAATAGGCGGCAGAATCTTGAATGACCACGATTAGTAGGTACACACACAACAACAAATTATCTAATTACCAGAAAGCACTAGAGCATTCAAAGACTTGATCTAATGGCCAGCAACAAGCAAAACAGTTTCACTCCTTGCGTTGGTCTCAATCCTCGAGTATCCGCTCGGTACGGGAACAGTTCGGCGTTTGTATTGCACAGTCAAGAAAGTAGCTTGTGCAATGAGGAATGTAGCCAAAGACCAGGCAACTATCGGCTTAGCTTGCATATTGAGGAATCTAGATCCCAACGAGAACACATAGATTGGAGTGAACATATTCACGATCACTGCGATAGTTGCGAAGATCGGATGTATCGCGCGAGTATTGTTCCCCGATTTGTGATTGTGTACAATCTGAGGAACGAAGAATGCGTACAATGCAAGTGAAAATAACACGAGTGCGCCTGGTATGAAACGCATTGCTAGATATGAGAGACAGAATGTAGCAGCTGTTGCGGTAAGCAGAATAACGCTCTCTACTACGACCACCATGATTGGTTTTGTCTTTGCATAACCCACACCATTACAAGCCATCCTGCGTACGCACCAGCACAGATGCCAGATGGAATTGCAGCAGCAACAAATGCTCCGCTGACATAGTATACAACATCAGCGAATACCGAGAATGCCGTTGTGGTGTGCATTGTTAGAAGAAGAAGTGCGACCACGGTTGGAACGGAGACATTACACATGGTTTTCGTGTGCCAGCCATAAAGAAATTGCATGAAAATTGCAGCAAGTTGTAGGACATTCAAGATACAGGCAACGATACCAAGCAAAGTGGCAAGACGGATAAAGTTGGTTTCGGTGTTGAAGTCACCCAGTGTTACCATGATTTTGAGTTGACATATTGTGGATTCAAGTACCCCTTCACCATGAATTCGGTTTTCGTAGTTATTGGTTCCAGGTAACTCTTTCAATTTAAGGTGCAATTGAAACAAGCAAGATGACTGGCGGTCTCCATACCTATAGGAAGCCCCGTAAGTTTATCGTCGGTGATTCCGAGAATAGGCAGTCATGTTGGGGAAACGCTCAAAGGTCATATCACGAGGTTTGATTAACTGATACGCTTCTCTCAGAGGTGTATCTTTGTGAACTGCAATAAGTTTTCCCTTTCGACGATCGACAGCACCGTAGCCAGGAAATGTAATGCTTGACATCTGATTCTTCTCCGAATAACCCAAGTATATGCGCCAGAAACGGCTGATACCCAGATTTTCCGACTCCAAATCAGACGAACTCCCATCATAGATACGGACGTCAAAACGAACAAGTTCAAGGTAGTCGTAGCTGGATTTGTAAAGTTCTGCGGCACCATTTTTTCGACCAAGACTCTTTACACCACCACTGTTGTGCCATTCACCTTTCATCCGGTAAGGTAAGGCGCTTATTTCTGCATCTAGTGGACTGAAAAAGTCAGAGAAAGCGGCATGACAGAAGGGTACCAGGAGTAGAAGACAAGGTAGAAGACGAATCGACATGGCGATGTTGTGTAAGGTGGGAGATGAGGGGAGCACAGTAATATACTGAGGTTTTGATGCGCTGTTTCTGTATTGTGGGTGTTGTCCGCATGCACTGTTGGCGAGTTGAAAAACTAATTCAGTAGAAACAAGGCGAACGGACTGCAATGACTAAAATTTAGTTAGTTTAGGATTTGCCTCGTTTGAAAGAGGGGGCGCTGGCTCTAGAACAGTGTGCGAAACAGCTGCAGTACTGTACTGCACTGTACTGTACAATGCAGTACCATGCATTAGATTTGGGGTTTGTAAAGGATGTCTTTCAGAAGTTCTGCTATACCCGTATGAGTGCAGCTCTAAGATCATAGGTTGGTTCTGATTCAGAACCATTCAGAACCAGCCTATGTTCTCAGAGCTGCACCTATACGGGTATAGTAAACTACGGTACCTACCCTATATCGACCGGTAAATTAATATGATCTTTTTGCCTCGAAACATATAAGAGTAGTACAGGGTACTGTATGAGACACTAATCAAGCCTATATGAACTTTGAATTGAAGTTCAAAATTTTACAATATAATGATCGTGTACTGTATGAAATGTCCTTACTTTTAGCACTTCTAAAATCAAGCAAGCCGCAATTTTCGATTATCATACTACTGAGTACTAGCACTGTAAATAACTGAATAGGAATTATAGCATTGCCTTGGTTAAATTTCGCATTGATCCATTCGATTTAATTTTTCCAATCTTCTGGTGGCACATTGGGAATGGCAGATTGCATATGTTTATTTCTTCGTAATCCCACGATACTCAGTTTCTGTTCAACACTTCGTCTGCTTCAATTTGAATATTCAAACTTTTCTTTACATATAGCGCGCCAGGAAAGAAAAACACGGGTATGATTTACTTCCCAATTGATCGTGAAATATTGAGACCATTTCATATGGAATACTTGGATACATATCAAGTTGTAGCATCCCTGTTCATTAACAAGACCGACGTGTTCTCAACACGGTTACATTGTAAACTATGTGGCAATCAGTACATTTCCTAGATACCTATTCTACGAGTAGGTTGCATAGAAGACCAAGCTTTACGAAATTGAAATGTTCCATTCTGGAATATTGTTTACAATACTCCGTTGAAGTACTTAATAGAAAATGCTAAAACTTTGTTAACAATCTCTGGATATTACCTTGCTCGAGGCTCCCATCAATCCGTATAAAATTGTTCTTCCACTTTCTTAAAAAGATGTACCAAATAGCCAGGTTTAGATGGTTTCGGTGAAGATTCATGCGTAAATGATCAGCGTTATATTTATTATCAGCCCACTTTGAAGGAATTTTTTCCATTAATGCGCTGGATTATGTTGTAAAAAGAGATGGTTAAGATAGAATCCATTACGACATTATTTAATCAATTTTCATCTTGAAATATCCCCATGTTAAGTACAATTACATTTTAAGTACGAAATTGTTGAATCCGAACTTTCTAAGGAGTATTTGTTGGACCTTCAGTGCTCACATACCTAACGAAAATAAAATGGTACATATACATAATTTCGCCTTTATGCCTCTTCTGTACGCATAATCACTGCTTATCCTCCGGGTATTTTGTTTCTTAATACTCATTTCCATATATTTAGAATGTAAACGATGTTGTTTTATTATTTCCAAATAACGTTCATGCTACATACATATATCATTTATAGAAGAGAAATTTGTACAGCTCCTCTTGGTTAACCTATGATGCTAGCGTTTGTACATTCCTCAATTTCCCGAAATATTGTAGCTGTATTCCGTAATAAAAATTTGTCTCATGCTTGTACAAAGCCTACTTCCATGGTGCAACTTACGAATTTTAAGTAGAGAGCCATTAACGAAAGACCGTAGATGTCTTCCTACCAATGTTATACAGAACAGCAATTTATCTGATTAATCAGCTACAAAGAATTGGATACTGAATAAAAAAGCAACTCAACAGAGCATGCTAAAAATCTAAGTTCAGTAAACAGCACTACTCAAGGACGTGAAAGGATCGATTTTTATCAAATATACCTATGGTGCTTCGATATACAGGAGAAAAAATTGCAAATGCGTCTGATATTCGATATGCATTCGCTCTTCGTTACGGCTATTTCACTTAGAAGTAGTGGATTCATAACGATTCAAGTCAAAATGAATTTTTCAAATATTTCCAATTGTCATCTAAGATACATCATGTACATGAGACGTGAATTTTATCGATCCCGAAAACAATGGAATAAGCAAATTGAAAATCGTACAAAGCTTGTCTCGTAAAACCTTTTTCAGTAACATCTAGCAGGCAATATCTGTCGAAATAGTCAGTCCTAGATTTTATTACGGATTTATAATGGTTCTAGCATCAGAACAAACGAAACGCACTCTGTCAGAAACTTGAAACTTTACTGTGAATAGAAACGTTATTTTAGCGAAATCTATATTCAAAATGGGTATGTGCATTAGAATTAGCTGATTCGTATTTGAAATTATTCAAGTCTCCGCTGAACAAACACTATGCAGGCACAAGTGTCATATTGTACCCCTTGCATCCATGTTTACATCTTCATACACGACAAAAATACTTCAACCTACTGCAGTGTGAAGAATTTTAATTGGTATAATCACTTTAATTTCTGCATCATTGTCGTGGGACGATTCAGCTTCATTTCAAATACCCCTGGCTTATGTATTCTACCTCTCTTAATCGTCAACAATCGCGAGGACTAGGCACACTTCATTCAAACTATCTTCCTATATTATTCTTATGTGCGTGCAACTGACTCGTGTCCTCTTAACAATCGGCCCTCCCAAAAGCTAGCGAGAAAATTTTTCGTTGGGCTGAGCTATTCCATTTTTCCAGCGATGTGTTTCTGTTCGTATCATTATCCATTGCGTTATGCATTAATGGAGTGTAGATTAAGTAGTAACGCAGCGGTATTTTCGCTTGTGCGAAAGTTTGTTTTGATGTTCGAACAGAGACTGCCTGTGGAATGCCGGATGGCAAACTAATGGCCGTTGGCTTCGGTTCCAATGTTCCAAGGCACCGAAAATGGTTCTTCCATTAGCTCTTGTCTGGTTTTGGTAATGACTGAATCTGTTTCACCGCATGAAATATTGCATTGCAAAACAAGAAGTTATCGCAACTATTACAGAGAACAATCTCTTGATGTCCAAGAACTTTCGAGTATAGGGTGTATTTGATACATGCAGTACTGCACTAAACAGTATGATTCATCCGAAAGCATCGTTTCAATCAGTCCAATCAATATACAATATTTTTATCGCTTCCTGCCTAACACTTCCGGACAGTACGAAAAACGCCTGCTCCAAGGCAAAAAACTTTCTTCTACTTCCCTACTATTTTATTTTTTCCCTAATTTGCATTTCAGATCTTTCCTTTTTCATCTAGTAGCTTGAATTGTCAGCGTTTAAGTGTCAGTGGCCCATGCCGATTCAATTCTCCTCATCACCCTCGTTTCCTCATACTACTTGGGTAGTGTTTTTATGACTATGTTTAAGTGCAAACGATGAATGGAAAGATTCTATTTTGCAGGGAAAGTAATTCTTACACTATCAATTATCCTATAAAGATAAGTCCACATAATTCGAGGGCACTATTAGAACTTCATCTTGATAACCGGAAGTTCTGAAGCTTTCATCTCATTTTTGCCGATGCTCGTACCGCGCATTACTTTCGTTACATATTTCTGAGAGAAAGAAGCAGAGCATTTATTTCCAATCTGTTACACGCTGGCATTGGTGAAGCAAGCGACCATTTCATTGAATTCGGTTTCCAATAGATTTTGAAATGTCGACTTATTCTATCCCCCTACTTACAGTCAAAATATAGTTTCGTACTGAGCCGATTTTTCTAGCTCGTGCTTTAATCTTTAGTCTTCAGTGACGGGGAAATAGTGACTTGCTCTCCATTCCGCGTTGCCTTATTAAGTCGAAGATTTAAAGTGTACCAGCCGCAGTCCTCACAGAAAAATTAGGCAACCAAACCGCTTTGTTCATTATTGTCAACGGCACTGATACGTGGGAGAAAAGCATGACCTTACCTAAGAATTGCACGTTGCTTGCAATTTTCAACAATTAGCCAGGTCTCCACGTATCTGTGAATAAAAACATGCTGAGCTCAACGTCATCACATGCAATAATACTGATAGATACCACGAAACTCGAACAAACCTTAATTCCCGAGCGTAAAAATCGAAGGTGCACGTGTTCTGGAGTCAAAACCAAGCCTATATACGGAAAAGCAAATTTGCATGCCAAATGGTCTCATTAAAATCCGCCCGAACTGTCCTTTCGTAATCCTCGTGACATACTTTGGCAAATCGGATCAAACGATAAGTGCAAACCAAATCATCGTACAAGCACTTCCGGCACCAGTCGTTAGCTCGGTTGAAGATAAGGCCCCTAAGGATGTGCCATTCGGCGTCGATGATATAGACTTGTCGTACGCCCGGATGGGACTAAGAGAGAAAATTCGTGGGATGCTGTGAAAGCTCGAGAAAATGTGTGGCGGCCGCCCGGGAACAATGAGGGTCATGGAGCACCGGATTGAAATCAAGAAAGGTGCTAAACAGGCGTTTATGCAACCTTATAGAATGGGTCCGGCTGCACGCGAAAAAGAGCGGATGCAAGTGCAAAATATGCTGGAGCAAGATGTCATTGAGCCTGATGTTTCGAAATAGGCAGCGCCAGTGATCATACTACCAAAACAAAAACAGACCGGAAAATGGAGGTTTTTTGTCGACTACCGTAAGCTAAACAGCGTTGCTGTACGTGACTCGTACCCACTACCTCGCATGGATGATTGCATTGACACGCTACATAGCACAAAAGTCTTTTTGACGTTGGACTGCAACAGTGGATTTTGGAAAGTGCAAGTCCGAGATGAGCACCGCGACAAGAGGACATTCTCTTGTTACTCCGGAACATACCAATACAAGAAGATGCCGTTCGGTCTGATGAATTCACCTGCTACGCTCCAACGGGCATTCGACATCTTTCTATCAGGCTATAGATGGCAGGCTTGCATCATTTACCTAGGCAACATAATTTTGTTCACCAGTTCATTCGACGAACATATCAAACACTTGGGAAATGTTCCAACCGCCTTAGGGAAAGCCGGCGCAACTATCCGGCTCGACAAATGCGAATTTTTCGCGTCAGCCGTTAGTTATTTGGGCCATGTCGTTCTTCCCGGACTGCTCGAGATAGCGAACAAAAATGCTGCAATCATTCAAGAATTTGCCGACCGAAAGACTCAAACCCAATTCCGCTCATTCCTACGAATATGCAATGTAGACAGACGATTCGTGCCCAATTTCTCCAAGGTTACTTCACCTCTGAATGAGCTCCTGATGAAAGTAAAAGGGCCAAGCATTCCCGCCCTATCCGATGAACATTGTAAGTCATTGGACACACTGAAAGCGGCACTCGCCAATCCACCTGTGCTGTTTTGCCTCGCCCGGATATCCCATATTCATTCGACACCGACGCTTCGAATTACTTTATCGGCTGTGCGTTATTTCAGAAGCATGAAGATGGAGTACAAACCTATATTGGCTTTTGGTCTCGTTCTTTACCTTCCGCCGAAAAAAATCATAGCGGCAGTGAACGAGAGTGCCTCGCTGTTGTATGGGCAGTACAAATTTTGCGACTTTACCTCGAAGGCAAACATTACGAACTCTACACAGACCACCAGGTGCTTCGGTAGATAATGAACCTATCTGATGCGTCAAGCTCTCTGGCCAGGTGAAACACTATTTTCTCCTTTTTCGTACAATTCCTCTTATTTACTTTCTTTTCTCTTTTTTATGCGTTTATTTAGCATCCTTATATGTTACCTTATCAATTTCCTTTTCCTTTTATTTCTACTATTGAAATAAGAAACAAAACGTTTCCTGCAGATGTACTAGAACCTGAACTTTCCAATATTCTTCCTAAATCTGGGACATTTTACAATTTCACCATAGACACAATTTCCACATGTACCATCTGTACTCTTACAGTTACGTACGCCTTATTTACACTGTAACCACCCCAGAAGCGGGTCCTGGCGGACGGCCACAGGCGTCTGCTGGCAAGGTTGTTCTGTCAGCAAGGCTGACACTGTCGACTAGCCTTTACCAGTGTAACGTTTCTGTCATACCTATCTACCATTATATGAACCTACCTGCTGCCGATTTCTCGGTCACTGGTTTTATCAGCCTGATCCCCACCCAGTGGTTTCCTTCACCAGGTGGTGCTTTCGACTTCTAGGGTATGACTTTACTGTCCACTATCGCTCCGGTACAGTAAACTCTGTGCCAGATGCAATTTCGCGTCTTCAAACGTTCGGAGAGATGAAATTCAACCGCGACACAGATATTCCAACATTCAGTGTGATGTGATTCGACCAAGTAAGTACCTCCTCTCGTACGCCTTCGCCCCCAACGGTAACTATCTTGAACACAGATGACTGGGACCGAGATGATTTCATGGATATGCTCGCCGAGGACGGATTCCCGATTGAGGACGGGGTGGCAGTTCTAGCTATTAACGAAGCCATTCAAGATGCCTCCGTGATTCCAATTGAGATGTTTATCGTGGAACAGTGGAATGAAGAATTTCTTCAGGAAATACAAAAGAAAATAGACGACGCAGTGACAAATCGTTACCGGTTAGATGAGCGCGGACTCATTGTGCGCGTCTCACCAGTCGATTTGTCCATCCAAATTGCGGGCCAGAGTTCTTTACCTGGCGGATTACACAAAGACCTCTGTCACCCAGCCGGAACTCGCATGTTTGCACCCCTGCGGCGCCATTTCTATTGGCCGTCAATGGCGTTGGATTGTTGTTCAACAGTTCACAGCTGCACGGAATGTTCCAGAGAGCGAATAAGACTTAGAAAGCATAAGTCGTTCCTAAAAACGTTTCCTGCGACGGCACCGCTAGAATTTGTCGCTACTGATGTACTAGGCCCACTGCAAAAAAAGAAGGAAACCAGTACCCATTGGTGATATCAGACAGATTCAGTACGTTGACAACTGCCGTTCCTCTGAAAAGCATCTCTGCGTATTCTGTGGCCCGCGCATTTGTCGACAACTGGGTTTACAAATACAGACCCCCACTTTGCTTTTATCTGACAATGAAAACAATTTTCGAGCAAGTACTTCACGGCAAAATGCCAACTATTGGAAACGAGGAACATCTTTACGACCGCCTATCAGCCTCAAACAAACTGGCAGGTAGTGCTTTCGGCCATTTGGCGATACGTATCAGAAGAAAACTCTCAGGTGCACCCTTCACTTGGCTACAGCCCGCTCGAGTTGATTCTAACGAAATCCTCGTGTCATATGTCTATTGAGAGAGTCGAATCAGTAGCAATAACGACCACATCGAAGAGTTAGTTACGTTAAATGCTCATGGAACATGTCAGAAGACTCATAAAATGCACCGGTGAGAATTTACAGAAAGCTCAAGCGCGAGACAAGAGGAATTACGAATCATATGTGCGTCCCACTGTTGAACAGCTCAATACAGGCGATTTTGTACTTGTGCGCCGCGAAGCGCTTATTAAAAGAAATGGGACAAAATTTCTAGACTCGCCACGGGACCTTAAAATGTCTTACTAGTACTATCTTATCGAGTCCGAATTCAACCGAATACTGGCTGTGAAGACCATGTGTCGCTCGACCGAGTCGTGCAAGTACCTCAGAAAGCGACACTTGATGGCGTTCGTATCGAAGTTCAGTTTTCAAACGTCGACACAGAGTGGCAAGCACCAGAAGATTTTCCACCCTCTGATAATCCAACAGTCGTTACAACCAACTCTGAACCGGAGGATCGATACACTTATGTTGTCGACTGACTTGTTAGATATAACGCCACAAAAAATAGTTATCATGTACGCTGGGCTGGATACAGCGACACAGGAGAGACATTGAAACCCCATCGAACATTTGTATCAACCTGATATTGCGCATTCATCGTCGTCGAAAGACTCACGTCCTTAGCACAGTCGCTGACTGTTTCCACGACCGACTAAGTGTCTCGAATACATCATTACAGCCTATTGGATTTCGCTAAACTTCTTTGGAATGGCTTCATACTTTTCTATGGCCCAAAAACGGAGCGAGTGATCCAAGATAGGCCTCTACGGTTCTTATTTTCTATGCATGAACGAAGTTCGTTTGAAGATACGAAACATCTGCGAGGCAAGATAGCCAGGCAAGCCATCAAATGCGGTGGAACATAACTTTTTTTGCACTGTATTCGTGTATTAGAGCCTTCGAAAAGCACATCTGGTGTTGTATTTCTTCCCCTATACTCAGCAACGGCTGTTAGTTGAAGATCTACAATAATTTTGGTCGAGTTCCCGATATTTTTGCGTTTGATGCTGTAACTCCGCAACTACTCAGGTTTGCTCTACGAACTAGACATTAATCGCAAGCCCGTAGTCTGACCTAGAGCTTTACCTAGAACGCCAAACGGTCTTGTACAACCGACTCGGCGCTATGTCCAAAATTGAGCGAACGTGACGCCGCTCGCGCAAAACAACATAAAATCAGAACTAATGGCTTCAAAACGAAGCCGCTAACATTTTTCGAGTCCGATGAGAGCCATCAGCAACCTTTACTAAAGTATATTCCACCACTCAGCTGAATCCTAAATTTTGTCCTGCCTTATATAAGCTAACCTAAGTAATTGAAATTTTTTTATCATATGCTTTATTAAGCTTGTTCCAGTAGGTATTGTGAAAATTTCAGAAGTTGGGAGAGAAAATCAAAGTTTATAACAGAAGACAAAAATAAGTAACCTGCTCCCTGTAGATAAAGAATTTATGAAGATGCGTCAGACTTTGAAAGTAATTTTATGCACTTATACTCTTAAAGTTTCGGCGGGAAAAGCAAAAGCAGAAAAGTAATACCTAGGGCATACCGCTACTCGCACTCGTATTGTTTTTTGCACTTGCTACCAACTACCTCAACAGAAGATATTTTTACTAAAGGGGTCAAAATGTCAGACGAAGAAGAACCTGCAAGGAAGCGGGTCCGAGCGTACGATCAATCGCATCTCGAAATTGTTCTTCGAGTGCGACAGTTTTTTGAAAATGAAAGAAC
>JAAUYH010115844.1_pt1 | contig 20671 bp, 11 predicted proteins | sample 7278061 | NCBI WGS metagenome assembly JAAUYH01 (sample SAMN14350203, study PRJNA611818) | marine sediment metagenome | isolation source: surface marine sediment (0.6m) | place: French Polynesia: Moorea | collected 2018-08 | reverse complement strand
TTTGCCCATTTAAGATTTGACCATTGAAGAACTGCCCCTTTAAGATCTGCCCTGTTAAGATTTGCCTCTCTAAGAATTGCCCCTTGAAGATTTGACCTTTGAAGAACTGCCCCTTGAAGAACTGCCCTGTTAAGATTTGCCTTACTAAGAATTGCCTCACTAAGAACTGCCCTGTTAAGATTTGCCTCACTAAGAATTGCCCCTTGAAGATCTGCCCTGTTAAGATCTGCCCTGTTAAGATCTGCCCCTTGAAGATCTGCCCTGTTAAGATTTGCCTCACTAAGAATTGCCCTGTTAAGATTTAGCCAACTAAGATATTGATTAACAATTATCTTTTGGTCATCTTCAATTTGATTTTGAAGACGAGATAACCATCTAGTAAAACTATATTCTGACGGCCAATCAATCTCGGATATTTCTTCGGTATATCTGGCACAAGCGTTAAGCACTACTAACAAAGCCTCCTCTGCATTTCTGCTTTGTTGGCATTCTTCTTTATATGATGGGCGAGGAGCTATTTGTTCCATCGGCATTCCATGACACAACATATAACTAATCAGATAATCCAAAGTTTTTTGCCATTGTTTAACAGTTTCAGTTTTGTTTAACGCAATCTCATCGCAAATAAACTTAAATAAATATTCATCAATTGCTGATATTCCACAGATAATTATCCAACGAGTTAAAGCTTGTTTCTCATCCCAACCTTCATCGGGATCTTCATCTCGATTTTTCAGTTCTTTATTAATCTTGGTTAATTCTCTAACTATGCGTCTTGCTATTAAATATTCACCAAAACTTTTATGGGTAAATTCAAAAGTGCGATCTCCATCTCTACCATAACCACTTTGACGAAAATAAAAAGCTGTTAGCAAACTAGTAACCCCAGATTTGGCCCTCTCAGCAAATATTTCCAATAGTCTTTTTAAGCCACTACTTTCGCAATGGGATTCTATTTCTTTGACTGTAGTAGTGCGCCCGTTACCATGCCAAGCAGCTAGAGCAATTTCTTCTAAGATGCGAACAAAGTTTCTATATTCTACTCCTTTTAATGTCGGATGCTGATCCGTATCCCAACCTCTCTTATAAACAGACTTAAGTAAATCCTGATAAATAGCATTGAGATTAGTTTCTTCAGAAAAGATTATCTTATCTTCATCCTCAATTTCATCGTTTTTACTCCGTATATAACTAAGTGCGATCAGATAATTTAATAGCGGTTGAGTTGTAATTTCTACTAAATTATTTAGATTTAATTCTTCAGGCATTGCAGCATAATGATTATCACTCACTTCACTATATTTTTGCCACCAAAGATCTCGTCTATCTTCCGTTAATAAATTTTCTGGATCTTCATATTTATATCTCTTACTTTCAGGAATAAAGTAGGGCAAAATATGTAAAATTTGCTCTGATTTACGTAACTCACCCCGATTCGATTGAATTACTATAGGTCTTCCACTGATTAATACCTGTAAATGAGTTTGACGATAATTAATTCTACTGACTGTTTTTTGGACTTCGTTAATAAAACTCTTAGCAACTTCTGCACCTAATTTACCTTGCATCGATAATTCATCAAGACCATCAAAAATAATTAATAACCTTGATTCTTTGAGTTCTCCATCTAAAGGATTATGAGATAAATAATCATCGTCTCGAATAAGTTTCCCAATCGCAGTAACCAAGTCACCAGTAGCATCGAAATGATGCAGAGGGATAAACAAAATTGGTATTTCACTTTTCTCGGCTTGTTTAGCCGCAAACATCTTAGAAAAAGAAGATTTACCAGAACCAGGATCTCCGCTAATGATGCGAATTGAATCATCTTTGTCTGCTTGATTTAACCAATTTTCTAGATGAGTTTCTAAATTTGCAACTAGTTTTTGATATTGTTTTTCTTCCCTGCCTCTAAATTCATAATAAGGCTTATTAATATCTAATTGTTTGAAAATTTGTTTTGGGTTCTTAAAAAAATTACTATCAATAATTATTTCTGCATCTTCTAAAGAAAAATCCAGTTTTTCTTCCATCGAATCATAATTTTTATATTTACTCCTAAACAAATCTTGGTTATCTTCTACTAACTGATGTATGGCACGATTAAGAGAACGATAAATTAATAACCAAGCTAAATGCCCCGCATCTTGTTGTAATCTTAAAGCAGCTAAAGCATCAACCCCATCTTTGGCTAACAAATTCCATTTGCCAAAATTATAATCTGCTATGGCTTTCCCTAAAGCTTTGAATAAATCTCGGAAATTTACGCCAATAGCTTTATTTAAACCAAAAATAGTTTTGCGGACTAAAATTCCATGCATAGTATTTGTTTTGTTGATCATGTCTAAGCTGACCAAGATCGAGTTTACCAGAACGTTTCAAGCTACATGTATGGATTGAGCGTCAGAATTATGCAAGTCAAATATGGATCAGCTTACTAAATCTTAATGATCTAGTAGCCATAACTTGCAAATTTCATATCTTAAAATAATTTAATATTTATTCTCAATAATTAATCATCAAACTAAACAAAATTATTAATTATAAATTTCCTAAATTCTTTCATAGTTTTATTGCGACCATTTTCTTTAGCTTTAGCTAGATATTCAGGAATAATATTAATCAAAAGAATATCAGGAAAGATCGAACTAACATCATAATTTACATAAGCACCATCTTGTAAAATATCAATCTTTAACTTACCTTTCTCAAATCGCCATAATTCAGGAACACCTAACTTCGCATAAATATTAGTATTACTTCGAGATGTCACTTCAACTTCAATAGCTAAATCGGGAGGAGGATCGATAGTTAAATCTATTCTATCTTTACCTCTAATTAAAGCTTCATTCTTGATATAAAAACAATCATCAGGTTCAATTCCCTGTTTCATGATTTTATTTTTAAAAGTTGTCGAACCTAAAGACCAAAAATCTATATCTAATTCTTCTAGCAAAACTTTCAGTAAGTCCCCAATCAAAACCTTATTAACTTCATGTTCAGGTAATGCTGTCATAATAGATAAAGTTCCGCAATCATAAGCGATTCTCGAACTTCGACGTTCTCCTAAATCCTCTAAAATTGCTTCAAAATCTAACCAATTAATATCCCTTAGAAGAATCGTCTGTCCTGGAGGAACAATAATTTTCTTAACTTCTAGTAACATATATCTATTACTTATTACTTATTATTTATCCCAAAGTTCTCCTTTCATTACAGTAACGGCTTGCCCCTGAAGAAAAACCCGTTCTCCTCCATCATATTTAACTTTCACAACACCACCACGAGCAGAAGCTTGATAAGCCATAAACTCATCTTGCTGTAATTTATTACGCCAAAAAGGAGCAAGACAACAGTGAGCAGCACCAGTTACAGGATCTTCATCAACTCCTAATTCTGGAGCAAAAAATCGAGAAACAAAATCATATTCAGAATTGCTTTCTCCTACACTCGTAACAATTACTCCAGGAACAGATAAAGTTTTGAGTAAGGAAAAATTTGGTTGTAAATCACGAACTATTGATGCTGATTCTACTTCAACTAAATAACCTAGAGAATTTTGCACTATGGTTTTAATATTTACTCCTAAAGCAGTTACTAATTCAGTTGGAGGAGTTGTAACTTCAGACGGATTTGCCGGAAAATCCAACTCAATCCAATCTCCTTGTAAACGAGCTTTTAATAAACCACTTAAGGTCTGAAAATTGATAACTTCTTCTGGTGGTAAATATCCTTCTGTCCATAAAGCATGGGCGCTGGCTAAGGTAGCATGACCACATAGCGGGACTTCTGTGGTAGGAGTAAACCACCGGAGGTTAAAGTCTGATTCTTGTTTAAGAATAAACGCGGTTTCAGAAAGATTCATTTCTCTGGCGATAAGTTGCATCCATTCTGTACTTTGTGGCGTTTCTAAGACACATACCGCAGCAGGGTTTCCTTGGAAGGGAGTATTGGTAAAAGCATCTACTTGAATTATTGTTTGCTTCATATTGCATTTCGATAGGCTAGGGTAAATTTAATAATAAATCAAGGAATAACCTAGTAAAATTTCCAGTCAGTGTTTTATATTTAACCATAAAACTTTTTGCTATTGCCTATGGGCTCTCCTCACTATTTTCTATGTAATTTTACTTAGCTGCTTATGACTAATAGTGATCTTATTATTATTGAAAATGCGATCGCAAGGTTACGTGCTCAAACTCAATTAGATATACAAGATAATTGGTATTGTTGTCTCGAGTTCAATCTCAATCAAGATTTAACAGTAATTAATTTAAGCAATAACCAAAAAGCAGAACTTAATGATAAAAGATATCTTGTTTTTCCTCAAGGAAGACAAGTTAGATGGCTAGTACAAAAAATAACTATTCCTCACTCTTTAAGAGAATATCCCTTATCAGGATTGATTTTACGATTAGTGTTAACTTGGTGGGCAGAAGATGCTCAAATATTTATTAACGGTCAACTCGTACAAGAGGGAGATTTATTTGATTCATCTGCTAGAGTTTTAATTACCAATCATGCTATCCCAGGCCAAGAATTTTTAGTGGCGATTCGTTTAGTAAGTCCCAATCATGATATCGGGGCTTTAATGCGATCGCGTTTAGTTTATGAGAAAGATAATTCTGAACTTGAGCTTCAGATAGATCCTGGTTTTGTAGCAGATGAGCTTACTATATTATCTAAATATCTCGCGAAATTTGAACCAGAAAAATTACCAATTTTAGTATCAGTAATACATAAAATAAACTGGAGTAGTTTGCACAGAGCCGATCAAACTACTAAGAATTTATATCATATTCGTCAAAGTCTTCTTCCTTTAGCCAAAAATATTAAACAAAGAAAATTTAATTTACTAGGACATGCTCATCTCGATATGGCATGGTTATGGACAACGACAGAAACTTACGAAGTTGCCCAACGTACTTTTCAGTCTGTGCTTAATCTACAGCAAGATTATCCTACACTTACTTTCTGTCATACTAGCCCTGCCTTATACCAATGGATTGAAGAAAATCGTCCTGATATATTTACCGCAATTCAAAATACCGTTAACCAAGGAATATGGGAAGCTTTAGGCGGAATGTGGATCGAACCAGAAGTCAATATTATAAGTGGAGAATCGATTATTCGTCAGTTACTATACGGGCAAAAATATCTCACCGAAAAGTTTGGCACAACTACAAGAGTTGCTTGGCTCCCTGATAGTTTTGGTTTTCCTTGGCAATTACCTCAGCTATTAAAGCAATGCGGGATTGATTATTTTGTGACGGGGAAACTCCATTGGAATGATACAACCAAATTTCCTCATGGTTGTTTCTGGTGGGAATCTCCTGATGGCACAAAACTTTTTACTCTTATGTCTCCCCCCAATGTCACAGGAGTTATGGATACTAACCCGATAACTATGACTAACTATGCTGTGGAGTGGGAAAGTCAAACAGGTTTACAAGATATCTTTTGGTTACCTGGAGTGGGAGATCATGGAGGAGGCCCCACAAGAGATATGCTAGATGTAGCCGCATTATGGCAAAAGTCTCCTTTTTTCCCGGAAATAAGATTCTCTACTGCAACAGAATACTTAGATAACATTTCTCAACAATATCCTTTAAAGACGCAGGATCTTAATTCTCCTGATTCTTCTTTTGATATTGTTGATGCACCATCAGGCAAAAGTTTTCAGCATTCCTCATTTCCCATTCATAATTCGGAACTGTATTTAGAATTGCATCGTGGTTGCTATACTACTCATGCAGAACAAAAAAGATTTAATCGCTACTGTGAAAATTTACTATATCAAGCCGAGTTATTCGCAACTCTCGCAACTCTGACTAATAGAGACAGGCTTTTCTTCGCAGTCTTTTCCCATCATGATCAAGATATCACGAAAAAAGCAAATAGTCAAGTTATTTCCCATAAAAATAATCTCGCACTTACTAATAACAGCAACCATAATCAAGAACAGTCTTTATCCTGGCAAGGACAAATAGAAAAAGCTTGGAAAAAGGTACTATTCAACCAATTTCATGATATTCTTCCTGGGACATCTATTCCCGAAGTTTTCACCGAAGCTAATCAAGAATGGACCGAAGCTATAACTATTGGGGAAAATGTTTTAAGCCAATCTTTAAACGCGATCGCTTCTTTAATTAAACTTCCCCAACCTCCCGATCCTGATGCCAAACCCATAGTTATTTTTAATGCGCTTAACTGGACGCGATCGCAAATAGTATCCATACCTATAGAACAAAAATATTGCCAAGTTTACGATCTCGAAAATAATCCTGTCTCTTCCCAAATCATAGATACAAATCGATTACTATTTCTTGCCCAAGATATTCCATCTGTTGGCTATCGTGTCTATTGGTTATCATCAACTGTAGAGAAGCGATACATCGCGTCTCAAAGAATTACAGAATTACAACCAGCCAATAAAAACTTTATCCTAAAAAATAAATATTTAACCGTAAAAGTTAATCCAGAAATAGGAGAATTAGATAGCATTTACGACATTGTAAATCAACAAGAAATATTATCAGGATCAGGTAATCAACTCCAAGCCTTTACCGACAAAGGACAATATTGGGATGCCTGGAATATCGACCCAGAATACGAACACAAAGCACTCCCAGCAGCAACCTTAAAATCAATCCAATGGTTAGATAATGGGAAGATACAACAAACCATTAGAGTCATTAGGATTATTGGGCAATCAGAATTTGTCCAAGATTATATTTTAGAGAAGAATTCTCCAGTCTTAAAAATATCTACCACGGTAGACTGGCAAGAAACCCATGTTTTAGTCAAAGCTGCTTTTCCTCTTACAATAGAAAGTGATTACGCCACTTATGAAATAGCCTGTGGTGCGATCAAACGCCCGACAAAACCTCAAACAACAGCAGAGAAAGCTAAATGGGAAAACTCAGCTTTAAAATGGGTAGACTTGACAGATGATAAACAAAAATATGGCGTAAGTTTACTCAATGATTGTAAGTACGGTTATGATATTAAACCAAAGCAAATAAGAATAACCTTGTTACGTTCTCCTGTTTGGCCTGACCCTAATTCAGACAGAAGAAAACATCAGTTTACCTATGCTATTTTTCCTCATAAAGGAAGCTGGAATAATGCCAGAACTGTTCATAAAAGTTATGAATTCAATATTCCATTACAAGTAGTAGAAGCAATCAAAGAAAATCAACAAAATTATCTGGCGCCGGTAAAAAGTTTTATTGATTTTTCGGAAGAGAATTTAATTATGATGGCAATCAAAGGAGATGAAAACCAGAAGAGTGAGAAAGATCGAGAAAATATTATTTTACGTTGCTATGAATGTTACGGAAAAACAGCAAATTTATCATTAAAAGGAGATTTGAATTTAAAAATTATTGGGGAAGTAAATTGCTTAGAAGAGGATAATAATCAAAAATTTAATACAAAAATTAAACCTTGGAAGGTTAAAAATTTTAAATTACATTTGCAGCACTGATATAGAGGGAAAAATTCTTTTTTTGCTACAAATCTAGATTACAATTTGCCTTAATCGCAGAAATGAGAGATCATAAGTAGCAAGTTTTCATAAGAAAAGTTCCGTTGAGTGCTCTAAGAGTAATTAGAAAATATGATAGATATCAAGATAACTATAATCTTATAATCTATAATATCTAATATGAGGTTTAAAATATCAAGGCCAAAGAAAACCAATTATTTTAATAATTTTTAAAAAATAAGTCTCTCCGCATTCGGAAGCGGTATTTTCCAAAAAAAACATAAAAAACACTTTAAAGCTTGAGTTATGAGCAATGCTGACTATAGTATCGATTTGCCTAAGCTAGAAAATATTATCGAACCTAACCCCTTAACTATCTCTCCTCAGCAATCAGTTCTTAAAGCAATTTCCAAGATGAATGGGGGAGAAAATCATGAAATTTCTTATTCTAGTTACATATTAGCCATTGAGGAATCCAAATTAATAGGTATTTTAACTGACAGAGATATTATTAGATTGAGCGCAGCAGAAATTGATCTAGCGCAAGTCACAGTAGCGGAAGTTATGTCGCCAGAGGTGATTACTGTTAAAAAAGCTGATTTTCAAGATATCTATCAGGCAATATCTATTTTGCGTCTATATCCGATTCGACATTTACCAGTAGTGGACGATGAAGGAAAACTTGCTGGGATTATCTGTTCAGAAACTATCGATAACCTTGTCAATATCTCACAACTGTATGAAGTTATCAAAACTCTCAAGCAAGAATTAGAAAGACTCGAAAGCAAATTGGTCACTAATGAAGCAAAAATGCAGGCTATTGGTGACGGGGTGATTACTACAGATTCTCTAGGAAATATTCAATGTTTTAATCTAATCGCTGAACAATTAACTGGTTGGCAAACTGTAGAAGCTAAGGGACTTCCTTTAAATGCAGTGTTTAATATAGTTGATGATTCTACCAGAGATGTCATTGCTAATCCTGTAGAGCAAATGCTCCAAGATAATGTAGATTATCATTTACCAACTAATACTCTACTAATTTCTCGCAACAAAAATGAATATGCTATTGAAGCTTCTGCTGCGCCTATTCGCGATCGCTATGGTAAAATCATTAGTGTCGTCATGGTATTTCGTGATGTTACTAAATCCCGTCAATTAGCCCATAAACTATCTTGGCAAGCAACTCGCGATACTTTAACTGGTTTATACAAAAGAAAGAGTTTTGAAGCGAAATTAGCCGAAGTGATTGCCAAATCTAGTCATCAAGAATCTAATCATATCCTCTGTTGTCTAGATTTGGATCAGTTCAAGATTGTTAATGATACCTGTGGTCATGAAGCAGGAGATGAATTATTACGACAAGTAACAACATTATTAAGTCAAAGAATTCGTGATTCTGATATCTTTGCTCGCTTGGGAGGAGATAAGTTTGGACTATTACTGCATCGATGTTCTTTAGAAATGGCAAATAGTATTGCCAATGAACTGCGGCAATTAATTGAGAAATTTCGGTTTACCTGGAAAGGTAAAGTTTTTAAGATCGGAGTCAGTATTGGGGTAGTTGCTATCGAATCAAATACAGAAGATACAGCTAGTTTGATTAGCTTGGCAGATGCTGCTTGTTGTGTCGCCAAAGACAAAGGTCGTAATTGTGTGCATATTTACCATCAGCAAGATTGTGAAGTAAGTAAGAACCGTAGTGAAAAGCAATGGGTTACAAGATTAAATATAGCTCTGGAAGAAAATCGGTTTTGTCTTTATGCTCAAAAAATTATTGCTATAGATAATGATGTTAATATCAAACATTATGAAATTCTTCTACGTTTTATTGACGAATCAGGAAAATTAATTTCTCCTGATTCTTTTATTCCTGCTGCGGAACGTTACAATCTGATGCCGATGATTGATCGTTGGGTTATTAGTAATTTTCTCACTAGTTATGAACTCTATTGGCAAGCAAAAAATCAGCAAATATTAACATATTCAAAAGAATTATATGCGATAAATATTTCAGGAACTAGTATCAACAGTAAACAATTTCGTACCTTTCTTCAGGAACAATTTACGTACCATAATATACCACCCCAAACAATTTGTTTTGAAATCACAGAAACCGCTGCTATTTCTAATCTAAATAATGCAGCAAGTTTTATTGAAGAACTCAAAGAGTTAGGCTGTGCTATTGCCTTAGATGACTTTGGTAGTGGGATGAGTTCTTTAAGTTATCTCAAAAAATTACCGATAGACTACTTAAAAATTGATGGTAGTTTTGTCAAAAATATAGCTAATGATCGTATAGATTACGCCACTGTAGAATGTTTTAATAACATCAGTCAAATTATGAATATTAAAACCGTAGCTGAATTCGTCGAAAATGATGAAATATTACAAAAAATTCAAAATATAGGCATTAATTATGCTCAAGGGTATGGAATTGACAAACCTCAGCCCCTAGTTTTTGATTAGTAATTAATTAGGCTTTTTTGAATAAATAAATTTTAGAGCAACAATTAACCTCAGTGGATGGGTTTAAGATATTAGCGATTGTCTTGAGTGTTAAGTGAAATTTTGATATCAATTAATAAAGAGCTTTAAGAATAACTTCTTCGGTAACCTTGTCAGTAATAATTACTTTGCCAATAGTAGTAGGAAGTACAAATCTAACTTTTCCTGCTTTGACCTTTTTATCACTTTGTAAGGTTGACAAAATATCATTCAATTTTAAAGTACTAGGAATTTCTATTGGCAATTGGCTTTTCTTAATTAAAGCATCTTGCCGTTGGGCTTCTGTTGCAGTCCATAATCCCATATTTACCGCAATTTTCCCCGCAGCAACCATCCCAATAGCTACTGCTTCTCCATGAACAAATTCCTGATAATTAGTTAAACTTTCTACTGCATGACCAATCGTATGACCATAATTTAAAATAGCTCGAATTCCTGATTCTTTTTCATCTTGACTGACAACATCTGCTTTAGCTTGGCAAGAACGGATTAAAATTGTTGCTAATAATTCTTGCTCAATAGTTTGGAAGCTATCTATATTTGATGCTTGTTCTAATTTAGTAAATAAATCCTCATCCCAGATAATACCGTATTTGATAACTTCTGCCATTCCCGCACGAAATTCTCGTTCAGGAAGAGTATTTAAGACATCAGGATCGATAAGAACTAACTTCGGTTGATAAAAGGCACCAATCAGATTTTTACCCCGAGGATGATTGACTCCTGTTTTTCCTCCCACAGAAGCATCTACCATCGCGAGTAAAGATGTTGGTACTTGGACAAAGTTCACTCCCCGCAACCAAGTCGCAGCCGCAAAACCTGTCATATCTCCAATGACACCACCACCTAATGCTACTAAAGTGGAGGAACGTTCTAGGCGATTAGCTAAAGCCGTATCGTAAACTTTCTCGATCGACTGAAGATGTTTATAGGTTTCTCCTGCAGGAATTAGATGTTTGAAGACTTCAAAACCCGCGTTTTCTAGAGATTTTAGGCAAATATCGCCATAATAGTTAAATATTTCTGGATTAGAAATTAATAATACTTTTTTCCCAAGATTTAGCTGTTGCATTTGGCTACCCAATTGCGATAGGTTACCAGATGCGATCGCAATTTCATAGGAATTTTGGGGCAGATTTACGGTCAAACTAGACATACAGACTAAATTTGGAAGTAAGTTAGTATACTTTACTATTGTATAGTCTGATTTGTTATTTTTTGCTTTAGTAATAAATAGCAAAGATAAGAATAGTTATTAAAATCTAAACTTTTCCCTATTAAAGTCCCCTGCTAATCTATACTATTAAGTCACGGTATTTGGGAGCAGAGCTAGAGATAATGGAGTTGAGTTAATATTCCAGCAATCCCAACGACCTAAGCTCATTTAATTCGTTAGACATGAGAGTTTAACTTACATTGGAGATTTATAATATGGCTAGGAAAACTAATAATATGACTAGAAAAAATCGTAAAGCTCCTGCTAAAAATAATAGTATTCTTGACAAGAAACAAGTGGGAATATCTTTAACCAATGATGCCGTAATTAATATTGAAAGAATGGCTAAGGGTACAGGCTTATCTAGATCTAAATTAATTGAAGGTTTAGTGACAGGCACGATCGCGATTTCTAGCCAGAATGCAAAGAAAACTATTACTATTACAGCTGAGACTGAAGCTAATGCGGATACTAAAGATATCGAGATAATTGAAGGTGTTGTTGAGACTGAGGCTATTGTTTCTCAAGGAGAAAAATCCGAGAAAAAAGTTGAAGCTAAGACGGATACAGAATCTGATTTATTAATTCAAGAATTAGAAAATAAGTTAGTGGAAAAAATTGCTAGTTATCAGGATTTGCATGAAAGTTCTGAAGCTCAAGTAGCAAAGATTAAACAACTGGAAGCTCAACTTAAAACGCAAGAGAGGAAAGCTTCACAAAAGGAACGCGCGAGTTTGACTGCAAAAATTGAGGAACAAGATACAGTTATTAATCAGTTAGAAAAACAGTTAGAACAATATAAAGAAAGTGCTGAAACTGACAATTCTCTTCAGGAACAATTAGAAATTAAAGAAGCAGAAATGGGCAGTCTGCAACAGCAATTAGCAGATAAGAATGATCAATTTCAAGAATTAACTAACAACCACGATCATCTACAACAGCAGCTACAAGAGAAAGAAGAACAAGTTGGCAAGATCAATCAGCAACTGTCTCAACAAACAGAAGCTAACAATTCTCTGCAAAAACAATTAGCAGTTAAAGAAATAGAAACTGGCAATCTGCAACAGCAATTAGAAGACAAGGAGCATCAGGCTCAAGAATTAGCTAATAACCGCGATAATCTACAACAGCAGTTGCAAGAGAAAGAAGGTCAAGTTGACAATATAAATCAGCAACTGTCTCAACAAACAGAAGCTAACAATTCCCTCCAAGAACAATTAGAAATTAAATCAGGAGAAATTGGCAATTTACAACAGCAATTAGAAGATAAGAATAATCAAGTTCAGGAATTAACTGATAACCGTGAGCATCTACAACAACAACTAGAGGATAAGAATAATCAAGTTCAAGAATTAACTAACGATCGCGATAGCATACAACAACAATTACAAGAGAAAGAAGGTCAAGTTGACAATATCAATCAGCAACTGTCTCAACAAACAGAAGCTAATAATTCCCTCCAAGAACAATTAGAAATTAAATCAGGAGAAATTGGCAATTTACAACAGCAATTAGAAGATAAGGACAATCAAGTTCAGGAATTAACTAATAACCGTGAGCACCTACAACAACAATTACAAGAGAAAGAAGAGCAAGTTAATAAGATCAATCAGCAACTATCTCAACAAACAGAAGCTAATAATTCCCTCCAACAACAACTAGATGAGCAGCAAACTGAAATTCAAAGACAAGAAGAGATAACTAATAGTCTCAATCAAGAAATTAGCGATCGCAGACAAGAAACTGCTAACTTACAACAACAACTATCTCAGCAAAAAACTCAGGGCCAAACACTAGAAAAACAACTAAGCGATCGCAACAAAAATATCACCAATCTTCAACAAGAATTAACCCAAGAAAAAACTAAATCACAAAAAGTTACAGCCGATAACCAAAATCTAGAAGAGGAAATTACTCAACTTCAACAACAGTTATCTCAGCAACAATCAGGTTATGACTCCTTACAAAAAGCATCATCAGAACAAGAAAATTCCGTCAACAGTTTACAAACTCAGTTAGATGAACAATTGTCTTTAGTAGCGCAACAAAGTAAGAGTAATAAAATCCAAACTACCATCATTATCGTACTCGCACTCATATCTGTTGTTTTATCCGCAATACTTGCTCAAAGTTACTTTATCGGTACTTTTTAAGAGTTATCAATTGCGCCAAGTAAAGGGCGATATGTTGTTCGCCCTTACATTATCTGATCGCCATGTATTCTCTTTGTAAAATAGTTTTTATCTCTGGCATTTTGCTTTTGATGCCTAAGACTGCCAAGGCAGAATTTGTCCTGCTTAAGGATGACCAAATCAAATCATGTTCTCTTCAGCTTTTTGAAGCGAGAAACATCGAACATCAATGTCTAATCACGATAGATGATAGTAGTCCTTTAGAATTCTGGAAAAATCGACTATCCTTTCATTTTGGGAAAATTTCTGAGCAAGAATTTATCGCTTTAAAAAATACCTACAGTGGATGGAGTAAATCACAAACTGCTGTTAATTACGATCAAAATAAATCCTACCAACTGATAGATTTCTTACCGCCATTAATCCAAGCTCTCAATGGTCATCGATTTATCCCTGAAGAAACGTCACTGAAAAGTAAAGATTGGAATTTTAGGGGATTATTATCTTCTTCCCAAAATAACTTAAAAAAATATTTATACATGAACTGTTGGGGACTGGTCTACGAAGTTTTACGGGCAGCTAAACATTCTCAGACTGAGCCGTCCATTTTTATGGCTCAAGCTTCGGTTATGCTAGCTCAACTTCGCAAAAATTCTAACCTACTCCTGAGTTTACAAGAACCTTCAGAATTTCCTATTCCTAATGCCTTAAGTAAACCAGGGGATATTATTTTAGTCATGCATAAGAGTTTAACTGGCTATGAATATCTCGATCATATCGCGATCGCGATTGATGATGACATTTATTTTGAAAAAGCAGGAACCGGCGAGGATGTCCCCATTAGAATAATTGATGAAGAAATATTGGTTAAAATTTGGCCGCCTGGGGTTTTTCGCTATGAGTTACGTCGACTAAACCAGAGTGCTACACTACCCCATCCTCAAGAAATTTTTAGTCTCAATTCACCAGAAATTAAGAAGCAATTTGCTCCTCTAGCGGAAATACCTTTAAATATAAGCCAGAATACCAGTATTACCTGGGATATAGAGAGTAAAAGTCTCTCTTCAATATCTTGGTTTCACATGATTGATCTAGCACCATTGTCGAGGGATGATACAAAAAAAGCTAGATTACCAGACAAGCTATATCAACCCCTTTTGATAGATAAGTAATTTTTTTCTGAGAACCAAGAACAATCAATATATCACTAGAATTTCCGAACATTGAGACGAGGTTACTGTCGGTGAATAATCTCTACCAAAAAGGTTTACGGTTAGAATATTTTACTGTTGCTACAGCTTTCTCGAAGCACTCTCTTCACTTTCTTTTGGTAGCAGCGGCAATAGCATTGCTTTAATTGGGTTTGGACTCGATAGCATTATCGAATCGCTATCGGGGCTAATATTAATCTGGCGGTTACAGCAACATCGTTATCTTGAGCCCGAAGTTTAAACTGTAACTACTGGTTCGGATGTTAGCAAGCCGATCCTCTTGTAGGATTAATGATTGTGAGCTTCCTGTTTAGAGAAGGCTGGGAAACCTGGACAGAAGTTGATGAATAGAAATTAAGTGGCTAGAATTTTCAATTTTTAAGTTCCAATTCTCAATACGTAAGTATTTAGAGTTAGTTTATCGTCAAAAATACGTATTTTTACGGACAAAAAGCCATCATTGTCTCTTTTTTATCCCTGATTTAAGTATGTCTGGGGATGTATCATGAAGCAAAAGATAAGTTAAATTAGTTAGGGAACAATAGAATTTAAAGAAAGCATTAGCTCTTGTATGGTCATCTCTATAGATTCTAGAAATAAAGAACGGATTTTAATATTTGATAATAATACTGGAACCTCAAATCTTTTATTTAAATATCTTACAGATGCGGGATACAAAGTTTTGGTAAACCATAATAAAGAGATAGGGACTGAGCAATCAGTTGATTGTGATCTTATATTGTTAGATATTCCCGATGAACCAGACCATAAATTCGATATTTGTCATTATTTAAAATATAATTTTTCAATAGAAGAGCAGATCCCAATTATTTTGATGATTTCTCAGTTAGAGACTAGAGATCAAATAAATAATTTTCGGTTAAATCAAGTAGATTATATTTTTAAACCAATTAATCAAGAAGGATTAATAGCTAAAATTGAAACTCATCTTAAATTCAAACGGCTCCAGCAAAGTTTGATTCGACAAGAAAAAGAATCAAAGATTTTATTTGAGTTATCTGAAAATATTCGTCAGTCTTTAAACCTAGAAGTAATTTTACAGAAAGTAACAGTCAATATTCAAAAACTATTAAATTGCGATCGCGTAGTCATTAGTAGTTATACCAACAACCAAACTTCCTTGGTTACCCAAGCATTAGGGGTAGCAATCTCCCCAATTATTCCAGAGAGTTATAACAATTTTTTGTCTGAAATTTGTAATAGTATTACTACTGAATATCAGCGGGAGCAACAGGAAAATATTCAAGTTATCGAAGATGTTAATAATCAGGATGTCAATTCTGCCGAAAAACAATACTTAACTCAACTAGGAATCAAAGCTCAAGTAATGATTCCAATTTGGATTCAAAATCTTAATCAGAAACAGGTCAAACTTGCTAGCACCTTCTCTTGGTTGACGTCTGATGATGGAGCTCCTCAAGCCAGTCTGTGTAATTTGTTCTCCAAGGACTTTGGGCAGATCCCCCTACCATCCTTTATCAGTTCCAACGACTTCAAAGAACTGACATGTGAGCCTGATGGTGGGCTAGCAACCATTCTAGAATACGATCCCCATTCCCCCATTTCCCCATTTGTCCCACCCCTCGATAATCTCCCCTACGAAAGAAGATTTAATTTCCTCCCTCTTTTGTGGTGGGATTTAGGGAGGTGGGATTATCAGACCAAGGGAGTGCAAGGGCACACTAATTTCACGAAGTTAGGGCAAGTCCCACGAAAATGGTTTGACCTCGAATGGTTGGATACGGACTGTCACCGTTTCGGAATTACCAATCCTGATCCTTTGCCGAATAATTCAGATTCGAGGATGTCATCTTCTTTGTGGGGATGGCTGATTATTCATCAATGCAATGCTCCAAAAATATGGTCCCAACAAGAACTTAAATTTCTGCGGCATTTAGTTAGTCAAATTGCGATCGCGATTAGACAAAGTTTACTAAATGAAAACCTAATACAAAAAAACAATCAACTACAAAAACTTGCTCTTTACGACCCGAGAACTCAAGTTTACAATCGCCGTTATCTTGATCGGCAACTATCTCTAGAATGGCGGAGATTACAACGACTTGCTTCTCCTTTATCAATTATTATCTGTGATATAGATTATTTTGAGGCTTATAAAAATTTTTATGGCAAACAAGCAGGAGAACAATGCTTACATTATGTAGCGAAGATCCTTTCCCAAGCGCTCAGAAGATCGGCTGATTTTGTGAGTTTATATGATGAAGAAAAATTCGCTATAATTCTGCCTCATACTCATCTTCAAGGAGCGCAACAAGTAGCTAAAGCTATTCAAAACAAGATTAATCAATTACAATTACCCCATATCAAATCTCCCATCAGTTCTTTTGTGACCTTAAGTTTTGGCATTGCTAATACTATTCCTAATATCCAAGAATCTTCAAGTTTAATCATAGAAGCTGGAGAACAAGCATTATATATTGCCAAAAGTCGCGGTCGCAATTGTTTTGCTATTTACAACGAAGAAATCTCTCAATTAAAATTACAGCAAAAACAAGATTTGAACTGGAGGAAAAGACTGCATCATGCTTTAGAAAAAAATCTATTTTGTCTGTATGCCCAATCTATTAAACCATTAGATACTGAAGATAGCAGACAACATTTTGAAATTTTACTAAGATTGAGAGAGCAAGATGATGTCATCATTTCCCCTAATAATTTTCTGCCGATCGCCAATCGTTATTCTATGATGCCCCAAATTGACAGTTGGGTTATCGAAAATTTATTTACTCAACTTACAGAAACTGAGTCTAAAAAATATCAGAAATATGTTTTTACTATTAATCTTTCTGGTGCTTCTTTAAACGACGATATTTTTCTAGATTTTTTACAATCTAAAATTAGTGAGTATCATCTCGACCCGCAACAATTTTGTTTTGAAATCACCGAATCAGTCGCAATTGACAATATACCCAAAATATCGACTTTTATTAAATCATTGAAAAAATTGGGATTTAGTTTTGCCCTGGATGATTTCGGTACAGGAATGTCTTCCTTGACCTATTTAAAAGAGCTTCCTGTGGATTATGTTAAAATCGATGGCTCGTTTATTCGGGAAATAAATCATGACTCTATTACTAAATCTATGGTGATAGCTATCAATAATCTTGCTCAAATTATTGGGTTGAAAACCATAGCTGAATTTGTCGAAGATCAAGCTATTTTAAATACCATTCAAGAGCTTAAAATAGATTATGCCCAAGGATTTTATTTGGGTAAACCTTGTCTATTAGATCATGTTATTTTTTAGTAGTTGGGTAGAGGAGACAGGGGATTTTTTAAGGGAGCAACGATCCAGGATGAAGGATAAGAAATTAAGGATTAGGGAACACCCACAAAGACAAGAACTAGATTACTATTTCCAATTTATTGATGCTCATTACTTACTACTGTGGTACAGCGGCATCGGACGCTTTCATTTGAAGTGAAAATATGTCAATATTAATCATTGATTACTATTTCTAGTATCCATTTGTAGGCTCGATGAATCTATCCCTGACTCAAACTCAACCTTTAGCATCAGTATTCCGCAAAATTAACAAAAGCTCTTTTCCTCCAATTGTGGAAAGCTTTGAAAGAGGAAAAACCATCTTTTTTCCTGGAGATCCAGCAGAGAGAGTATTCTTTTTAGTTAAAGGAGCCGTCAAATTATCTCGCGTCTATGAAGCAGGAGAGGAAATTACTGTGGCTTTATTGCGCGAAAATAGTGTTTTTGGGGTCTTGTCTTTAATCACTGGACAAAAAAGCGATCGCTTTTATCATGCAGTGGCTTTTACTCCTGTAGAATTATTATCATCGCCCATAGAACAGGTAGAGCGAGCGCTCAAGGAAAATCCGGAATTGTCAATGTTGATGTTGCGAGGCTTATCATCGCGTATATTACAAACGGAAATGATGATTGAAACCCTAGCTCATCGAGATATGGCTTCTCGTTTGGTCAGTTTTTTGTTAATTCTCTGTCGTGATTTTGGAGTTCCCACTTCAGAAGGAATTAGAATTGATCTCAAGCTTTCTCATCAAGCGATTGCTGAAGCCATAGGCTCCACCAGAGTAACCGTAACTCGTTTACTCGGAGATCTCAGAGATCAAGAAATGATTTCGATCCATAAGAAAAAGATTACAGTCTACAACCCTGTTGCGTTGAGCGAGAAATTTGCTTAACCTTGACTTTAAGTAGGTCATGCCAAGAATAGCAGATAATTTATAATTTAAAATTTCCATGACCAGTGCTTATATTCTAATCCTAGCAATTTTATTACTTGGAGGCTCCGTTGCAGCATTTGGTGATCGCTTAGGGACAAAAGTGGGAAAAGCCAGACTGAGATTATTTAATCTTCGTCCTCGTCAAACTGCGATGATTATCACCGTCATTGCAGGGACTTTTATCTCCGCTTCAACCTTTGGCATTTTGCTAATGTTTAGTGAATCATTAAGGGATGGACTATTTAAGCTCGATCGGATTAAACGGGAACTAAGACATTTGGAGGCAGAGCTTAATGAAGCTAATGTCCAAAAATCCCAAATTGAAAACCAACTAACAATCGTTAAAGAAGAACAATCATCTGCACAACAAAAATTAGAGGCAACCGAGGCAGAATTTCGCAAATCGAAAACCCAAGTCAAGGTTATTTCGAGTCAAGCAGAACGTTTACGGGGAGAATTAAATAATTTATTGCAAGAAAGACAAAAACAAATAGAACAATTGAATCTTTTCAAGCAACAAAGTCAAGAATTACAATCACAACTTGAGCAACGAGAACAAAAGATTTTGGCTCAAGATCGTTCCATATCCGAGAAAGAGATTAGTATTCAAAAGTTGCAGGATCAACAACAGGTATTACAATCTCAAATTACGGAACGAGATTTACAGATTGCCGAATTAGATAAAGCGATCGCATTTCAAGATCGCAATTTACAAGCTGGCAAAGATCAACTGAAGGAATTAGCATCTCAGTTAACATTTTTACAGCGAGAAGTAGAACTTCTCGAACAATATTATCAAATTTATCAAGAGTTACGAGAAAAACGGATTGCACTGTTCAAAGGGGAAGTTCTAGCTTCGGCAACAATTCGAGTGATCAATCCTGACGCCGCAATTCCCGCCATAGATAAATTATTAGGACAAGCCAACCGTAAGGCAATACGGTCTGTTCTCTTGGAAAATGAGGTGAATAAGGAGCAAAGAGTTGTCCGAATTACCACGGCTCAAGTCACACAATTAGCGGAACAATTAAAAGATGGTCAAGACTATATATTGAGAATTTTATCTGCGGGTAATTATGTTCAAGGAGAAGAAGAAGTCAGGGTATTTGCTGATTTGACCTTAAATAAGGAGATTTTTAGCGCAGGAGAAGAAATTGCGACAGTTTCAATTGATTCTCCGACCACCAATAGTGCAGATATTCAAGAAAGATTAGATTGGTTATTAGCAGCTTCTAAATTTCGTGCCCAAAGGGCAGGAATTATTGGCGATTTGCAAGTAGGAGACGGCAAAATTACCACCTTAATCAACTTTATTGAAGAGATTACAAGCTTAGAAAACTCTTTAGGGGAAATTAAAGCCGTAGTTGCAGAAACAACTTATACGGCTGGCCCTCTTAAGTTAAACTTGGTTTTAATCCAAAATGGAGAAATTACAGTAAGTAGTAAAGAATTATAATTATTAATTGACAACATGATCTTAGGTTTTGATCCTGGAAGAGATAAATGTGGTATTGCAGTTGCTGATGAGGATCTAGTGATCCATTATCATCAGGTAATAGAATCATCTCAAGCAATTACAACTATTAAGCAGTTAGCCCACAAATTTGCTTTGAACTTAATAGTAATGGGAAATTTAACCACTGCGAAAACTTGGTATCAAAAGCTGGAATCTAATTTTCCACAAATTCCTGTTATCATGGTTGATGAAAGCAATAGTACCTTGGAAGCACGCGATCGCTACTGGCAAATCTATCCACCTCAAGGTTTTCAGAAATTTATACCTCAAACGATGCGGGTTCCACCTTGTCCTATTGATGATATTGTGGCAATGTTACTGATTGAGAGGTATCTACAACGTTAACAGCCTGATTAA
>JAAUYH010104634.1_pt1 | contig 20671 bp, 20 predicted proteins | sample 7278061 | NCBI WGS metagenome assembly JAAUYH01 (sample SAMN14350203, study PRJNA611818) | marine sediment metagenome | isolation source: surface marine sediment (0.6m) | place: French Polynesia: Moorea | collected 2018-08 | reverse complement strand
CACGAATGGGTAATAGGTAATAAAATCTTTTCTTTTATTGCAACAAGCCTTTTTTTTCAACTAATTATCCGTACTTGATATTACGCAGTGAAACGATCGAGCGAGGTTTAAGGCAATAGGGAACAGGGAACACAGGGTTACAGACGTTTTTTTGTTCTGAATGCGTAAGTCATAGGACTTGCTACTTGCTACTTTCGAGCCAATAACTGAGAGGTCCTAACCTAACTTTGTACGGCTATAACACCTACCACCTAACACCTAACCCCTATCGCCACCGAGAATTATGACTTTTTCAGCCAGCCCTATCTAAATCTGGCAATTCGTCCTAAAACCTAAAAACGAAGAAAAACCCCAGAGATTCCCTCGTACAAGAGCGATCGCTCTTAAAAAAACTAGACTCCACTTCCAGGGCGATCGATTAAGATCGGAGTATCAAAAATATCTCGCCCTCATGATGCAAGCATACAAACTGAAAGGAAAAATTGCTCCCGATGGTAAATTAATTATTACCGAACCCACTAATCTCAAGCCTGGTGATGTAGAGGTGATTATTTTACAGTCAGCTACAACGAAAAATACATCTTTTAATAAGGAAAGGATTGAAAAAAGACCTTCTAAAGTTAAAACTTTTCAACAGTGGTTTGCTAAAACCGAACCAACTTCCTCTGAATTCGAGCCAGATCAAGCTAAATGGGAATATTTACAAGAAAAATATAACCTGTGAAAGTTTTATAGCCTTTCTCAAATAATAGATATAATTTTCATCATGCGAATTATTGCCCGTAGCACCTTACGCAGTTTTTGGGAGCAATATCCTGATGCGGAACAACCTTTAAAAGCATGGTTTAATGAAGCATCTCGCGCCGATTGGCAAAGCCCATCAGATATCAAAAGTCTTTATCGTAATGCCAGTATTCTTGCTAATAACCGTGTTGTTTTTAATATTAAAGGTAATAATTATCGCTTAATTGTTCATGTTAGATATGATATTGGAATTATTTTTATTCGCTTTATTGGAACGCACAAAGAATACGACAAAATAGATGCAACAACTATTTAAATAGCTATAACTATGGAATTACGCCCGATTAAAACTGAATTAGATTACCAAAACGCACTCAAAGAAATTGAAAAACTATTTCATGCTGAACCCAATTCACCAGAATGCGATCGCTTGGATATTTTAACTACATTAGTAGAAGCTTACGAACAAAAGCATTATCCCATTGAAGCACCAGATGCGATTTCAGCAATATTATACTATTTAGAATCTCGTGGATTATCCGAGCAAGATTTAGCAGTATCTATTGGTAGCCAACAACAAGTAACCGCAATTTTAAAACGACAAAAACCTTTAACTTTGGATATAATCAGACGCTTAAACCAAGATTTAAAAATTCCAGCAGAAATATTAATTAAGCCCTACTCACTGGAAAAAACTTCTGCATAAATTAATTTAAAGGTAGTAATCTAGTTCAACTTCGATCGTACAGTCAGAAGTAGGCTTGGCGACACAAGTTAGAATATATCCTTCTTCAATTTGTTTATCACTGAGAAACATCTGTTCTGATTGATCTACTGTGCCAGAGACAATCTTGCCTTGACAAGTAGCACAAGCACCGACAACACATTCAAAAGGAACTTTAATACCTTGTTCGGCAGCTTCCGAGAGAATATACTCATCATCAGGAACGGCGATCGTTTGTTGAAAATTTTGGCTGTAATTAATTAACGTGACATCGTAAGTAGTCATAGTTTACTCTCAATAATCAAGTTAGATTGTGAATTTTAGATTTTAATTAGCTACCTGTAGCTAAATTAGCAACTACAGATCCACCAACTTCGTCATTGGGATCGAGTTCTTGAAGTTTTGCCAATACTTTTAAGGCATCATCTCGTTTATCTTGTCTTAGGTAGATAAAAGCAAGAGCCTTAAGACTATAAAGATAAAATCGTTTGGCACCCGATGGTTTTGACCAATCTGTAGATTGATAATTTAAGTCTTGCCAATTTTTACTAAAATTACCTTGACTAGCAGCAAGTTCTAAACCCTGATAGACAGACTTTTCAGCTTCACGCATACGATTTTGATAAGCATAAAATTTATAGAGAGCTAAATAAATTGATAATTGTTGATTATCTAGTTCATAAGCCTGTTTTAGGAAGGCTTCTGCTTGTGCGGGATTATCATAGGATTTAGCAGCTTTTTGCAGTAAAGCATTGAGATCGTCAGGGAGATTAATATCAAATAAAACCCCATCTGAGTGACGAAGAGTTACGGAGGTCATAAGTAGGTAGGCTTAATTACGTTTAACATCGAAGAAAGCAGAGGAGCAGAGGAAGAAATACAACAAAGGTTCGCCTCTAACTATTAAAATCCTGCAAATCCTGTGGCTGCCAGATATATATCATTCCAAGCAGGCTGTCTGTAGTCTTCATTAAAAGCTCGATCGACGTATTTAACTACTTGAGGAAGTTCTTCAAGGCTGATTTCTCCTTTAAGAAATAAATTGAGCTTATCTTCCCACCCTTCTGGATAATCTCTAATAATTGGGTGTTTAATCGTAATTGATTGGTATTCTCCTTCGTCAGGATCGATAATGAGATCGAGGCTAAGAACTCCTAAAGGACGAATAAAAATTCCTGTACCTGCAATTGTAAAATCTGCATCTAGCCCTTTTTGTTGCATTACAACGACAAAATGTCCACCTCTGGGAATTTGATAGGGCAATTTACTTAGGTTATAAACGGGTTTTACTTCCACGTTATAACCTCTAGTCAAACCTGCTTCTAGGGTAATATCTTCGTATTCTTGATCGGGATGAGGCAGATAAATCGTAAACTGATGTACATCTAACCAAGGATTATAGACAGTTTCATCTGTTTCTCCTTTCCATTGGTTATATTGTTGGCGCATCTCTTTACCAACATGACTCTCTTGGTTACAGATATTGATCAGAGAGATGTTGAGAACGCACTGTTTAAATTTGTTAATTGCTCCTAAAACTTGCATAGTGTTTAGTAATTAGTAGTTAGTAGTTAGTAGTTAACTATCCATTGTCAATTTTTTAATCTTCATCCAAAGCAGGAAACTCCTCTTCGATCTCCCATAAAATACTTTTGTGAGCGATAAACCAACTGCGCGTCTCTGGAGTTAATTGATCCCAAACCAAGGCAGGAGAGACGTGAGGAGATTCATACTGATATTCTTTACCGATCGATCGCAAATTTTCAGCAACCCTTCTCGGAATACCAAAATTCATCCAGTTAACCTCGACTATTTTCCCCGATACGCCACCACTAGGATCGTAAACTAGCTGCGCCACTCGAACTAGATCGGCGAAATGGGTAGGTCTTAATCCAGTTAACTTTTGAATTTCTTCGATTCGTTGCTTATTCTGTTTTATGCTCATGACGGTTTTGTCCTTTGTTATGTGTCATTCGTTTTTTTACTAATGACCAATAGGAGTTAGGGCAAATAGCCCTTCCCCCTACGAATTAACTGCTTGATAATTTTTAACTCGTTTACCTGTTCCAACACCTAAAATCTTGGCTAACCATGGTGGTGGAGAAGTAGCGATCGCTTTTTGTAAATCTGCTAGTATTTCTCTGGCGTTGCCACCCTGTTCTATTTTCATCGGATAGATATAAGCTTGGATGACTTTAGCAGCAGCAGGACCTCCAATAGAAACAACGTAGAGAACGGGACAATCTCTAATTAAATCGACTCGGAATTTATTTTTATCTTCGCTAAGATCGGCTTCTAGTGCAGAGCGAACATCGATTAATTTGAGCTCATCTCCTGATAGCTGGTAAATCAAGTAACGATGGCAAGAACCAAAGTGTCCATCTAATTGTTCTCCAGTATTGGAAGCGACAGCAATTCTGATGGAGTTGGGCATATCTCCCTCTTCATAGGGTTCTATGGGTAATTCCTGTTCGCAATAACCAGTTTCACCCCATAAAATTCTTACTGCTTCTTTAAAAGCTGATATGTCGCTATTATCAGCATCTTCCCCTTCCCATTCACTGTCAACTTCGTAAATGTTGCCAAAAGAGCGTTTTAGCTGGGTCACTGTAATCTTACTCAGAGATTCTTCACTGAGATCATCGTCTAGATTAACTTGTAAAGCCTCAATTAAATCCCTAACTGAAACATCGGGTAATGCTTTTGCTGCTAAAGCAATTCTCAAGGCTACTTCGTTAGAAATGGGTTGGGTCGTCATTAGTGTTACTCCTAAATTTGATTTATTGGGTTAGTTGTTAGTGGGTAGTGGTTAGTCGTTGGTACAAACAACAAATGACACAAAACAGCTAACTTGGAAAATTAAAGAATACTTTTAGAGGAATAATTATGAAAAAACTACTGAGTCTGTTGTTTTTGTTAGTTTTGACTATAGTTGGTAGCTTGTTAATTCAAGAACATAAAGCTTATTCGCAAAATAATTTAGAGCAAACAGGTGATTTTCAGCGTCATTTTGAGCAATTAGGGGTAAATGGTTCGATTGTTATTTACGATCTCGATCGAGATAAGTTGTACGAACATAATCCCAAGCGTAATAACACTGCTTTTCTTCCTGCTTCTACCTACAAAATTCCTAATTCTTTAATTGCTTTAGAAACTGGGGTAATTAAAGATGATGTTGCGGTTCTCACTTGGGATGGTATTGAAAGGGGTTTTAATGGCTCTCCTTTTGCCGTATGGAATCAAGATTTAAACCTCCGTCTGGCTTTCAAGTATTCGGCAGTCTGGTTTTATCAAGTGCTATCTCGTAGAATTGGTCATAAAAGAATGCAGGATTTTGTGAGTCAAATTGAATACGGTAATCAAAACATTGGCAAAGAAAAAGATATCGATAATTTTTGGTTAGAAGGAAAATTGCGAATTACGCCTCAACAGCAAATTACTTTTCTCCGCCGTCTTTATCAAAATGATCTACCCTTCTCCAAAAGAACTATGGATTTGGTTAAAGATATTGCGATCGCCGAACAAACCCCCGATTATGTTCTGCGAGCAAAAACTGGATGGGCTGCTCGTGTAACACCACAAATAGGATGGTATGTGGGTTATTTAGAACAAAACAACAATGTTTATTTCTTTGCTACCAATCTAGATATGAATTCACAAACCAATCCCGCAGTCAGGCTAGAAATTACTAGACTGTGTTTGCAGGATTTGGGATTAATGTAGTTTTGTCATTGGTCATTGGTTATTGGTCATTATTTACCTTCTACTCAACTTATATCAGACTGCTTGAAAAATAAGGATTTGAGGAGTTTGCATTAATATAATTAGACCTGTACTCGAAATCTACATCCTTTTATTTGAGAGTTGTGCAGAATTAAGGTTGGATCGAGGTACGAGTATTTTTTAAAGATAGTACGGATGTATTGAATTCTGCTTGCTACTAAGAGCGATCGCATCTCAAATATAGACAGGTTAAAAGTTATCGCCAATCTAGATTTATTGTTTTTGATGGGTTTTTGCTGTACTCAATGTAGTTTTATTAACTTATATCATTTATCATTGCTTGCTGTTGCAATATCGATCGCTCGTTACAATCTTGTCCTAATTACCTGTTTTGTAGTGAAATTAAACTGCAAATATATATAGATTTAAAGCGATCGCCAATCTGAAGCTAATGGTTAGCCCACTATTTATTATTTTGTAGCAGGCATTAAAGTATTTCATATTAGAATACGATCGAGGTAACTATGATATCTAATGGCAAATAAAGCGATGGTTACAACTCCAGCTAAATCTATTACTCTAAAAGAATTTTTAGCATTACCAGAAACTAAACCCGCTAGTGAATATATCGACGGGAAAATAATTCAAAAACCAATGCCGAAAGGAAAACATAGTACAATTCAAGGAGAACTAATTATTGCTCTCAATAGCGCACTTAAACCACAAAAAATTGCCAGAGCTTTTCCAGAATTAAGATGTACCTTTGGTGGGCGTTCTACTGTACCCGATGTAACTGTATTTACTTGGGAAAGAATACCTCGCGATGATAATGGTGAAATAGCAGATTCGTTTCAAGCTGCACCAGACTGGACGATTGAAATTTTATCTCCCAACCAAAGCCAAACTAGGGGGACTAGAAATATTCTCCATTGTTTAGACCATGGTACAGAATTAGGATGGTTAATAGACCCTCAAGAACAATCTGTATTAGTTTATTTTCGAGCGCAACAACCTGCTTTTTTTGAAGATGCTAACGATATTTTACCCGTACCTGATTTTGCTAAAGCTTTCCAGTTAACTTTAGGGGAATTATTTGGTTGGCTATTGGAGTAAAGAGCGAGTTTCTTCGAGAACGCTTTGTAATCGCGATCGATTAATCAAAAACAAAGCATAGTTTTAAGCTTAACCTAGAGCTTCTTAAAGTATCTGGCGATAGGTAACAGCCCAAAGCCCGCCTTTTCATAGGTGTGATGTGCTGGAGCATGACCAGGATCGCCTCCAGTATCAACCATAGCAATAGACATCCCAGCTTCTTTCATCCAATCCAAAGCAAATTTGATCAGAGTGCTGCCAATGCCTTGACCTTGAAAATCTGGATCGACAGCGATCATGTAGATTTCACCCATGCTATCCTCTGAGTGTAGTTTTACGGCGACAAAGCCTACAGTAGAATCTGCATCGATCGCAACCCACACATTTGTTTCTGACCCAGCGCAAACATCTTCGACAGCTTTTTGCTGACTCACACGCCAACTATCGGGATAGAATGCCTGATACACATCAGCATCCATCACGTTCTGAATCGAATCAAAGACAGGAGTCCATGCCCGAAGAGAAAGATGGATAACGGCATCAAGGTAGCGGGGGTCATAGGATTCGATTTGCATTTTCGTATGACCTCCATAATCTTCTCAAGGATTCTGATGAATGAAGCAGCATAACGGTTAAGTTGAACTACCACAGATAATTATAATGGCGAGTAGCAGTTTCCTCTTACCACTTGAATTTAATTAGCGATCGTACCCCAGGTATACTCTTCCATATCCTTTGGCCACGGGAATGTCTCTGCTTTCGCCTCAGTGGCAGTTATCAATTTAAAAGTGCCTTGACTTAACGCTTGGTAAAGTGCAACAAAGTCACCAACTTTGAGATTATTCTTGATAAAACTTTGCCGTAGTAGTTCGATAGTGTACATCATGTTGTGCGCTTCAAAATTTCTAGGTTCAAAAATCGGTTCAAATACGATAAATTGAATATCACTGCGTTTGAGTTTTTGAGCGTTCTCTGGTCTGATTCCCACCGTTGCGGGAAGGAGATCGCCAGTAATGAATACCATGATGTACTTGGGTCCCTTAACCCATGCTTGATAACCGTTCCCAAAGGCAAACACATTAATAAGTTGATGAGACAGTTGTTCCCAGCGTTCTTCCCAGTGTCGACGTCCTTTGAAATTCAAAAAGAAAGTATGGCTAAGAATAAACTTTTTTTTGGCAACACGTAATCCCCGCCCTAATAGAATTGTGCCATGACTATCTGCAGAAAAATTGATAACTTGTTTGTGGTTGACAGCATACAAAATAAGCCGTGCGCAATTATTAATTACGGGACTTCCGGAGAGACCCAGACGATGAATCGCTGCATCTATCCAATCTAATAAGGGATTAATTTTGGTAAAAATTGGGTTCTGTTTGAGGTAGGAGGCATTATTGAGGTTGGCAATGCCTGTGAGTAAACGTTCTGCATATCGACGGCTTCGTTTTGAGGAGGTTGCTTTTGTTTGACCTAAGCCAGGAATAAAGATAGTATATAATTCCTGTTCATCTCCTGGCGGATAATAGACAATATTTTTTTCAATGAATCCGAATGGATCTGGATCGACCATGACCAGATCGTCAAAATCAAACACTTGCTCAGTTTCGGGATTTTGAAATTGCCCATCGAAGGTTTTGTCAGGGAACATTGCTTCCAAGGGGCGACGCCACCAGCTAGAGCGGATAGCGTATTCTTTTTCTGGTTCTTTTTCTCGGCTGTGCATAGTATAATCTCAGATATCTATAGTCTGATTACGAACAAAAAGAGCAAATGTATGCTTTAGTTGCATCATCCATTTTTTATCTCTATGGCAATAACTGAGAAAAACTATGTTTCTTATAGCATTGCTTCATTAGAGACCTTAGGTCATGGAACAGAAGCTTAATCAGCTACTATAAAGTTATATTAATTTGACTAAACACTACATCATATTTCATGGTATGAGACATCCCAAAGAAATGAGTGGAAGAGAAATTGAAGAATTTTTAACCCATTTAGCTTGAGAAGGTGCGATCGCCGACCTGAGTTGTTGAAATTACTAGATAGTTATAACTTTCCTTGACTACTAAACCATCTTTCCAAGAACCAATCGAAAGTTAGTTGCTTTTATTCTCAACGATCAGACCGTCATCACTCATCGACTTCATACATAAAGAATAGGTTTCGCTTAAAGCTCGCTTAAATAATCCGCCAAAATTTAACTGTTTTATCATCGCTCCCACTGACTATGGTTTGTCTGTGAGGATGAATTGCCAAGGTTCTGACAGTTTGTCTGTGTCCGCTCAAGGTTTGTCGCAATTCTCCAGTCTCAAAATGCCAAATTTTAATCGTCTTGTCTTCACTGCCACTGACTAAATATTGACCATTAGGATCGATCGCGAGAGTACTAATGCCTCCTGTATGTCCAGTTAGGGTGCGTAATAATTTCCCCGTCTTTATATCCCACAGTTTAATAGTTCGATCATCACTACCACTGACAATTGTTTGACCATCAGGCGCGATCGCTATTACTTTCACTTCTCCTTGATGTCCCGTCAGAGTTTGTCGTAAATCTCCTTTTGATAAATGCCAAATTCTAATGGTCTTATCTTCACTACCACTAACTAGAGTTTGACCGTCAGGCACGATCGCTAGAGCATAAACCCATTGTTTATGTCCAAATAAAGTCAGCCAAGGTTCTCCTGTTTTTAAGTCCCACAATTTAATTTTATGGCTACCACTGGCAAGAAAAGGGCGATCTCCAGAACTAATAACTAAAGATTTAATACTTTGTTTATGACCAAATAAAGTCTGTTCTAGTTTTCCTGTTTGCAAGTTCCAAATTCTCAAATAGCTTCTTTTTGCAGTTGTGTCGCTACAGACTAGTCTATCTCCATCGGGACTAAGAGTAAGAGCGATCGCTTTACCAGAATATCCTCTCAGTTGGTGGGTGGGAGATAACTGAACTTTTCTGCGCTTTAGCTGCCAAAGATCGAGGGTTCTGTTTGCACTTTTGCCGATCAGCTTACAGTTAGTTGAGTCTAGCCATAAGCAGCCAACTTGACCAGAAATTTCTGTGACAGTATAGTCGAGGGCAAAATGCTCGGCCTTTTGAGAATAGGAACTGTAACGGCGATCGCACAGGGTATTGATTAGGTCTTGTATGGGTGCGATACTAGATTGGTCATCTAGTAAAGATAAGCAAGCTTGAAGGTCGATCAGATATTCCCAATCTTCTGTAGTAATATTAGCTTGAATCCTATCTAAATCTAATCTTGCTATTGCTGAAAATAGTTGATGCTGTTGCAGCCAATGTTGCCACGAATATTCTATCTGTTCTTTAGCCAGGGAGAGATCGAATTGGAGAATACTGCGAGCTAATTTCAAACTGAGTCGAGGAATGGAGTTAGGTCTTTCTTGAATTAATACTTGCAATATCCTTTGATAAATAGAGATACTGGCACCCATAATGGCTGATAAAAATTCAGATTCCTCACCAGATTCTCCTATCAACTGTGGTAGCCATGTCGGTAAATGAGGAGCCAGATTATTTTCGATTAAATAGTGAATATCTGTCACCCAACCAGCGACAAGACATTGGCAGATACTTAAAAATTGACAGATATATTCAAAGTCTTGACGATTAACTTGGTAAACAAAGCTTAATTCCTCAGTTTCAATACCCGCTGCTTGTAATTCGGCTACTTCTTCAAGAATCGCCAGATTAATATCATTATCTCCTCCTAATTTGGCTACTTCTTCAGGAGATTTACCCAGTTCTACCAGTTTATGTTTAGTTTCTTTCCATCGTAAGGCTCTGGCTTCGATCGATGTTTGTAGAAGCCTGCGATAAGGCAGTTTTAAAAGAGTTTCATAGCAATATTGTTTTTGTTGACCTCCCCAATAACCTAAACGCAAAACAATATAATTACTTTCAATTCCTGTTTCTAAAATTAAAGTAGGCTGTGTTTGTAAAGCTCCAAATAAAACTTTAATACTAGCTTCCCCATGGAAATTATGCTGATTCCAAGCTCCTCCTAAAAATTCCGTTGGTCTTACCGAACATTGGGAAGAATAGTTTTGACCAAGGAATTCTCGTAAGTTTTGCGTCAATATTTGTTCTATTTCTTGAATTTCTATGCCAACATACTTAAACTCCTCTAAACTTTTTTGCGGAGGTGCTATGAAAATTTTTAAAGGAATGGGGCAATCGTCGAGCCGAGAATGGATTAATTGACTAGGTAGTAAGCGGAGAGGCCAATATTCTAAGCTTTTATTGATTTCTGGTAATTTTAAGGCAGTTTCTTCTGCTTTATGGGTTAGTTGTTCTAAAAAATTCTGCTTAGTTATTGATAAATAACCATTAACTGATTGTTCTGATTGTACTACCGAATTGTTTTCAAGCGTATCTGACTCGAAGATTAAACTTGTACTTTGAATTATCTCTTCAGCGATCGCTGTATGACTTTCTTTGAGACCCAAAGATTTTAAAGCAAGTTTAGCTTGCTTGTTTTGATGATTTTTGATTTCGCTTTGAACTGTATCTAAAAGAATATTAGTTCCTGTGTAAGCCAAAGTAGTCAAAATTGGTTTGGCTACTTGAATTAATAAGTTAAACCACGGCTCCATACAAATTATTTCGAGCTTACGAAAGTTGGTTTGGCTACTTAATATAGCACTATAGGGGGTTGGTTGCAAAAATCCGATGATTAACAGTAGAACAGCGATCGGCGAAGCTGGCACTGCGCGGGCTGCCGAAGGCAGATCGCTGTCGCGATCGCCCATAACTTTTTTTGATATATTAATGTGTTATGGGCGATCGTCTAATTAACTTTGATATACTTCGGCTTCTCTCTCTTCAGATTGTACGCGCTGCTTACTAATTTTATTTTTGTAGGTCATACCAGATACGATGATGAATGCAACCAAACCGACAAGAGGACTAATTAGAGTCGGAAAACCATCAAATTCCGTTGTAAAAATGCTATTAGGAACATATAAAAGCGTATTTTCGATTCCAAAAGAGGTAGGCATTAAGACAAATAATATCAGCCTAGTTAACGAACCTAAAACAATACAGGAAAGGGCACCTTGCCAAGTTGATTTTGACCAGTAAATACCTCCAGCGAGAGGAACTACAAGACCTGCAAATCCTAAATCAAAAGCTAGTAATAATAACACTCCCGTTTGGGGCACTTTTAAAGCAAAAATAACGCCTAAAAAGGTGATCGCAAAAGCCATGGCGCGAGTAAGCAATAACAGTCTGTTCCCTGCTCCATTATATTCATCGTGCCTAATGCCGATAATATTATGAGCAATTACTGAAGAAGTACCTAAAATTGCTCCATCCGCAGTAGATAGAGAAGCAGACAGAATGGCTATGATTACGAGTAATGCAACTAGAGGAGGAACTACACCATTGAGTAAGGTGTAAAGAATTGGTCCATTCTGGACAATTTCTGCCTCTGCCAAAATTTGGGGAGCAGATAAAGCAATTAAGGAAAAGGGAACACCTACAATTAAAGTACCAGCACCGCCAATCAAACAAGCTCTTTGGGCAGTTTCTGGATTTTTAGCAGCAAAAATTCTGGCCATAAAGTCGATCGCAACAATATCCCCTAATCCCAAGGCTAAGAGTGTCGCCCAGTTAATTGCTGCACCAGCAGCAGGATCGCTGAGTTGCTCTAAAGCAAAAGGTCCCACATCTGTATTGATTTCTAAACCAAAATTGGCAGCAATGAAAACAAATAAACCTAACGAACCCATCAAAGCGATTGCCACTTGAATAGCATCAGTATAAGCAACAGCAAATAATCCCCCACTGGCAGTATAGATAAACACAACGATTGCCAGTAGTATTACTCCACCAGTGTAACTGGTCCCTAAAAAAGCTTGAAACAAGTATCCTCCTGCCACTAAGTTACCAGCTAGCAGAAAAGAAAAGCTCAAGACCATTAATAATGATGCTACCACTTCCGTTGTGCGGTTGTATTTAACTCGATAAAAGTCTGATAAAGTGATTAAACCCATGCGATTCATGGGTTTAGCAAAAAATAGTGCCGTTAAAAATAAACATAATGACAATCCAATGGGCAAAGATGCACCAGCCCAAAAACCCCCTATAGTAACTAAATCTATATTGCCTAAAGTAGCGTTAGAATCTACTGACTGAGCCATTAATGTAGCTGCTGCTAATGGTAAAGTCATACCTCTGCCTGCAATCAGATAGTTTTCGCTATCTCCTTTGACTTGCTTGGCTGCCCACATGCCAATAACCAGGGTAACAAATAAAAATACTAAAATACCCCAGAATAGAAGTTTTTCCGTCATAATTGCTCCTAGTCAATTTTCCTTAATGCAACAACTTTTTCTAGTTAGAGTTACTAGAATATTGTCAAGAATTACTGATATAGCAATCCTCGAATTAGTTAAGTACACTTCACTTAAAGACACGCTTAAAGTTAACCCTTGGGATTAGTTTGGTGACTTTTGGAGAACTTTGGTAGCCTTGCTATGGTTCTCTAGTATGGAGTTCAGAAAATTTTGTACTTAACTATTCGAGAAAAGCTATAGTTGTTTTCTTGTTTAACCTTGTACTGCTAATTGTTTAGTCTGTTGAATTTGATTTTCCTGAACAACATTTGTAACCCAATCGAACCACTCTTCCAAACCAATGCCTGTCTTAGCTGATACAAAAATAATGATTACTTCAGAATTCATTTGCCTTACATTTTTGGTGATGCGATCGAAATCGATGTCTACATAAGGAGCAAGATCGGTTTTAGTAATTAATAAACAATCTGCTTCCTGAAACATCACAGGATATTTCAAGGGCTTATCTTCTCCTTCAGTGACACTAAGTAAAGCAACCTTGGCGTGTTCTCCTACTTCAAATTCCGCAGGACAAACTAAATTACCTACGTTTTCGACTAAAACTAAATCGAAATCTGTAGGCTCGTAATTATGTTCTAGAGTGTGAATGCCTCCTGCGACCATTTTGGAATCAAGATGACAAGAACGCCCCGTATTGATGGGAATTACGGGAACATCATATTTACGTAGGCGATCTGCATCTAGTTCTGTAGTCATATCTCCTTCAATTACTGCCATCTTGAATCTAGTTTTCAAAGATTTAAGAGTTTGTTCGAGTAAAACCGTTTTACCTGCTCCAGGACTACTCATAATGTTGAGACAGGTAATACCCCATCGATCGAAATGTTGACGATTGTGATCTGCCCCTTCTTGATTGGCATGGAGTAAGTCGATTTCTAAAGCAGCATCGAATGTTTGGTGCATTTTTTTAAAGGGTTGATTGTTAAGAGTGAATTGTTAAGGGTTAATTGCGGTGCGCTCCTGGCAATTGTTAATCACCTAAAGAAAGCACACTATTGTTATTTGGGGAATATTCAAGACGATCGATTTTTAGTTCTCGTCCTGAGCGAATATCTTCCATGGGTGAATTACAATTGGGACAACTATATTGCAATCCTATTTGTGGTTGATATTCTTGTTGGCACGTATGGCAAAAAGCAATTAAGGGCGTTTCTTCGATCGCTAGTTCTACTCCTTCTAGGAAAGTATGGCGAGTTTGGATATCAAATGCGAACCGCAAACTCATTGGTTCGACACAGGTAAATTGTCCAACAATTAAGTGAATTTTCTCGATTTTGGGTTTTTCTGGCTGGGAATTGTACCAATCTTTAACTGTTAAGATTAAAGCCTTGGTCATGTCGGTTTCGTGCATGGTTATTGGTTATTGGTTATTGGTTATTGGTCATTGGTCATTGGTCATTGGTCATTGGTCATTGCTACTCACTACTCACTACTTATCTCAATCATCAAGACTTTGTAGCAGACATTAAAGTATTTCGTATTAATTAGGGCGATCGCTAATTTTGATATATCTAGGTTGCGATTCAATTCTTTTAAACCAAGCTAAAATTGCGGGAAATTTTGTTAAGTCAAATCCTCCTTCTGTTGCTACATGGGTGTAAGCATAAAGACCAATATCTGCGATCGAGTATTTATCTTCAACGAAAAAGTCATGGTTTTGAAGATACTGTTCCATGACGTTTAAAGCTGCATAGCCTAATTTTTGTTTCTGTTCTATCTGTTCTTGATATTTATCTGGTTGTTTAAGAACACTAATCCAATAGCGAGGAGTAGCAAGGTTAGGTTCGTGACTGTATTGTTCAAAAAATAGCCACTGCATTACTTGTGTTTGCTGATACTTCTCTTGGGGAAAATATTCTGTTCCCTGACTTAGATAATATAAAATTGCATTAGATTCAGAAATAAATTGCTCAGGAGCTGTTTCTAATACAGGAATTTTACCGTTAGGATTTTTTTGTAAAAATTCAGAAGTTCTGGTTTCTTTATTTAAAATATTTAGTTCGACTAATTCAAAAGGAATTTGTAATTGAGTCAACAATAAACGAACTTTATAGCCATTACCAGAAGGAAGAAAATCGTATAATTTGTACATAAATTAAATCTTTTTAGTTTGGTTGATTTGTACTGGCTAACAAGGAACTTAGATAAACGCTGGTTTTATACCTTAAATAAACTAAATTTTGATTATCGCAATATTGGTCATATAATTCTCTCAGTTTTATGGTCAATTCCTCGATAACTTGTCTTGTTTTAGGTATGTATGATGTACTTATTACACGACCGATTAAACTATCTCTATCTAAGGCTTGTTGGGAAGGAAAAACTAATTGAGTCACGGTTGAAAATAGAGAAGTTTCGCGAATAAATTCTTCTGTTCCAGAACGTAACTCAGACTGATTATTAGAAAAGATTTGAGTCAGACGACTGTATTCTGCTGTAAATCGATCTTCTCGATCTCGATTGTTCCAAATAGCTGCTAGTTTACCCTGAGGTTTGAGAATACGGGCAAATTCAATTAAAGTCGGTTCGGGATTAAACCAGTGAAAAGATTGAAAACAAGTAACTAGGTCTACAAAATTATTGGGGAGTTGAGTATTTTCTGCACTACCATCACAGAATTCTACTAAAGGATGCGCCTCAGCTACCTGTCTCATTGCTGCGTTAGGCTCAATTGCAATTACTTTCACTCCCCTATCCGCTAGCAAACGGGAGGAAATTCCTGTCCCTGCGCCAATATCAGCTGCTATTAGCTTAGATGGTTCATCTAATCCCTCTAGAATACAGTCAATTGCTTTAGCAGGATAGCTAGGGCGATATTTGGCATAATCCTCAGCGTGATCGCTAAATCGCCCTTGAGGGTTCATTTGATATAGTGGGTCATTGGTCATTGATTTTATGTTTTTAAATTAGGGCGATCGCTTTCTAGAGAATTTTTCCTCAAATTAAATAGAACAATCTAACCAAATAGATTTTTCCTTTTATCTTCAATAGACCAAGATTTAGTCAAATTATGCCAAAGATACCTAACTACTAACTAAAAAATAATTAACTCCAAGGTTGATCTACTACTTGAGCTTGAGAATGGATATAAGCTGGTTTTTTATGGCGAGGCAATTGTCCAGATATTACTAAATGCGCCATAGTATCGCAAATTACACGAGTTGCCATTAATGCAGTCATATCACTCACATCATAGGGTGGAGAAACTTCTACTACTTCTATACCGCAAACGGTTGTATTTTGGACAATTTTTTTGAGCAAAAATAAGGCTTCACGAGGTAATAAACCACCAGGTTCAGGCCAACCTGTACCAGGAACAAAACCAGCATCAATACAATCAATATCGAAACTAATCCAAACACAATCTGTACCGTCAGTAGCTTTTTCAATAGCAAAGTCTGCTGCTGCGTCTAAACCCATTTCGGTAATGTCGGTAACAGTCAGAATATTAGTAGCCCTCTCTCGACATACTTTTACACCTTGTCTGGGTACTTGCCAACCACCAATACCCATTTGCACTAAGTTTTTTGCTGGGGCATTTGCCATATTAGTGGCGTGAAACCAGGGACAAGTGTGCATTCTCTCATCTAGATCGGTTTCTTGAGTATCAACGTGGCGATCGAAGTGAATGATACCAACTTTTTTATCTCCTAGATGACGACAAATACCCCTAACTGTAGGAAAACCGATCGAATGATCTCCCCCTAAAATAATGGGGAATGCACCCGAACTAAAGATATGAGCCACGCCTTTAGAAATCTGATCAAAAGACTTTTCATTATTGGCAGGAATGGTAAAAATATCCCCTACATCACAAAGGGTAATCTGTTCTCGTAAATCTACTCCTAATTCAAAGTTATAGGGAGTGTAAAGAGCAGAGATCCGTCGGATACCTTGAGGACCAAAGCGTGTACCAGGACGATAAGTAGTTCCAGAATCATGGGGAACACCAATAATCGCTACATCATAATTACCTACTTGTTTTACATCTTCTAAATAAGGAGCTTTTAAAAAAGTATTAATTCCTGCATAGTGAGGTAGTTCTCCTCGTGAAAAGGTAGAAATAGTGCGATCTTTGATACTTTCTGCTGCTTCTAAACCATATCTTAAACCTTGGTCTACTTCTTGTTGCCACCCAGTAAGAGGCAGTTGTCTTTCTCTTTCCAAAGCTCGTTTTGCCTCACTAGAATAGCCATTTTCATCATTACTTGGTGGTTGAAACGGAGATTGCTCGCTCATTAGATTACTCTCTTTCAATTTGCCTTATAGTTAAAAAAGCCCAGGACGATTAACACTTTGTTTCAAGTATCAAATCCTCCCGGGCTTTTTTCCCGCCGTGAAGCTATCCAATTAATTAGTACTTAATAACAAAGCAGAATTATTGGAAGTAGCCTGCTTCTCTTGGACCAGTCATTCATTAAAGCTTATTTTTAAATCGGAACCCTAGAAGCTATCTAAATTAAAGAAGCTACAATAGCGTATTGATTAAATGTTATTTAAATACTATCTGCTTGCTCAGAGTAAAAAAGTATAAACTGTTACTTAAGTTGACAAATAATTTTATTCTAAAACAGGAGCTAATTCATCTACAGGACGAATAATAGTAGGAGTAAAGTCACTATCTTCTGTAAAAATAGCATCTAGGGCTTCTTGTAAAGTTTCTGCCATCACAATTTGATTTTCGTACACTACAATTACCCTTGCTAGAGTAGGTAGACTATTTCTTTCTGCTTCGATATATAGAGGTTCAACGTACAGCAAAGACTCTTCTATGGGAATAATTAACAAGTTACCTTGAATTGCTTGAGAACCTTCACGATTCCAAAGAGAAATTTGCTGAGAAATCACTGGGTCTTGATTAATTAAAGCCTCAATTTGGTTAGGACCATAAACCAATTTCTGTTTAGGAAAAGTATACAGTAGTAATCTACCGTATTTATCGTCATCAGAACGTGCTGCCAACCAGGCGATTAAATTAGGACGACTGGTGGGGGTGTAGGGATGCAAGAGAATAAATTCCTCAGCATCGGCATTAGGCAATTTGATAATCAGATAATAGGGTTCTACTGTTCGTAATTCTGTACCATATATTTCTTCAGGAATTTCCCATTGGTCTTCGCGATTATAGAATACTTGAGGATCGGTCATATGATAGGCTAGTAATCGCTCTGATTGGGTACTAAACAAATCTTCTGGATAGCGAATATGACTCCTTAGAGCAACAGGCATTTCTTCTAAGGGTTTAAATAATTCGGGAAAGATTGTAGCCCAAGTTTGAATAATTGGATCGTCAGGATCGGCGATATAAAAATCTACATCCCCGTTATAGGCATCGACTACTACTTTGACAGAGTTACGTATGTAGTTAAAGTTGTTTTCTCCAGGGTCGGAATAAGGATAAGAATCGCTGGTAGTATAAGCATCAATAATCCAATAGAGATAATTTTCGTCTTGTTTGTGTTCTTCTGGATTATCAGTATCTGCTACTACTAAATAAGGATCGCGATCGAATCTTAAGAAAGGTGCGATCGCTCTGATGCGACGATTGATATTACGGCGGAATAGGAGTTTTGTATCGGAAGTAAAGTTTTGGGTAAATAACATTTGCCAGTCTTGGAGATAGTCGGCAAATAATATTCTTCTGGCAAAGTTACCAATTTTTATGCCCCCAGTACCATCGTAGACATTGTAAACATTTTCTTCTCCACTAGGATAATCTAGTTCTCTGACTTTGGTGGAAGTCATAATATAGTTATCGCTCAATTCACCGTAATAAATACGAGGTTGACCGATGGGGAAACTATCTCTATCTAACTCACTAGATAAGCTGAGAGTCTCTTGTTCATTGGTTGTTATGCCAATATCTTTAACAAAGTAGTAAGGTAATCCCCCTTCATCTACCTTATTAACAGGAGAGAGGGTAAAACCATAACCATGAGTATAAATTAGATGTTGGTTAACCCAAGTTTTTGCTCTTTCTGGTACGGCACTATAATCTAATTCCCTGGGAGCAATAATTACTTGCTGTTTACTTTTCCCATCTGCGGATTGATTGTCTTGGTTATTTTCGAGAAGATAGCGATCGATATCTGCATCCAGAAATTTATAGTAAAGTCTGATTTGTTGCAGTTGACGATTTGTTTGCAAAATAGGGCGAGTATCCCAAAGACGCACATTATCGATCGTCAGATTGTTTTCAGCAATATCTGCAACAGTTAATTGTCCTTGGGGATCGAAGTTTTCTTCATCAATGGCATCTAAATTAAAGGCTTTTCTTGTCATCGCAATACTGCGTTCTATGTAGGGTCTTTCTGTAACTAATTCATTGGGTTGTACGATTAAACGTTGTACTGCTGCACAAGAAAGATTAGCTAGAGGCAATATTAATATATAGATTACGAAAAAGACTAATAATAGGGGTATTTTGATCAATTTTTCTGGTTTATACTTGCGACGACGATATTCAGTAATACCTCTATATAACAGAAAAACAGCCATACCTATTGCTGTAAAATTAATCACAGCTTCCCAAGGAAGTTGTACTTTTATATCTGTAAAACTAGCACCGTAAGTAACACCTCGCTCAGAGAACATCAAATCATAACGATTTAACCAGTGGCGTACACCAATACTGATCATAAGGGTTGAACCTAAAAAGGTGAGGTGGCGCAGTTGGAGACTAGAAAAACCAGGAAATTTACCTTCTGAAAGACTATTTCCTGACAGTAAATACAACAGAAGACAAGAAATAAAACCATAAGTACATAGCCCTGAAATCCAAAAATCAAGTAACTGCCAAAAAGGTAAATTAAAAACAAAAAAGCCGATATCACGACCAAATTGAGGATCTAGATAGCCAAAAGTATTCGATTGGAAGTGTTTTAAAACTACTGCCCAATTACCTGCGATAACTCCACCAAAAACTAAGCTTAAAATAATTGCGATCGCGCTTAGGCAAATACGAGTTCTAATGATGAGAAAGAAAATAATTCCTGCTAACACTCCCAACTGCCAGATATCATCTACCCAAGATACTAGTAATTCCCTAACCGAAAAAAATTGCCATCGTGAAGGCAAAACAGGGGTTACATCAGGCAAACTGTAATCAGGAGTAAGAGTAGATAAAGCTACTTTGCTATAGTTTAAAAACAGCAAAGCAATCAAAAAACAAGATATTAAGATTAGAGGGAATAATAAAGGTAACTCAAGGGCAGGAAAACGAGAATCCACCGAACAAGAACGAAAAGTGTAAACGTTAGAAGTAGCTGTCTCTACAACCGATTGAGGATAGGTAATAGTTAGCTTTTTCTGCTCTAATTTTAATTCTTCATGTTTTGGTAATGCGTAAGCAATATTATCAACATCAGTTTTTTGTTTAGAAGACCAACGCCATGCTAAATCATCAGCTATATGTAAATTTCTCAGTAAAAAGAAACTAGAAGTTCCACAAGCAAATATCCACAATAAAAACTGAGTTTGCCAACGTTTAACTAGAGTAGCAAGATAATTAACTTCTTGAAACCAAAGTATTTCCCCTCTAATATGAGCAATCAAATTGAAAACAAACCAAGTTCCAATTACGACAGTGACAATACGAAATATTATTTCAGGAAAGCGTTTTGGCATAGAACTGTAGCTTATTTTATGATTTCTGTTTGATCTTTTAGCTGTAAGTGCTGTTGGATAAAGCAACCCTATCAAAATCTGTGATTTGATGGTCGTCAAGTGATGGTAGCCTTGATATTCTCCTATTGTAAGCCTTATGTGAATTAGCTACATTCTGATTTCTGGATTTTTAGCTTTTAGCTAAACAATAGGAGGAGTTTTAGAATTCAGTGGTGGTTGATAAAAACAAACTGCTGCATTCTCAGCACGATTTAATAACCATTCTGGCAGTTCAACCCATTCAATATAAGCATCTGTACCACATAGAGACAGAATTTCGGCAATTTTATGATGACCTTTTTGCCAGCGAAGATAGATATTTTTGGCTTGTCCAATATATAAAACTTTTTG
>JAAUYH010170803.1_pt1 | contig 20672 bp, 14 predicted proteins | sample 7278061 | NCBI WGS metagenome assembly JAAUYH01 (sample SAMN14350203, study PRJNA611818) | marine sediment metagenome | isolation source: surface marine sediment (0.6m) | place: French Polynesia: Moorea | collected 2018-08 | reverse complement strand
TCAGAATCGAGCCCTTGGGCAAGAATAGCACTAATGGTCAATATGGTATTCCTGGCGATAATCCTTTTGTGGCGGATAATGACCCTAAAACCTTGGGAGAAATTTGGGCTTATGGACTGCGCAATCCCCATCGTTTTAGCTGGGATACTGGTGGCGAAGGCAAAATGTTGATTGCTGATACTGGTCAGGCTTTTATTGAAGAAGTTAATCTTGGTATCAAAGGAGCAAATTACGGTTGGGGCGAGCGGGAAGGTACTTGGGTCATAGATGAAAATAATGAAAATGTTTTGTATCCATTACCTAACAACGATCGCTCCTACGGCTATACTTATCCTGTTGCCCAATATGACCATGACATCCCCCCAGAAATAGAAGGTTACTATGGAATTGCAATTACAGGCGGTTATGTTTATCGAGGCAAGGCAATTCCCGAATTAATTGGTCAATATATTTTTGCTGACTTCGCTAATGATGCGAGGTTTTTTCATATACCTGTAGATGAACTCGTCGATGGCAAACAAGCGAAGGTCAAGGAACTTCGGCTCTTTGAAGGAGGGCAAGAAGCTTCTTTTCTCGAAATAATTGGTAAAGAGCGATCAGATGTGCGATTTGGGGTGGACGAAGAGGGAGAAATCTATGTGACATCCAAACAAGATGGTAAAGTGAGAAAACTTGTTCCTTCAACGAAAAATTAATCTTCACGTGCTGCGCACCTTTTTATTGATTAATTTATTTATATTATCTACATAAAACTTAGGTTTACCAGTTGCAGAATTGTCTTTGAAGTTGATGATTATAAAAAAATAGTTCGCCTTACAAGGATTTGGCCTAGTTCAGAAGTATAAATATTAAGGCAACTTCAAGGCATAAATTCTCCATGGCAAAAATCCCCGATCAAAGATGGCGTATTGCACCAGCACAACCTGCAAAAGCACAACAAATAAGTATTAGTACTGGATTGTTACCTTTGGTGAGCCAGGTAATGATTAATCGGGGTCTTGAAACACCAGAGTTAGCCGATATTCATATCGATCCAGAAATTCAGGATTTACCCTCTCCTCTAGAAGAATTTCCCGATTTAGCGGTGAGTGTTGAATTATTGCAAGATGCGATCGCATCTGGGGAAAAAATTGCCATTTGTGGGGATTATGATGCCGATGGGATGACTAGCACTGCTTTATTGTTAAGAGCTTTGAGGCATTTGGGAGCAGATGTTGATTATGCAATTCCCAGTCGGATGAAGGATGGTTATGGCATTAATCAGCGCATTGTTGAAGAGTTCGCGGCGACAGGAGTCGGTGTAATTCTTACTGTAGATAATGGCATTGCTGCCTATGATCCGATTGTACGAGCAGTTGAGTTGGGCTTAACTGTGATTATTACAGACCATCACGATTTACCAGAAAAATTACCGCCAGCGGATGCGATTTTAAATCCTAAATTATTAGCCGAAACTTCTCCCTATCGTGGATTAGCAGGTGTGGGAGTTGCTTATATTTTAGCTATTGCCCTGGCCCAAAGTTTGGATAAAATTGCTGGGTTAACTAGTCAAATTTTAGAGCTTTTTACCCTAGGAACCATTGCCGATCTAGCGCCTTTGGTGGGAGTAAACCGTCGTTGGTTGAAAAGAGGTTTACGTCAGTTGCCCCATTCTCAATTAGTAGGGATTCAAGCTTTAATGCAGGTAGCAGGAGTAAAAGAAGAACAAAAACAATTACAACCTGATGATATTGGCTTTAAATTAGGTCCGAGAATTAATGCCATTGGCAGAATTGGCGATCCCCAATTGGTAATTGAATTATTAACTACAGACGATCCAGGAATTGCTTTAGAAAGAGCAATGCAATGCGAACAAATTAATAGTAAAAGACAACAACTTTGCGAGCAAATTCAGGAAGAAGCGATCGCGTTAGTAGAAACGAAGCCTATTTTATGGCAAAAACTTAGAGTACTATTAGTTATTAGTGAAGGTTGGCATCACGGAGTAATTGGAATTGTCGCTTCTCGTTTGGTAGAACGTTATGGAGTTCCCGTTTTTATCGGTACTTATGAAGATGAAGACAACTCTATCATTAGGGGTTCAGCGAGGGGAATTGAAGAATTTAATATCTTTGAAGCCCTAGATTATTGTCGAGATTTACTAGGAAAATTTGGCGGACATAAAGCAGCAGGAGGCTTTAGTTTCGCGGCTAGTAATTTACCAGCTTTGGAGCAAAAATTAAGTGAGTTTGCTTATCAATATTTGAAGCAAGAACATCTCAAACCTTTAGTTAAAATCGATGCTCAAGCAAGTTTACAACAAGTTGGTCAGCAACTTTATCAGGAAATTGATAGTTTACAACCTTGGGGTATTGGTAATGCTTTTCCTGTTTTTTGGACTCCCAATGTCATAGTCAAAGAACAAAGAAAAATTGGCAAAAACCAAGCTCATCTCAAATTGGTTTTGCAAGAAGAAAATTCCGATACCCCAATAAAAGCGATCGCGTGGCGCTGGGGTGAATATTGTCCTTTGCCAAGAAAATTAGATATTGCCTACAAACTTCAGGAAAATCATTGGCAAGGCACTAGTAATATTGAATTAGAACTTATTGGCGTAAGACTTAATCGGGAGACAGGGAGACAGGGAGACGGGGAGACGAGGGGACAAAGGAGACAGGGAGACGGGGAGACAAGGGAGACAAGGGAGATGGGGAGACGAGGGGACAAAGGAGACAGGGAGACGGGGAGACGAGGAGATCAGGAAACCAGACAGAGTATTAGTGATAATGTTAAGAAAGCTCGATTTAACTATAAGGGTAAAGTATATGCTTGCAGTTTGTGGCAATCGTTAAATGAATTGAGAATTAAAAACCCCCAAGGAAAAGTCTTAGCTGTTACTAAAGGCGATCGCATTGGTTTATTGGGTACCAGTAGAGATAATGCCCAATCTGTTGATGTGACTCAACCCCATTACTATCAATTAATTAAAACTGCTTTAGCTGAATTAGAAAGACAATAATTAATAATTGATAATTTATTACCAGAGAAAAAAGATTTATTTAATATCATGAAATCATGAATACAACCATAAATTGCAAAAGATCGTTACATTGAATCTTAAGCAAACAATTCAGCAGGACGGAATAAAACAATGCCACAAGAATTGCCCACTGTCGGAGAATATCTAGCCAAACGTTTAAAGGAGATCGCCATTAGTAATATTTTTGGCGTAGTAGGTGATTATGTATTAGGTCTGATGGATGTCTTGCTGGAAAATAACCTCCAGTTAATTGCTACTTGTAACGAACTCAATGCTGGCTATGCTGCTGATGCCCATGCGCGACTTAACGGAATTAGTGTAGTTTGTATTACCTATAATGTAGGTGGCTTGAGCTTAGTTAATGCCGTAACAGGAGCCTATGCTGAATTAGTACCGATGATTGTGATCAGTGGTGCGCCTTCAACTACGCAACAAAGACAAAAACTGTTACTTCATCACACCGCAGTTGATTATAATCTGCAACTAGATATTTTTGAAAAAATTACCGTCTCAGCGGTCAGAATTACTAGTCCAACTCAGGCAGCGAGACAGATTGATCTCACTATTGCCGCCTGCTTACGTGAGCGCAGACCAGTTTATATCGAAATCCCTTCCGATATGGTCAATCAACCTTGTCCTGTATCAGAAATAGTTGACTTGCCGCCCAATCCAATTATTGACCAACGAGCTTTATCCGAAGCAGTAGCAGAAGCTGTTGAGCTATTAGAGCAATCTCAGCATCCAGTTATTTTGGCTGGGGTAGAACTACATCGTTATGGCATTGCTACTCAACTGAGCAAGTTGTTAGCGCAAACAGGATATCCCTTTGCTACTACTCTGTTAGGGAAATCGATCCTTTCGGAAATGCATCCTCAATTCATCGGTAGCTACGCGGGAACCTTGAGCCCAGAATATGTCCGTCAAAGAGTGGAAACTGCCGACTGTATATTATGCCTCGGTGCTTTTATGTCTGATATAAACTTGGGGGGGTTTACCGCTCAATTACCAGAAACTAGACTGATTAACGCCAATTCGGACAAGGTGAAAATCAAACATCATTTCTATCATCCTGTATCTCTACCAGCTTTTATGGCGGGTTTAACCAGTAAACTTCAACCCAAAAAAGCGGAATTATTAGATATTAAACCGGCTAAAGATTCTTTATCGGATAATTTTGAGGTTAAAGCCTCACAAAAGCTAACTAATACGAGATTTTACCGTTTGATTAATCACTTTCTCTTTAATTTGCCAGGGGAATCAATTGTTATTGCCGAAACCGGAGATGCTTTGATTGCTACTATCGATCTGGTTCTTTATGGCGATACAGAATACATCGGACAAGCATTATATACTTCCATCGGTTATGCCGTTCCTGCCTGTTTAGGAGCAGCGATCGCTGCTCCAGAACGCAGACCCATCGTTTTAGTCGGGGACGGAGCTTTTCAGATGACCTGTCAAGAACTATCAACAATTATTAGACATCAACTCAATCCGATTTTCTTCTTGATTAATAACGACGGTTACAGCATCGAGCGGGCGATTCATGAAGGCTCCTACAATGATATTCAACCTTGGAAGTATCATCAATTGCCTCAAGTTTTTGGTAAGAGTTGGAGTTGTGAGGTACGGACGGAAGGAGAACTAGAACAAGCTTTAGAGAAAGCCAAGTATAACGAAAATAGTCTCTCTTTTATCGAGGTTCACTTAGATCGTCTTGATTGTTCCCTGGGTGTTAAGCGCTTAGGCAAAGCTTTAAGTGAAAAGCGATCGCCTAAAAGTTAGAATTTGAATAGCTATTTTGACAATTGCGATCGCTTGAGTTCCAAGTGAAACATTAACGACTGTGATGAACCTTAGGATGAGGAGTCTTCACAGGTGAGGGCATTAGTGCAGGTCGCATCGGTGAGCTGCAATTTGATGTAGTCACAACTGACGATATCAGTATCGCCAGGTTGGAAATTGGAGGTCGATAATTGCTTACATGCCCCTGTGCCTTTGCCATTGGGATCATTGACCTTGACGTTCATCATCATGCCCTGGTCTTCATGGATCAGGATGTGGCAATGGAGCACAAACACCCCATTGTAATCGGTGAAACGATGGATGATCGGAACACACTTCTCTGGATCAATAGCAATTGTATCCCACCAGATCCAATTGCTGGAGTCATCTGCGCCCTTGGGATCGATCTTATCACCAACAACCTGGAAGGGATTGACATGGATATGGAAGGGATGTGCCGAGCCCTTTTTACGGATATTCCCCTGTACATTTTGCAGCGTCCAGAGCTCAGCAGTGTTGATCTCAACCTGCTGACAATTGGCAGAAGGTGGACTCTCATCACAAGATTGAGGATCGTATTGCATTTCGTTAATCTGGTAATTTCCCTTGGCCGCAACAGAGAAGTCCAGATTTTTGGTTCTCACGCTACCATTATTGAGCACTTCCGCCTGTCTAATGGGTTTCAAGTAATCGGGGAACGTTCCCGGGATAGTTAGGTTAGTGGGGGGATTGGGGTCAGTGCCGTCGACTCCTGTGACCGTGACGGTGGCCAGTACCTGCGTACTATTTTGTGATGCTGCGTTACCGCCACCACTGTAAGTTTCTTTTAATATCTGATAGGTGCCCGGTTCTTCTACCCAGATAAGAAAGTCAGCTCGATTTCCCGGTGACATATCCCAGCCTGTTTTTTCCTGCGGCTTATTGCCGTAGAAAGAGATGCCATCTACTGCAATCAGGTACATTGATGCTGGAGTGGGAGTAGTGCATTGAGAATCGCTACATTTGACAAGTTGGAGATTCATTAGGCCGCGAGGGGTCGCAGTGCCATTGATAAACCGCCAACGCTGCCACTGCTTGGGTTGTATCTGAATTTTGGGCTGATATAAGCCATTAACTAAGAAAACGCCAGGGACCTTCCCAGACCCTTTGGTGTAAACGTCGCCATTGATGATTTCCTGGATCACCCAAATTTTGTCGCGATCTTCTGGAACTATCTTGTTTGCGTAGGGTTCTTTGACAATGATGGCTCCTAACATACCATCTTCGACCTGAATTCCAGTTGAACCGTGACGGTGGGTGTGGTACCAGTGGGTGCCTGGGGCATGGAAGTCTGGTAGCCAGACACAATATTCTTGCTTACCACCGTCGGGATCGACGTCAATTAAAACGTTATCGGAGGCAACTCCCTTGGGGGTGCTAGATGGCGATACATGGAGACCGTGAAAGTGAATATTGGATGTATTCAAGCAGGTAGGTTTATTCAACTCGCATTCATCGGTATTTGGAGGGAGCTCGTTGGTAAATGCGATCTTGATCTGATCTCCAGGATTAACGCATAGAGTTGGGCCGGGAATAGCGCAGCTATAGGAGCGGTTTTGGATCGTTCCTAAGCCTCCTCCTGCATTACTGGCGTTGACAGTGAGCATTCTTGCATTCAAATTGAGGTCGCAATCGGCGGGAGTCCAAATCTTAGGTTGCACTAAGGAGGAGCCTGCTTTTGGGATGGTGTGTCTTGGTGCAGTTGCTAGTATCGGCTTGCGCGATCGCATTGGACAACCAATTTGGCTCTGTATCAGCCTTAGCAGCACGAGGCAAAGCTAAGGCAGCTGCAGCAAAAGCTCCAGCGCTGAGAAAGCGACGGCGGTTGATCGCTGATTTCGGAGTTTCCAGGTTCAGTTCGTCTTTAGATGTTAGAGAATTTTCTTGACGTGTCATGGGAAATCTTCCTCCATATAGATTTTTAATTGCAGGCACAACAATATCTTTGCCTTATTGTCGTCCCCGCTTTTAACCTACTTTCTGTACGTCATTTTATAAGATGCTAAGTAATACGCTTTAAGGGTATTTTAGCGATCGCTTTAGTGAGCAATTTCTAGATAAATTAAAATTTAGCGCTCGGTATGTGTCAGTTTCAGGATCTTGCTACGTCAGTACGAAGCAAGGCGAAACTCAATAAAAAGCTATCGTTGTAAAAGTCACTCCGAGACCACTACCTGTAGTGTTCGTATTTAAATATTTAACTATATACTGAGTTTTTCGAGTTGGTTTTACAACAGTAGAGAAAAAGCGTAATTCTTAAGCACTGCATTTTGAATTACAAAAGAGGTTTTCATGATACCTTAAAATAAACTATCTCAGGAAACTTGACCTATTGTCAAACCAACTTAATAAAAATTTATAAAACAGCTTTTTATGTGAAGTTTTCTTGAATACTTTTATGTTCACTAGAGCGAGTTAGGAGCAGTGGAAACCTTCTGTCAGACAGCGCGGTTGAACAATTATGCTGTATCGACTCATGAATCCTCTTTCTCCTTCCTTGATCTATATATTTTGTATTATTAACTTAAACTACCTAAATACGAACAATCAGCACTGTTGTCTCTAGTTTACTTGCGATCGCTTCGGGAATATTACCCCAGACTCCATGATGCAATAATCCTTTATTACTCGCACCTAAGATAACAAAATTGTAGGATTCAGCTTTGCACAGATTAATAACTGCTTCAGGAACCGAATGGGCGCACAGAGGAATTGCTCTCACCTCAACATTCGTTTTATCTGCGATCGCCTGTGCTAATTTAGTTACATCTTTAAATTTGGTTTTTTCTTCGGTGGGGAGATAAATCTGACAAAGATTGATTTGCGGCGATTGGGTAATGTGATAGAGATTAACTAAACCAGGTAAAATTTTCATGGTTTTGGGCAATTTACCACCTTTCGTAATGGGAATGAGCCATTTTCCCTGATGATCTAAATCCTGAGGAAAAGCCCGAGGAGTACTACCCAATTTAACCAACAGCAATTCACAAGCACTATGTTCAATAACTTTGTCCACGATATTGCCAAAGATCTGTTCGCGAGGATCGGTAGTGCCCTTCCAGCCCATTAAGAGTAAATTAACATGATCATGGGTAGCAGTTTCCAGAATAGCCGTGGAGATATCCGTTGCTACCACCACTTGAGTATGCACAGAAATATGTTCTTTGCGGCCCCATCTCTCCATGCGATGCATCAGGTGACGACTCCCAGAAATATCTACGGTTGCCTGGGAAGGGGAGACATAATTGGGGACAGAAATTATTTGTAAACATTCTATTTCATACTTTTGATACCGAGCGATCGCGATCGCCATTTTCATTAAAGGATGAGCATGCTCGGGGTTGGCAATGGGTAATAAGATGCGCCCTCGACCTGTAGAGGGAGAACGGGTTTGATAGACGATATAGGAAGGGCCAGCCTGAATTAAAGTATCGCGATCGCCAGATAATTTTTGCGCTTCTACTTTGATAATGTCACTTCGGGTAATAATTCCTACTAGTTTCTGCCCTTCGGTAACAGGTAAACGGGATAATTGATAGCGATTTAGTAAATATAAAACATCCGCCAAAGAAATATCAGGACTTACGGTTATCGGTTGGGGAGTCATAATATCTCGCAAGAAAGTACTTCCCGTCTTTTTTCTGTCATCAGCAATATCTGATTGGGTGATAATTCCTACTAATTTGCCATCTTCCACCACAGGAAAACCCCGATGATGGGACAGAGACATCGCCTTGACCACTTCTTCAATAGTTAAACTAGTAGCTAAGGTTTCCACCTGAGACTGCATCACATCTTCGGCAGTAAGTTCTGTTAAAAAATCATGGGTAGGAGCTCCTTCATCCAAATGAATCCCACTCACATCCAATAAATGTTCGTAAATTGAACCTGGAGCAAAACTATCGGCGATCACATAAGCTACCACTGAAGAGATCATCAAGGGCAATACCACATTAAAATCGCCTGTCATCTCAAATACAATCACAATTGCAGTCACCGGCACTCTGACCACTGCGGTAAAAAATGCCCCCATCCCTGCCAAGGCAAAAGTATAGGTAGAAAACGCAAAAGTAAAAGGAGCAATCTCGCTCATCAAAGAAAATTCTGCCGTGCCCACCAGATAACCCAGGGCAGCTCCCAGAACTAAAGCAGGAGCAAATAAACCGCCAGGAGCCCCCGCAGTATAAGCCAAAATTGTCAGGAAAAAATAAGCCGCAAATGCGATCGCTGTAGTTTGCCAACTCAAATTTCCCGAAATTAAATAGATTCTTAATCCGGCATGATCCCAAAAAACATTCGGTAAAAATGAGATCACCAGCCCAGAAATTAACCCCGCTAGTCCAATTCTTAACGGCATCGAGATCGGTAAGCGACGATGGATTCTAGTGCTCCAAATCGTACCACGATTAAACAATCCGCCCAAAATTCCCGCAAAAATCCCTAAAATAAGATAAAAAGGAATTTCGGCAGCGGTAAAACTTCCAGTTCTTCCCGCCAAAGATAAATTGAGTTCCGACGCCCCGAAAAGCCGAGAAACAACTGCCCCGATAAAAGATGCTAAAATCGCCGACTCTAGAGTTAACCCCGAAATATCTCGCATCAACTCTTCTGCCACAAACAGTACCCCAGCAATGGGAGTATTAAACCCTGCTGCCAAGCCTGCTGCTGCTCCAGCGGCAATCATTTGACGGCGGTTGGTGGGGGAATTGGGAATCCAGCGACTTAGTTGGGCGGCTAAAGCTGCCCCGATATGAACTGTAGGCCCTCTTCTGCCGAGGGTCAAACCAGCTCCTAAGACCAACATCGTGCCTAAAGTTTTGACTAGAGCAACTCTCAGGTTAATTAAGGTAGGATATCTTGCCAATACGGCCTTAACCTGGGGGATGCCGCCTCCTGCTGCTGAGGGGGCTAATAATTCAATTCCCCACCCTGCCAAACATCCTAAAAGTAAACCTGCCAAGGGTAAGGATAGATGAGCATTAAATAAATAACTTGTTTTAATCCGCCATCCTCCTACCAAGCTAATTCCCGCTTTGAGAAACAAGGCACTGATCCCAGATAAGATGCCAATTAAACAAGCTTCTAGTAAAGCGTAGCGATTATCGATCGCACTTCTGGCCAATATTCTCGATTTCCACCAACTAGGAAGCAGCTTTATCATCTAGGGATCAGGAACGAGGGACAAGGAACGAGCGGGGCATTAAACTATGGGATGTCACAAGAGAGGAATCAGGAAAATTCCTAATCTCCAAACTTAACTCAAGTTTACAGAGATTATGCAAAAATTCTATTGATATTGGTCATCTACTTGGAAAAACTGACCGATAAATCCCGATACAAAAGAGAGTACAATCGAGCCGAAAACGGCAGGAAAGAAACCTGTAACCGCAAAACCAGGAGTTAGATAGCCCACCAAACCTAATGCGATCGCATTAACGACTAGTAAAAATAAACCAAAAGTTAAAATCGTTAAAGGCAAGGTAAAAACAACAAGTATGGGTTTTACAATCGCATTCACAAAGCCTAACGCGATCGCCCCTACCACAGCAGCCAAGAAACTTTCGATGATTAAACCAGGAACAATCCAGGCGGTAATCAGTAAAGAAACTGCTGTTGCTAACCATGTAAGTAAGAATTGCAACATGAATTATTAAGTAAATATATGATTGCTTACCATCTAAAGATATTCTACCAGGACTCTAACAGTTGAGAGCCAGGTGGATTTAGACTCTCTAGAAAACAAGCCAGGGGTTAAAAATCCTGGTATTCTGATAAGTATTTATGAAATTGAGCCAAGAAATAGACTAGACCTAACGATATTAAATAAATATAATTTGGCGCGAAAGATTGATATTTCAGATTTTATTAATCTGTCATGGCATATTCTTACCAGCTTTGCTTCTAGAAGGCATCTTAGTAGGTGTAACTGGTAGAAATATCAGTGTAAACAACCTAGTGCTAAGCTGGACAGTTGTTTCTATTACTATGTTTGTTACTAGTGGAGCCGGGCATAAGTCGAGTCACCATTAGAAGTCCTTTATTTCCGGCTCGAAAATGACAAGATATTAGATTTTGAATTGTTGTAAAACTAACCCCAAGACTCTTACAAGTAACGTTTGTCTTTAAATAGTGAACTATCTATTGAGTTTTCCGAGTTAGCTTTACAACTGCTGATTACCTTTAATTATTAACAGATTATCCTTAACTAAAACGACTTTTTTTAATTAATTCATTAGGACTTAAATCCGACACAAAATCACGAAAAGCTTTTCTCTCAGCCTCGTCTGCATCCTGATCCACAGGTATCGAAGCATCAGCTACTACTTCTTCCAATACCCAAATGGGGCTTCCCGTGCGTAGAGCGATCGCGATCGCATCACTGGGACGACAATCAATTTCTTTGGTCACATCACCTTGAGACAGAGAAAGAATCGCATAGAAAGTATTATCTTTGAGGGCATGGATAATAATTTTTTCTACTTTCATTTCCCAAATAGCAAAGATATTCGCCATTAAATCATGGGTTAAAGGGCGAGGAGTCTGTTGTCCTTCTAAAACACTAATAATTGCCCTTGCTTGGTCTTGTCCGATAAAAATTGGCAATGCCCTGCGCTCTGAACTATCCTTGAGTAAAACTATCGGACTTCTTGTCACCGCGTCTAAGGCAATTCCAGCAACTCTCATTTCAATCATAAGTTTAGCCTCTCAAGTAATTTTGGCAATAATCTACGAGATTTAGCAAAATAGATAGAAAATACTTTTATATCCATCTATAGAGTTTCAATAGGGTCTGTTTGCTTTTTCATCCTCTACTTTTAAAAAATTGAAAACTAGGGGAATGATTTTACTTTTATTGTAAAGAATTTACTTGTACTCTCAGTATGCCTTAATTTATTGATATTGCCTCGATTTGTTCAAAAAAAATTATAGTTTACCTTTTAGACAAAATTACCGATTTATAGCAAAAAAGTTCAATTTTCGTTATTCATAATAATATTTTGCCATCTTAAGGAGAAAATCAGATGTTTACGGGTTTAATACAGGCTTTAGGGACAACTAAAATTCAAGAGCAAAACTGTTTTGAGATTATAATAGCTAAAGGCGATCGCTCTACTGTGTTATCAGATCTCGCTCTTGGGGATAGTGTGGCGGTAGATGGAGTTTGTCTGACAGTGCAAACTCTCTTGCCCCAAGGTTTTATCGCGACAGCTTCCCCTGAGACAATCCAGCGTACTACCCTCAGTAAAAGCGATCGCCCTGGAAGCTATGTCAATATAGAGACTTCCCTGCGAGTCGGTGGGAAAATTGGCGGCCATTTTGTCACAGGTCATGTAGACGGCATTGGTTGTTTAGTAGAATCGATCGCAACTGACAAATCTTGGGAAATCACCTTTGGCATAGCTCAAGAAAAACAAGCTCAATGGCAAGATAATATTGCTCCTTATCTCGTTTCTAAAGGGAGTATCGCCGTCAATGGTATTAGTTTGACGATCGCAGAATCAGCCCAGGATAGTAGTTGGTTTAAAGCAGCGGTGATTCCCGTCACTTATGCTGAAACTAACCTGAGTTATTTAGAACCAGGGGATTTAGTTAATCTTGAAAGTGATATTTTAGGGAAATATGTTGCGAGATTACTCGGCGATCGGCAACAAACAACCAACAAAACAGAAGAAATCAGTTTATCCTTCTTAAACGAGCATGGATATATTTAAGATTGGAATTTGCCAACAATTTGTGTATTATTTTTTGGCAACTAATATAATTCTTGACATATTCTCCGCAAGTAAGGCTGGTGACACTCTCAGTAACTCTTGAATATCTAAGAATCCCACAATCTCCAAATATTTCTTCAGTACATGCGTACTTAAAGCCCAGAAATTAGTTTTGTCATTATTTTGCATGTGCATAAAATAACAAATGTTTTGATCAGTGGGATGATCATATACTTGGGTTTCTAGAGCTAAATAGCCACCTTGTTTAAGGTTGCCATAGGTTGTTTGTAATGATAGCAATGGATTAGGCAAATGATACAATGTCCCAAAATGCAAGATGACATCAAAGCTGTTCTTTTTGCTATAGGTTTCGGCATTTGCAATCCTATAATCAGCCTCAATATTTGCCATTTTTGAAAGCATGTTTGATACTTCAATATGTCGGTAATTAACATCAATACCAGAAGGATACATATTGTATTTCGATGCTAAATAAATAGAGTTGTATCCTGAGTTACAACCTATATCTAATACTTGCCCTCCGCGAAACTCCGCAAAAGGAATTACTTTTTCAACGGTTTTAATTTTTTGTAATGTATTTTGAGCAAAAGGAGTTCTTCGTTTTAAATTAGATGTTGACACCCCATTACTAAAATCAATTCTATGACCCCAAGGCTCATATCGGGCTAAAGTTTCTGTGAGATTATCTGCACTTATTTGGGTTTCAAGTTTTAGGACTAAACTATCTTGCATACACTTGTTCCTCAATTGCGATTAAGATTACTAGGAAAAGCTGACTCTCTGCTTGAATACTATGTAAATTAATACCTTCTTTGCCAGACATGGAGACATTTAAGATCATTCTTTAACCGCCATCATTTTTGACAGTTGGTTTTGATTTTTGAATTTTTTGCTGTTTGAGGTTTTTTAATTTTTTAATCACAGCTTTGTTATTAGGCTGTAATTTAAGAGCTTCGATATATGCTTTTATGGCTTCTTCTCTTTGTCCTATTTGGAAGAGACTATTGCCTAGGATTAAATAGATAGCAAACTGTTTTGGATTGAGCTCCAAAGAGCGACGGTAAGATGAGATTGCTGCCTCATAATCTTCTTGTTGAGCCTGAGCATTGCCTAAGTGATTGTAGATTGCACTCAGGTCGGGATTTATTTGGAGGGCTTGCTGGTATAGTGCGATCGCTTCTGCGAAATTTCCTTGCTGGGAAAGAACCTTTGCCCAACTAAAATAAGCAAACACAAATTCAGGCTGTAACTGAATCGATTTTTGATAGCAGGATATAGCCTCAGGGAAATTTCCTTGCCGAGAGTAAACATTACCCAATTGACAATAAATCCCAGAATTTCCTGGATGTAATCTCAGAGCTTGCTGATAACTCGCGATCGCTCCTAAAAGATCACCATTTTCACTCTGAGCAGCAGCTAATTGGCAATATATCTTGGGGTTAGAAGAATTGAATTGAACTCCTTCGCTGCAGACTGCGACTACTTCTTCTAATCGTCCAAGCTGCTTTAAAACTTCTGCTAGGCTTTGGTAAAATTGACTATGCCATGGCTCTAATTTAATTGCTTTTTTGTAAAGTTTTACAGCTTCGGTTAGATTCCCTTGTTGAGCCTGTATTGCGCCGAGCATTAAGTAAACTTGGACATTATCCGGCTCTAAATCTAGAGCTTTCTGGTAAGCATTGATAGCTTCTGGTAAATGATTTTGGCAAACAAAAGCAGCTCCTAGGTTTTGATATACTTCAACGGGTTGGGTGGGATTTAATTTGATTGCTTTTTGATAGCTATCAATAGCAGATTTTGCCTGTCCTCTCTCAAAATAATAGTGGCCCTCTTGGAGATACAAATCAGAGTTTTGAGGCTGTAGGCTAATCTCTAGATTCAACTTCGATAAGTCTCGGGGATTTAAGTAGCCAAACTTTTGCAGAGCTACTTCCCCAATACGATTTAATTGAGCTATAGTAGCTGAATCTCGATTGCGCCAACGTCCTAGGGACTTAGGGTAGGTAACTTCAGCTTGGGCAATTTGGCGAACATCTCCACTTAAGCCAAAGAAGTTAAAGATCTGCTTGATTGTAGGAACTGGATTGAGGCACAAATCTTCAAAGCGAATCCGTAAATACTGAGCAGGCAGATATTTTTCTCCGTATTCGGCTGCTAAGAGATTGAGCTTGCTCCAAAGAGTAATCGACTGTAGAGGTTTACTCAAGGAAAGTTCCTCAGAGTTTAATACCGTCAAGCCTAGAGCTTCTAGTTGATTTTGATTGTTAGAATAAGCCATATCTCGACCATCACGAACGAGGTGCAAGCACTTGATCTGTGGAAAATGAGGATGGAGAAATGGCAGGATAAAGATGCTAGAAGGCATTTTCCAACCCCAAAGTTGAGATCTTTGCTCTGAATCGAAATCTGCTAAGTATTCTTGGAAACCAACTTTTAGCTTCTGGAGTAGCTGATTGTATAATCTAGGTCCTAGGGGGGTTTTTAAGTGGGCCAGAATTGGTTTAATCGAAAGGTACCCGAGAAGATCGATAGAATCTTCGGATCTATTCCGATTGGTACCCAGAAATAAGCCTCCTTGCTGAACTATCCTAGCTACTAGGCGAGTTCCAGAACCACCAGTTGCACCAATAAAGTTAGGGCCAAGTTCGAGTAAATGGGGATAGGGGAATTTTATTGGTGCTCGATTTGTGATCTGCAAATGATATATAAATTGCTCTAGATCAACTTGAGCTCTATCTTCGAGGTTAGCAATATTAAGCTGAGGCGAAACTAACTCTGACTGCGCTTTCTCTACTTTAATATTAGTATTGGGCTTCGTCATAAAATGAACAAGTGGGGATAAAGTATAGTGAGATACTGAACTAAGTTTTTTTAGAGAAAAAGGGAAATAACCACAAACAAGGTAACCGTAGACTTTCTTTAACGGCAAGATATTTGGGAAAAATTAAGAAAGGGGAGTTAAGTTTTTTATTTTCTCATTTTCCCCTTTGTCTTCGCACACTACCCTATCTTCGGGATCTCTCTTTTGCTTCCCTCTTCCTCTAAATTAATGATTGCTCTTGATTACTGAATCGGTGTCCTAGTTAATGAGCTCTTGAGTTGATACCAAAGTGAACCTCCTCCTCCAGGGTATTTATTTCTCATAAAACGCTTGAGTAAATCTAGTAATTTCGTTTAAAAATATGATAATTGTAAATCTCTAGATTATAATTTTGATATTCAAATGAATTTTCAATATCTTTGACTAAAGGAATATCAGAATAAAAATTAGCAGGAACAATCTTAACTTTTTGTTCTTGGATTTTTTGACGAATTTTAGGATCTGACCAAAGAATCTAACCAGCGAGATTTTATCAATTTTTTCGAAGATTTGGGTTAGTTGAATAACTAAAAAAAGATTAAAATCATGTAAATACTAAGCTAGATCCTGAAAAAATAATACATTTTAATAAGAGAATTTGCGCTCATAAGCTTGAATTGCTAATTTCTCAAGATAGTTCAATAAGAGAAAATTACTAACTAGCTAGATGAATAAATCAAAACTATAATAGTTTAGAGAAATAGCTCAAATGATTAGAATCTAGTAATTAGACTCTATAATGAGACTTTATATCATCAGTTAACCTTTAAAAAAATATTATTTTTATTCTGTGAGTTCTAGCTATTTAATAAAATCAGTTGCAAATTGTGCGGCAGCTTTTACTGGGGCACAAGAGACCCGTCCAAATTGGCAAGCTACTTGTCGAGATTTAGGTAATTTACTTCAGGGAATGGGAAGATTTGACGAAGCAATTACCTGGCATTCCCTAGCATTAGAAAGTCAACCTAACTTGGCAGAAATATACGCTCAATTAGGAAGACTTTACGCTCAAGAAGAAAACTGGGAAGAGGCGATCGCTTTTTTTGAAGATGCTCTCAAATCTCAACCCAAATCAGTACTTATTTACTCTAATCTGGCTCAAATTTATGGCCAGATGGGGAACAGAGAACAGGAAACAGCCTATTGGTACAAAGCCGTTGCCCTAAATCCAGAATTAGTTAATGCTCAAGGCTATTTTAAACTGGGACAAGCTTTTGAAGAGCAAGGTAAAATTGACGAAGCCATAGAATGTTATCAAAGATCCTGCGATCGCGAAGACACCCTGCTCTACGCCTACTATAAACTTGCAGAAATGCGGCTCAGGCAAGGAGATTTAGACTCGGCAAAAGCCTGTTTAGAGCATATTATCGAGCAGGATGCTAATCAACCTCAAGCACATTACCAACTCGGTAGGATCTTATCGAGCCAAGGACAATTGGAACCCGCGATCAAAGAATTCCGTCAAACTATTAAGCTGAATCCCGAATCTGAGTGGGCTTATTCTAGTTTGGTGCAGACTTTTATCCAAGGGCAAAAATGGGATGAGGCGATCTCTACTTGTAATTCTATTATTAACTTGGTCGAAGAATTTCCTTGGATTTATCCTTTATTGGGTAATGCTTTGCGCGGAAAAGGTAAAATTGCCGAAGCCGCTGCAGCATATCAAAAAGCTTGTGTTATGAAAGGATGGGATGAATGCTTGACCAAGAATTACTTTTTTCCTGTAGATCACTTTACTTATCGTATGGCTCTATTTGAGAAACATCTTGTTCCTTTAGCAGCTCAAGCAGATTTTTCGGTCTTAGAAGTGGGCAATTACTTAGGAATGTCTGCATGTTGGTTACTAGATAAAGTTTTAACCCATCCTTCTGCTAAGTTAACCTGTACAGACCATCAATTTAACAAAACACTAGAAGAAAATCTTGCCAAAACTGGAGCTCAAGAGAAAGTTACCTTACTAGAAAAAAATATCTCCAAACATCTTGCCACTTTAAAACCCCAGAGTTTTGATCTGATTAGCCTTCAAGAACAACGCAAACAATGGGAATATGTGCAGAAAAATACGACATTAGCTTGGAAATTACTCAAAGTAGGGGGCATAATCATATTTGCTGGCTACGGTTGGCGAAATCCTAATGATCCGCAAAAAGATCCGAAAAAAGGAATTGATCTTTTTCTTAACTCAATCCAAGGTAAATGGGAATTGATTGCCCATCCCTCTCGTGGTCTTCAATTAATGATTCGGAAAATAGCTAAATCTGATGATGAAGAGTAAGGCTGAGGGCTGACGGATTTGAGCCTTATCGATCAGTTAAGTAATAAGTAATAAGCAGGAAATAAATTATTTAGTATGCCTTTGTTTGTCAAAATAGAAAAGGGAATTGTTGATAAGGCGACCTTTGATAAGTATGTTCCTGCTCATAAAGAATATGTTAGGGATTTGATTGCCAAAGGTCATAAAGCCCGAACTGGATATTGGGCAGAGTTTGGTGGGGGAATGTTGCAGTTTGAAGCAGATTCTCTAGAACAAGCTCAAAAAATTGTGGCCAGAGATCCTCTAATTGTTAACAACTGCGTTACTTATGAATTACATGAATGGCGAATTGTTATTGAATGAATTCAATAAGTAATAGGTAATAATGTGATTTTACTCTACCGTTAAGTGGCAGAAACAAAATACCTCGATTAGAATGTGCTGGATTCTTGAACCATAACCCTCAACTAAGAGAGTAATTTCAATGGAAGTCTCCAGCACCATTTCTATCGGGATAGAAACCTTAAGTGTTAATGAAGATCTTGGCGCAATTATTATTCCTGTCATCAGAACTGGGAACACAGAGCTAGCTGCATCAGTGGACTATTCAATTAATGATGACTCTGCGCGATCAGGACAAGACTTTATTGGAACTTCCGGTACTCTAAACTTTGCGCCGGGAGATACCAGGCAAGAAATTACAGTCAATATTTTAAACGATAATTTTGCGGAAACGGATGAAAGTTTTAGTCTCGCAATTGGCAATCCAACTGACTCAGTCCTAGGGAACATCAGAACCGCTATTATCACCATTGAAGATAATGATCTGATTACAGAAGATACTCTAGCTTTTAGTCAGGCAGAATACTCGATCAACGAAGCTGAAAATAGGGCAACAATTACTGTAGCCAGGACTGGAAATCTTAATCAAACAGTTTCTGTAGACTATGCGACCAGCGATGATTATGCCCGAGCTGGCTTAGACTATAGCGCCGTTTCAGGAACTCTCACTTTTAATCCTGAGGAAACTACCCAGACTTTTAGTATTCCGCTGCTTGATGATGCTTTGCCTGAGTTCAATGAAGCTCTAACAATCAATCTTAGTAATGCAGTAGGCATTGATCTAGGATTACAAAATACTGCCAGAGTAATCATTGAAGAAGATGACGAACTTCCCTTCACCATTGATAGAGAAGTCATTGTTTCAGGATTAGCAGAGGGCACAGCTGTTTTCCCTCCTGGTCCGACCGCTTTTGACTGGAGTCCAGATGGCACGATGTTCATTGCCAACCTTGATGGTATGGTGCGGGTATTTGATGGTAATAATCTTTTGGATGAACCATTTATTGATCTATCAGAACAAGTTAATATCGGAGGTCAGCGTGGTCTCTTAGGATTAGCTGTACATCCCAATTTTCCCCAACAACCCTATGTCTATTTAGCTTTTTCCTATGATCCGCCAGATGTTATCCCAGATCAATCAGATGAAGCTCGGGTAACTCGTTTAGTCCGATATACTGCAGATCCCAATTCCAACTATCAAACTGCCTTACCAAACAGCGAAGTTATCTTGCTTGAAACTTCGCCGGTGAAAAACTTTCATGCGGCTGGAGCGATTCATTTTGGACATCATGGAGAACTTTTTTTCGCTCATGGAGATGGCTCCCAAGTGAGTGGCGCTCCCACACCTGGACAAGCGCAGACACTTCAAAGTCTTGATAATCACTTTGGTAAGCTATTTCGTATTGATCCGATAACGGGCAATGGGTATGCCGATAATCCTTTCTACAATGGAGACTTAACTAGTATTGAATCTAAAGTCTATAACTACGGTCTGCGAAATCCCTGGCGTTTTGCGATTCATCCAGAAACTGGCGAACCTTTTATTGGCGATGTGGGTTGGACTAATTGGGAAGAAATAAATACTGGTCAAGGGAATAATTTTGGTTGGCCTCTCTATGAAGGCGGGAATGGGGTAAGTCTCAGAACTACTGCTTTAGCTGAAGCTTCAGAATTTCAAAATCTTTATGATACTGCATTCCCCATCACTGAACCTATTTTTAGTCTCAGTCATGATGATGGCGCAAGATCTATTACAGTAGGTGATTTTTATACTGGAATTGTTTACCCTGATGTTTATCAAGAAGCACTTTTTGTTGGAGATTTTAATAGTTTTACTAATGGCGTTAGTGCTTTGACATTTGATACTCAAGGAAATATTGATTCACTGCTGAATTTTACCGACGAAAGAACTATTACTCAAATTTCCATGGGCCCTGATTCCCATCTCTATTTTTCTAACTTAGTTACGGGGGAAATTGGTCGCTGGAGCTTCAATTCTCCGCTACCTGATTCTCCGACGAATGGAGACGACTATATCATTGGAACTAATGATGCCGATAGTATTCTTAGTTTAGACGGTAATGATTTAATTAGTGGTGGTCAAGGCGATGATCGATTAATGGGGAATGCTGGCGATGATACTCTTGGTGGTGATGCAGGAGCCGATCTCCTTCGGGGAGGGCCAGGTAACGATGAGCTATTCGGTAATGATGGCAATGATACGATTCGTGGCGGTTCAGGACATGACAGTCTTAATGGAGGATCTGGCGATGATTTCCTTAATGGAGGCCAAGGTAATGATGTTTTGATTGCTGGTCAAGGTAATGAGCTCTTAATTGGTAATGATGGTGCTGACCAATTTATCATTCAATCTCTTGAAGGCAGAAATTTCATTAGTGATTTTGAACTGGGAGTAGATTTACTAGGAATACCAGATAATATTTCTCTTGATGATCTTAATATTACTAATAATTGGAATAGTACAGGAACTCTTATTTTCGATAATCTTGGTCGTCCAATAATGATCTTAGGAGGAATTAATCCTGAATCTTTAGATCTCAACCGCGATTTTATTTGATGCCTGTTATTGACTAGAATTAAAACATCTCAATTTGGCAATCACTATGATTCAGTCTTTACCTC
>JAAUYH010013621.1_pt1 | contig 20674 bp, 7 predicted proteins | sample 7278061 | NCBI WGS metagenome assembly JAAUYH01 (sample SAMN14350203, study PRJNA611818) | marine sediment metagenome | isolation source: surface marine sediment (0.6m) | place: French Polynesia: Moorea | collected 2018-08 | reverse complement strand
TTAATGACGGGCCAGACAAAATTTTTTGCACTCACAAAGATATTCGCTCTTTGCACCGTAAAAAGTGATTGCGACTTTGCCCGGCAATAAAAATTGGCTCAAACAATCTTGATGTGTTCTTCTTTCAAATGAATGCCAAATGTAGGATGATGATAGAAATCCTATAAGTTATGAGTAGTTCTTTATATAGTTTTCTTTTTGGGACACCCTGTACACCGAAGTGAAATCGAAGAATCAAAGACTTGGGGAAGCTAAATGTACAGTATAGCTTACTAAGAACAGGCGGAGCTAGCAAAAAGTTTCAAAATGGGTTCAAACGAGCAATTCTCATGCACTTTCAGTGTTTTTACTTAAAATAAACCCACTGGAATCGTGAAACAAATGCAGGAAAGTAATATAAAAGTTTGTGAAGTACTCCCGCTCAATGCTACGCATTTCGAATTTTGCTCGATGAGAATAGATTTGGCTTGGCTCGACAACACAAGAACAGTCTTCGTTTTCAGAATATAGAAACCTAATCAAATAACGCAAGCTCAGTATTTGAAGGATCAAATCATAACAATTAAACGGCTCTGCAATTCCATAAAGTTTTTGATCAACAACCACATAACTCATCATGTCGTGCCACGAACCTTTTCATCTCACTGGTTGGCGATGATGAATAATGGGAGGACGGGGTATAGAATCCTGTCCTACAGACAGAATGATTCAGAGATGTTTTGCCGTTGGTACACTGTAGCTCCAACGGGGAGGGGGGAATTAGCTTTAGTAACTGGCATACTACTTTATTTTAGTACTGTAGGGAATTTTATTATTTCAGGGAGAGTAGCAATTTCGCTTCGAACTACTGCAAGTAGTTCAGACACTGCATGGTGCTGTACAATTTCACTAAGGAAAGCACTGCGGTTGCTATGAAGGTTTTATAGCCGTCATAATCCGATTTCAATCGCCTTTCCGTCTTGCGAACGTGGTAGCCGTTTTTCTTTTAAGTTTCGTGATGGTGCTCTTATTTTCCCAAGAGAATTGAAATATAAATCTTATTCCGAAGCAAGACATGCGACCGTTGCATGAAGTCAGGTTTCCAACTCTTCCTTTTCAAGAAGCCACAACTTATCGACCTAAATCGACGCAGACAGTCATCGCAAAGGAACAGCGATTAACCTTAATTTATGTGAACCCAAACTACTCGAGCACTCGATGATTTTTAGGGAATTAATCGAATTCAGTGAAATTTTGACGGCACTGTAACTCAGGCAACCAAATTAGGCCATCTGCACGACAAAAACATTCTATTACTGCTTCTTGCGGACGCCAAATAACTCTTTGAAGTTATCTCCAAAGGCTCACGCACATTTGAAAATAGTTGATGTTGGACTTTGCCGCACCTAGATAAGGCCTTTATGAGAAAGTAATCATTAATATTGGAATCTTGCGCAACGACGACAACACGGATTACGGTTAACAAAATTAATAATGTAGAATGGCTACAAGACAAGATATGTAGAAGTGAACTATGAATTAAAACCAAAAAATGGATTCTACGAGAATGATACGACCCACCAATAAACAATTTTGGGAAAAGGCCAAATGATCCTATTAATACTCGACTGTATGTTGTCGCGACGCTCGCACGAAAACCACCGTCCATACGCGCATCATACCCACAGGAACTATCGACGTGAAAGCCAGAGTTGGGCTAAGCGGAAGGTGCAACAAAAACTATACAGCGCTGTAAAGTATCAGTAAGAAACTCCCACATATGAGCTTCACTAAAGTCTTCGTGACTACTCCACGAAGCAGATCCGGGCTTCCACATACACCAACCCAAATTCAACACAACGCAGGTAAAAAATATTTTCTTTTACACCTTCCTATTGCTTATAACAGATGCGCGTACGCTCATCGCAGTAACTAGCTGCGCTGCTAAAAGTCGCAGAAGCACTGTTCTGGCGTATGCGGCATCAACAATTGCAAACAAGATACTGTACCGTCCTTATCAAACCCTAGTTGATCGAGACAAATATGGAACAAAGCAGATACTCTATTTTTCCGCCTTATCTACTTTTTACCCAATTCCCTTGAATTCTTTTCTTTTTGCCTCTTATTTCCCATCTGTATTATCTTTTAATGTTCTTTTTACAATTTCTCTTTCCTTTAATCTCCACGATTAGTGCAAGAAACGAACTGTTTCAGACAAATTTCCCTGAACCTGAACTTTCATGATTTATCCTAAATCTGAAACCTTTTTAGGGGTTTGACATGCACACAATTTCCACGTATAATATTTGTAATCTTACAGTTGTGTAAACCCTGCTTAGACTGTAAGAAATCCAGGAATGATCTCTTCGGAAGCCATAGCCTCCTTCCTTTGGGGGCGCGTCGTTCTTTCAGGAAAGCGTTCTGTCAACAAGGCTGACACTGCCGGCTATCGTTACTAATGTAATATTTTGTCATACTTATCCAGCAATATATATGCTACATAGCTCACTGATTTTTCGGTCACTGATATACTGATCTGAGTCACCGACTCCGATCTCCCTCGAAAACTCTTCGGAAAATTAAACCTACAGGTTGGGAATAATCCGTGATTATTAGTTTATTCCAGATATCACTTCAATGAATATTCCGCTTGTCCATCATTGGATTGATAAAGAATAATTTTTGATGACGAATTAAAATTCGAAATATGATTGTCGGCTAACATCACTTTGTTTCATGTTTGCACGCCATCATTTTTCTACTCGAGTCGAGAAACACAACTATGAAACAGACAATCTGATATTGGACAATCAAGTTTTATGGCAGGCATAGTACCCGGTAGGATGACAAATGTTCAACAAAAATTAATTTACGGTTTTCTTTAGAAATGTAGCGCTTCCACTTTTACTGAATCATATCCATTCATTCATTCAAACTATGATGATTCTGCGTTTGACTGCTTCGGCAAGTCCTGAATTTTATTAAGGTCTTGATCACTATTTGATTGAAGATCTCATATTTCGTTCGCTCATGTTAACCTAGACGATATGCTGCCCTTGCGTAGATATGTTTTCCATTTTAGTACAAGATGATTGCGTATGACCTTTTGGTACCGAAATGCACTCGAAGTTTCCGAAACAGAAGCATTTCTGTGGCAATAGTTTATACAGTACTTTTGTGCACTATCTCATGACGGAATAATGAATAGTGAAATGGGCTGTGCATGGAGCAAATGTACTGGAATTTATTGGTAGCCTTTTATAAATTTCAATCGAAATTGAAATTGAATTTTTAATAATTTGAATTTGAATGGATAAAGGTGAGAAGTAAAAAATTAGGCTGTGAACCGTTGAAATCCACTATTTTCGATATCCCCAGTCAATCTGCTATGAATTCTAGTATTGTGCACTTCAAACATTGCGGCAATTACAGGCATAGATCCCAAATTGTTCATTCTCTCATACAAACAGAATCGTTTCAGACTTTGTCCCGTTAAAGTTCTCTTACTTCATATTTGTAACACTATTGGTCAAAAAGTATGTAGTTGAAGATATCCAACTAAGTTTCTTGGCCCAACGATTCAGAATTCTTTTGACTGCAAAGACAATTGCAATTCCTACAGAAGATCACACATAAAGCAGGGTTCAAGGAAACAAAATCACTTGTTGTATGAGATCAAATGCCGAGGTATATACAGAACTATTTTCCATATTATTGCTTCAACGAAGAAAGAAGCGAATCATCGCATTGAAATTAGCTTCTTGCAAGTTTTATGGACGCAAAGGTTACGAAACTAGCTCAAAAATTGCGCATTGTGAAATATTTGTATTGCATACTAATATTCTCTAGATTAAGTCGTGAAGACTCAATATGTATTAGATTTCCTTTTTATTTGTTACGTATTATCAATAGCATGAAGGCAATTAAACTAGCTTATGATTATTGTACTTCCACAAGACTGAATGCAAGTTGAAAAGAAAAAAAATCTATTCCGTCAAAAGTAACATACTCTGTCTAAATTATCCAAATATATTTCGATAATTTAACCCAGGTATTAAGATTTTACAAATGTGCGTGCTTGACTTCCTTCAGTGGAATTTTTGAAGGATATATTTGATTTCAAGTGCGTTTGTTATAAAATCGCTTGAATTTCATCAGAGGTAGTCAACACCGCTTTACGAGATTCAAAAGCAATTTAAGAAAAAACATATTTTCTTTTATTGTTTCTCGATTCCGATAACTAGTTTTGCTCTTAGTGAATTATCAACATACGACAAATGCACTCTCTTACCTTGAAATTTCTAACATATTTTTGGTACTACCAGTACGTTGATATGCAGGATGTGGTGCTCATCGATGATCTCGAGTGACAAGCATGGAGGCACAGTTGCCGCTCATTTTTACTTCGCGAACTAGTGAATCAAAATCAGAATTAAAGTTCTGCTTTCGTATTCTCAATCCAGATTTCTAGATCCAAGAAAATCCGAACTGAGTCATAGAGACACTTGCAAACCCGAAAAATTTCCAGTGTCGAAGGTTTCATGCACAACTGAACAACTTGGGCAGTACTCTACGCGGTAAGAAACAAAGAAGATAATACGAAAAATACTAATCGGACATTCCTCCATTTACTAGTTCGCTCTAGTTTTTTAATGTTCATGTGAATTTTAAAAATATCTTCAATGAATGAAGCCAAACGCTACTTACTCCCTTCGTTTCAAGATATTGGTTAACCGATGCTGGATTAAACTAGTAAATAATACATCCTTATTCTAATGATCTAAGATATTTCGTAGTTTTTTAAGTTCGTGCTTGTTTCGTATTAAGCTATTCATCCCAGTAAGATGAATTTTACACTGAGATATTTCTTCGACAGAAGCAGAGCTGTATACAGTTAAATTAGTCCCTGTTTTTACTTCTAAACTAGTCGAAGGCCATGCAATACGCGCAGAATCAATGTAAAACTACTCCAACGTAACTGTTCCACTTGAAAGATGCGCATTCTAAAATCGGCGATTTATTTGAACAACCTGTGGTTTACCATGGCCTTTGAGCACTGAAAGTCAGAAAAAAGGGAAAAATATGGTTCTCAAATATACAAGGGTATTTCAAGTGGGTTATTCATTTATAGTGCAAAAGCATGCGAAACGATTCATTTTAAAATCAAGCACAATATTTGCCAGACTTTCCCATTCAAACGAAATAGAACGATTATGTAAATTTTCCTATTTCTGGCGATGGTGATGATTTCTCGTAGTTGACTCTGCATCATAATGATGATGCGTGGATTACGCAAGCCGATTCTAGTAGTATTGGTCTGACAACGTCTGCGTCAAATCTAGAACTATTTGCATCAGAATGCAAACGGATATGAATTGCTCTCATTAGATCAAAAAATGTAGAAATTTGAAATGCTAGGTGGCACTCAAGATGGAGCGATAACCGGATAAGCCAAATCTTGCTATCAGAGTCTAGAGTCGTTCGTTAGTATAAGTGACCAATGGGGCTGTTTTAGAAGGGTTGAGTCGAGCATCCATGTACGAAATTATAAGAATTTTTCTACTAGATCACCAAAATATGATCTGCCTCGACTCAATAGTCTAATTCCTTGACTTGATTCAGTCTATTCCCAAGCATTATTGCAATAGAGAATACTGTAACTACGATAAGCATTTACTGATTTTTTGCGATACCTTGAATAACTGATTACTGTTCTCGCTCATGCAGATAATTCGAATTAAATGCCTGTACCACTGATATATGCCGATTGCGAATGAAATAGTAGAAACATACTTCGTCTTGAGGAAAAAATAAAGTGATGGTTAGTCAGATATCATACGTTCTCATCACTCTTTTCCTGAATTCAGCTATTGAGTGAACATACAATAAAATTATCAAATAATTTTACTGTTCGAGGCTCGATTTCGCAAATCCTTGCTCAGGAAGAGGTACAGATTAGGTGAAGTGATTGTAGATCGTTTCACAGCAAAGCTACATTCTTAACGGTACTTGGCGCTATTCAGACCTTCGGAAAATACCATGAATTTGCATCATTAATCAATGGCACAAGCATCTGTGTAAAGTATCATATTTTGAGTACAATGAAAAATATTCTCGCTACGTGCACCTCTACTGCAGTTCCAAAAGATTTGTCAGTGATGATTCGTCCTTAGATATGAACTAAAATAGAAAAAGAGAGACTCATCAGTAGAAATGAATGAATCATGTCTTATGTGCGCTCTATTACCAAAGAAAAGTAGAAAAAAGATTGGGAAAGCTCCGAATGGGAGCATTTTCGGGTAAAAGAAATAATAATTGCTTGTATTTACAAGAAAGATGCGTTAGGCTTTTTTTACAATGGACCAAACAGAACTGTCTAAAACGAACCTACTAGGTAAAACCCAACGTACTCGACATTTTTAATATAACTAAGAACTATTTATGTGAATACTCGAGACCTGATGCAGATGCAGCTCGTGTTTGAGCCAGGTAATAACCAACAAATCAAGCTACGGTTCACTTAAGTCGGATTCAGGCCACATTACGAAAGAAAATAAGCCAAATATTAGGGAATTTTAATTGCAGATAAAACTTCAGAAGCAGCCATAAAAATTACGCTCTTCATGTTAGAATAGCTCACGAAGGTTGATTATTGTTTTGAGTACCAGGGCACGGAAGTACATTTAGAGTCTAAGGCCAAAATTAGCGTCAACCTGAATTTGGTGTATAAATTTTACTTCAAAGTGAACTGAACTGGTGCGCGCTCATCATCAATCTACATAAGCAATATTCTCGAAATCATTTAGACGCAAAATCAAACCACTGCGACATAATTGAAAACACCTATTAGAAATTTTAAGAATAATCAAACTTGTAGATGGTTCCAATACGAGATGGTAAGCCACTTCAAACTACGTAACGGCAGCAGAATAATAGAAAGGCTGAAATACTCTGGTAGAACACAAAACATCTCTGCAGAAACAGCTTCATTTAACTCGGAATACGATTCAATGAACCAAAAAGAGGCAGCTCACTGATATTCTGGTGACGGAAAAGTCGGTGGCCGAAATAGTTTATATACCGCTAGATAAGTATAATAGAAGCATTACACCAGTAACAAATAGCTGCCAGTGTTATTCCTGCTGACAGAACGCCCTTGCCAGAAGAACTGCGTGCCCCTCGACAAAGAAGAGGCTAGGCCCCTGCAGAAGCCGCCCCTGGTGTCCATACATTGTAATCAATGCTTATATCGCTGTATGAGTACAAGTGGGACGTATGGGAATCGTATCTTTGGTAAAATTGTAAAATAACTCAGATTTAGTAAATTTATGACAAGTTCGGGTTAAGATGCATCTGCAAGAAACAGATGGTACCGATCATTCGACGTAAAAATTGAAGATAAGGGAAATAGATAAGAAATATCGAAAAATATTTAGTAAAAGGAAAAGTATTGAAAAAAATTGGGCAATGAGAAAAGAAGGGAGAAAACAATGTTTTAACGGGTTATTATCAGTCGCTTCAATACGGGCTACTTTCTTACTAACTTGTTATAGTTCAGGACTAATATTGTGTGACGACAACCAACATGACTTGGACCATGTAACGTACGTTTAATTATCACTTACTCTTTATATTGAAGTGTCCAATGACGCGTACGCTTGAATGTCGCGTACGCTTTGTATTGAAGTGTCCAATATTGCGTGCATTCTTTGTCTATGTTACGCAATCAACGTTGCGCGTTTATGTAATTTTTTTGTTATTTTGTTAATAGCAGATTCATAACCTCTCTACAGGTGTGCTGTGTTCGGCACGTAGTCTTACGGTTGCAAAGATAGATCTTACTTTATTCCCTTTAATAAATTAATCATGGACAGTACGTCGTATTCTCAGTGCATCTATTAAAGTTGCAATGTTCTATGCTCAATGAATACCTCGGAACCTCTATCGAGAGAAAAATCTATTTGTACTCCAACCAATGTATTCGCTTCAATCAAGAAGTAGTTCTCTACCGTCTTAGCTAACCCATTCGGTTGGACTCTTTGGAGAGTCGTCAGAGGAGGATCTGCTCCCTTACCTAGGTGACGCTAGAGAGATGTTCCCGTGCTTCGGGTTCCGCTTGTTCACGACGAAGCCTACCTTGTTGGAACATAGGTTGTAGAGTTGAGGCGTTTCGGTAGAGCGTTGCTTCTCACTAGGCCCTCTTGCAGGTCACCACTTGAAGACCACTCCTAGTTCGTACGACACATTGATCTACTTCGGTTATGGTGTTCGTTTTGATCGCACTCTGTCAGCTCTACGTATTTTCTAAATGAAATTATATTATGTACAATAGCTGAAATCATGATTTCTATTCCCTCTTGCCGAAAATTTTAGCTGCGATACGATACCAGATAAAAGAGAAAGGTTGTGTACTCCATAAAATTTTAAACGATTACTAGTTTTTTGAGACTGATGTAGACAATAACCGCACAAATATTTTGTACCACGTTTTTTGGCGGAATAATGGACAGAAAATATGTTGCTACTTGTTGATAGTTCGGCATTGCCGCAAGGATTATGGAGAGTGCTTGGTATGGATCTTAAACTGCGCAGTTGATGAGATTCTTAGGCTAAAATCTAACTAGAGCAGATAATAATGAGAGCCATAAGCCTTTAATATAGTTTGCAGTAGTAAGGGATGCGAATAAAACGGAAACATCTTGTTCGTGCTTGTAAGCTACAGAATTTTCTCGGACTATGAGAATTCCAATAACATGTGTACATACTGAGAACAACTTGTTTTTCTCCAGTAATTGAACGTCAAAAAGATAAATTCAGTAAAAACTAATTATCAAGGAACAAACAGGGTTCTGCACAAGTTGATTTATCAATTGCAAAGCATATCAATCTCGATTAATCCCATAGTACTTCTCAATTTCAAGGTTCTTTTGAATAATAAGAAAAACTATGACAGTAGTTGTCCGGAACATCATACGATTGTTGCTTTAGACCCGATAGTTGAGTATAAAATGTTGAGAGCTGAAATATTCATGTAATTCATTATTTATTCTTAAGGGCGCGACAACGTTACTCGAAACGCACCGAGAAAACTGAAGTAAAGATTCGGTCATAGCTTCAGATATCTCTCCCTCATGCGCACTGTTTCAAATTCCTAGTGCCAACTGCAAAAGATTCTGAGTATCACATCTGCTGTTGGTCAAAGCTTTGAATAGCGTATTTTCTTACATGTAGATCTTCTGCTTTACTACTAGAGATTTCACTGTTATGCATTCGCAACATCTATGCACAGTCTCATACATCTGTCTGTCTACTAAAATGAATGTATCTCATCAGCTCCATTCTCAATAGCGGGTAGCTATACCACGCCGCTGCTTTTGGGTCGATCGTCTATACAGTCGGCATAGACTTTTACAGTTGAGAAATATCATCAAAAGCGATTGGATGTAGTCTGAAAAATAATCATGAATGACTCAAGAAGGATCGAAAGCAGAACATTGTGGGCAATCAAATCAATTGATTTCCAAATTTTTTGACCTTCAGATAGCATGAAGGTGAAAACGCTTCTGTGGATGAAACATAAATTTTATCAGTACTATGGTGCGAGGCTTCCCTATCACTTCCGACCTTTTGTATGGTTTAAGACGTTGAAATCAGAAGCTGATCTTTGGAGCTCTACCTGAGGCATACAACGTCTAAGATTTGGAGAATATACTAGCAATTTAACTAGTCTAGCATGTGTAATCAGACCTCAGACAGATTTATTGTATCTACTGTTGGGATATTGCACTATAATTTGTAAGACGAAGAAGCTCATGAGCAGCCTGCAAGCGAACTTCCTGAACAAAGTGTAATTTCGTACAATCCTCATTACAGGATTTCGCTCAATTGTTTTTTGACTCCCTAGGCCTGCCTAACAGATTGCGGTATAGTGTTTATTATTTCCATTCAGGATTCTAGCACAATTGAATTGAATAACTGGAGAGGAAATACGCTGAAGTTATTTATTAAAAAGACTTGAGATGCGTTCGGATCTCATTATGCACCTATTTCATAATCCAATTTTATTTCAGCGGGACACAGTATGACAGCTGCTCTGGAAGCGCGGTATTCAACTGGTTTGATATTTATTCTGACGTGTGTACTGCGAAAATTTTTCTGTATTCACCTCCTCTGTTAGCCAGCTTGTTCCGTACCGAGAGAAAATATTTGTACTTAAAGGTTTTTCTTCTACCTCTAATTAGAAGTCTCGTGAAGGTTACTGTGAGAGACATTTTTCCACTCTCTATTTAACAGATGGAAAATATATTTTGAGTTACTAATGCATGAATTATCGGGAAAATCTCGTGAATGTACAAGATTTACTTCACAACGGCGGTTTCCAAAATAAATCAGATTTATTGAAACTCTTATTAATAATATGCATAGCTTCCAGAATATCTTTCGATGATTGCCAACTGATCCTCTTCATAAACATGTTATTGGCTGGTTGACTTACTCTCACTCTTTCTGAAAGACATGCAATAATTTATCAGTATGAAATCCACAATCCTTCAGCTTTCGCATCTGCTTTCTACCCAATGAGCCAACAAGTGATATCAGATCACCTACTCGTAGTGGCCGTTCAATAGAGATCGCTTCAATTCTGTCTCACAGTGTGCCAAATTGATCTCTTACTTTGGATACTAGACTACATTTAATTCGAATAACGCATAATACACAACTCTCACTAATCATTCCAGCTTGCCTTGAAGAGGTTTCATTTTTTTAATCCTTGTCCAACCGGGAGGCTGCTTTGATTTATGGAGGAACGAATAGATTTTCGACTTAATTCCTTCTATTTGCTAGAAATCATTCGCTATTGCTATCTAACGTTGCAAATTCTATGGTCTTGGACTATAAATCTCTTCAATATCCGCATAATAGATTCATGTGCAAAATAGAGCAAATTCTATCATATAAGGAATTACGTAAGGTCAATGGATTGACTGAATACCAGCTTTCTTGAATCACAACATACTCGAAGTAGAAGTGGTTAAAAGAATCGGTGAACCTACTTTTTCCGGTTTTTCCTGGAACTAATAGAATCATGTCTCGAAATTCTGACGCACAAGCTGGAACAAAATTTTCACAAGATTCTCAGCACTTTACTCTCGAGTTCAGTATCCAACCAAAGAAGATGAATTCTGTTAAAAAATCATTCAGAAAGTCATTCCACTTTTCTGCAGCAGTATTTGATATTACGATCATGTACTTCCAATCTGCTGATATTCCGGAAACGGAGACTGCTAAAAAATGCGTTAGTGAGCTAAATTACGTTTGTTGTCAACTTACAAGCAATTTCAGTGCCCCTTGACTTCGAATAAAGGTCCGAAATGAGATAAGCTTCGCTTGTTTTGAAAGTCTCTGGCTTAATTGTTTTGAAAATCGAAAAAAATTAGCTGGTTATTTAGAGTAAAATGGAAACAATCTCTAAAAAACAAACGATTCGAAGAGTCAGTCCATCTCTCTCAGAATTGTGTTGAATTTCTATTGGTTATTGTTGCTGCAAATTTAATGAACTTTTCTGCAGAGTCTTAGGGGTCGTTAATATTGATAGCATAGAGTAAAAACTCTATTCTTGTTCGTTTTGAGGTTCCCTGACGCATCCAATCTACCCAGATACAAAAATTAGTCCAGTAGGCACGCACAAACATGTTCTGAGTCGATTTCTTGTCTGCGCATTTGAATGAAGCGTTCTAATTGAAAGAACATAATTCTAGACTAGATTTGTTAAACTAACTAAAATAGACCTTTCGTTTTCACTTGGACCAAAAAAATCAAAAACATTGATCCGATCGTCATCATTCAAACTTTTTTCTCTGTCGTTTATCGGTAATAAGCTTCGTGAACTAGTCTGAGGCTATCCGTGAAACGTTATATGTACAATTCGATCTTTATTGCCAAATATTCCAATCAATTTTGGGTTCAAAACTGATTTTCAATACAAATTTGCAACATGAAGATAGAATAGATAAATATAGAGGATTTATAATCAGAGAAAAAGTCTTTCAAAAAATCTACAAGAATTACATAAAAAAGTTTTTAAGTGAAGCTGGAAAGTGATCTGATACTGCTATAGTTATAGGGCACAAGACTCCAATTGCAAGGAGAAGGAAATATTTTTAGTACGACGGATTTTATGGTAGGTTCGACATGTATGTTGCGGAAAGATTTAAAATCCTCATCTGTTCACCACTTTCTGCACTCCAATTCATACGAAAAGGCAATGCACGTTCAATATTCTTGAAATTATTTTCAAATCGAAATTCGAAAGAACCGAACCTGCACATCGAAATTAGGATATTGCAGGTTCGATAAATTAATTCGATACAAATTGGATTAAAAATACGGCTTTGTCAAATAATGATATTTTTTACTATCATATCTTCACTCGAACTATTGAATTTAGGTTTGAATACGTACCTTGGTTCCGTCGAAAATATCTGGTAGATAGCATCGGAATGATATCACCGACCTGCCTTCTTGGTCTTTCACAAATAGAATGTAAAATGTTAAAAACGAAAAAAATTGAGTAAACAGATTCCAAAGATACGCCTGCTTTAATTCGATTAGACACATGTTTAGTCAATCAAACCAAAGTCTCGTTGATCTTTCATGTAAATGTTTTCATTTTATTGAATAAACTCACCGCTCTGGCTAAATGTTTCACATGCACTTAATATTTAAGTCAAGTTTTCGGTTAGCCATTTTTTGCTCCTAAAATTTGAAATAGCCTCCTGTTACTTTGAAAATGCTCCAAATACTCTCTTTTAACTTAAAATTCAAACTATTTAAAGATCTGTCAACTCACAGATGTGCTACGTGTAGTCATCATTCTTAAATGCCGGTACTCCTCATGATGGTGAGATTCGTCGCCTACCGCCATTTGATGACTATCAAATCGGAGTCCAATTTCATAGATGCGTTATTCGCATTGCACTACAGTCCATGCAACGGCTTTGATATCAGAATATTTCCCTACTTAATTGATTTAAGAGATAGACTGCCATATTCGTACTGTTCCAAAAAAACAATATATCTAATTTGTTCCATGAAACTGTGCCAACATTTCAACAGAAGGCGCACGGCAAATGATACATTGTCATGCTTGAGTGGAAAGTGTCCCACATATCGTTTGCTTCATTCCTAGATATCCTCTGACGTACTAACTGACACTGCCCAAGAATCTTGGTCTATCTATGGCCAAGATAGCTAGGGCTCCAAATATGATGATTTTATTGTCATCAGTCCACATAAGCATTTTGCTTTTGGAACATAATGGTGAATGACTTAAACACACTTCTTTTAGACTCTTGGCTTGCATGTTTCAGTATCATACCGAACAACCATTCGAAGAGCATTTTCTCTGAATTCCAACTATTCCATTACGGAAGAATAATACGAATAATTTGGCAGGTCCATGGAGGATGAAAGGCATTCAACATTCCTCCCACGTATTGCAGCTCACCTGCTTATTCTCGAATGGATACTCCAACTGTATGCAATATGACTTAGAATGGAGGCCAACATTCTATGAGAATTCTTATGATGTGCATAGATTTGCTTTTCTGGAATTTTTCTATTAAAAGAATGATTAACGAGGTTCAGATCTTCTTCACGAGTTTCTAAACTTTGGGCCACTGCTGTTCGTTAGAAGATGTTCCGTTCTGTGATATGGTTCGGCTTGACTGCGGTCATTTTCAATCAGGCCCTTTCTGCCTGTCTTGAATCCAGCGATTGTAAGTACTTGTTTTGTCTCTTGTTCTACAAATACGCTTACTAAACGTACGAAAGGTGCCGCTAGATGCGATTGTCGCAGAACAATTCCAGGAGTCAAATACTGTTATGATTTCGATATATTCAAAGAGGAGGTCGAAACATTCAATTGTGGTAGCAAATGTGGCGGGTTCGTAAGCTCCGGATGTACTCTTGAACCCGCCACAAATATCTCCGGTTGTGCAATTCCCTGTCGAGAATGTATTGGCGACGCTATAGCAGAGATGGAAGGCAAGTGTGCGCCACCCCGAACCCCATCTCCAACGCCATCCCCAACACAGTGTGTTGAGAACAGTAATTGTACGTATCCATTTATTTAGTACTCGACGCAAGTGCTGACATACTGTTCGAAAAGGTGCCACTGGATGTACTTGTATCAAAACAGATTCAGGCGACCGGTTTTGTGGGAATGATCCTATATTCCGGGAGGAGATCACGCGGTTTGATTGCGTCAATAAGTGCGGTGGGTTAGATAGACCCGGATGTAGATATCTACCCGTCGCAGATTTCTCTAATTGCACGAGTTTTTGTGCGGAATGTATACGGCAATCTCTTGGAGAGGCGAAAGACAGGTGTGCGAAACCACGGACTCGTGCCGAATTTGCAAACCCATCCGCAAATCCAACTCCTACTCTAATCGCAGCTCCAGCCCAACGCAAAACTCCAGTTGGACCATGCATCTCGACTTTGTGGCTGGTTCGTCAAGGTCTTTCTCAACAGGTACTTCATAACGGAGGTGATGCTCCTGTTATTTGTATTCCCGGTTTTCCGTGTGGAACCCATGGCCACTTGTTGCGTGTATGCAACACTAAAAGAACCGCCTGCAGATTAGTATCCTATGCTGATCTATGCAAGCAACGCGACGATTGTTCTACTTCCGTGATGCCTGTCTCGCAGCTGAGCCACTCCTACGATTGGTCAGTATTTCGAACATCATGGGCATCCTCAGGTGACACCATTGAGCTTACAAGCCTGAGCCAAAAACACGATGCAAGAGAATTTTCATCGTCAAATGTTGTCGCCCGTATTACGGATCTTCTCAACCGGAATGGGTATGGACACATCTGTAACGCGATTGCCCGTGTTCCATATTCTATTCGCAAAGTGCGCTACCAATTCCAAGGTACTGAAGCCAGTTGATTTGTGTGCTTTTTTTCGATATAGAGCGTCATGACTATGGGCGACGAATTGGTCAAGAATATTCCTACGTTTCTCGGATTTGATTTGAGAGTTGGTGGCAAGTTGTGATTAAGTCTAGAACAAACCGTTCGGCTCTGGGCAAATACCTACCGCATAGTATCTGATTGCGTTTCCAAATTGCGTGAGTAACCCGAACGGTATTCCGTAGCTTGACATGGATCGGATTATGAGTTTGAGGAGAGGCTTTCTCAATACAACGGTAACGTTTTCTGTTGTCGCAATAGTTAAACAAATAGGATGTTGCCGACCAAAGCATGACAATGTAACATTTGCCCTCTTCTGTGAGATTATGCCTTCTTCTGCTCCAATTTCATAGATGCGTTTTTCGCACTGCTCTGTAGTCCATGTAATAGCTTTGGTATGAGAATATTGTCCAACTCAATTGATTTAAGATATAGACTGCAGTATTTGTACTCTTCCAAAAAAACAATGTTATCTAATTCGTTCCACGAAACTGTGCCAACGTTTCATTAGAAGGCGCACGGCAAATGATACACTGTCATGCCTTGGTGAAAAGCGTCCCAAATGTGAGTTGGATAGGAGACATGTAAGAGTCGTATTATCTTCAGAACCTGTTCCATGTTTGAAGACTATTTTCATCAAAGTGAAATTGAAGCCAAGCGGCGATGATTGATAACGTTTCGGAGATACTATTGATCATTCCTCAAAATTGAATTGTTAGTGAATAAAAAAGGATTTCTCGTTTGATGAAGCATATTTATTTCCAGATTTTGAGCATCATGATTTACCATGAGTCTCCGCGTTATTATGGTTGACCGTAATCAAACGCTGATGTTTCGTTCGTTGAAAGATATCTCCCTGAGCTCCTAATTGGTACTACCCTTGATATCTCGCACTGCAAGGATAACTGCTTTGTCGTCATCAGTCAGCAATGCTTATGTTGCTTGCAAAGTGCTGAACTCCAACGTGTGCACCTAGATTGCGAATGTCCCACCCACTCTATAAGGCTCTTCGCGTACATGTTTCAGCATCATATTGAACAGCAGTGCAAAGAGCCTTTTTCTGAATTTCAGCTGTTCTGTGCAGAGAAAAGTCAACTTGCGAGACAAATCTTTGTTACATGCATGGCTTTCATCATTCTTGCTTAAGCTTTTTCGTGCCGTCATCTAAGCCGCATTGTATCTTGCTGTCTCATTCACAAACAGAGCATTGTATATGTTCATAATATGACGTAGAAAATCTACCAAAATTCTATGTGGATTGGTCATGAAGCGAATTCGTCTGATCTTCTGCAATTTTATGTACGAAGGTAGTGATCAGTAACACACCCACCTCATTCTCAAGGTTCTGCTGTTTAGGTGACTGGCTTGCTAATGAAAATTTTATATCCTTTATTATGTTTCGGGTTGAACACGTTCATACTGAAACAGGCGCATTCCATTAGCCCTCGAGACTTTGGCCGAAAGTTTTTGATTTGGCCTCATTTTGAACGAAAATGCGAACCAAGCGTCGTTTAGGCTTAATTGGGCGTGCTCGTCACCAAGCAATTTCATGAATCTGATTTTGTTTGAGCACGGATGTGCTCCTACAGGAAATGACCAGACTCGATTCCGTAAAGTAGTGAAGCAGCTTTATAACCCATAGGTGTAGACTGCAACCCAATCCAGACTTCACTAATTGGTCCACTATGAATCAAGAGGGGTCCTGGAATTGTCGTAAGCTAGTGATTGTTTGTCTCGTAAAAGTGTTCCACCGGATTCTTAACTACTGTAGCTATAATATATGCAATACAAAGCTTCATTCATGGACTTCTACCAAGTCGTGCACTTTTCGGGCCGTTTTTGGTCTCTATAGCTCTTTTCACTAGGGTATAGCAGGGTCATTTTGATGATTGATTGATTAAATGCTTATTTCGCGTGATTGATGATTATGATTGATTATCTTTGAAGTTTTTAATCAGTTACAATGTTCACATACGTCTTTCTGTTTTTTATGTCTTCCTCAATTTTGAAAATAAAAGAGCAAGAGAAATGTCTTATTAACGTTTTAAGTTTCTAAGGAAAAACTAGATTGTCTTCCAGAGAAAAGGCAGTGACCTGGAAGTCATTGAACTTACAAATTGTACAACGCAAACACCTTAAACGCAACTTCTAACTCTAAGGTATTACTTATTCGAGTTTATTTAGTGATACAGAAAGTTACGTGATATTATTTAGGCATCATGCTGATTCATCATTCCTAGAGAGGCATGTTGTTTTCAGAACTTATGCATTGGTGAGTAGCTGGCAACCAAGTAGACAAATTTTGTACATATCCAGAAAGGCAGAGCCTATAAATGTGCAAAATATATGTTTCTATTTAAGTCACTTAAGTTATCTTACAGAGTAACTTACTTAATTGCGCGAGATGAAAAGTAATTCCCTCTTTTTAAATAAGCTGTCCGATTATTTTTTTGGCTTTAGGCAGAAAACTTAAACTGAGCGAATTATTACAGGAAATCAACAAATAGTAGCAGACGAGGACGAATACTTCTAGCCAACTTTGTAGAGCTAATTTTGCTTAAAACTTCCTGTAATCTATGTAATATGGAAGATTTAGATCTCACAGTGAATTCTAATTCGAGATGATTCTGAATTATTTACGTTCACCGTCTGCTGTAAAAAATAACTTAGCATTGAAGAAAATGATCATAATTCGACATAACTAAAATAAGAATGATTAAATGAATTCCCTCATGATCATTGAACGATTATTCATATTTCTAATTAGTCATCAATAGTACCATGGGTTATAAAGCCTTTACAACTTAAGATGGATGGAACGCCCATTAAAATGTACTTTCAGTGCACAAAGCTGGCCCGTGAAAAACGTTGGCTGCACACTACTTTAGAATTCCACTGTTAGTTTGAAGATAATCTTGGGATCCTTGTAGGGGAAATGGTGCCCGGTATCGATGTTTTCAAATGAATAAACTGGTATGGCGTCAAGATCCGAAACCTGTGATGCTGTGTGCGACTACTGTCCAGGATTTACGTCTTTTGGTCCCTAGACTTACACGGCCAAGAGCAACTGTCCTCACTTTCACGCACTCTGTTACTGTACATTTGAATTCAGAAATCATATCCTTATTCAAGAAACTGCGGGATGCTGAGATCGAATTCAAGACTTCTTTTCTGACCCGAATAGCTTTCATTAAAGCAAGTTTACAGTATTGTCTAGAGGCAATAGCGATGTCGGCGTAAGACTTAATGACTGTGAAATCACAAGATCAAGCCCCGATTGAATACAACAGATCCTTAAATTCTGGTTTTCGTTCCGTAGTGTAATTGCTGCTGAACGAGAAAGAAGAGTTGAGAAAACCAATTACTATTCGCTATCCTTTCTGATTTCTTTTCGATTCTCATAAACAGGAGCGCGGCGAACGTTTTATCCGGCTCTATTCACTGCTAAATTTCGTAAAGGGGAAAAGTACAGCTTGAGTCATTCCGGATCTTTTAAGAATAAAGTAGCGCAAGTCGATCCACAAGTAGCGGAAATTTGAGTTGACAAGAAGGTCGAAATTAACCGCTATTTGAGGCTTTTTGTAAAAATGCACGGATGAATCCATTCAAGAAAATGGGCTTCATGCACTTGAAAAAAATTTTAGCATTCCAAGACGAGTTGAATGTGATCAGTGAGAATTTTGATGCCTACCAACTTTAAAAATTGTCACCTGAAAGCTCATTAAAATTTTACACAATTTGAGATATTTCAGAACTCTAACATGGGCCATGTTCTTGATTAATCAATGCTCTTCCTGACCTAGTCATAACTCGCACAATTATGCCCTACCTTGCTTGCAAATTGTATGCAGAAAGGAATTAGATACTAGCGGTATTTTCTAATCGCCCAGAATTTTTCCAAAATTGCCATATTAATTTGATGGCAAATAAACATCTTCGTCAAATTCATAGGGAATAAAACAGATTCTGTGACAAAATTCATTTCAATGTAAGATCAAACAAAAAGCCGAAATCTTTGAGCTTGTGAGTCAGGGTAGGATCGGCTTTGCCTTCTGCAGAAATATTCCCAATATCATCTTCTTAAGCCACTTTGGCAACTTTTGAAAAAAATTGTCCAGCATTGTTCTCTGAAATTTTGCAATGCAAATCTGTTACCGCTTTTCACAAATAGATTTCAGGTTTCTGATTATATCAGAAAAATTTTTGAGTCCTTAAATATCAATGCATCCACTTTCCTATAGGGAATTAATGCTAATTCTTCTGAAATGCTATTAAAGAATCCGGAAAATAGGTAAATTTAAATATTTCGATTTCTGCAATGATCTAGTGACTCTTTGACACTTCTAAGATTAATAATGGGTAATTTATGTATTACAATATTTATCCTGCATATATACGATGACACCAGACTGTGAACTTAAATCACCAATATCAGCAGATGACAAACCCTGGTCCTTTGTTGCAAGTAGCATGGATTAAATTTCCATGACGTGATTACAATAGCTTCACATGTGAGATCTTTTGTTTATCTGTAGTCTGGCTTTTTCCCTTGAGGTATCTGATCTATTGATAGAAGTAGCATAATCAAATTGATAGGTACAACATTGTTCGTCACAAATCTCATCGATACACAAGACGAGTAATTTTAAGAGAGACGTAGTAACGTTGATTTCCGAATCAAGCTTTTTTGATTTCATAGATAAAACTTTAGAATATTTTTTATTGCGACGTTTGTATTTATCGTCGACTTGCCATAGTTGAATCCCTCTAGGCCATCTTTGCTCTTTTGTAAAATGAGCAAATGTATGTAACGGAAGCATTCAGTTCAATTTAAAAAATAGTCCGGTTTCGAATGTCTTTCATCACTACCCTTAATGTTGAACTAAACAACATTGTGCTTCTAAAGCTTCTGAAATAGAATGTGAAAGGGCTCCAATATATTCTAAGGTTATTTTTTAAAACCTTTAACGTATATAACTCATTTTAATTTATTTTCACTCCAAAAAACGCCAGAGAAATATCATTTGATCAACATCTGAGGAAATAAAATGCAAAAATAGCGAATAATGCGGTAATTGAACTCTTCATGATAGCAGACACTTCATGAACAACTTAGAATTTTCTATTTCAACATCGAGAAGTCGATCTAGATTTCTGTACAGTATTTAGAAGGCTCTACATACTTTTGAATGGTGGGAACAAATCGCAGCTGGAGTATTGAATCGCTGCGGTAAATTCGTACAGACTGATATAATGGTACTGGAAGAGCCTTGATGGCAATATAACTTTAAAGTGGATGCGATATCGGAATCCATTATGAAAAATTGAGCGATCATGCTGTATTCGTTCCGGTTTGGATCGATTGGTTCATCAAACTCGCTACAAATTTTTCAAGTTTTGACATAGCGTTGGCTTTGATAGAGTAGGTAAATCTCTATTGTAGATCTGATGAGCCTAGATGTTCTCGATTACAATCGTAATATCCCATTGCGTGCTAGTTTCTCATTTGTCCGAAGATTAATTAGTTTCGTGGTAAAATTTTTCATCAAGTTGCTATCACTCTGTCGTTCAGCCTTGATTGAGCGGTAATTTACCTAGTCTATGTGCCTTCGGCCGTCGTAATGAAGATCCTAGAATAATACAAGTCAAACGTTGCTCAGTGAAAAGGGTCAGATTTTGTGGTTCATAGCCGTTTCCTGAATGTTCCAACACATTAT
>JAAUYH010004942.1_pt1 | contig 20680 bp, 21 predicted proteins | sample 7278061 | NCBI WGS metagenome assembly JAAUYH01 (sample SAMN14350203, study PRJNA611818) | marine sediment metagenome | isolation source: surface marine sediment (0.6m) | place: French Polynesia: Moorea | collected 2018-08 | reverse complement strand
CGTTTCAGTTGCTTTCATGATTGTTGAAATTATCGCATTATTTTTAATCCTTTCTTATTTACTATAGTTCCCATAATCTCAATACAATAACCAAAATTAGTTATTTTAGATTAATTTTATTGAGTAAGATAATATCTATCGTCATTTTTCAGAATTCCTTATGTCCTTATATTTCGATACGGAAGAGAAAAACACTAAATCCTTTGAACTTCCAGGTGCAAAACCCCACTACAACCCCGATCGCCCTGGACAGGTAAATCATATATTATTAGATTTAGTATTGGATATCCCTAACCAAAGTTTCCAAGGGACTTGTACTATTACGATTACTCCTGTACGGAAGGGAATTAAACAACTTACTCTTGATGGGGTTGATTTAGATATTGAGTCAGTATTAATCTCTGGAGTGAGTCAACCTTTTGATTATGACGGGGAAAGATTACAGATAAATTTATTGCAATCTACTACAGAAGAGAAGATAGATATTAAGATCGCCTATAGTGTAGATCATCCGCAACGAGGTATCTATTTTATACACAGTAACGAACATTATCCCGATAAACCTACTCAAGTATGGACACAGGGAGAAGATGAAGACTCCCGCTTTTGGTTTCCCTGTTTCGATTATCCTGGTCAATTAGCTACATCGGAAATTAAAGTAAGAGTACCAGAGAAATATATGGCGGTGTCCAATGGGGAATTAGTTAACACCAAAACTGTAGGGGAAGATAAGATTTATCACTGGTATCAAAAACAAGTCCATCCTACTTATTTAATGACTCTTGCTGTAGGAGACTTTGCAGAATTAAAAGATAGCTGGAATGATATACTCGTTACCTATTATGTAGAGAAGGGAAGAGAAGCAGACGGACAACTCAGTATGGGTAAAACTCCTCGTATGATGGAGTATCTATCTGCAAAATACGGCTATCCCTACCCTTATCCTAAATATGCTCAAGTTTGCGTCGCTGACTTTATATTTGGGGGAATGGAAAATACTTCCACAACTCTCTTAACTGATCGCTGTTTATTAGACGAACGGGCTAGTATAGATAATATGCATACCGAGAGTCTAGTATTACACGAACTGGCGCATCAATGGTTCGGAGATTTAGTAGTCATTAAGCACTGGTCACACGCTTGGATAAAAGAAGGGATGGCTTCTTACGCGGAGGTATTATGGACGGAAGAAGAATATGGTCAAGATGATGGTGCTTATTATCTCCTCAATGAAGCAAGAAGTTATTTAACTGAAGATAGTTCCCGTTATCGTCGTCCCATCGTTACTAATATATATCGAGAGGCGATCGAATTGTATGACAGGCATCTCTATGAAAAAGGTGCTTGTGTTTATCACATGATAAGAGGAATTCTCGGTGAGGAGTTATTTGATAAAGCAATACATACCTTTGTTAATGATAACGCCCACAAGACAGTAGAAACGATAGACTTATTACGGGCGATCGATAAAGCTACAGGTTACAACTTAGCTGGTTTGTTCGATCAATATGTCTTTCGTGGTGGACATCCCGATTATAAGGTAGCCTATTCTTGGGATAGTGATAGCAATCTTGCTAAGTTAACTGTTACCCAAACCCAAGCCAAGGATAATAAGACTGGTAGCGATAGTCAATTATTCGATCTCAAAATTCCTATTGCTTTTGGTTATATTGATAGCGCGACACAAACTTATACCTTACGGATACATCAAAAAGAACAATCTTTCTATTTCCCTCTAGAGAAGAAACCTGACTTTATTAGCTTCGATGTTAATAACTATATCCTTAAGACAGTCAAGTTAGAGTATCCTGTTACTGAATTAAAAAATCAACTCAAATATGACACTGATGGTGTTTCTAGAATATACGCTGCAAAAGCATTAGGAAAGAAAGGCGGTTTGGAAGTCGTTAAAGCTTTATCCGCATCTCTAACAGAAGATAATTTCTGGGGTGTGAGGGTAGAAGTAGCGAAAACTCTTGGTAAAATTCAACTCAATCAAGCAGAAGATGCTTTAACTAAAGGTATCCAAGATGAAGATACGAGAGTGCGTCGCGCTGTTATTGAAGCGTTGAGTAATTTTAAAACAGTGTCTTCCTATGAAACTATCAAAGAATGTTTAGAAAAAGGTGACGCTAGTTATTATACTGAAGCATCCGCAGCTAGATGTTTAGGGGGAATGGTATCGGGAAACCTCAAAGATAAACAGGAAGCAACCATTGCAATTTTACAAGATGTCTTAAATACTCGCGCTGGTTGGAATGAAACTGTTAGAAGTGGCGCAATAGGTGGGTTAAGTAAAATGACTACTTCTGCTACTGCTGTCGATATGATCATTGAATATACTAAACTGGGTACACCCCAAGCTTTAAGGTTAGCTGCTATTCGTGCTTTAGGTGCAGTTTCTTCTGGTCAAACTCCTGAAACTATTGAGTCAATTTTAGAACAATTGGAGTCTTTATCAGGGGAAAGTTTCTTTTTAACTCAAGTTGCTGTTACTGGTGCTTTAGGACAAATGCAAACTCCTAAAGCTATTGGTATTTTACAAAATCTGTCTGCACAATCTCCCGATGGAAGGGTTAAAAGAAGGGCGGAGGAAGCTGTTAATAAGGTACAGAAAAATATTGGTAGTGATAAGGCGGTTAAGGAGTTACGAGAGGAGATTGATAAGTTGAAGAAGGATAATCAAGATTTGAAGAGTCGTTTGGAAAGTTTGGAGGCTAAGAGTAAGTAATTGATGTTAGGGGACGTTTTTATTGATTTGTTGCTGCGTCCCCTATTAAGTTTTAGGGTTAAGAGGGTGCAGAGGTTGTTTCGGGTTGATTTGTTGGTGTTTTAATTGGGTTTTATCTCGCGCAGAGTCGCAGAGGCGCAGAGGGGTTTGAGTCTGAGATACAGGGTTTGAGGTGGAGGGGGAAAGAGAGTTTTTTTCTGGGGGATTTGTTGCTGTTTTAATTTGTTTTTATCTCGCGCAAAGTCGCAAAGGCGCAAAGAAGTTTTAGGGTTAGATACAGGGTTTGAGGTGGAGGGGGAGAGAGAGTTTTTTTCTGGGGGATTTGTTGCTGTTTTAATTTGTTTTTATCTCGCGCAAAGTCGAATCCCCCCCAACCCCCTTAATAAGGGGGGTAGTCGCAGAGTTTTCATTACACATAAAAAAACAGGAGCATTGTCTAACAAGTTTCTGGTATCTAAAGATAAAACAACTAATTATTATTGATTTTTAAATTACTTAGTTGATTTTTTTGCTATTTGTATTCCCTTATATATTCCATAACCAGCTAACGCCGTTACGCCAACAACTATATAATTATATATATTAAATGTGATGCCAATCACAGTATTATTGTGATCTTGAGATAAATACTAATAAGAATTACTAAGATATAATCTATGAAACTTGTTTATGAGCTTACACAAAATGGGATTTAGATTTAAAAAAAGTATTAAAATATTACCAGGGGTCAAATTAAACTTAAGTAAAAAAGGAATTTCTAGCCTATCTATTGGAAAGAAAGGTGCAACCATAAATATCAACGATAAGGGAGTACAGGCTAGTTTAGGTATTCCTGGTACTGGTATGTCTTACACGACTAAAAGAAAAAAATAAATTCAACCCAATTAAATTATCAAAACTGAATTGCGATTGGTAATATCTTTACTGATCGCATTTTTTGTGTGTTTAACTTTCTAGACAATTTTCTTTTAACAACTGATAGACGATTTACAAAGTAATTATAAAGCGATCGCAATTCCCAAATAACAGGGTTATTTCATTCTCGTGCCTCCAGATAATAAATTATCTGTCTGATAGCCAAAGTCCTATAAGATGGACTTCTTATTTGAGCCAAGAAATTGATTTCTTGGTGGATTAAATTAAGAATAAAATAGCCCTGCCCAAATAAGAATTAGATAATAGTCAATTTGGGAAATGATTATAAAGGCGAGGGAAAAAAATTGCTGCTATGCGATCGCCTTAAGCTATAATACTTTTATGAAAGTACGGGAAGTCATTAAAATATTAGAAGGAGATGGCTGGTATTTAAAAAGAACCAGAGGAAAAGTCATCGTCAGTATAAACATCCAATAAAATCGGGTACAGTTACAGTATCAGGAAAACTTAGTGTTGATGTTCCTATTGGAACTTTAAAAAGTATTTGGAAACAAGCTCAAATAGAAGAGGATTAAACAATGCGATATGCAGTAATAATTGAAAAAGGAAATAATAGTTATGGTGCTTATGTTCCTGATTTACCTGGTTGTGTTGCGGTAGGAGAAACACCCGAAGAAGTTAAAACTTTAATTCAAGAAGCAATAGAATTTCACTTAGAAGGTTTACAAGAAGATGGCGAAGAAATACCAAAACCAAATAGTTCTATTGAATATGTTGAAGCTAAAATCTCAGCCTAATATATTATTTAATTGGATACAGTAATCAACAATTAATACGATAGAAATACTTAACTTGACAAAGAATTATAGGCGTTATTACTATTATTAATTAATTCTTGGGCTGTTCTGCTAAGTTTAGGATTGTTAGTTACATACCAAATAAAAGTATGAGTATCTAATAATAAACTCATTACATATAGTCTTTAAAATCTTCCAGAGGTTCATCAAAATCATCAGCTATAGTCACTAATCCTTCAGCAGTACCAGGCTTCCGATTTTGTTTGACAGAAACTACTGGGGTAAGTTTAACTAATAACCCATTATCTTTAGTAATAATTATTTCCTCTCCATCCAAAGCAGCATCAATTAACTCTGATAGTTTTTGCTTGGCTTCACTAATAGTAATTGATTGCATTGTATTAACTTGCTCTACTATTTATTTGAGTTTAGCATTTCTCTATAAAAAAATTATCATAAAAAGTTTTGTCAGTTAAACTACTGATATAGTAAGTATTGAACATGGAATTTCGGTATAGCTGAAACTAAGAGTGATCGCCTTAAAATGAAAATTAAAGCAGTTATCGTTGAAGGGAATCAGGAAATTTGTTGAGTAAAGCAGGAATAATAGGACACATTTTTTTCTGTTGCATTTTGTTGGGTTTATCTCCTCTAAAGGTACTCCAGCGAAAAGGACCTATTTCTGCTGCGGACATCCATAGCAGTCTTTTGGCTCTGGTCATGGCAACATAGAGAAGACGGAATTCTTCGGCTTTTTTGAGTTTTTCTGCTTCTTTCCAAGCTGCGATGGGAAGGGGTATGGGTGTGGTTTCTCCTTTGTTTTGACTATGAACAAGAGTTCTGATTTGGGCGCGGGCTACTTCTGCTAGGGTAAAATGACCTAAGAATCTTGCTGCTGTGGGTGTCCAAAGTTGACCGGGAAGCACGTCTTGATGGAGAAAGGGAATAAAGACGTAGTCCCAGTCTAAGCCCTTGGCTTTGTGCATGGTTATAATGGTAATTTGTCCTTCTCTAGTATAGCGATCGCCTGTTTCGGTTTCTACTCCTTCAAAGTTTTCTGAACTTACTATTTCTTCTAGGGCTTGTATGGTACTTTTAAGGGAACTGCGATCGGATATTTGCAGATTAACTCTTTCTGATAGTTTCTGTACTGTGGCTAATTCTGCTCCTGTATATTTGAGTGTCATCCCTAAGAAGGGAATCAGTTGATAATGGGGTAATTCCATACGAGCGCGGAGTAAATTGCAACAGTAGCGACGTGCTTGGGATACTGCGGGTTTTTGTTGGGGATGGAGGGGGGTAGGATAGAGGAATTGTTCGGGATAGGTAGCTAGGGCGTTTAAGTCTTGAGCGGGAATTAAGCCTCTTTGTTCTAAGACTTCTAAGGCGGATTTTAAGTTATCGGTGGAGTGGGGACGGTGGAAAAATTGCAGTAATTTGAGTATTTCTTCGGGAATTTGGCTATATCTTTCTCTTTCTGCTACTTCATAGATTCTGATTTTGTGTTCTCGCTGTAAATAGGCTAATTGCTCTGCTAAAAATCTTCCTTGACGGTTTTCTCTAACTAAAATGGCGATGCTGCGAGAGGGGTTATCTTGGAGTAAGGTGACTGCTCTTTCTCCGATTAATTCTACAGTGTGATAAATATCATCGGGAATATGGATTTCTAAACCTTTTCCTTCTGGAGATGGGTTGGCTCCTGGTTGGGGGTCGTCTATGGGGACAGGGATGATATTCTGGGGACGAAAGGGAAGTTCTTTTGTTTGATTTTGTTTGGTAGTTTGTTCGTTTACCCATTCAATGACAAAGTTGGCTGCATCTATGATAATTTGACTACTACGTCCAGCTTGATCCATAGTTGCTAGATTTTCTTGCTGTTGGCAAAGATCGCAAAAGCGGTTGAAGTAAATTGGATCAGCAGGAGTAAAGGTGGAGTTGATCGCTTGGTTAGGATCCCCTACTCTTACTAAGTTGGGTGGAATGTTCGGATCGATGCTATTCCCCGCTAGGGTAGAGATTAATTTTTCTTGTAAAGGACTGGAATCTTGTGCTTCGTCTTCAAATACTGCAAATACTTGGTTTTGCCATAGCATCCTCATTGGCTCATAGTCTAACACTTTCAGAGCAGCTAAAATCATGTCATCGTAATCAATTAAGTCACGCGATCGCATGAATTCCTGATATTCTTGATAAAGTCCTGCTGCTACTGCCAAAATTTGATAGGAGTCTGTAGCGTTTTCACTCCATTTATGTAAGTCTTCTGGGGATAATCCCGAACTTTTAGCTTCTCTTACGGCAATATTAGTTAAACTGGGTAATATTTCCGTTCTTAACACCGACTGACGACGTAATCTTTCTGCTTCCTCCCCATCAAACTGCAATCCTTCTAGTAATATCTGATAGTGTTTAGGATGTGTTGCAATCCATTTTTCTACTGCACTTTTAATAATACGATGACCGACCCCAGGGACAACTATAGTGACATTGTCTAAATTTAATCCTGATAACTCTTTCTGAGAATTAGCAATTTGTAGTGCTAAACCGTGAAGAGTGTTCACCACAAAACCCCCTGGAGGGAGTAATAAGTCTTTCAGGCGAGCGCGTATCTTGTTCTTTATATTAGCAGCAGCCGAACGAGTATAGGTGACAACTACCAATTGTTTTCTACTATGTAACTGATTTTTCGCAATTGCGATCGCAGCAGCTACGGAAAGACTGTGGGATTTTCCCGCACCAGGAACAGCCGAAACCGCAATCTGTCCTGCTTTCCAGTCTGCTAAACTCTGTTGTCCACTTCTGAGACTATTTCTTAGTTGTTGTAGTTGAGTTTCTAGCCATTGATTTTGTTGTATGGTGGAGACGCGATCGGATTTTAAAGACATTCTGGCGTTGATAATTGAATTGATGACATATATAGTAATACTGTTCTTAGCTATTAGCTTTGGTATTTAGTTTTATGTTTGGAAACACTTTATTTGTAGAGTGATTGCATTTAATTATTCTGCAATAGATTATCTCGGACTGCTTGAGAAAATAGTTTTTTAATTTTCCTGGGATTACCTGCGCTCATTTGAGAGAGATATTTTTCCAACAAGTTTAAATCTAATTTAGATAATATTTTACTGGTTTTAACTTTTTGATACTCTTGATTACTATTTCCGCTAAAAACTTCAAGCTGATTCTTGTTCCAAAACCAAACTTCTGGCACTTCTAATTTTTGATACTTTGCTAAATCATCCTCCCCGCCACTGGTGAAAACTATTTCTATAGCAATATCTGGAATTTCTTTTTTTATTCCAATACAATAACTAGCATCTGGTTCTTTGCCACTAGATTTATCTTGTTGTTTTAAAGTTTTAGAGCCTAGGGGATAGTAATCAATTTCAGCTTCATCGCAATAAACTTCTATTAAAATACCTAGATATTCTTTTATGGTTTCATGATTTTCACTCGGAGACATGATTTTTAAAATTCCATCTAAATAAGAAATTCTACACCAAGAAACATCTCCTATAGTTTCAAGTAACTGCTCGTATTCTGACCAAGAAACATCTGATATTAGTAAAACTTTATCCCGTTGATAGTTATTAGTAGTTAATTGTTTGAAGTTTTTTATTATAGATGCTATATCTGGCGATATTAAAGTTGGCATAATCTTTAAATCATCTAAGATTACAAATGTTTAAAATTTAGGCGATCGCTTCTATTGCTACTGGTTTATTTAATTTATTGTCTTCTGGCATTTGGGTTTAAGTACGATCTTCATTTTTGGAAATGAAGAGTCTTCAATTAACAGTAGTTTAAATCTACTTTTAAATTGTCCTTCTGCCCTCTGCTTTTTTTAAATAATTATTATTTAGGACGAAACTCTTTTTCGACAATTTTAGTAATTATTTCCCTGGGGAAAAATCTAGGCATATTGGTTACAACTTGATTTAAAAATCGACCAGGAACAGAATAGGATTTTCCTTCTTCAATAGCTTGTAATGCTGTTTTTACTACTTCTATTGGTTCATCAGCATTTTGATATTCTGAGCTATTACTGTTAAATCTTTTCCAACCTGCTTCGTTAAAGAATTCAGTTTTTGTAGGACCAGGACATAAAGCCAGAATTTTCACTCCTGTATTTTGATTTTCTGCCCAAAGTGCTTCAGTAAAATTTAGAACAAATGCTTTTGTTGCTGCATAAACGGATAAGTATGGCATAGGTTGAAAAGCAGCTGTAGAAGCAACATTAATTATTCTTCCTGAGTTGTTACTAATCATTATAGGAAGATATTTGTAAGTTAATTCTACTAAAGCCAAGATATTTAATTGAATCATTTTTTGTTGGTCTTCCCATTGGGTTTGAGGGAAAGACCCATAGCCACCAAAACCAGCATTGTTAATCAAAAAATCTATCTCGATTTGTTGTGATTCTAATTGGTTAAATATGTTATTAACTGCATTGCGTTCAGTTAAATCTTGTTTGATAGTTTGAATCTCAATTTGATATTCTGCTTGTAATTTTTCCGCAATTTGCTGTAATTTATCCTCAGAACGAGCCACCAAAACTAAATTTTTATTGCGTTTAGCTAGTTCTTGAGCAAAAACTGTACCGATACCTGAAGATGCACCTGTAATTAAAGCTGCTGACATATAGGAATAATTATTTTTTTCTAATTACTTTAATTGTAAGGTAAGGATTGCGCGATCTTTATGTTTTAATTATTACTTGAATTACAGCGATCGCAATTTCCGCAGCGAAAATCTTTGGGGATATCCCTAAAACCGAAAGCAGATAACAGAAATTGCCAACGACATTGTTTAGTATGAAGAAACTGCTGCATCTGTTTTTGCCAATGTTGTTGTACTTTTGACCAACGAGAAAGGGATACTTGAGTAGTTTGTTTTCTGTACTGAAAAGGATCGACATAAGACACTGCACCTATATTATGAAGTAAGGAAAGAGCAACCGCACCATGAGGATATTCTTCGGTTACTGCTGCTATTTCTCCTTGGGTGGGTAAGTGATTAATAATATGTTGTGCTTGTTTTAATTGTTGCTGTAATTGGTTACTAAAAAACTTACTGCGTTGTTTATCTTCAGGGTTAAACCATCCTGTTGCTTCACTAACTAGAGTTAAGGCTACTGCATTTTTGCCATCTCTCCCACTTCTTCCGATCTCCTGTATATATTCTGCTAGCAATTCTGGAGCGTGAAAATGTAATACCCATCTACAATTACTTTTATCAATCCCCATCCCAAATGCACAGGTACAAATCACAAAAGGAAGTTTCCCCGATAACCAATCTTGCTCGATCTTACGTCTTTGCTGACTAGATAAACCAGCATGATAAGGAGCAGTAACTAATCCCTGAGATTGCAACCATACCGCTAATTCTGAACTGTTTTTACGCGATCGCACATAGACTAATCCTGACTGTTGGGGTCTATCTCGAATAAATTTTAATGTCTCTTGTCTTCTTCCTCTAGGAGTCCAAATAGTTTTTACTCGTAACTGAATATTCTTACGATAGGGATTGAGAATAAACTTTGTTGGTTGTTGTAGTTGCAAACTGCTAATAATTGCTTTTTGGGTAATCCGATCCGCAGTAGCAGTAAAAGCAGCAATTGTAATCTTAGTTCCAGAGGGTTTATATTGCAAGAGAGCAGGACGAATTGCACCCAAGCGAGTATAGTAAGGACGGAAAGTTGTACCCCACTGCACTAAACAATGAGCCTCATCTAATACTAAACTACTGATAATAATTTCTGGTTGAATTAGTATATTCCAGACGGGAAGAGAAAGGAGAGTTTCAGGAGACAGATAGAGTAATTTTATTTTTTGTTGAGCAATAGCTTTAAGGGTTTGTTGGCGACTACTTCTAGACTGTTGAGAATGAAGTAAGACTGCTGATACATTTTTTTGCTGTAAATCTTGTACTTGGTTTTCCATTAATGCTACCAGAGGCGACACCACAATAGTTAAGCCTGGTTGCATTAGTGCTGGTAACTGAAAACAAAGAGATTTTCCCCCACCTGTAGGCATCAATACTAAAGTATCTTTACCTGATAATAGGCTAGTAATAATCTCTTCTTGGGGATAGCGAAAGTCAGTATAACCCCAAGTCTGCTGTAATAACTCGTGCATCTAATTGATAGATATTTAATTTATCCCTCTTTTATAACTGAGGTTTAATATGAACATTGATAAATGATTAAGATGATCCAGAGTATTGAGACGAATAAACACAGATAAACTTGAAGGCGATGAAGTTAATATTTAAAACTTGTAGTCAAAATCTACAAAGCGTGAACATTGATAATTAATAACTGGTAAATGACCAATGATTGACTTATATTGTGAGCGTGTTGGAGCAGGTTTATTGGCTGAACCTATTAATGCTGTGTCCAATATATCCTTTTTTCTCTCTGGATTGGCAGCTTGGAATTTAGCAAATAATAGGAAAGTACTATCTCCTACTATCTGGTTACTAATTAGTATATTATTTGCGATCGCGATCGGCAGTAGTCTATTTCACACTTTCGCAACACCACTAACCAAACTATTAGACATCATACCCATCGCTTTGTTTCAAATAGCCTATTTATGGATTTATAGTCGCCAAGTTATTAAGCTCAAAAATCTTGGAACAGTGTTGCTGGTAATCTTATTACTAGCTTCAATTGTGATCACTTTTCAGTTTACTCAAATATTTAACGGCTCGATCACTTACACCCCAGGAATTGCAATTTTACTAGGATTAGGGTCTTATCACTGTCAACAACGTAAACAAGGTCGTATGCTACTGTTTAGTGCCACAGGAGTGTTTTTACTCGCTCTATGTTTTCGTACCATAGATTTAGCTATTTGTCCTTACTGGTCTATTGGTACTCATTTTCTCTGGCATTTATTCAATGGACTTGTATTATATCTCTCCATGAAAGCTTTAATTAGCAACTGTTCCCCATCTTTACAAGAGAAACTCGATTACTAGGTTACAAATATTAAGTTATGTTAACTAGAGGGATGTAACGCATAAACCATTCAAATATTTTTGGGGCTTACATTTAAGAATTTGCTGGTTATGATGGGCATGAATCACTCAACATTACAATAACCTCCCAAAGATCGATATGGCAAATTACAAACCCTCAAACAAAGTATCTTCTAAACTATCTAATGATTTAGCTTTTATTCCTTCTGCTTTGGCTGGATTAGCTGGAGTTGCTATCGGTTGGATAATTGCTAATTTCGTAGGAATTATCTAGATATAGTCATAGTCGTTTCAAATAGAAACCAAATATTGTATCTGTAGGGATGTACCATGGTACGTCCCTACACTGTTGAAATGTAAGGTAAAAAACTTGTTGTTTTTAGAAATTGGGAAACACAAACCGTTGGGAAATTCCAGTCTCCCCAATCACCATTGCCCAGTCTCCCCAGTCCTTACCTCACTCCCCCACTCCTCACTCGGAGTCCCTCATAATTGATTCCTCATAATTTATCCCCATTCCCCATATCATGCAATGTGCGCTCTCAAAACAGAACGAGGAGCGCGACGCACTCTACATTTGATGCTTTTTTTCCCTAAAAGCTGATGCGCTTCATAGCGATGACAACCAGAAAAACCGTAATATTGTCCCTCAACTTCTAATACATCAATAGGCTCGTGTAAACCTTCTTCAGCAATTGAACGAGCTAACCTCTGAACTTTAGCCTGATCTGTTTGTCTGGGTAAAGGTCGATGAATTTTGTTAATGGGAATTTCCTTAATGCGCATAGTTTAATCAGCTAACGATCCAAGTAAGTCATATTCGTTATGAGTTTATTTTAGCCAAAAAATTAAATGTCTGACAGCTTATTAAAGAATGCTTGTCATCAAAAAACGAAATTATTATTTACTGGTGATTCCCTTATCTTGACTTCTCTCTCGGTTAAAAAAACACGAGAGATTCTAAACGGATGTTCCGAATCGGGCAGGGCGTTTAAACTGCGGAAGTAAATTCCGCGTGATGCGCCCCTTATTAAAACCACGATTCTCCACGTTTCAAGTTTAGCTGTCACCGACAATTAATCGGTGGTGGTAGTCAAATACCACCTACACGCTTTGACATACTGATGATTTACACCATATCCGTTGCGCTTACTTTTTATTATTTAATTTCGCTTTCCGAGTGGTTGCCTATACCAATTTGGCAGATTCCAATCGCTAACTTTTGCTGCTTTCTGCTTGCCCTTTTGATGCCAAGCCCATTTATCTTAGTCATGCGGTTGCGGGAGTTTCACCCTACTAGCAAAAACCCTACGCGACCAACCTTGTTCTTATTTGCATTAAATACATTATCTCATTTTTTGGGATAAAGGAGATTAAAATCTCCAACTTGTTTTCATCCTACGGTTGGAAACTGTAGGCTTTCAACTGCAAGATTGACGGTAAAATTTTGAGAAGCAACAGGGAATCATCATGCAAAATTTAACAGCGAACTATTTTGATAATTATTTCTACACTTTAACTCTAGTTTTTATCTATCTTGGGATTCTGGTTTTGATCGCTGAAGCCCTGAGCCGTTATATTAGTAACGATCCAGAGTTAACCAGAAAAGTTGTTCATATTGGTAGTGGTAATGTAATTTTATTAGCTTGGTGGTTGCACATCTCCACTTGGATCATTGTAGCTGCTGCTGCGATCGCATCTATAATTGCTCTGATTTCTTATTTTGTACCGATTATTTCCAGTATTAATAGTGTGGGTCGAAAAAGCTTAGGTACGCTGTTTTATGCTATTAGTATTGGTGTTTTAGCAGCTATTTTCTGGGGTGAATATCCCCAATATACCGCGATCGGTATTCTAATTATGGCATGGGGAGATGGTATGGCTGCGATTATTGGTCAACGTTTTGGTAAACACTCCTATCGCATTTTTGATATTAAAAAAAGCTGGGAAGGCTCTCTGACAATGGCTGTGACTAGTTTTGTTGTGACCAGTTCAATTTTATTGTTCACTCAAGAAAATACTGGACAAACTTGGTTAATTTCAGCAATTGTTGCGGTGATAGCTACGGCTTTAGAAGCCTTTTCTAAACTGGGAATTGATAATCTTACAGTTCCTTTAGGTAGTGCTGGCTTATGCTATTTTATAGTCAACTTTTTTTAAGCATTTGATAGTTATCAATTAGAAAAGTTTTATAATTCTTTCACAGCCCTAGTAGGTTGGGTAAAACAAGAGCGTCAAAACCAATAAAACTATAATTTTTTTCAAGGCATAAAAACTCTTTAGCAAACAAACAAAGTCATAAATCCCTAGAGAAGAGCAATCCCCACGAATGAATTCGGGGGCTTGTCAATCTTATATATGACCAGACTAAGCCAGTATATTTGGCTACGTTAAACAGGCTATCTCACCCTTGAGTACTTGCCAGCTTGAGGCTCTGAGGCTTCAAATTAAACATCTTTAGAGGGATTAAGGAAGTGTTTGAAGCACTACAAACCTTTTTAACTTTGTCGAGGCAAACTTAACACTCTATAAGTAGAAGAGACAAAACCATGTCTAATTTTGTTTTTGTTGTAGATGCCAACAAGCAACCATTGTCGCCCTGTACACCAGGGATGGCTAGAAGCTTGCGTGCTTCAGGTAAAGCTGCTGTGTTTAGGCAATATCCATTCACAATTATTTTAAAAAAAGCAGTAGAGCCAAATTAAAAATGCTGCTGCTGTTAATGCTAATCGCTGGAAGTTGTTTAATTCTCTCAAAGAAACAGGTTTATCTGTGACCACTGGTACTGGTGGTCAGACTAAATTTAACCGAACTAAACAAGGTTTGCCCAAACGTCACTACTTAGACGCAGCTATGGTTTCTGATACTCCGCAACTGGAAATATTGACCGAGCAGCCATTATTAATTAAATGCGCTGGACATGGAAACAGACAAGTAATTCATGTCAATAAATTTGGATTTCCCAGAACCAATAAATCAGGAGAGCTTGTTAGAAAATCCGCCCACATCAAACAAGTTAAAGGCTTTCAAACTGGAGATATTGTTAAAGCAAATGTTACCAAAGGTAAGAAAATTGACCGTGGGGGATGCTCTCGGTTAGAGAGCATATCCAACCACGGTGTTGGTTCTTATTTGGGTAGAGTTGCTGTTCGCTCAACTGGTTCATTTAATATCAAAACTGTAACTCAAACAGTACAAGGTATTAGTTACAAATATTGCAGCATTGTACACAGGAAGGATGGCTACCTTTACGGTTTCTAATAGTATAGAAGCCCTATCGGGCTGCTGTTTGTGTAAGGGAAGTTCTCCTCCCCATACATAAATGCGATAGGGGTATCCTTTCCTTCCCTTACCAACCCTAATTCTGATGAATAACCCTAATCAACCTCCTAAAAATGAAATTGATGTCGATGCAGGAACTTTACTCCTAATAGTGTCTGCTCTAATTCTATTACCTCTACTATTTACAGGCTTTTTCGCCCACTAGTCTTATAAGTAGCCGATGCATTAATCGATGATATAGCGATCGCAGATTACAGCTAGTAGCGCGTCTAGACTAAAATGTCGGGTTATTTTTAACCTGAACTATTGGCATTGATTCGACCACCATTAGTTAAAAAGAGATTAGCAGTAGTAATCTTGATTTCTCCACCATTGCCTACTGCATTTTGTTCTACCTCTGTAAAGATAGAGCTAGGAAATAAACCATCAGGGCTTGTACCGTCAACAGTTACAGATTATGATATTTTGGTAAATGACTATAGTCATGACTAGGGGCATTTATGAAAACCATTTCCAAAAGTAAACTAAAAAGCAAACTACTAGAGTTTTTGAGATTTGTAGAGTCTGAAGGAGAAGAAATAATAGTAACTGATCGAGGGAAACCAGTAGTAAAAATTTCCAAATATGGCAATTCACCGTCAACAGAGCAGTTATTTGGGCAAATGCGAGGTAAGGTAAAGTATTTCGAGGATTTAACAACTCCCACAACAGAGGAATGGGGCGAAGTGTGAAGATTGTCCTCGATACTTGCGCTTTGATTTGGTGGAGTCTCGATCCAGATAAGCTTTCTCAAGCTGCTAAAGATGCTTGCAATGAGATGGAAAGAAAAAAAAATGGTCTTGTTCCATCCACTGCTATTTGGGAAATCGCTATTAAAATCAAAAATAAAAAACTAGATTTAGGAGTCCCTCTTGACGACTACGTCGCCTCTGTTAAAAAGTCTAGTGTGGTTAGTATTATTCCTATTAATGAGGATTTGTGGTTAGAAAGTGTCCAACTAGAATGGACTCATCGAGATTCAGTTGATCGAGTTGTTGTAGCTCTAGCTAAAAGTAATCAAGCTTTAATAATCACAGCAGATAAAGTAATAAGAGATTTTTACTCAGATGTAATTTGGTAGATTTTTGTGGAAGGGGAATTTAATAGTGAAAATTGGGCTAATTGGAACTGGTTTAATGGGTCAACCTATGGCAATAAGATTATTAGGGGCTAATGTCTCGGTTATTGCTTACAATCGCACACCAGATAAGTTGCAACCTATAGCAGATGCGGGGGGTATAGTTGCAGATTCTCCAGACAAGGTAATTCAAGAAGCTGATTGTACTATTTTGATGTTAACTGATGGGACAGCGATCGCAGAAACCATACTAACGGATAAAGCAATCTCTTATTTACCCCACCATACTATTATTCAGATGGCAACCATCGCACCACAAGAAAGTAGAGCCATCAGAGAGCGAGTGGTAGCAGCAGGAGGAGAGTATTTAGAAGCACCAGTGTTGGGGAGTATTCCTCAAGTTAAAACTGGGGAATTGATTGTAATGGTGGGTAGCACTCGCGATCAATTTATTAAGTGGTGTAGTGTTCTCAAACATTTTAGTCCTGAACCCATACATACAGGAGAAGTGGGGACAGCAGCAGCGATGAAACTGGCTCTAAATCAGTTAATTGCTAGTTTAACCTCAGCGTTTGCTCTCAGTTTGGGCTTTGTGCAACGAGAAGGGGTAAATGTGGAGCAGTTCATGAGTATATTACGGGAAAGTGCCTTATACGCTCCTACTTTTGATAAGAAACTCTCTCGCATGAGAGAACGCAATTTTACTAATCCCAATTTCCCTACTAAACATCTACTAAAAGATACAGATTTATTTTTAACTCAAGCTGAAGCACTAGGTTTAGATACTAGCAGTCTTAAGGGGATACGCCAGATTATCCAAAAAGCGATCGCTCTTGGCTTAGAGAATGAAGACTATTCCGCTATTTATTCCGCGATTAACATCGATAGTTGAACACCGATCAATGATCTTGGTGCGATTTGATGATAAATTCGGTAGTTGTATATTGTATGTTTAGATTTTTCTAATTTCTTATGCGTATTGCTCTATTTACAGAAACTTTTTTACCCAAAGTAGATGGCATTGTCACTCGCTTACGCCATACAATAGACTATCTAGAACGGAACGGCGATCGCGTTTTAGTAGTAGCCCCCGATGGCGGTTTAACTGAGTATAAAGGGGCAAAAGTACATGGAATTCCTGGTTTACCCCTCCCTCTGTATCCAGAATTAAAATTAGCTTTTCCTCCTATTGGCACAAAAGAAGTTATTGAAAAATTTAAGCCCGATGTAATTCACGTAGTAAATCCAGCCTTCTTGGGAGTAGGAGGAATATATTACGCTAAAACCATGAATATTCCCCTAGTTGCTTCCTATCACACTCATTTACCCCAATATCTGCAACATTACGGCTTAGGGGCATTGGAAGGAGTGCTGTGGGAATTGCTTAAAACAGCCCATAACCGAGCTAAATTAAACCTCTGTACTTCAACTGCTATGGTAGAGGAACTGATAAACCATGGTATAGAAAGAGTAGATTTGTGGCAACGGGGAGTAGATACAGAAATGTTCCAACCCCATCTTGCTTCTGCCCAAATGCGATCGCGTCTGTCCCAAGGACATCCTGATAGTCCCTTACTACTATATGTTGGTCGGGTTTCTGCTGAAAAACAAATCGATCAAATCAAACCCGTCTTAGAAGCTATCCCCGAAGCCCGTCTGGCGATCGTAGGAGATGGACCCAACCGAGAGGCTTTAGAAGCACATTTTGCAGGAACAAATACTTTTTTTGTAGGTTATCTACAAGGTTTAGAGTTAGCTTCTGCTTATGCTTCCGCGGATGCTTTTATTTTCCCCTCTCGTACTGAGACTCTGGGACTGGTATTATTAGAAGCGATGGCAGCAGGTTGTCCAGCAGTAGCAGCCAACTCTGGTGGTATTCCTGATATTGTCACTGATGGAGAAAATGGCTACTTATTCGATGTTAATGATCCTGATGGCGCAATTACAGCTACCAAGCGATTATTACAAGCTACAGGAGAAAGAGAAAAATTAAGGACTAATGCTCGTAAGGAAGCAGAAAAATGGGGCTGGGCTGCTGCTACAAAACAGTTGCAGAGTTATTATCACGAAGTTGTGAATGGGAAATATTTAACCCCTGCTGCTTAGAGGATATGCTATCGATTTCAGTACGGTCAGATTTTATTTTTACTAGGTATTATTAGTGTTTTAAAACCTAGTAATACCAGTTCTCCTTCATTTGCGAGTAGGGGTAAGGAGATGCCAAACCCGTTTATTTAATGGGTGTAAAGGCTGGTTTAGGAAACATAATTATTTATTTATATTGATTATGCTGCACCATAAATTCTTAATCGCAGAGAGAGCATCACGTTGATTCCTGAGATAAGGCAACCATTAATTTATCTGTTTCAGAGTCGAATCCTTTTCTTCGTTTGGCTTTTCCCACATCTTTCTCCCCAGTTTACTTAAATATTTTGCTACTCTTCGTCATATTAGCTTGATTCATCTGTCAACGAGAGAACACCTGGCTTACGCCTTGCCATATATGGATTATGAAGCTCGTCTCCCCTTCAGCTACAATTACCAAAAAAGCTAATATTTTTGCTTGCTCGATGTTAAGAAAATCCCTCGCTGTTTTTACCATAATGGGAATAAGTTTACTTTTAGTGCATATAGATTCCTATAGGAGATTTAATCCCGCTCAGTCCCATGCTACTGAAAATAATTACCAGACAAACGAAAACAACAAAGTAACGAAGACTGAATTCGGTCGGACTGAAGATGGTCAAAAAGTTTATCTCTACACCTTAACTAATGCCAATGGTTTAGTCGCAAAGATAACCAACTACGGGGCGATTCTTACTGAATTACATTTGCCTGACAATAAAGGTAAGCTAGACGATGTAGTGCTGGGATTCGAGCGTCTAGAAGACTATTTTTCGGCTAACCGCTACTTATATTTTGGTGCAGTTGTCGGTCGCGTCGCTAACAGGATAAAAAATGCTCAGTTCACTCTCGATGGTCAACAGTACGATCTAACTGCTAATGCTGCTCCCCATCACATACACGGCGGTAACAAAGGTTTTGACAAAGTAGTTTGGTCAGCTGAACCAATTAAAAGTAGCCAAGGACAGGCACTAAAACTGACTTATCTAAGTTCTGACAGAGAAGAAGGGTATCCAGGTAATTTAGCAGTGACAGCCATTTACACACTGACTAATGATAATGAGTTGAAGCTGGAAATGACCGCTACGACTGACAAGCCTACTCCTGTAAACTTGGTGAATCATTCCTATTGGAACTTGGCTGGTCATGATCGCGGGAACATTCTAGGACAATATTTAACCATCAATGGGGATAGATATACGCCTAGCAACAAACAGCGAATACCTACAGGAGAAATTAAATCAGTTAAAGATACACCCTATGACTTTACCCAGCCTCGATTGATTGGAGAGGGAATAGATCAGCTTAGAAGCATCTTTAAACAAAATCGTCGAGTCGGCTACGACCTCAATTATGTCCTGAATGGGGAATTGTCCCAGATGAAACTAGCAGCTACTGTGTACGAACCTCTGTCGGGTCGGGTGATGGAACTTCACACTAATCAACCAGGATTGCAGTTTTTCTCTGGCAATTTTCGTAAGCTTGAAACACCAGGAAAAGAAGGTGTTGTTTATAAAAGACATCAGGGTTTGTGCTTAGAAACACAACACTTCCCCAACTCAGTCAATCAGCCTAACTTTCCTTCGGTCATTTTGCGTCCAGGGGAAACTTACCAACACATAATGGTTCACAAATTCTACACCAAACAAAATAATCTGGGAGAAATTCTAGTTCCCAATACCCAACTAGAAAAGGTAGCAGAAGGTTTTAAATTTACCAAATTTGGGAAGCGTCGATAAAATAGATAATGGCATCGTATTAGTAAATGCTTATGGGGTGTCAAAACCTCTATTCACCTTGAAAAATCAAGCCGATCTACTTTGAATTTGCTTATATGTCTAAACTCATTAATAGTCCTTCGAATTGGTTGAGCAGCGATAAGATTTATCCTTATTTCCTAGTAGGAATTTTGGTAGTGGCATTTAGTATTCGTTTAATAGGTTTGGACAAGGGAATCTGGCTTGATGAGGCTTTTACTATTCAGATGATTTCAAAAGCAAATCTGTTGAAAATGCTTCAAGATTTGAGGGGAGACGTTCATCCACCTTTATATTATGTATTACTTTACTTTTGGTCAAAAATCACCAGTAGTGAAGAGTCTTTGCGATTATTTTCAGTGTTTTTTGGTTTGGGAACAGTAGCAGTAGTAATGAGTTGGCTCAAACAATATTCCTGTCTAGCCAGTATTCTGGCTGGAATCTACTTTTCTACTGCACCTGTAATGTTACGATTCTCACAAGAAATTAGAGGTTACTCATTACTTTTGTTCGCTACAGCACTGGCATTTTTTTTTGCATCTCGTGTGATAGCAAAACCAGAAAAGCTTTCAGGATATATTGGCTTAATACTTAGCTTAACCGTAGCTATATTTACAAAGTTAATCGGCGTTATGCTCTTAGCTCCTATTTTTCTATTCTTAGTTATTATGACAGCTATAGAGGAGAAAAAAATTCACTGGAACAAAGTTATTCTAACATTCAGTATCCCTGTTTTAGTATTTATATTTTTTTATTTTTTCTATTTAAGTAACTTATCTAAAAATACAGAAAATTACTGGATTACTCATTTTTCTCCTACTCTCTTTTCATTGACATGGCAATATATACTTGGTTTATATTCTCTGTTTTTTTCAAATTATCTTAACCACATATTGTCATTTATATGGTTCTACCGAACTTACTGTGTAAGAATAGTAAATATTTTTTTTGATGAGTAAGGCGATCGCTAAATATAAGCCATGCCAGACTTGACTTTTACCGATAAACCTGGTTG
>JAAUYH010200509.1_pt1 | contig 20686 bp, 18 predicted proteins | sample 7278061 | NCBI WGS metagenome assembly JAAUYH01 (sample SAMN14350203, study PRJNA611818) | marine sediment metagenome | isolation source: surface marine sediment (0.6m) | place: French Polynesia: Moorea | collected 2018-08 | reverse complement strand
GGATGGAAGAAATCCGAGCACTTCCTTCCAGCATTGCGCACTTCAACATGTTCCTGGGTTTTGAAGGTAATATTGAGGCCGCGGGCGCAACAAAGGCCAACCACTGGTTTTTTCCGACGGGAGAGGTGGATGTTGTTTGGACTAGTGCGCCAGATGAACCACCACCACACATGACAATTTCATTCGGCTCATTGAAAAATCCATCACATGACCCCGGGCCAAAGCAGAAACACACCGGTCAGCTTCTGGTCTGGGCTGACTGGTCGACCGTTGCTGAATGGTCGGATATGCCCCCTAGCGAACGCGGCAAGGACTACGCCGATTTCAAGCGTCGGGCGGAGGAAACTATGATGGAACAGTTCGCAAAATACTTTCCCGACCTGGCCAAAATGGTGGTCTACCGGGAGCTGGCAACACCGCTGTCTACTGTCTCCTTTACAGGCCATCGCAAGGGTGCATTTTATGGGCTCGATGTAACTCCTGACCGTGTCATGTGTGATGCGCTCAGGGCCAAAACCCCGATCCCAGGGCTTTACTTTTCCGGTCAGGACGTGACGAGCCCCGGCATCCCCGGCGCGCTTGCTGGTGGCTCAATCGCTGCAGCATCTGTTGATTCAAGAGTGCTCAAAAAAATCAGAGGGTGAGGAAGCAATTATTAACTCGTCTAAAGAAAACAGTGGACTTTGAAACAGGCGAATGACAGCTCTGAGCCCGAGCTGGACACTAAATAATCCCTAATTCAGCAAGGCTTCGCCCAATCAGTGGAAACGAGTGAAAAGAAGGCATCAACGCGATTGTCCTTTGGTCTATGTAGAATGAGATTTGCATCATACCTAATGCCATCCACGCACTTTTTCAGCGCCACTTCTTTTTCATCAGTTAATAAGGCCGGCCTGTAATGCGCAAATTTCTGAACAGCAAGCTGCTTGGCAAGGCCATGGAGCTGATCTTGAAACTCTTTCGAAATCTCTTCGGGTGATAAATTCATCCAAGCCAACCTTTTTTCCTTGTCGAAGGAATGTCGTACACCATTGTAACTTACTGAACATGTGCGGATTGATGTTCCATAAGTTGAGTCAATTCCGCTTGCTGAAATATACATCTCAAACCAAGGCACTTTCGTATGCAACAATTCATATGAGACCTGCGTTCCTGCTTTACCGTTATCTTTCTTGTCACTCGAATTTAGATACCAATCAGATAGCTTTAAAGTGTCGAATCCAGCGCGGGCAATTGCGACAACTGAACAAGTATATATTGCTTGCTCGACAAAGCTATTAAGGTTGTTTGCACTGGCAGGTGGAGTAGTGTGTCCAAGACACCATAATGTGGTCAAAAGAACTAGAGCGTATTTTGGATTAAACCCTATTATTGGCCTCTTGAAACTCGAAAGATTGCTCATTCCTATCAGGTTTTGCCTGAAACATCTGGGCATAATTTTTATCCAGCCTGAACTTGGTAACACTAAGAAATTGCATCCGCAAAAGCATTGAATTGCTTCTTAAGTTTATTCCATATATTTTCGTCTGTCTGCTTGAATCGTGACAAAAGCCGAACGGCAGCAAAGTCCGCCTAGCAGACTTTAAAACACAAACTTCTCTACCTTCACCCGTAATTGCCCTTCACGCGCTCCTTGGTCGGATCAAAATGCGGGAAGCTAACTACGGTTGCTTTCAGGCGTTTTTGTACTCCGTCCAACTGACCAACCTCAATCTCGGTTCCGGGTTCAGCATGCGTCACATCCAACCGTGCAAGTGCGATTACTTTACCAAGAATGGGTGAACGAACCGCAGAGGTAATCTCACCCACCTGCGCCTTACCAACACGCACACAATCACCCATTGCCGGAATAAGGCCGCTTTCTATATCCAATCCAACCAGCTTCTTCTGCGGGTGGGCTTTGCGCTCCTCGATCGCGGCACGGCCTGTGAAATCATCTTCTTTGGACTTCAATGGAACGGTAAAACCAATGCCCGCCTCAAACGGATTGGTTTGATCCGAAAACTCATAATTCGCAAAGATCAGACCTGCCTCGACTCGCAATGTGTTCAGCGCTTCGAGACCTAACGCCTGAAGTCCATGCGGATCGCCTGCCGCCCAGATTGCATCAAAGACTTCCATCGCGTCCTTTGGATGGCAAAACACCTCATACCCCAGCTCACCGGAGTAACCGGTGCGGGAGACAACCACCGACGGACCATGAAAATCAGTCAACCGACCAACTGCAAATCGGAACCAGCCAAGCTCTTCGACGGTTGGCTGTGTTGGTGCAGTCCAGATGATATCTTTCAGAATATCGCGTGAGAGAGGTCCCTGCACGGCAACATTGTGAAGTTGATCCGTTGAATTTCGAACCCAGACATTCAGCCCGCGTTTTTCCGCCTGTTCCTTGAGCCAAAGCCCGCTATCATCATTCCCGCCTATCCAGCGGAAATTGGTATCACCCAAACGGAACACCGTGCCATCATCCACCATGCCACCGTGATCGTAGCACATGGCAGTGTACACCACTTGCCCCGTCGAAAGCTTCTTCATGTTGCGGGTGACACAGGCCTGCATCAGCTCTTCCGCGTCCGGTCCGGTCACCTCGTATTTGCGCAGGGGCGAGAGGTCCATGATCGCCGCCTTTTCGCGGCAAGCCCAATATTCTTCAATCGCTCCCTTGCCTGTTATCGTGTTTGGAAGCCAGTAGCCGTTATATTCAACAAAGTCGCGCGTATGCCGCGCAAACCCTTCGTGGAAGGCGGTTTGTTTTGTCTCTTCCATGTCACCCTCCGGTGTCTTGCGCCACCCGATTGAGCGCTTGAATTGTTCTTTCTCATCATAAACCCGCACCTGAATGTCGGTTGGATTCCAACCGTTGGCCGGATCAATATCGCATGGACATGCGGTAGAAACGCAAACTAAATCAGTGAGTGCTTTGAGCAACACGTAGTCGCCAGGCCGTGACCAAGGATCATCCATCCCAATGGCATTTGCATCATCCAGCATCGTATTGAAAAAGAAGTTTATTGCTGGCCATCCGCCCCGAGGCTTCACATCAAAACGGGCAAGATCGTCGTTCATATTGTCCGAGCAATTGACGTGCCCCGGATAGCCCAGGTCCTCGTAATAACGCGCGGTACAGGCAAGTCCAAATGTGTCGTGTCTTCCGCACGTGTCCTGAACAATCTCAACCAGCGGTTCATGATCCACGCTGAAATATTTGGAGAAAATCCCGGGCGCCGGATATAGCGAACCCATCAAGGAACGGGTCGTCGTCGGGTCAATTTCGCGCTCAAGCCCCTTGTCGAGCGCACGGCGCGAGAACGCCTGAAAGTCGGAGCACTCCCTGCCCTTTACATCCAAAACCTGAATATATTGTCCAGCCTTTACATTATAGGCTTTCGCCTCACCGGGCTGAATGTTGATATCTGTTACCGTGTCAGCAAGTGGCTCGGGGGCGCTCAATTCATCTTTGCCATCTTTTGGATTGGCTCGCTTGATGTAGACGATCAGCTCTGTGAGCGTGTCCTGTGATTCAGGCTGCATAGACTCACCGGCTGCACAAACAATCAGCAGACCATCACAACGTGCGTGAAACGTTTCCATGTTTCCGGGCCGACTATCGCCGCCGAGAAACCGCACCGGGTCAGCCTTCGCCAGATCAAAGCCGGACTTCTGCAACGCGATCGCAACGTTTGCACCTGAAGCGTCAGCCGTAAGCGCACGGATAATTCCAGAAGGCTCACCCTTACCCTTAAGTCCGAGCATGGAAGCATCAGACGAGCCATCGGGCGCAAAGAAGACAATCTCAGCAAGTTGCCGCCCTTCCTTGTCGAGGACCGAGATTTCGTCATCTTTTTCAATTTTCAGGGCACGGCTTCCTCCACCAGGAACCGGATGCCTCTCGGTGCCATGTGGCAAAATCGGAAGCCCCGGAACCGAAATTCCAGCCCGCTCATACGGTGTTTCAAATTTTGGACTTGTATTCATGATCTACAATCCCAACAGTTTGCGTTTTCGTTCGGCCCAGCTGTTTATCGCGATATCAAAAGCGAGTGCCATCAACACAACCGAGAACCCAAGCGTGAAATTCTTGCCCAGCTCTGTGCCAGCCATGGTGCGCTGCATTTCCTGACCCAGATCGCGAGTGCCGATAAACGCGGCAATGATCACCATAAAGAAGGAAAACATCAACGCCTGATTGAGGCCGACCGCAATTGTTGGCATCGCTAGGGGAAGTTGTACATTCCAGAGTTTCTGAGACCGCGTAGCACCGGACATGTCCGCAGCCTCGGTCATTTCTGCTGGGACACCGCGCAAGCCCTCAATCGTGTAACGCACAACCGGCACCATTGTATAAATGAGGATGGACAGAATAACCGTCACAGGCGTAATCCCAAACAGCATGATCGCAGGTAATAGATAAATAAAGCTCGGGAACGTTTGCGCAGTATCGCAAATGTAAATCATCCGCCTTGATGCACTTTCCGAACGAGATGCCCGGATCGCCATGGGCATTCCGATCAGCATGGCCAACAGTGTCGCTGTCACTGTGGAATGCAGCGTCAACATCGCCCGGTCCCACCAACCCAGAACGGCAACCAAAAGGAAAAAGGTGAAACCAATGATCGCCGGTTTGGCACCACCCATCAACCAACAAAGGCCTGTGACCGCAGCGATCAATGCAAATGTTGGCAAGTAAAGAAGCGCATTCTCAGTCGGGATTAAGACCCATACGTTAAAAATGTACCGGACATAGTATGTGAACGCTTGCATCGGCCCCCATGCAAGAAACGTTTTCATCGCAACATCGATTTCCTTGCCCATGGAAAACGATTGCTTGCGTTTGACTTCGTCAAAATAGGGAATGAGCTCGCTCAAAACAAAGAAGAAAACACAAATACCCGCCGCAACAAGCCAAGCCTGATGCTTGATCCACCATGGCGTGTCTTTCTCAAAGTGTTCCGGTTGCTTTACGACCCACGCTTTCGACAAACGATCAAGCGTGATCGCCAACAAAACGATGGTGATGCCAATTTCAAAGCTTCGGCCAAGTTTGAAACTGTTCATCATGGCAAGCAGCTTCGCACCGAGACCCGGCATGCCAATAAACGCTGTCAAAACGACCATGGCGAGACTGAGCATGATTACCTGATTTAGGCCAACCAGAATCTCTGTTCGGGCCGAAGGAATGTATACCCGCGTCAGCATTTGCCATCGGGTACATCCGGACATCTTGCCTGCCTCTACTACCTCAGGAGAAACTTTCTTGAGCCCTACAGCCGTCATCAAAATCATCGGCGGGATGGAATAAACAATCGTCGCAACAGATGCTGCAGTCGGGCCTACCTTGAAGAAAATAACCGCAGGCAAAAGATAGGTATAAAACGGCAGCGTCTGTAATATCGCCAATACCGGCCGGAGCACGGCTTCAACTCGCCTCGATTTCCATGACCATATACCAAGAAGCAAACCGATCGCGAAGCCAATGGGTGCCGCAATCACAATCACAGACATCGTTTCCATGGTGATCTTCCACTGACCCATCATGGCAGTCCATGTAAACGTTCCACCAGCCAACAAGGAGAGTTTCCAACCACCCAAATAGTACCCAAGGACAGCGGCAAGGCTGGCGATAACAGACCATGGAATAGCATCCAAACGGGGCCATCGTGATTTGCCGTATAAAAGATTGGCTGCCGCATCGATCAGAAATCCGATCCAGCTTGCGATCTCCCGTGTAACGTGGATCAATCCCAAATCATTTTGGAGCCAGGAAAATCCGGCATCCATATAGGCAGACCAAATAGGATGCCATTCCGGAAGACGCACCAAACCTTCCGGCAATATGGGTTTGAACAGGGTCAACAAGACTGCCACGGCAAGCAAGCCATATCCGATTTGGGCATGTCGGGATTGCGGGATCAAGCACCCTCTCCCAACAGAATATCAAGGGCTTCCTTGCGATCCATCACGCCGATCAACATGCCATCAGAATCTTGCACCGGAATGGATTTACGAACATCAGACACAAGCATTCTTGCCAAGGATTGGATCGTCGCTGATGCTTCAACAGCCTTGCCATCAATTTTTTTGGACTTTGCAGGTTTCGCAAGCACACCCGCATGCACCACCCTCGCCTTTTCAATCTCTTCGGTAAACTTGGCCACATACTCAGTAGCGGGATTAAGGACAATTTTGTCCGGCGTATCGCACTGCTCAATCGCGCCATCTTTCATGATCGCGATACGATCTGCAAGGCGCAAAGCTTCGTCAAAATCATGCGTAATAAAAACGATGGTTTTTCCAAGCATTTCCTGAAGGCGCAAAAATTCATCCTGCATTTCGCGTCTGATCAGAGGATCAAGTGCTGAGAACGGTTCATCGAGAAACCAGATATCGGGCTCAATGGCCAGAGAACGCGCAATACCAACGCGCTGTTGCTGACCACCAGATAGTTCACGCGGGAAATACTCCTCGCGGCCTGACAATCCAACAAGCTCAATCACTTCCATGGCACGAGCACGCCGTTCATGTTTGTCTTGTCCTCGCATCTCAAGAGGGAAGGCAACGTTTTCCAGTACGGTACGGTGCGGTAGCAATCCGAAGCTCTGAAACACCATGCCCATTTTCTGACGGCGGAGATTAATCAGTGCGTCTTCATCCAGCGCACCAATATCCTCACCTTCAATTTCTATCGTGCCGCCTGTAATCTCATGCAGGCGTCCCATGCACCGCACCAATGTCGATTTGCCAGAACCGGACAGTCCCATGATCACCAGCATTTCGCCGCGATGAACATCTACCGAAACGTTGTGTACGCCGGCGATGTACCCCTGTTCACGGATTTCCTGATAGGTCGCATTTTCATTGAGAGAGTCCAGAAAGCGCTCTGGCTGGTCACCGAATAGTTTCCATACATTCCGGCAACTGATGACTACATCATCTTTTTTCATGTTTGCTATCTCAGACTTTCAAAGAAACATCCCGGCTAGACAAAGCCGGGATGCGCATTCAGTTCAAGCGTCAGTCTTATGCGTCACCCGCACAAGCATCCACCCAAGGCTTCCAAACGCCTTCATTCGCTTCCAACCAGATGCCTGCGGCATCTTCCGCTTCTTCCTCATCCACATCCACGATTTTCGCCATTTCAGCGATCTGAGGGTTGGTGAAGCTCAACTTAGTCAGCACGCAGTAAGCCTTAGGCCACTTGTCTTTCATGCCGTCCCAAGCTGCTTTCTTGAGGTAGCCTTTTGCCGGGTTACCACAGTCATAAAGTGCATCCGGGTTTGGACCTTTGGCAGGATCCTTGTCGCAACCATCTTCCCACTCGGGGAATTCAACAAACTCGCCTGGCCAGACAGCCTCTGCAAAGTTTGGTGTCCAGTTGAAGACAACTACAGGACGCTTGTCTTTTTCAGCAGCACCGATCTCTGCCCACAACGCAGCAGCAGAACCCGCGTTCACAACGACAAAATCCATACCCAACGCTTCAACACGTTCCTTACCGTGTTTCAGCCAGTCAACAGGTCCGTCAAGATAACGACCCTTATCGCCAGATTCTGCGGTTTTGAACAGCGCAGCGCAATCGTTGAGCGCTTTCCAGTCGGGAAGGCCAGGACATGCTTCTTTGGTCCACATTGGGTACCACCAGTCTTCGCGTGTTACCGCGTCATGGTCTCCAGCATCGTGCAGGCCACCTTTTTCAAGCGCTTCACGGAATGACTTGCCAAAGGCGCCTTCCCAGACTTCAAGCTCAAGTGCAACGTCACCAAGGCGCACTGACTCATAGACAGCCTGACTGTCTGTAGTCACAAATTCCACACTGTTCCCCATGGACTCAAAAATTTGACCCACAGCATGGCTCATTACGATCTGGCTTGACCAGTTATGGATCGGAATGACAATTGGATCACTACTGTCTGCAGCGGTGGCACTCATTGCTGCGGAAAATGACATCGCAGCTCCCAGCGCTATGGCGCTGGCGGTCTTCTTCAGGTTTGACATGGCTAATTTCCTCCCTAGCTCGTCTCCCTCATTTAACCGGAGTGTTTAACTAACGCCCTCCGGCAAGCGGCGGATCTGCCAGACTTTCTTTCCAAACGGGCTGAAACCCGAGAATAATGGTGTCTGGAGACAGATTCGGATTGAAAAGCAGATTATGCCAATAGGTCGCCTGATAGATCGGCTCTCCTTTGGAGAGTTCCCTCACCTGACATTTCAATGAAAAGGTTTGATTATATGCTTCGTATGCGAGCATGCAGCGTTTGGCATCCAACAGTGTCTGCGCACCTTGCGAATTCGGTAAAAACGTCGCTGTGATGACATCAGAAAATTCTTTGTGCTTCTGATAATAGGTTTCAGAAAACAGCTGCAGGGCCTTGTCACGACGTTGTGCCGGATCATTGGTCCGCAAATACATGTGTTTCAGTTCCGGCGTCTTGGAAAACAGTGGAGCTTTGTTGAGAACTGTAACAATGCTGCCAAGTGCCTCAGTAGCACCTTCAGGCGTGACATCAGCAATTACACCGTCATCCGGGCGCCCCTGTTTTTCACGCATGGCGATTTGTCGAACCCTGCACTGCCAACGCATGAAGGAATCTCGCATGGGAGAATGTTCTCTATCGAGACCAAACACCTCTTGGATACCGCTCATTGACAATCCTGCTCTCCAAACACATCCGGTTTAAATTTACTCTGCCCCCGCCAAACCACTTATCAAAGTTTAGCGGGAGCAGGATCAGACTAGCCGGGAAATCAATCCCGAACCAATCAAAACTTCATATACGCCTTCCGCAACGAGACCAGAGGGTGACGATCAGACATCTGAAACTTGATTAGAAACTCGCGCGCTACCATGTCCCGGTCCTGCTGGTTGTCCGGCAACTTGATGTGATCGGGAACCCGAACCCATCCGTTGATATTGCGGTCAAAGACGGCTGGCATGCCGTCTTCATACCCCATGTGAACATCTTCCAGCCAATTGAGATCGTCCCAACCCATAATCTCCATATACTTGGAAAGAAATGGGGTAATCCGGTCATAATCAGGAACCAGGTTCACATCATAGCGATAGCCGATGTGCTGTCCGATTTCCTTTTCACGCTCGGAGTCCAGACCTTCTTTGTCTTCAATAAACTGGTCAACGCTTTTGATTTCAGAACCGCGATACTGTGTTCCAGCCATGGTCTGTCCTCCTTAAAGATCGTGATAGTTTTCGATGCCAACCGTGTGGTTGGTACCGGCGAGTGGAACACCAGCCATGGCAGATGCTTCCATGGTAAGCGCGGCCAAATCTTCTGGCTCAAGGCTGTGAAGATGCGTCTTGCCGCATGCACGGGCAAACAATTGAGCTTCAATTGTAAGTGTGTGCAAGAAGTTATAGACACGTTCAGCGGCCTCATCCGGGTCAAGGCGCGAACGAAGAACCGGATCCTGCGTTGCTACACCAACCGGACAACGTCCCGTATGACAGTGGTAGCAATAGCCAGGCTCGACGCCCATTTCCTCTTCGTAATTGGCTTCCGGAATATCCTTGTTACAGTTCAACGCCATCATGACTGAGTGACCGAGAGCAATCGCATCTGCACCCAGCGCAATGGCTTTCGCCACATCAGCACCATTGCGGATACCACCTGCATATACGAGAGAAATCTCACCGCGTTTGCCAAGATCATCAATCGCCTTGCGGGCTTGACGAATGGCAGCAATACCCGGAACACCAGTGTCTTCCGTTGCAAGGTGCGGACCAGCACCGGTGCCACCTTCCATGCCATCGATATAGATCGAGTCTGGGTTACATTTCACAGCCATTCGAACGTCGTCGTAAACCCGTGCAGCGCCCAACTTCAGCTGAATTGGCACCATGCCATTGGTCGCTTCACGGATTTCTTCAATCTTCAGCGCAAGGTCATCCGGACCCAACCAATCCGGATGCCGCGCTGGTGATCGCTGATCAATGCCCGCTGGGAGCGAGCGCATCTCAGCAACCTGATCGGTCACCTTTTGTCCCATCAGGTGTCCCCCGAGACCGACCTTACAGCCCTGACCAATGAAGAATTCCACACCGTCCGCTAGAACCAGGTGATTTGGGTTAAAACCATAGCGGGACTGAATAACCTGGTAGAACCACTTTGACGAATAACGGCGCTCGTCAGGGATCATGCCCCCTTCCCCAGAACACGTCGCTGTGCCAGCCATGGTTGCACCACGAGCAAGCGCAGTCTTGGCTTCATAGGAAAGCGCGCCAAAACTCATACCAGTCACATAGACTGGGATATCGAGCTCAAGCGGACGTCCTGCGCGTGGACCAATAATGGTTTTGGTCTCACACTTTTCGCGATACCCTTCGATCACAAAGCGAGTCAACGTGCCCGGCATAAAGGTCAGATCATCCCAGTGAGGGATTTTCTTGAAGAGCGAGAAGCCACGCATACGGTAGCGGCCAAGCTCTGACTTAATGTGAATGTCATCCATCACCTCTGGCGGGAAGACAAATGATTTACCCAACCGGTTTACATCGCGGTCGAGTGGCTTTTTATGCATTTTATCCATGTTTCAATTCCTTACCCACGCTTACAGGATCAGTTTCTTCTCGGATGGCTCCAGGTTGTCGTAGTTCCACAACTGCTTGCCAGCGACGATTTTGGTGAAATGATCAACGCCCTCTTTCGGCATCAGCTCATATTGGGTGAGCTTGCGTGTAAGCCATGCTTTATCAAGATCAGTGAGTTCAGCTTCAACGGCATCCACGCCCAGCGACTGGATTTCTCCGCCCACGTAGATCGTTCCATCATACATGGAGTCACCGAGGTTCTTGCCTGCATTGCCGCATACAACAATACGGCCACGCTGCATCATGAAGCCGGACAGTGCGCCTGTGTCTCCGCCAACGATGATCGTACCACCTTTCTGGTCGATCCCTGTCCGAGAACCCACAGAGCCTCGGCATACAAGATCGCCGCCACGAATAGCAGCGCCAAAGGTTGAACCAGCATTCTTCTCGATCAACACTGTGCCTGACATCATGTTTTCACCACATGACCAGCCAACGCGGCCATTGATACGAACATTCGGGCCATCAATAAGACCATTGGCGAAGTAACCAGTAGACCCTTCAATGATCAGGTTGAGCTTTGAAAGAATCCCAACTCCGATTGAGTGCTTGCCGCGCGGGTTTTGGATCACGATCGTGCCATATCCCTCAGCCATCAATTCCCGGATCTTGTTGTTCACACCCTTGGTGTCATAGTCGTCCGCATTGATTTCGGTACGCTTGTTGAAGTCGACATCAGGCGCCCAAGGATACGTATAACGCTCTTCCTCATCTTCCTCAAATTCGATGTAAAGAGAACGGCCCGTAAGCTGTTCGGTTGTCATACCCAAAGCCTGAACGCGCTCTTCCTGCGTCATTGCCTTGAGTTCAGCATCAGTTACGCTTGCCATACGCGGACCTCCTCATCGTACGGGTCAGTTGTGTCAATCTCTTGTGGAAGGATTGCGCGAATGGCCACTTCTTCCGAAGCCATCGCGATCAAATCATCACTTTCGTAAAGAACCAGTGGTTTCGCCGCCATGGTATCTTTTGCCATGCCCAGCTGGTCCTTGGTCGCGACCAAGTAGGTGAACACACCGTCGATTTCTTCAATCGACCGTTTGAGGCTTTGTTCCAGGGTGACGCCGTTCGCGAGGTTGTCAGCCGTGTAGACAGCAAGCAACTCACTGTCACAGTTTGACATGAATCGATGCCCCTTACGTTCCATCTGGCGACGCATGATCCAGTAGTTTGTGATCTGACCGTTGTGAACAACGGACACGTCATTGTATGGGAAAGCCCAGTAAGGGTGCGCAGAACGAATATCCACATCTGACTCGGTCGCCATACGCGTGTGACCAATGGAGTGAGTACCTTCAAACTCATTCAGGCCATATTGCTCAGAAACCACTGAAGCATCACCCAAATCCTTGATCAGCTCGAGTGCGTTGCCAAGAGAGAGAATCTCGACACCCTCGATATCCTCTATGTGGCGCGCCATCATTTCTGTGTCGCCGTCGTGGCTGATCACATAGCGATGCGCATAGTCCGTTGCCGCTTCACGCTTTTTCACGACGGCTTTGTGGTGTGCCAGTCGCTCTTCTACTAGTTCCAAACGCTTTGCCACAATATCAATCATGTCAAAGCCTTTGCTCATGGCTTCCTGTTCAGCGAGAATGAACCGCATGACATAGTCGCCAGGGCTCTCTACGCCGTAGACCGCATAGCCGGTGCTGTCTGGACCGCGATGCTTCAGAGCCTGAAGCATGGCAGTCATTTCACCGCCGACATTGGAGCTTTTGCCCCTGTGTATTAAACCTGCAATTCCGCACATCGAAATCACGCCTCCAAGTTTAGGTGGTTAAAGGCTGCAGCGAATTATGCCGCTACAGTAATCTTGTGTGGTGAGCCGAACCCTATGGCAGGCACTCCATATACGTTTCGTTGTCCCAGTCGGTCACTGTGGACATGAACCGTGCATACTCATCGTGCTTGTATTCGTGATACAAGCGGTACATCTCGCCCGGCATACCGCGACGAACAACTTTATCATTCTCCAGATGGTCAAGCGCTTCACCCAATGACATTGGCAGTTTCTTGACGTCCTTGCCTTCCTTGATCGCTTCATAGATGTTGCGCTCTTCTGGCTCACCTGGATCAAGCTTGTTATCGATACCGTCATCCATCGCAGCAAGAAGCGTTGTACCCATGAGATACGGGTTCACCATTGAGTCGACCGAGCGATATTCAAAGCGGCCTGGCGCAGAAACACGAAGACCTGTTGTCCGGTTCTGGAAGCCCCAGTCAGCAAAGACCGGCGCCCAGAAACCTGTATCCCAAAGGCGACGATAGGAATTCACTGTCGAACAGCCGACAGATGTCAGCGCTTGAAGATGGTGAACAACGCCACCAATCGCTTCCAGACCTTCCTTGCCCGGCATCTGCGGATCGTCACCGTCCGGCATGAAGGTGTTTTCACCACCCTTCACATACATATAGTTGTCCGCCATGCCAGGAAGATTTTTGGGATCATTGCCGGTTGGCACAAACTGGTCTTCCCCACCACGCCACAGCGACATATTGTGGTGACAACCAGACGCTGAAACGCCCATGAATGGCTTCGTCATGAAACAGGCAAATATGCCATGTTCCCGAGCGACTTGCGCACAAATCTGACGGTACGTGGTCAGACGGTCAGCGTTACGCAACACATCGTCGAACATCCAGTTCAGTTCGAGTTGGCCCGGCGCGTCCTCATGGTCGCCCTGGATCATGTCGAGGCCCATTTTGCGGGCATATCGGATCACTTGCAGTGAAACAGGACGCAGGCTTTCAAACTGGTCAATGTGATAGCAGTATGGCTTGGAGAACCCGTCTTTCGGCTTGCCGTTCTCATCAAACTTGAGCCACATCATTTCAGGCTCTGTGCCGATGCGAAGCTGACGACCATGCTTCTTCTGAAACTCGTCATGCATCCGGCGCAGGTTACCCCGGCAATCTGCCGTCAAATATCCACCCGGGTCCTCTTTCTCTTCACGGTTTCGGAAAAGCGTACAATAAAAACGACCAATTTCTGGCGCCCAGGGCAATTGCATGAATGTTTCGGGTTCTGGAATACCAACAAGCTCTGCAGCTTCCGGTCCGTATCCCAAATATTCACCAGCACGGTTCAGGAACAGGTTCATGGTCGCGCCATAAACCAACTGGAAGCCTTTTTTGGCAACGGTTTCCCAATGGTCCGCCGGAATGCCCTTACCCATGATCTTGCCGGTCACGGAAACAAATTGAAGGTACAGATACTCAATACCCAATTCATCGATTTTCGCGCGCACTTCCTTGATTTTCTCGTCGCGGCCCTTTTGTTCCACGAACTTTTCAATATCCATTTCCGGCAAAGCATCCTCCCTTGACGCTAACGGGCCATCAACACCCGAATTTCCTATGTCAGCTGTTTTGCCGCACTTATCTGTCGTGAATTTTACGCACCAGTAGTTGGAAAACGAACACGATGCTTTATCTAGAACGGCGACTAACTGTAGAAACAACGTTCTTCAATTCAGACCAAATTTCAACTGTTTTTTGTACCAATTGCGCAAGAAAATTGGGATTGATCTTGAATTGGTACATATTTGGTATAATATCTTGCTTATGGAGATCAGAGAAAACAAGAAGCTCAGCGCGAGTGACCTCACACGCCTGCTGCGGCAAACCATAACCAGCGGAGAATTTTCACCGCAGGATCGATTGCCTTCAGAAAGGGTTCTTTCGGAACGGTTTGGCACGGCACGTGGCACGGTTCGAAGTGCTTTGGCGAAGCTCGAGCGCGAAGGCGTTGTGGAAACCCGGCCCGGTAGTGGAACCTATGTGGTGGGCGAGGAAGGTGAAGCAACCAATCAGGTTGTTGCGAATGCAAGCCCGCTGGAACTTATCGATGCCCGTTTTGCCCTCGAACCACACTCTTGCCGATTGGCGGTTTTGAATGCCCGCGCTGCTGACTTTGAAAAGCTCGAGAAATTGATGGATGAAATGGAAAAGGCAACCAACAGTCCGACCAGATTTTCCGAACTCGACACAAAGTTTCATGCCCTGTTGGCAGAAATCACCGGAAATTCACTGCTTATTTGGATCGTCGCGCAGATCAACAATGTTCGCAACCAAGAACAATGGTCGTTGATGCGGCACCTCACTTTGAACGAAAATGTGATCCATCAATACAATCGCGAACACAGAGAGATTGTAGCGGCAATAAAACAACGCGAACCGGAACGCGCGGCACAGGCCATGAAAACACATCTTGAAGCAGCAAGACTATCTCTTACCCGTTCAGCTGCGACCTAACCAATTAAGTTCTCGAAGTTGCCTGAAGCCAGTTGATGTACACACGCTCGGCCATAGTCTCAAATTGCTTGATGCTGTCGGCGCAATCCTGTTTCATTTGCTTGGCCCCATCTGCCCCAAGTGCTTGCTCAAGCGCCTGGGCATATTCTGGAATTTGGGCCCAGTTATCAAATGTCTCTGCTTCGACTTCCAGATGAAACTGGAAAGAAAAAGCACGCGTCTGCCATGCCATTGCTTGCACAGCACAATCGGGCGAGGTCGCCAACACCCTGCCCCCTTCCGGCATCTGGGTCACTTCTGCTGAATGCCACTGAAGCGCATCAAATGTCTCAGGCAGGCCGTCAAACAAAACGCCGGTAGCACCTGCCTCTGTCAATTGCACAGGCATCACGCCAATCTCGGGCGTCTTCGATGGTTCTACTTTTCCACCCAACGCTTCTGCCAGCAATTGATGTCCAAGACAGAGGCCCAAATAGGGCACGCCTTTGTCCGCTACAGCTTCGCGAATGAAGGCTTTTTCTTCTTTCAGCCAAGGATGCTGGTCCTCCTGCCAGACGTCCATCGGACCGCCCAACACCCATAGAGCATCAAATCCATCCATCGATGGAATTTTCTCACCCTTATCAAGCTCAATCGGCGTCCAGGAATGGCCATCATCTTCCAGCATCGATCTAAATGAACCGGGATGCTCAACATCCGCATGCTGCAAAACCAAAATTTCCATTCTCGAACCTCCAGTGCAGTGAGCCGTCTCGCGCCAGATCACCCTGCAAACAAAAATGCATCGTGCGTAAGGAGACCATAAGTAGACAAGACAAAGCTTCAATCAAGGGTGAAGACAAAAGGCATGGGGAAAACTGAACATGAATTTGCTGCCATAAAGCTGCTTTTCCAGATGCATATCCGGGTTTATCATCTCCGCACAACAATTGCTAAGTTAGCTGTTTTAGAATCAAGGCCTGACAAAATCAGACTGATTATCTTAGGCACCCTCTATGATTATAAAAGTATAGAATTCAGCTTCCTGCGGTCGCCCCAAAACTCCATAGGTTCATAATCGGGATAAGGATAAAACCCAAGGTTTAGCTCGCCTTCCCAGTTGCAGGAGCGAGCCCAATTCCTGACCAAAGCTTCCACGCTGATTGGCTTGCCCGAGCATATGTTGACTACTCCTAAATCTTGCCCGCTTAGCGCAAGTTTGACGATGAGCTTGGCAATATCATCAACAGGTAGGAAATCGCGTAGCTGTTGCCCACCGGACATATTGAAAACCGGGTCAGCGTTTTGAACGGCATTTTGAAACTGCGGCCAAAGCGAGTTTGCAGCCTGTCCGTCTCCGAACATATAAAACAATCTTCCCCAAACGAGATTGAAAGCTTCTTGGCTTTGAAAACTCTGCAATTCCTCTAACAGCCGAACCTTTGCTTCACCATATGGATTATCTGCCAACAGCGGTGCATTTTCTGATAAAGAGCCCGATTGCATTCCATATTCAAAACAGGTTCCGGTTATGAATACGGATTGAACCCCTCCTTTTATTGCCGACTTCAAAAAAGCGGTTTGGCGAGGCAACTCATGGATAACATGATCCTGATTTCGATAGTTTGGTAGCCCAGCCCAGGCAAGGTGGATCAGAATGTCCGGATTGCCGAGATACCCGACTAGATCAGAAGGTAAACTTGCCAAATCGAGTGGTTTTGACGGAGGAACGTTGCCTTCCATTTTCACCGGGTTCGAGAAATGAAAGGGTTGAAAAGCCCGTTCTTGGTTCAGAAGTTCTCGGCAGACATACTGACCTAAAAATCCGCTTGCACCAGTAACAGCGATTTTCATTTACTGACTTTCAGTTCAGGGACAGCCGTCACAAACTGACCGCCCCACTCCCGAATATGCTTGAGCTGTGACATGATTTCATCGCTCAGGTTCCAAGGGAAAATGACAACATAATCCGGTTTCTGCTTGTCGATTTCATCCGGTGACACAATGGGAATGCGGCTTCCAGGCTGATATTGCCCTTGCTTCGCCGGATTACGGTCAGCGATAAAAGAAACAAGGTCAGGCCTCACACCGGCAAAATTGAGAAGTGTATTGCCCTTGGCAGCAGCGCCATATCCGCAAACCGTTGCACCTTTTTCTTTTGCGTCAAGAAGGAACCTGAGAAAATCATCTTTGACTTTTTCCGTGCGTCTTTGGAAGCTTTGGTAAAATGCTGAGGTGTTCATCCCCAAGCTCAACTCTTCTTCCAGCACATCGCGATATTGCTGAGTTTCCTCCTGCGCGCCCGTTTTCTCTTTCTGAACAAACAGGCGCAAGCTTCCACCATGTGTTGACAGGCGTTCAACATCAAACACTTTCAGGCCGACCTGTTTACATACAGCCTCTACAGCAATGAGCGACAGATACGAAAAATGCTCGTGGTATATCGTATCAAACTGATTGAGTTGAACCAGATTTTGAAGATGGGGAAATTCGAAGGTAGCAACCCCCTCAGGCTTTAACAGAATTTCAAAACCGGCAACAAAATCAACAATATCCGGCACATGTGCCAGTACATTGTTGGCGGCCATCAGATCAGCAGATTTACCCTGTTCAACCAGTATCTGGGCCAATTTCCGGCCAAAGAATTCTTCGACAATCTCGATGCCTTTCTCACGCGCAGCTTGTGCGGTGCTCTTGGTCGGCTCAACCCCAAGACATGGAACCCCACGTTCTTTTACGTGTTGCAACAAATAGCCATCATTAGCAGCAATCTCCACAACATTTGAATTCGCATCTAATCCAAATCTGTCAACACATTCGGCAACATAACGTTCCGCGTGTGTCAGCCAGCTGTCGGAGAATGAACTGAAATAGGCATATTCATCGCTAAAAAGCTCGTCAAAATCCGCGAAATCTTCCGTTTGAACCAACCAGCATGTTTCACAGGTGAAAACGCGCAGGGGAAACCATTTTTCTATGCCTGAAAGAGCTTCTTCCTCCAGATACGCGTTGGAGGGGGGTGCTGAACCCAAGTCCACAAAAAGCGAAAGATTTGAGCTACCGCAACTTCTGCATTTCATACTGTAATTCCTGTAAAACCGGCATCCAGCAATGGTGCGGCTCTATCACGTTCAGAAAGAGTTGTTGCTGGCAATGGCCAATCAATTCCCACTTTCTCCTCATAAACATTTAACTGCCCTTCTGCTTCGGGGTGGTAAGCCGCATCATGCAAATACAGAAGTTCGCTATCGCTTTCCAGTGTTTGAAACCCATGGGCCACCCCTTTGGGAAGGATCATGCTCCGGAAATTTTTCGCAGACAGGACTTCCCCGTGCCAATGTAAAAACGTCGGAGATCCTTTGCGCAGGTCAACAGCCACATCAAACACACTACCTTTCAAACACGAAATGATCTTCGTTTCGGCATGGGGCGGGTTTTGATAATGCATCCCCCTGATGGCGCCTTTTTCCTGTGTAAAAGATCGGTTCATCTGGCTAAGTGAAAACCCAAGCTCACCCAATTCAGAGGCGCAAAACATCCGTTCGAAAAAACCGCGTTCATCACCAATGGGTTTACGCTCTACAACGACTACACCCTCAATCGCGGTCACATGATTTGCAAAACGGCTCATTCAGATGTAGCCCCGGCCTTGTATGCCGCAATCTGAGAAATCGATACATCAGCCATATCTTCACCGTTAAGCCGGGCAGTTTCCCATACCGCAGTCTGCTTAAGCGCTGTTTCTATTGACCAGCGTGGATGCCAGCCTAGTTCGCGATTTGCCTTGCCGGAATTCAATGACAGGAAAATTGCTTCGGGCGGTTGATCAGCATTGTCATGCACAACCTCACCGCCATTCAGCGAAACCAGTGTATCGACTACCCATCGCACGGTTTTCACGCTGTTTTCGTCTGGACCAAAATTCCATCCGCCAGAAAACGCGTCGCCTGTCTTGTGAAGCTGTTCGGCAAGACGCAGATACCCTGACAAAGGCTCAAGAACGTGCTGCCATGGACGCACAGCTTGTGGTGATCGGATACGCAACACCTCTACAGCTTCTACCGAACGAAAATAATCCGGAACCAGCCTGTCAGCTGACCAGTCCCCCCCACCGATTACATTTCCCGCACGAACACTCGCCATGTGCTGGTTTGCATCCTGATCAAAGGACCGGGAAAACGCGTGCGCGATCAGTTCTGCTGCTCCTTTGCTGGCTGAATAGACATCATGACCTCCCATCGGGTCGGTCTCGACAAAAGCTCGTCCCTCCTCGTTGTTGTGATAACACTTGTCACTGGTAACATTAATAATTGTACGAACCGATTCAGTCTGCCGACAGGATTGCAGGACATTGGCAGTGCCAAGAACATTTGTGGATACAGTCTCAATCGGATCATCGTAAGATCGTCTAACCAGCGCTTGGGCTGCCAGATGGAAGACGATTTCGGGTTGTGCAGCGTCGAAAAAACTCAACACTGTATCAGTATCGCGGATGTCACCAATCGTATGACCAGAAACACGCCCCTCCAGACCTGTGAGCTCAAAGAAATTTGGGTGAGTATTGGGCTCAAGTGATAACCCGAACACCTCGGCTCCCATATCAACCAGCCAGAGGGCAAGCCACCCACCCTTGAAGCCCGTATGCCCGGTAATCGCAACGCGCTTGCCCCGCCAAAAATCAGGATCAACTACCATATCTTCCAAGGCGCCTTACCGGATTGCCATTGTTCTTCAAGCTGATTTCTTTCCCGCAATGTGTCCATCGGTTGCCAAAATCCGTTATGATGAAAAACCGAGAGTTCACCATCCTCGGCAAGTGACATCAAAGGCTCCTGTTCCCATACGGTGACATCACCCTCAATTCGGTCAATTACCTTTGGCGATAGAACGAAAAAACCGCCATTGATCCAGGCTCCATCGCCCATTGGCTTTTCCGCAAAACTGGTCACGCTATCGCCATTAATTTCTAAAGCACCATAACGCCCCGGCGGCTGGACAGCAGTAACAGTGGCAAGCCTGCCCTTCTCTTGGTGAGCAGATATCAAGGCAGAAATATCAATATCAGCGACACCGTCCCCATAAGTGAAACAAAAGCTCTCATCGTTCTTTAGATATTCGCGAACTCGCCTCAGACGGCCTCCGGTCATGGAATCGGGGCCGGTGTCAACCAAGGTAACCTTCCACGGCTCAGTGTTCTGTTTATGGATTTGCATTTGATTGTTGCTCATGTCGAACGTAACGTCCGACATATGCAGGAAATAATTCGCAAAATATTCCTTGATGATATAGCCCTTGTATCCGCAGCAAATGATAAATTCATTTACTCCGTAGGCGGAATAAATTTTCATGATATGCCACAAAATCGGTTTACCACCAATTTCGATCATTGGTTTGGGTTTCAATACCGATTCTTCGCTAATTCGGGAACCCAAACCGCCAGCAAGTAAGACGCACTTCAATGTTATACTCCGCATCCTTTACACAGAATTCCAGACACCTGTTATCAGGTAATCGCAACTCAGACCAACAGCTTTTTTAGGCGCTATTTCGCATTTGAATTCGATTGATTATTTCAAGCATCAAAAATTTGTTCTGATAACTCCAGAGAAGTTATTTGAACGCTTCTTTTAAAGTGCTTTTACGTGTATTGGGCAAGATCAGAACTTATTGGATAACACAAATCTCATACGGCAATGAAGCGTGTCTGAAAAATTAATCATACTTGGAGCCACCGGACGGATAGGATCGGCAATATGTAGTGCCGGAAAAGCAACCGCGAAAAAAGTTCTGAAAGTCCCGCGTTCAGAATATGAAAAATGGGACAACGAGAAGGAAGTCGCCACTCATTTC
>JAAUYH010024553.1_pt1 | contig 20686 bp, 13 predicted proteins | sample 7278061 | NCBI WGS metagenome assembly JAAUYH01 (sample SAMN14350203, study PRJNA611818) | marine sediment metagenome | isolation source: surface marine sediment (0.6m) | place: French Polynesia: Moorea | collected 2018-08 | reverse complement strand
TTCATGAATTTATCAATATTTGGGGATCATGTTTGACATGCTTTCGTATTTCTTTCTTCTCGACGAAGTGGAAGGGCAGTAAGCCGTTGTCAACAAAGTCCATCCAACCAACTAAATTTTTTGACTTGTTAGTAGCGAAGAATATTTCCATCTGCCGTTGAGTAAGATCACGACCCGACAATAAGACTTCGACATAATTCGGGTGAGCAGTTTGGACATGCGATAGCAAGTTTTGATAGCTCGAGCCGCTACGCTTTCTTGGAGTGCCACATCTGCGTACAAAAAGGTTAGAATCTGTTGTGTCGCGAGTAAAAAATAGGTCCGCAACACGTTTACCGGTGACAGGGGTGGGGTGCATTGTGTAGAGGAAGATGGGTGACTTGGGTGGATCTCGAATCCTACATTTGGGTCATCATAAATTTCTATCATGTCCACGTAACGGTATTTTATCAGCAGCATTGCGGCAAAAGATAATTATAATATCAATGATATCATAAGATCTATCCAAAACTGGCATTACAAGATGATAAATATATCTTGACAGCTGCATTTTGGATATATCCGTATCCAGCCTATTTTTTCGATAACCCTGTACGGGGCTAATCAATATTCAATGTGTTTTCAAATTTCGACGAAAATCATAAGTTTTAGTTTTTCAGTTCATAAAATCGGATAGATTACCGTTCCCTAGTTCCATTGGCAAGCTGCGCCTCCCTGAATATTTCGATTGCATTTTAGAGTGCTATGCGTCTTGCTGTTGTGATACAGAATTTCTTTAAGTACTCTCTACATTCCCTAATTCCCTGCGACTGGTCAATAAACAAAACAATAATTCTCGAACTCGGATAATCAAGGATTTATTTTTCGCTTCTTTTTCGTTCCTTTTTTAAACGTTAAGTGCTGCCTCATCCACTTGTGGAAACTTTTCACATTTTCAGTTATTATTTTCGACTTATTCTTCATTAATTTATACATGTGGAATCTCATCTCAGATGCGTCTTCGTATCAATTTCGCGGAGACGTCTATCGAAAATTTTCACTGTTCAAATCGTTTGAATTGCATCAACCCACTTTGGTTTTGCGCTTTCTTTGGCGTACAATAAAAATTCCACCACTCGACATCTCTTTGCGAAAGTGGACAGAGTAATTTCGATATTTCCTAGACTTGGCTATTGTTATAAAGGCACTTTTGGAATGAAACTCCTCATATCTAGTTCTCAAAGGATTGACTCCTGTTAATGTCAGAACAACCACCAGCACATTCATTTGAAAGTTCGAAACGACAAGACCGTGAGTTTCGTTTTTCATTGATTCCTTCCTCGATAGCCCTAATTAATACGTCCGAAAATTTACCAAGTCAGATAACATTTTTTATTGGTCTCAAATAAACTATACCATAGACTATTTCCTTACACAGAGCTTCTGACCTTCTGGCTTTTGACCAAGAAAGAAAGGCAAGAATTACTAGGTATGTCAGAATTACTATATTTGATAGCTTCAATCAACCCATCTGTCATAATGCAAACGAGTCGTAAGGTTTAATACAAATTCATCCGTCTTCAAGCATTGTGGAGCATCAGCTCAAAAATGTCAAACTATTTAGTTTAGAATATAGCAATTGATTTGTTTTAGTTCAACAATATTGATAAGCGATTACATTAAATAATTGCTAGGTACGTAACCATCTACGCTCCAGACAATCTAACCCGAAGACATTGCATGAGCCCAAATTTTTTGGGAGAAACATATCAAGTATTTACAGGGGATAACTGGAGCACTTTGTATTCGCACAACTATCACGAGTTATCAATTTGTATTTACATGTCAATCGTCTCGGCATAAAGATGAATTATTAGGACCTAGAACTGAATAGAAGGAGTGTTGTAGCTAAAACTACCACAAAAAATTTAATCTTTTACACAACGGAAGGGTTGAAATATATATCGAGATCATCGGTTCTGTAAAAATTGAAGGTTTTATTGCGTTACTAACTTCTTTTTTTATTATGTTAGACTGGACATACTGTCAAAAACTGTGGTTTGTTCTAGTTTCAATTGTTAGGTACAGTCAATGATTGTTTCTAAGAAAGAGGGAAATAATTACATTAGCACAAGCGTTTTCTATGAAAAGTCAACTTTTTAACCTTGAAAAGTGAAACTAAAAAGTTACAAACTATTCATCACAGCTATTATGTCAATTTTGAGTTCAGAAGAATTATTTGAGTGTCATCGAAGAAACAAACAGAGAAATTTCCATTCAGTTATTCCCTTTGCTTCATTAAGACTCTCTAAACGTTGCAGTACCGTGAAAACAAGACGCGAAGTGCACAATACAGTGATTAGAGCGTGAAGTTCAGTCATCGTACATCAATGCCCAACGTCGTTCTGCGCCTGTCATCTGATGCGCTTTTAGGTGATTTTACAAGTTTTTAGATGACTTCTGTTACTATTGATATGAAAAATATGATTGATCACCTCAATACACTTAAATTCATAAATTTCAGCGGGAAAAATTTAATTGCATGTCGTACTAATACATCCACTCGTAGATCGTGCAACAACATCACATAGTAGGATTGCATTGACATGAAATTGCAATTTAATAGTGCTATATTTTTTGCATTTTTCTTCAACAGAACTCGACTGACTTAAATTCTTACCAATTTTAGTTGATGGAATTTTAGGTGCTGATTTGGGTTGCTGGATCTGAGTTCGTAAAAGAATGCATCCGACGAACTCTGGAATTAGACTCAGAATATTCTTAATTCAGACAGTTGACTTGAATCTCTATAAAATTTTTAGCGGAGGACAATTTTTACCTTCCTTGCACGCATGGAATATCAGTGAAATCTCGAATTCCTCGAGACTTCGAAAATATGAATGCTCGAAGAATAAGCAGTTCCTTGATCTTCATTACAATTTACTTCCTATCAGGAATCGTTAAATTAGAGGCATGATATAATTGGAGATACGCAAGCTAGATGTCCTAAAAAACAGTAACAATTGCCAATAGCCTTTTGTTTTTCGTATTGCAATATATCTTAATCAAAATATATTCTTGGATAGTCAAGATTACCTTGCCAAATCTGAGTTCTTCTAACTATCTCATAAACATTTTCTCCGTCATATAATCATAATTACGATTAATTCGTTACAATCTCATTTTCAAGTATTCGGTCTTTCCCTATTTGCATAATTTTTTATTCTTCTTTTCATATCTTCTAATGCTTTTATGAAGACCGTTCATTTTCTAGAGATAAACTGAGTTCTAAATTAAAAAGAATCATTCAGAAACTCTCCACGAACCGGTACATTGGTGCTCCTGCATCAAATTAAACTGGAAGCACTTTAATAAGAAGGTAAACTATTTCCTATTTTTCAAAGGGATTACAAGACACAAACACCTAAAAGTTTATCCATGAAAAACTCTTGTCTACAGAACAAATCATGTGATAAGAGAATTGAAGAATTTCAAGACAATTCTGATTTCTTCTTTCATCGCACCAGCCAACTCCGTTTGTATGGTAGCTGTAAAAGACCTTCCTGAGAATTTCTAGTTTTGAGAAGGCACGCACAGTCAGAACTAATTATTGAAGTTTGATTCATCAATGGGTGAGTCGTTTTAGCGGCGAGTGGATAGATGAAGACATTCATCAAGTTGCTTTCTCCTGGTAGGTTCCAGCTATGTTTATTTTCAAACAAGTTGATGAAGTGAGCACTGGCGCGAATGGCCGTGCAGTGAGAATAGAGACGTTAATTTTTCAGTTAACATAAATCACTGGTGCCGCTTGCGTCTGTCCCTCACGTTCTTATTATAAATGTATCGATATAAACTATCATATTCTCCATATTGCTCTTAATCCACTCTCTTCCTCCTATACTTACCGAATCTGCCGATTTTTTTATTTATATGAGAAAACGTGGGTACAAGACAAAGCCGAAGTGGCACATACGAAAGTTGAGTGAAGAATTGCACTTGAACAGAAAGTCTTAAATTCGGTGGAATTGATACTTTCGAGAAACCAAGACTTGATAGCGAGATATTAGACATACCGGAAAGCCTGAATGCGATGCAAGCCCAACGGAGATGCATTTTATAACATCCTTTGGGAAGCGTAGCTACTGAAGCGAGTGCAGCAGTTGCTTCGATCCATTAATCCCCAAACTTCTGTCACCCTCGCTTGAGATGAGACACTTATTGCCCATCTCCAGCTTGGTCGGTAGCGCGAAAACGATCAAAATTTACTGAGCTTCAGGACGTGTTGCACGAATTTGCGTTCCTCCAACGCGCGCCATACACAGCGAAACTTGCCCATCACACGTTCGTCCGTGATGTCTTGCGTGAGCTCGTCACAAACACCGGCCACCTCCTCGCACGGCGTGAGCACTATGAAATTGTCGTTCATCTCGCGCGCCAGCCGCGCGAACTCGCCATCTAGCGAGCCGCGGTAGGCGCGCACGTGCGCGAGCAGCATCCGCGCACCCGCCTGGGACACCACGTACGCGCCCGCGCCTTTCGCAGTGTCCGCACGCCGAATGCCATCCACCCAGTTCACGACAGGTCGCCGTGTTCGCCGCTTCTGCGCCGTGTCGAGCGCGCGCAACAACATCACGTGCCACCGCGCGTGCTGCGTGATGGCCGCGCTGTCCGCGTCGGACAGCCACGCGCCCAGTTTCTCCGCCGTGCGCAGCGTGGGGAACAAGTGCGCGTCCATGATCAGCGCGTGCGCGACACGCGCGCGCGCCACGCCCGCCCATGCGCGGCGGTGCGCGTCGAGGTACGCGATTTGCCGGCGCAACGCTGCACGCGTCCCACGCCCACGCGCGTAGCGTGCGAGTGAGACGATGGCCGGGTCCAGCGGGAGCGGCGGCGCCGCCAGTCGGATGCTCTGCGTCTTCGCCACGTCCCACCGTATCGCCGACCACCCACCGAGTTGCGCTCGCGCCGCGAACTCGTTCCACTGCGCGCGACAGCCGTGCTGCGCGATGCCGTAGATTTGCGCGACCGGGGGCGTCCACTTGATCACCGGCGCTTCCGGCCTCGCCTTCGGTTCCCGCACCCTCGTCACCGACAAAAGCTCGGCCACCGGCGGCTGCCGCTGCACGTTCGCGTTGACACCGCCCGTTTTCCCGGGGTGCAGAGCCTGCGCCGCCGCGCCCGCGCTCGACTCGTTGCGCCGCTCGACAAAGCCCGCGTGAATGACCGCCCGCTTGTGCTCCATCTTCGGCGTCCCGCCCTCGGCCCAGCCTGTCCAGACGAGCACCACGATGTTGCACGCAAGGATCACACCCACCGCCGCGTTCACGACGCTCAATGTGCGCGCCTGTGTCGCCCACACGTAGTTGAACCGCCGTTTCGGGGAGCGCGATCGCGTCTCCGCCGTCTTATCGTCGCGCACCCACGCTCGTATTCGCGGCAGAAGCCGCGTGCCGAGCACTTCTGCAATGTTCATGCTGCACCACTACTCGACCGTTGGTGCGCGCCACAATCATTTCAAATCATTATTTCGTGTGCCCGCAGGAGTGGGTCACTACGCATCGCTTTATCTGCCCTATCGCTCCGCAGTGCAACCGAGCCCCGCATCGTTTCCTTTGCTTCCTTCATCTGCGAAAACCTTCTAAACAAACTTTACTTCATTCGCTATAGTCATGACAAGTTTTGTCTACACGGCTGGGAAGTACCACGGTGCAGAGTGAATCAACAACATACATCTACTCTAACCCTTCCCTCAACGACGTCCGGCCGTACCAAATAATGCTGAGACATACAAAATAAACTTTTACTTCACGCCTAGTCGCTGGGTCGGCAACCCAGTTTGCAAATCGCCCACCGTCGACAAAACAGCGGCTACGAAACACACGCTTCGGGGTCGCCGCCGCCGAGCACGGTCCAAATCTTGTGTGCGAGTTTGGGGCCGAGCCGGCGGCCGTTGCGGTCCTCGACGTCGACGAGGAGCGTCTGGGGGCGGTCGGCGCGCTCGAAGGCGTCGAGCAACAGTTTGAGGGAGGGATAGATGCGGCGAATGGCCTTGGCCTTGTCGGGGGAGCATCCAGGGACGAGTGCGAGCAGCTTCTGGTACACGGCGCCGAGGTCGCTGGGCGTTTCCTCGCGCACGCCGCCCGCGCCGTCGGGGCAGAGCGCGGCGTGCGCGCGCTCGGTCTTCTTGCGCGCGTAGGCGGCGCGGAGGTCGACGCGCGACAGTTCCTCCCCATAAGGCCGCGCGCCGACCGCGTACGCCACGAAGCGCACGTGCTCGGCGGCCTCGTCGGCCGTGTCCATCGCGTGCACATGTAACCGATAATCCAGCCACAGCGCGGTGCAGCAGTCGTCCACCGCCTCCTTCGTGAACACCTGGCCGTTGCCCGCCGCCTTGCGCCGCACCGCGCGCCGGCAGTGCGCCGCCACGCCCGCCACGAACACGAACACGACGCCGTCGGGGTGCCGGCCGCGCATCGCCCTCGCCGCCGCCACCACCTGCCGGCTCGCCATCAGCTCCACGAACTCCGCCGCCCCGTACCAGTACCCCACCGCGTCCAGCGCGTACCCCGGCCGGTCCGGCAGGCACCGCCGCCACTCCACCCGGTTCGCCTGCGCCAGGTCGCCCACCTCCGACCTCACGTTCTTCTCCTCCGCCGCGGTCGTCAGCACCTTGCCCATGAAGTCCAGCGCGTCGGGGCTGCCCCCGAGCTGCCGCGACAACACCACCACCACGTCGTCCCGGTCGCGCTTCTTCTGCCGTCTCGCCTTGTCAGCTGGCGCCGCCGACTCCGTGTCCGAGCTCTCGGGGGACTTAGGTACTGGTGCGCCATCGCCCTCCACCGTGCGCGTGGCGTCTGCGTTTTTCGGCTTCTTCTTTGCGTGACGCTGTGGCTTCTTTCGGCGCCATCCGTTCAGCTGTGATTGTGTGCCTGACTTTCGCCCGCTGCCGCCTAGCGTCAAGTCGATGTCCACGGGCGATGGTGGTTCATTGCTCCGTTGCACAGCGGTGCGGCGCGAGTCGGGTGTGATATCCGCATCGTCATCTTCGTCGAGCAGAAGAGAACGCGTTTGTGCAGCTGACGCCGCGGTGGCGGGTCGAGAACAGGGTGTGATGTCGGCGTTGTCATTCTCATTGCACGATATTGCACGCAGCTGCTGTGACGCCGTCGCGGATGGAGCCCGAGAGTTCGGGGTGAAGTCGGAGTCGTCACCTTCATCGCACAACGAGCGCGGTCCTCGCGAAGCAGTGAGCGCAGCGCGCGAAACCGGCGTCAAGTCGGCGGTATCGTCGTCATCGTCCAGTATTACACATGTATCCGCATCATTTCCATTCCGCGGTAATGGTGATATCGACTGCACAGCGCGTGCGGTGACGAGTGGATTCGATGCGACTGGTGAATCGCTGTCCTCCTCGTCGAGGATGCTCACGCACTTTCGCTTTACAGGTGTGGGCGCCGGTTGCGGCGCCTCTTCGCCGTCTAAATCGACGACCACCGCGGTAGACGAAGTCCCCGCAGAGGACGGCCGCGATGAGAACGGAAAACCGGTCGTCGACTGGCCCCGGGAACGCACGAGCGCCGCGACCTTGTCGGCGAACGACGGCTCTAGGAGGTCGTCGTCGTCGTCGTCGGTGTCGTTGTGATTGTCGCGTTCATCGTCGCTCGACAGCGCCACGGGTGCGGGCAAAGTTTGAGACGGCGGCGGTGCACGCGGGAGTGGCGGCGCATCATCGGAGTCGGAGTCGAGCGAGATGATTTTCGTTGGCGGCGCCATCGTGCGTCAATGTAGGGTAGTGGGTAGCATGTTCAGCACGATACACTGGTTTGCGCGGGTGCATGCGTGCATGCTAGGACAAAAGGAAGTATCTATTTAGTGAATCATTCGAATCCGGTATTGTCGGCAGCTTGTGATGCAGGAAAGATGGGCGAGTACGAGCGGTTTTGGAGACGGCACTAGTACTCGTTTCGCGCCATTTTATCAGAAACGGCACTATACCGTGTCTTGGCCTGTATTTACCGTACGGTTGGAGCGCAGCAGAAGAAAACTGTAATTGTCAAATTGCATTGCTTCGCAATCCAATCCACCACATCTCCGCCCCAGCACATCGGAACGGAGGCGCAGCTCGGGATGAGTTGGCGGACGCGATGGGGCGCGGCGATTAACTGGCTGCGCTCGCGGCGAGAGATAGGGCGCGAAGGGCGGCACACGTTTTTCGCGGAGTACGTGGGGCAAGGCCAGCCGGAGCGGCGGTACGTGGAGTACGCGGACGGCGACCTGACCGACTCGAGCCACGGGATGGCGACCGAGTGGTGGGCGTGGCTACACGGGCGGCGTGAGGACCCGCCCACGGCGATGGAGATCGAGCGCAGCCGGCGCAGCGCGGCCGCGCTCGCGAAGCGCGTGGCGGCGCTGGAGGACGAGGACAGGCGTGAGCGCCTGCGGCAGGGGCTGTCGAGCGGGCTGGGGGACAACAAGGCGGGCGCCGTGCGGCGAGAGCGGGTGAAGGAGCGCCTGCTGCGGTCGGCGAACGAGAAAAACGCGGGTGCGGACGCCCAGTCGGCGGCGGGCGAGACGGAGGAATTTAAGCCCGAGGCGTGGACGCCGAATAGCTCGAGGCGACGTTGACAACGCGGAAGTGTAGCTTGTGAACTATTTTTGGAAGTATACGCACGGTGCTCGCTTCGTGTTTCGGTGAGATCGGATGTTGAATACGCGTGTCGAAATGACAGTGAATGCAAAAAGTGCGATGCACGAAAATGTGTGTGTGCGTTGACGACGGCGGTCGCGATGCCCGTAGGTGGAATGCGGTTTGTGGCCGGTAGGTACGGTAACGGAATTAGAACCGATGACGCAAGCAAATCGACGAGATGTCCTAGCGGGAAGTTGTGCGCATTCTACGAATTGCTTACGCCGACTGCTCATGTCGCAGGCCTTTCCAAAATTTCGTGTGCCGCTTCCTCTTGCGAGTTCCCATTCCACACCGTCTATTATAATGTACCGGTACTTCTATCCTCGGATATCAGCTGATAGGGAAGGTAGCGCACTGACGGGAAGCCAACAATACGCGGTTCTACGAAGCCCATTTGTTGGGCTCCGAGTGAACAAGACCCCAAGTATTAGTAGTAAGTGAAACTGTATTGTACAACGAAAATGAGTACTACCTGAGCTGCACCTACTCCCTTACAGAGTACGAACGGTCCACCACAGCCTGTTACTCGCGCGCGCGGCGCACTCCGCCCTTGAGACGGCGACGGCGTCGAGGCCGACACCGCCGGCGTGCTGTGTGACGCGCACACCGGGCATGAACTCGATGTGCATTCCGCACGGTCCCTTGAAGTTGAGCGGGACATCCATGCGCGTCTTGCACGCGCGCGATGCGCAGTAGTCCGCCATGTACATGTGTTGTCCGTCCACCTCGACGACGTGATGGGCCGATGCGCAAAGTAGAGCGTTGTTGCCTTCAGCGCAGAGCATGCGAACCGGCGGGTTGCCCTTCAGCATGCGCAGCGGATGGCGCTGCATTCGCATGCTTGTGTGCAGCAGCTGCGGAAGCTTCGCGCCCGCCACGTGCGACGAGGCGCCAACGCAGATGGGCTCGTTCTGATTGGCGGGGTTGCCATCAATCGCACCGATATCGGGCACGAGTGTTTCCGCCGGCGCTTCCGAGGAACCAGTGCCTGCCTCAGTCTCTGGCTCTGCGGCTGGAGTACCGCTCACTGTTTCAGTGTCAGGAGCAGTGGTGTTGGCAGCAGACGTTGTATCGGCGGCAACTGGGGTTGGTTTCGGTGGGGTGGCCGGTTTGGGATCGGCTACAGGGGCGAGCTTAGCTGGCGCTGCCGGCTTAGGAGCTGCTGGCTCAGGTTCCGCCGCCGGTTTCGCTTCAGCGGCGGCCGGCTTCGGTGCAGCCGGTTTCGGTTCCGGTGCGGCAGGCTTCGGTGCAGCGGGCTTCGGCTCCGGAGCAGCTGGTTTCGGCTCTGGAGCAGCCGGCTTAGGCTCCGGCGCCTTCACTGGTGCGGGCGCAGGGGCGGCCGGTTTGGGCTTTGGTGCAGCCTTGGGCGACGAGCTCGGGGACGGTTTCAACGGCGGGGTGCATAGACCGGTAGCGAAGGAGCCAACAATAGAGAAGGAGCAAATGCCAGAGATGCAATCCTTATTGGTACGGCAGTTCTCCCCATTCGAACCAGGCACGCACTTCAATCCCTTGCAGGTGAAGCCATCACCGCAATTGTACGACAAACGGCACTCGGAGCCTGGGGAGGATTGGAGACACACGCCATCGGAGCTACAGAAGTGGCCGAGATCGCACTGGCGCCACGTCGCGCAGGTGGCACCGGCCTTTCCGCGACGGCAGGTTGCGTTGGCGCCACAGAAAGTGAACGTACTGCACTGAATGCTGTTCTGGCAGGGCTGTCCTTCTTTCGCAGGTGCGCACTGGCCGGCACGACAAACGAGTTCCAAGGCGTCGGGATCGACGCACTTCTTGGCGGCGCTGCAAGAGCCCAGCACAGCGGAATTTTGTCGGATGACAGGATGTAGGCGGGCCGCTAGGGAGACGCTTGCCAGCGCGAGTAGCGCGGCGGTGGTGAGTCTGAACATGGTGATCGGAACGCGTAGGATCGTAACGTCGAGATCGACGGGCGATGTGGGCTCGGCACGGGAGAGGAAAAGATTTATAGGGGATGTGGAAGAAAATGCCACGTAGCGAACGATTGGAAAGTTGAGCACAGACACCAATCACGAAGTAGTAACGGTAGAGTAGAGTATTCTCTCGCCAACGTGCCCTGTTGCCATTATCAACTTGCTTTTGATCGATTGCTCACTACGGTACACGCCACTCGTTGTGAGAGATCGCCCAACGCCCGCCTTGCTTTGAGGAAGACCGACAGCTCACTAGTGTGTTCCTGCGAGTTCTTTGCTGCGAGTTCTTTGGTGAATGTTCCCTCGCTCGCTCACTCGCTCACTCGGCGTTTCGTACTGGTCAAGTGATTCACGCCAATGGTAACCGTCGCACTCACCGCTTCATAGATTTACGTGCGCGTCCCGTCTGTAGATTATTATTGACCTCGCTTCCTTCCAATGAGACGCCTCTCGAACGATACGGATGTTGTCCATGCAGTTGACGTTGGGCAGTGGTGAGCGGTGAGTGGATGCATCGATGGATGGAACACCACTGCACTGTACGGTGGTACTGTACTGTTGAGTATAGCCGCGAGATTTGCCGGCCTACCGATACTGGACTGCACAGTACTAGCCATCGGTCACTTTCTATTTTTGCGACCCATTCTCGTGAACGTTGCAGCTCTAATTTCAGAGCATCACGGCAGTACTAGTACTGTAGTAGTGTATACAGTACTGTATAGTGTGTGCCCTGTATCCATTTCCATACACTTGGCACGCAATGCAGCCCCTTTCGTGATTCTGTTTACAGTATGGGCTTCCACTACTGTGTGCGAAACTCATATCTCAATTCGTTAACTAGAAAGGTCCGGTGCACGAAGGCCCGTGGTGCCTTTCAACTTGGTCCGGTCCGCGCTAGTATTCGGTCCTCCACTCCACCTAATCTGTTTCAGACATTTACGAATTTGTTACTTAATTTAATTCTACATGAAAACAGCAAAGGAAAGGAAAAAGCCAAAGAAGAATGCATCCCTCTAATTTAGAATTGATTTCATTATACAGATCTAATGACATAAATCAATTATTTCGGCCCGGAAAACATACTAAAGTTTGAAAATCAATTCACTAGCTTTCTACACGAAATGCGTAACACAATATATTTTTCACCATCAAACATCGAGCCATTTAAGAAATGAAATCCATTAAACACATCCTGGCCTTTCTTTCTAATTATTCCTGTACACTGATCCTTATATGTTTGCACAAACTGCATAGTTTTGGAACTAATATAATGATTCATGGACGAGAATTTAATTGATGTTTTGGATCTGACTTACTTGTACTTGTTTTCCTTTCTGTTGATCGAGTCCGCACTAATACTCTTCTTCATTTGAAGGCTTCGATTTGATCGAGTTTACCTGATTGGGTTAGGTCCTGTTCGGTTTCGTTCCGCTGCGATCTGCTTTTCGACCAGAACGGTGCCTTACGATTAGTACTATGAGTAATTTGGCTTGATGAAGAAACCACGTGCTAGGATGAAAACAAACTCTGTAGTTTCTGTAGGTTTCAGGTCGCGCCGAACGCGATGATAGGGAAAGCGAAGCGGAATATACTGTTCCGATACCTATCGGTCCATGTATAATGGGCAGGCAACATCGAATTTGTGTTGCAAGCTCTGACAGTTTTCCTTGACAATTTCAAAGAACCATACAGACGAATTTCTTGTACAAGTACCTTCGTTTGTAAAGAATATGGCTTTGATTCTTGTGCTATCAACTTTAATTTTCTTTTTTCTGTTTTCCGAAATGAAAGGTTTGTTTTCATTCGACATTAACATACAACCTGTTGCTGTAACATATTCTTTTCTGTTTTGAACATCACTAATATTCACAGTTTTAGTCAAAAAATTTCGATGTCTATGAGGTCCTGACTAAGAAAGGTCAATGACCACTCTAGCATTAACAATGAACTTTGCTGCAGTAGTAGTAGCACAAGGCACAATGAATCTCGCCGGGTGACATTTTCTTTTATCGGCGCGCGGTTCAGCGCAACTTCTTCTTCATCCTTCCCAAACACTGAGGAGTGCTAGAAGCGAATATTACCGTTTGATAAAACTGCTACATCGAAAGCGGGGTTCTTCAACCAGTCCTCTGAATCCGACTCGATTTCCTGGGGGCTTCGCATGAGCACGTTGGGAATTAGAGGAAACGAGGAGTTTCCCTTCGTCGTCCCTAGAGCACAAAGTCGTCGTATCAAAATTCACTGAACACAGTACAATGCAGTAGATACAATGATGTTTTCCTTCCCTCCTACAGCGCACATCAATCTAGAAAAGAAGAATGTAATTGGCACGAAAGTGCCGTAGTTTCGGATGAACAATGAACAGTACAGTATGTCCAAATTCGATGCAATGTAACACACACATGTTTATCAAGATTGAATTGAGAGAGGTGTACTGTGACATACAATACAGTATAGTACATCCCGAAACATGGTCATTGCAGAGTTAGGTTTATGAAATTTGTATTGAAAACGAACAGAAATTTCTTAGTTGTGTGTAAAACGATTTTTTGGACTGCGTATTTATAATAATTTGCAGTGAAAGAAGAAAAGTTACAGGTCAAATCAGTATCGTAACGTCTCCTCACGAGATAGCAAAGCTAGTTAATGCTTGCTAAGTATTCTGTACAACCAAGTATCAACGTTTGATCTTCGGGCTCCGATAGAAAGTACGCTGGTCCAATGTATCGAAAACGGAGCACAGGAACTGCACGCAAAAATTGAGGAAATTACAATTTTAATTATGGATCTTGCTTCATTAAACTATAATTTCTAATATTGTTAGTTTCAATACTGTGTTCATAGACCCTGAGGATACAGATTGGTCTCACATTGCGCTTTTCTCGGATTATGCACGGTCTCATATTCTGTACAGTGCTCCTTTCTGATATCATAACTTTTAGTAGTGCGAATATTGCAGTAATAGTAGGATTAACTGTGCACTAAACTTATATCTAGTTAAATGATTTGGAACGCAAATATTTCAAAATTTGATACCGAAGATAGTTGAAACTACTCCAAACCTACAGGGTGCTACAGAAAAGTACAAAAGTACATGTTTCTCTTTCTTTAAAAGTATGTACCTACTAGCACACATATTGGATCCTCGGAAATAATACTCCTAATTTCTCTTGTAATGTTTTGCTCTATCGACTTCGGTACTTAATTGAAATAATTGCCGTCTCGTAGGGGTTTTCAAATATTCACAACTGCATAAAATACAAGAATTTGCCCTTTTTCTGACTCTAGAATGATCAGAATGGCTGTAGAGCATGAAAACCAAGCTTGATTGAATAAGCAAAAATTAGAAAATCAACAAGAAAAGGGTTGAATTTTAGATTGGAATGTCTTTCGCAACGCCATTTCGCGTTTGAATTCTTTTCGACGTATACTACTGTACTTTAGATTTCTTTATCGAAAAAGCAGTCGTCAATCATTAGGCGGAAATAAATTTGGCACTCGCCAATACACGGTATGTCTCAACGATACTATTTATGTGATCCTGAATGAATTTGTTCTAAGTATAAATTGGATACTCTGATTCGTAGATGACATATGGCTGAGAACAAATAAATGAAGTAAATTTTACAGCAGTTTCCTATTTCGAGCATTTCAAGTTTCGTAAATACGTAATATATATTTCAAGCTTATTATGTTTTAGAGAGTTTCTCGACATTGCTGGAATAAAACCTAACTGAAATATTTGTATATGCAGCCTAAAAGTCTAAGGGACAGTTTCTGGAAAAATTCAGAGTAATTTTCAGTTCGAGGACACAATTCGTGCTTGTGCCCCAATAATCATTATGTTTCAAGGTTATGGCTTTTATAAAGTTCTTATTCGGGCTCCCTGATCGCTTAACTGTGGAGGAAACTTTCAGAAGCCTGAAAATACAGTTCCATATCTATCTCTTCGATGGTTATGATTATGTTGAACGTTTTCGAGAAGTAATGAAGGGTTGCATTTCGAGCTGCTCCGGGTTATTATATAAATTTGTGCCATAGCATGCATGGATAGTGAGCCATGCGATTTTTTCTTATGAGTGTTTTTAAAACACATTTGAATGCTTGAAAATCTTCATATACAGTACATCAAACAAATTCGATAACAAGTAATATCGGCGGAGCGAATATTCCTCCTGCATAAAGTCTATCAAGTGCTTTTCGCACTATCTAGTTTTGACGAGGGACATCTGCTTCGCTTCTTGATGGATAAGATTTTTCATAATAACTCGAAGCTATGATACTCTAAAAGAGTTGACGTTCGGACATCTTCGGGTGAGCTCTCAGTTAAGGCTGGGTGGTTCTGTACGACTTGGTGCTCTATCAGATCGGTCAATTTGTACAAAAGTTAGACTTCCGTAGTAGCAGTCATTCTTCATCTTTAGCTCTTATTAATTTTTCTGTCTGTGTATGGTGCTAATTAACTCATGATTGTGTAGATCTTTCTCTGACGTATCTTCGGAAACTACCGCTGTAAATTCATTTTCAAATTTGTTACTGTTACTTTTCTCCCATTTATATTTGAATATTTATATTAACATTAGGACTAATTCTATTTTAGCATGCGATGATAGAACTTTCGTGCTCTGAGCTTGATCATGGTCTGGAGCTCGATCGTAAAATCATGTAGTGGCGTGCAAATTAGCAGAAAGTTGAGAGCTGCCTCAAGCTCACTTATACTCACGGATACGTCCGTCAAGGCCCAACTATTACTTCGAAGTCACTATTACTATCTATAACCCGAAGTCATGTCGATATCGTCCTGATTTTGAGGTCTCAACCATATTCTTTGACTTACCGTTTGATATTGCTGTAGTACAAACAGTGGCAAGATATCTTCTAGGCATAGCTTGACTCGCATTATTAGCTGCCTTGAAATCTAGAGGCCATGAACTTCGCCCTTGTCTGGGAAGTTGACCAAGGATCAAATTTATCACCGCATAACATCTTCAGCAAATGTGTCGGCATATCTTCGCGGCATCCGACTGGATGTTACTCGGATTGTGCCGAGATGGACTGTTCATCAGGTCACATTTCCCAATCTAGATTTAATCTTATTGAGACTAACGATAGAGTTTTTAGAGTAAGTTGCGTTAGAACATAATGATATCTATTCTTGGAGATATTTAACCGTCTTCGCATAAGAATAGAAAAAGACGAATATTTTGAACAACTCAGAAGCTGCTGCAGCCATACGCTTAGTTCGAAGGGCTGTGGTAGGAGTTGAAAAATCAGCACGAAACCGTATCTAGAACAAGCTGTCTCTACTCCGATTACCATAATCACCTCGGCGGTTGCGATCGCTTGGACCGCAGCGCACAAAACGTTCAACGAATCCCGTTCAAGACCAAATGAGGACTTGGAGGGTCGCTGCATTCAGGAACAGTACTAAGACAGGACCTACAACAGTTTCCTTACAAAATTCACGTGCATGTTGGCCATCAATAGACTCTTGGCGACGTCTCATAAAGAATGTATGAGGGAAACCAAGTTAAGGCGGCTCAGCATGATGTATCGGTGATCGAGAAATCGGTGTGCGAAGTAGATTATATATAGCTAGAAGGTATGATAGAAATATTACACAGGTAACGGATACTCGACAGTGTCAGCTTTGCTGACAGAACGACCTTGCAGGCAGAACGCCTGTGGCTCCCGAAGGAGGGACAGGACCTCCGCTAAGAGCCGCTTCTGGGGTACTTACAAGGTAAGAAAAGCTTACACAACTGTATAAGTACTGATTGTACACGCGGGAATCGTGTCAATGGGAAAATTGTAAAATGTTTCAAGTTGAGATAAATCACAGAAAGTTCAGATTCAAGTACATCTGTAGGAAAAGATTCGTTTCTATCATTAACGGTAGAAATGAAAAAAATGGAAATTGATAGTAGAATGCAAAAAGATTCTAGATAAGAGTATTAAAAAGGAAAAGAAGAAAATTAAGAGGAATTGAATAAAAATGAAGAAAAGGTGAAAAATAGTGTTTCAATTGATCTGCGTTATTGTTGTATTTCTGGGTTAACTTTCCGTCTAATTACAACGAAGCCCCAAATCCTCCTCTGTATGTAATTAGGCACTTGTAGTTTGATTGTATGCACGCTGCGGTGTTAATAGAAACAGTAGCCGAGGCGTTAATAACGTTCAGAGTAGATAGACCTAGGTTAATAGGTGTGCAAAATTTCCCGCCTCCAGCTACCGCCCTCGCGAATCCGCGTCCGGCTGGTGTAGCTATTGATTAGTTGTTATATCTGACTTTTTTTGATTTCAGCTCGTCGACGGTTAAAAAGAAACAAAGTAAATTACGTTACATTCAAGCATAACAATTCTAAATAATTCTAGATCATCGATTTCTATTTAATAACAGTGTAAATCAGCCATTTCTGATTTGATTGCTACATGCTTTTCGGAGGCAATAAATACAATTGAACTCGAATGCACGAAGTTTCGTACATTCATTAGCATAATGGTTAGCATGGTCTCAGCGGAAACACACCACTTCCGTATTTGTAGTGCATTGAAATACGTAGTGGCCACTTCTATTCACGTTTAAATCCAGAAATTTCTGGCTGAATTTTCTTAAAAGATGCTCTCGAAATTAGTAGGAAAAGCTTCGACACTTCTCATAATTGATCATCGATTCCATTGTCACCTGATGTTTCTGCGAAAGATATTTTATTCAACGGTTGGTGATACTGACATCACGCAAGAGTATTCATCTTTTTCTGCTTATCTGCGTACTTTTCAGGATTATTTCTCGCCAGTTGAGAATCCTTTTGTATGTCAAACAACAGCAAACCATCAGGAGAAAAAACTTTTTCCGTCCAACGCTTCTCGAGGAAGTCCGTATTTTGTCTGATCGTTGAATTCAGCTTGGCTATATGATTTCTCATGTATTGTCAAGAACGCATATTATTGAGCTCCGTCATTAGCCTGTGACATTGCTTCCTTTATGATCTTGCCCTTAGGTTTTCACGCGTGAACCGTGTTCAGAATGAAATTTTGACGATTTCATGATCATTTGTTTCAGGCGTAGGATTGCTTTCAATCAAGAACCTTTCTGGCTACTTGAAATTTTACTCAAAATGTTTCGAAATTGCAACCTACCAATAAACAAATCCATTCATCGGAAAACTGCGGATTGCAATTTCATAAAATTTGTATCATGTTTTCTACAAAGGTTAAGATGAAACAGGTGTATGTTCTAAATAACAAAAAGAAGAATGAAGCATGTCGTTCATTTTTTTTGCTTGATTGACGAAATATTCTTAACTCTGTGCTCAGTATCTATGCTTACATCTAGCATTATTGACTATTATCGATTTTCGTGATTTCTCCTAAAATAAATTAGGATGTCTAGGAATGACAATTATTTTAATTATTTGTTTAGGGGTTGCAGGAGATGTACAGTACGCCAGGTATGGACTCGAAACTAAAGAATTGACATAATTCTTCCCTAAAAGGCATAGAAAATTCGTATCCCATGGGTTGTTAATACAAATTCTTCAGAAGTGCTGACGATTTTATTTCCTACATTTTACCTTAGAATAAAACTGCTAAGTAGTCATACAAAACCGTTGTTTCGCGAGCTTTATAGGTTCAGAAAAGTAACGAATTCCGTCATCAAGTATTGCGTTCATGCTGCTTCATTGTTGATAGAATATGAAATAATAATCATGCGCTATATCTTCTGATTTAATTGATTAAAATTTACCGCGTAATATTTGCAGGATATATTGATTCACGGGTTAACCCACTTATATCTTCACTTAAAAATCTGGATTTAGAAATTTTTTCGAAACCAATTGTTTTGAATCAAAAAAATCATTGACATATATTGCACTTTTCTTGAATTATTTAGTGGCACAATCTATCTCAGCTATTCATATAAATTTAAGGCTTCAGGAAATATCAGTCCAATTCTTCACGTTCTGCACGACTTTCGACTTGTGGTTGCTCAAAAACGGGCATGAAAAATAAATATCGAATTCCATTAAGCTCGAGCAACTTTGAAGATATGTTGATGAACATCAGGGCTGAATTAGGATGGAAAAGCCGTAGAACCTTTCGAATATGAAATTGAATTTCAATTCATTAAATTACGAATAAAATTTATTGCCCAATAGATTTTACAGTCATCAAAATTCAGTGATGAACTATTTTTTACGGAAGACACAAACGTTTACTCCTTTTTCTGATATTTCAGTAGCCTCCAACAAGAATTAAGAATAGAAGAACCATTACATTCTCGAAAGGACCTGCCACAGCAATTGGAGTCAATCTTCGAGCTCCGTGTAACGAGTAACAGAGATTAATTACAGGTGTGAATTTTTTCGCCTTCCAAAAAAACACCTCACAGTGTATAATGATGTAGCAGCAAGCAAGTCACATACAGCTAATACTTCTTTCAGGTCTCGAATAGCTCAAAGAGACAAATTTGCGATGCTATGTTGATATCCCCCAGAAGCACATGCAGTCAGCGTTTAAAATTTTGCGTTTATCCAGCATTAGGGATGAAATCAGATTATTTCATAGGTTTTAAAGGAATTGTGCAATATTTCAAGCCAATGGGTTAAACCAAACACTTGCACAGTAATTCAGCCTCGTCTAAGAAATTAATACAAGGTTCGCAATAGTTGTGCTTATTTTTGATCGGTTTCTGAAGTCTGCGGCTAAGTTTTGGACCGTAGTAACTGCTTCATTATCCTCCCAAACTACATTTCACCTAACTTACTATAGAACACACAACTTGACTGACGTTTAACTAGTCCAGCGTGCCCAATGAACAGATGGATTACCTCTATAAGTCTCAGATAGCGCGTAAGGAAGCCATCCGAAGTGACCACAAACCATATAGAATTTTTCGATAGCCGAAAAGGATTGATTTTTCAAAGCATCATTAGAGGTCACAGTGCACGAAAATCAGACATAAAGTAATGCGCTATCTATGGAACTACTAAGGAAGGCGATTCACTTCGAATGAATCACGCATTTCATTTAGCCATGGCTCGTAAATCTTAGCATATTTCCACGCACAGAAGGAAAATGCTATAGCTGTTTGGAGGATTGTAATTTAACAGGTGAGTTGAATACGCGCGTATACTATGATAATCCTATAAAACCCGACATAATGCTGAATCACAAATCTCTACAAAATCTGAAAAAGGGAATGGTCGCCGTCACCCACAGTAAGACGATTCCGGGAACAAAAAAAGCAGAGCGTAGTGCACTGAAATTGCGAGAAGAAGTCAGTCAAAAGAAGCTGTTGTTATTGGGCAATGAGAGGCTTGGGCGATACATTACCGAAATTTTCATCCCATGTGAAAGATGTGTTGCTTTTGAATATGCAGTGGTCGAGAATAACTCTCCACGAAGATGCCAATGAAATAGAACGAGTATAAGAATTAGCACGAGTAGCAATCCGTCTTGACCGTCTCGTTTCTATTAATCTTTCGATACTGCAATTAGAAATGACCAGTCATGCAGTTTCTTAATCAGGACACTCAACAATGCGACGCTATGGGTAAAATCAGGAATTGAGTAAGTTCTAGGTGAACACTCGGGTAGATAATAGGTGCCTGCAGTTGGCAGTGAGTGTAACTGAAATCTAAGCGTATGGTGGTGGTGTTTGCGGCGATGCGTTGTAGACCCAGCTCCTTGTTCGTAATATTTCTGGTAATGGATGTACAGCGCTGTTGTATTCCCGGCATGGATGATATCTAATTTATTGTGAGCTAGGTTGACCGGGTTCCGTTTAAATTCTGACCTGATGATCAGTCATGTTTGATTACCCATTTAAATCTTGAATTTTCGCTTGCTCAAACAAAAACTAAGAACATCAAATTTTCAAGAGAAAGTTTAAAATTTTATGGAGGGAATACAAAATTTTTGATTTACATTACTTATCCTCACACTCTATGAAGTTCTACATCATGAATTTTTTGACTAGCTTCATTATATTTCGCTCTACTAAAGACGTTCTCGGTAGAGTACCGGTCTTATTTTATTCTCATACAAATTTCTGAGATTCAGAAAC
>JAAUYH010171482.1_pt1 | contig 20688 bp, 9 predicted proteins | sample 7278061 | NCBI WGS metagenome assembly JAAUYH01 (sample SAMN14350203, study PRJNA611818) | marine sediment metagenome | isolation source: surface marine sediment (0.6m) | place: French Polynesia: Moorea | collected 2018-08 | reverse complement strand
CCCCTTCTCCCTCGGGGAGAAGGGGCTGGGGGATGAGGGCTCAGGGTAGAAAACTCCAGCTTTCAAGTTAGAAGTGGTCTAACGACCTTTACTCAGAGATCCTTTAGGAAGGAATCAGAGCGCTGATCCAGTAAAGGGGCTTGTATCAGCGCTCTAACCTTCATGAAGTTTACATGTTCTTTTAGGAAGCTCTAGTGAGCTTTTTGCACAAACACCCTTGCATCTGAACCACATTGCAGATTTTGCATTCTATTTAAACTAGTGGGTATCAAGTTAAGCCGGGACATTCTGACGGGGCAAGAATACAGGCGTCAGGAGTCGGAATCCAGTTCCTGACTGACTTCTGACTTCTGACTTCTGTATTCCTTCTCCATTGGACTGTCCCACTTTAAGTTGGAGCCCTTGATATCTAATTAGATATCTCATTAAAGTCAACTCGATAAGAATATAAATTATGATTCTCTGCTTGGATGACGTCCTCACTCAGAAGGATCTAAAACAACTGAATGAGCAACTTGACAGCAGAGACTTTGTGGATGGGAAGGCAACAGCCGGATGGCATGCACGCTTGGTAAAACACAACCGCCAACTGAGCAGTCATTCCGCCGAAGCCAGCGGCCTAAAGAACTTAGTCAAAAAGGCGCTCTTGCAACATCCTCTTTTTCAGATGACTGCACGGCCAAATGTTATTCACTCAGTGATTTTCAGTCGTTACGAGGTGGGCATGTCATACGGTCGGCATGTTGACAACGCCCTGATGGGAACGCAGCCATACTATCGCTCTGACATTTCGTTTACGCTCTTCCTGAATCCACCTTCAGACTATGAAGGCGGCGAGCTTATCACCGAGCAATCGGATGGTGAACGATCCTTTAAACTAGAGGCCGGTTCAGCTGTGCTTTATCCTTCCCATACGCTGCATCGAGTTGAAGCCGTTACAAAAGGGGTGAGGCTGGTAGCAGTTGGGTGGATACAAAGTCTTGTACGTGACCCATTGCAGCGAGAGATCCTATTCGAGCTGGATACAGTGCGGCGGTCTCTCTTCGAAGCAGATGGAAAGACAACCGAGTTCGACTTGCTGTCCAAATGCCATGCTAACTTACTGCGCCAGTGGGCTGAATTGTAAGGGAGTGACGTGAACTCGCTTTTCCAGAACTGTCGAGGCATAAACGGTTGCGGAGATTACCTCACTTCAAAGATAGATCGAGGCATTCAGATTATAAGAACAACAGAAGTTCAGTATTGGTCTGAAGGCAGAGCCTCTAACAGCAGTTCCACAGGTAAAGACTGGGCCCCAAAAATAAGATATCTTTCCACCTGGCTATTGCTGGCTTTGATAATAGAAGCCTATGGTTTCACACCACAAACCACCTTTCGTGAAACTCGATATCTGACTAAAAAAGGTATCCCTAAGGGTAGTATCGCGATGTAGTAATTTTCACTATCATTATAAAGATTTTACAGATGAGTCAGTTAATCCAGCCAATGGATCATTGAGTTCAATGAATGGCCAACGGCGCTATGACTCTGTCAAGCATCTATTGACAGAGTCATAGCGTCGTTCAAACTCCTGCAAAGAGGGTTTAAACTATTCCGTCAAAAAATAATCGCCAGAGAAACTAGGAGAAATTCTGTCTAGTGTCCATTGAAGTCTAACCGCCAACTTACAGGCTTTTACATTATGCAGAAATATCGGCGTAAAACCACCTCAAAATCGACACATATTTATTTAAAATTTACCAGGAAATTAAAACCTTACAGCCGGTTTTATAGCCCTAAAAAAGACAGATTTACCCATCCCATTTCGAGTGATTTTAGGCATAAACCACAAGGATGGAAAATTGCGCTGGTTCTCATGACTGGCCTGATAGCTTACTCGTCTGGAGCAATTTTTGTCCGTTTAGCAATCACTGCTGATAATTCTGGCGGCCTGGGATTTAGTCTATTCCTGGCTGCATCCCGACTCGCTTTGGCCTCAATCCTGTTGATGCCTGCCTGGCGTGGTTTTTTTAAGATGGGCTATTCCAAGCAAGTGATCTCTTATTCCATAATGACAGGTGTCTGTTTAGCCGGTCACTTCGCCGCTTGGTTCACCTCCCTCAGTTACACTTCTATTACGGCTTCAACCACATTGGTTAATACCCATCCAATTTGGGTTGTCATTTTCGCTTGGATTTGGTGTAAAGACAAACCCAGGCGTCTAACCTTGTGGGGAGTTAGTATAGCCTTCGCAGGCAGTTCAATCATTGGATTAATAGGAGAAATTGATCCGATCAGTCATGATTCAGCCTTTTTAGGCAACTTATTGGCTGTTCTCGGCGGCTTATCGATTTCAGCATATATTCTTTTAGGCCAAAAAGCTCAGTGTTCAGGACTCAAATTAAGACACCATATTGTCTTAGCTAATTTAGTCTCAGCATTAGTATTATTGCCCTTGCCATTTCTATTTAAAGCTAGTTATGTGGACCATAGTACAACGACATACCTATGTATCTTAATGATGGCTTTGATTACCCAGTTGCTGGGCCATACCTGTATTAATTGGTCAATGCGCTGGGTCAAGTCAACCCCGCTTTCGCTGGTGATTTTAGGCGAGCCCATTGTCGCTAGCATTTTCGGTTATCTTACTTTCCACGAGATTCCAGGACTATCGATATTGGCAGGCGCGGTCTTGCTTGTTGTAGGGATCGCCATCACCGTTGTGGGCAGTTCGGAAGCCCCAATTCACCTGGCTCCCGACACCTCTATGTCAAACCACTAATTTTTCGTGTAAATCAGATTTTCCCAGGAAGGTAGATCATTTCATCAGCGGCATCCGCTCCGCGCTAGGGTAGCCATGACCCTTAGGCTATACAGCACCCTACGCTAATGCTTGATAAATAAGCGCCTAACAAACCCCACTGGTCTGACTACACTAGCCCGCATCCCCCAACCCCTTCTCCCCAGGGAGAAGAGGAGCCAGATTCAAAGTCCCTCTCCCCAGGGAGAGGGATTTAGGGAGAGGGCTGAATAGCTGATGACTCAAACGATATATCATCCGGTATTTTCTGATCGGAAAATCGCCTTGCTCGATCCCAGACTCTGCCTGAAATTGAAGGGTCATATTCTCTGCCTAGCATAACCAGAGAATAGGACACCAATAACCAATGACCAATGACCAATAACCAATAACCAATGACCAATGACCAATGACTTTCTTATAACCAATTCCCCACCAACACATAAGGACTCCAAAACCGAGGCGCTCGATAACCGGGCGTATTCATCAACGCCAACTGGGCCTGACGAAGCGTCTCCGCCTTAGTGACCGTTGCTCCCTCATCCGCTAAAATCTGATAGAACTCACGCATCAAAATCGTCGTTGACCGGTCATTCACTGCCCATAGAGAAGCCAGCGTACTCCGCGCCCCGGACCGCACTGCCATCCCCGCCAAACCCAAGGTCGCCCGATTATCCCCATCCGCCGTTTCACACGCACTCAGCACCAATAATTGAATCGCCTCAGCATTGCTCTGCTCCCGGTTTTGCAACAGACTGCTCAACTCATTCACCGTGATCCGCTTATCCCAGGCTAAAATAAACGTTTCATCCAAATCCGAGCTGAACTGACCATGGGTCGCCAGGTGGACCACCGTAAACGGGCGGGACTTCAACCGTTCCTTCAGCGCCATACTCGTAAACGCATGGTTTAGAAACGTCTGACTGGAAACCTGGGACTGAATTTCGGTCAATTCATCCTCCACATTTCCCAAAGCGGCAAACCCCTTGTGGGGAGGAAAGTTGGCTTGGACATCAGAGAGCCCAAACGAGAGCGCATCTAACCGCACCTTAGCCAGCGGCTGGGGTTCGATCAACTTCAGGCCGGGTGTCAAAGCGACGGCGTAGGTCTCGATCAGATAGCGCTGACCGTCATACAGCGTCGCCATCGGAATATTCCGCAAAGCTCCGTCCAGCGCAAACACTAGCGTCTTAACCCGATGCGCCGCCAACGCCGTTTCCGCCGGACGGATCAACCAGTCATAAACCTGTTGCGACAAAGACAGCCCTGTGGGGGAAATATACCGCTGTTCCAGTTCTCGCCTTAAGTCATGGAGAATCTGATCCACCTCAGCTTTGGGAATTCGCGTTTGATAGTGAAGCAACTGTTCAGACTGGGGCGCCTTTAGAATGACCTCCACCCGATCACCAAGAATAATCGGATAAATCAGCGCCGCCTCCGGATCCACCTGACGCTCGCTAATCTCCACAGCTTGGGTCAAACCACAGCGCAGAAAATTTTGCAGTTTCGCCAATTGCAGCGCATCGGTCTCACGAATCGCCAGCTTCAGATTTGCTTGGCTGAGTTCAGCCTCCCCCTTCGGTTTCAACAACAACGACACCAACTCTCGGTAAACCGGCTCCACCGTATCCCGAAAGGAAAACTGCACATCGGAGTTGATCACTAGCAAATCTCGCCGCACCGAATCTAAACTTTCAACCGCCGCCGTGTAGCTGGCGATCGCGCCTTCCTCCTTCCCCTGTTTCTCCAGCAACCGCCCCAACTGCCACTCCCACCGATAGCGAATATCTGCCGCGGCAACCCTCTCCGCCAACAAAATCGCCTGCCGCGTTAAGTCCTCCGCCTCCAACCACTGCCCCGTCGACTCATACAACTCCCCCAACTGCCCCATCACATACGACTCCACCCGAGGATCCTTCAGCTCCCTCGCTTCCTCAGCCGCTCCCGCCAATATCTCAGCAATTTCCCTAGCCGCAGGCCTCTCTCCCCCATCTCCCCCATCTCCCCCATCTCCCCCATCTCCCCATCTCCCCATCCTCAAGAGGCTCCGCGCAAAACTCAACCGCGCATACACCCCACCCCGACCTGGCGGCAAATCCGCGATCGCAGCCTGTAACTGAGGCCACAGCTCAACTGCTGACGGCCATTGCTCCCGCTCCACCAACAAGCTGAGTTGATTCAGCTGGGCTTGCAGGCGATGCGCAGACGCAGGGGGCGCGATCGCCGCCGCCTGTTGAAAAAACTTCAGCGCCGCTTGAGTGTGGACTTGCGCTTCAGCCGTTTTACCCTGAGCGATCGCCCGCTTGTCTAAGGCCCATTCCGTATTGCCTAATTCCAATAGCACCGTGTCTTTCGGGAGTTGAGACTTTTCCGCCGCCGTCAGCCCCTCTTGCAATACCTGCCGAGACTCACTCAATTCTCCCACCTGCCGCAGCACATCCCCCAGGTTGCGTAGACCCGTCACCTTGAGGCGGGCGTCAGATTGTGAGGCCAGAATTTGGTAAACCTGCTTGAGCAAGGCTTCGGCCTCCACGGTCAACCCCAAGGATTGCAAGGCTTTGGCCTGATTCATCAAACCGCCGATGACGCCAGTTGGATGGTTCACTTGGGCATAGGCCGTGGTGGCTTGCCGCCAGGTTGTCAATGCCCGTTCCGATGAGCCTTGCGCCCACTGTAGCCGTCCTTGGGTGTTCAATGCTTTTGCCCAGATTTCCCGATAAGGTTGGGATTCAGTCGCCTCGTTCTGGGTTTGTAAGCGGTTGAAGCTTTCCGCGATTGCAGTCTCGGCGGCTTGCCACTGTCCCAGATGTTGATAGGTCAGGGATAAGTTGCTCAGCACCAGCGCCTGATTCAGGTCATCATTTCCGGCGGTAAAGGCCGTTAATGCTTTGGTCCAGACAGTTTCCGCCGCCGCATATTGTTCTGCTTCGTAGAGGTCGACGCCTTGTTGCAGTAATCGGTGGGACTCTGATTGGGCCTGTGAGTCAGGCGCGATCGCCCCTGCCGACTTGTCCAGCGACTGAGCTAGCGCAACAGGGTTGCTTAAAGCCGCAACACTGATTTCAGAGGCCCCCAAGAACGCCAAGCATCCCACCACGGCGAACACGCAAAAGATCAGCAAGCGGCGGCGGGTCCAGCGGCGAATGAACTTAACGATTGTCCCCAATTGATTCTCGCGTTTCAACCCTTGGCGACCCATAGGCAGTTTCACCCCCGGCAACTTTTCCCTCGCAACATCATCCCCCGCAAGTCCTCTCAGATTGAGCATCCGCAACCAGAACCACCTCCCCCTGTTGATTCAACCGCCACCCCTGCGCCTCCAGAATTGACTCTAAACCCGGAGCCCCAGAGGCATCGCCATTCACGGTTGGAGTATCCGTCTGCACGGGGGGACGAACGTCCTCCCAAATGCCGCTGCTGCTAAGCGGTCCTTCAGGACTGGGGGGTAAACCGCCTCGCCCAGTACTGACAAAGCGGCTCGTAGAAGGATCGCCCCCCGCTTGACAGCGCTGATCGAGTTGGGGATTAACAGGAGTTTCCGGTAGATCAACAGTTCCCTGGGTGGGGTCAATTTCGGGGGTGGAGATATTGACCACGCCATCAATTCCCAATTGGGAGCTGGCGTCGATTTGACTGTCGGGAGAGAGGAAGAGGCCTCGGGCCGTGATTCGAATGTTGCCCCCCGTACCTGCTTCCGCCCTAGCGACAATGGCGCTGTTGTCTAAGAGAACGAGTGAGCCATCTAGGGTCAGAGTGATGTCTCCTCCGGTGGCGCTCCCCGTGGCGTCAGTGGTGATGCGGCCGCCATTCCGTAAAACGATATCTTGGGCCTGGAGGACAATATCGCCCTGAGCCCCTGTCTCGGTTTCGGCGCTGAGACGGGCCTGATTCAACAGCAAAATGGTGTCGGCATTAACGGTCAGCGTCCCCGCTGGAAACGCCCCTTTACCGCTGACCTGTAATTCGCCGCCGTCCCGGACAACCAGTTGATCAGTCGTAACAGTCAATTTGCCCACCTCGCCGCCCCCCGTTGTTTGGGCTGACAGAATACTGTTATCCGCCACCATGACTAAGTCCGCCGCTTGAACTGTCAAATCCCCTGCAGCCCCATTGCCTTCAGTTTCTGACAACACCAAGCCGCCATCCTGGAGGACTAATCGCCCGGTTTCAATGAGTAGCGCTCCCGCATTCCCCGTCGCCCCCGATCTGACCTGAGTTCGTAAGCTGCTCGGATCGCCATCCTGACTCACCCCGCTCAATTCCACTGACTCAGCAGCATTGATGGTAAGCGTTCCACCATTTCCCGACCCCGCAGTTGAGGCGGAAACCAAAGCGCCATCCTGGAGAATTAACCGCCCGGTTTCTATAGTCAGATTACCTGCATTTCCAGCAGCGCCTCGATTAACTTGAGTGACTAACCGACTGGGATCTTCATCCGGTAAGGGTTCCCGTCCGGTTAATTCCACCGAATCTGTGGCTCGCACCGTCAAATTGCCGCCATGCCCCTCACCAAATGTGGATGCGGAGACAAAGGCTCCATCCCGAAAAATTAGCCGTCCGGTTTCGATCGTCAGATCCCCTGCATTCCCCGCCGCGTTGCTGTTGACTTGAGTGGCGATGCGGCTGGAGTCGCCATCGCTTGCCACCCCACTCAATTCCACCGACTCAGCCGCGCGGATAGTCAACACTCCGCCATCCCCCCTACCTGAAGTCGAAGCAGAAATCGAAGCGCCATCCCGAAGAATTAGCCGCCCAGTTTGTATGGTCAAATCTCCAGCCTCCCCTGCCGCCGCTGAATTCACCCTAGACCGCAAGCGACTCGAATCTCCATTGCCGTCCGTTCCGCTTAACTCCACCGACTCAGCCGCCCAGATGGTGAGCGCCCCGCCATCCCCCGCCCCCGAAGTTGATGAAGAGACCAAAGCCCCATCCCGAAGAATTAGCCGCCCAGTTTGTATGGTCAAATCTCCAGCCTTCCCTGCCGCCGCTGGATTCACCCTAGACTGCAATTGGCTCGAATCTCCATCGCCGTCCGTTCCGCTTAACTCCACCGACTCAGCCGCCCGAATAATCAATGCGCCGCTGTTCCCCCGGCCAAATGTTGAAGCGGAAATCCGCCCCCCATCGCGAAGAATTAACCGTCCCGTCTCAATGGTTAAATCTCCTGCAGCTCCCGTAGCCCCACTGTTGACTTGGGTATTTATGCGACTAGAGCTACCCGACTGCCTAACCCCGCTCAATTCCACCTGCTCTCTCGCTCGGATGGTCACATCGCCTCCCTGTCCTCTGCCAGTCACTGAAGCGCTGAGCAAAGCGCCATCACGGAGAATCAACCGACTCGTTTCGATGGTCAGATCCCCGGCATTGCCAGCAGCCCCAGGGTTCACTCGAGTCAGGAAACGACTGGAGATACCTTTTCCATCAGCGCCGCTTAACTCCACCAACTCAGTCGCGCGAATCGTCAGCGCTCCGCCATTGCCTTGACTATTGACGGAAGCAGAGACACGTCCCCCGTCTCGAAGAATTAACCGCCCAGTTTCTATGGTTATATTCCCGGCATTTCCGGTCGCGCCTGAATTGACTCGAGCCAATAAGAAGCTGGAATTGCCATCCCGATCCAGGCCGCTCAACTCCACTGCCTCAGCCGCCCGAATCGTCAGCGCTCCACTATTCCCCTCGCCAAATGTCGAAGCAGAGATTCGAGCCCCATCCCGAAGATTTAATCGGCCAGTTTCCACCGTGAGATCGCCAGCATTTCCGGCGGCTCCTGGATAAACGTCAGCACGCGCTAAGCTAAATAAACCATTGGCGTTGGCACCGCTCAATTCAATCGTCTCTTCCGCTCGCAAGGTTAAACGGGCGCCTGAGCTTGACCCTAAAGTCCCACTTAACAACGCGCTGCCGTCCTGCAATAGGATAGAACGCCCTCTCACCTGCACAGCGCCAGCCTCAAGACCGCTGGCGTCCACCGACGCCCCCTCGGACAGCCCAACATTGTGGAAATCTCGAACCTCGTCATACCCCAACCGCCAGCCGTGTTCATCGGGCGTTAGGGTCACTGTGCTATCGCCCGCCACGCCTCCTAGCTCAATTCGCCCGCCCGCCGCCGTCAAATTACCACCCACTAGCGACACCTCTCCGCCGACTAAAGCTAAGGTTTCGCCAGACGGCGCTTGCAACCCGACAGGTCGGTTTTCCCGCTGCACAATACCATCGGAGTTAATTCTCAGGTTATTGCCCGCTCCTTCCACCCGGATTGGTCCCGGATTGGCCCCATATTGCAACCCAATAGGCGTCTGTATTGTCAACAGCGGCGGGGCTTGAGGATTTTCAGCGCTGAACTCAAACCCATTGGAAAAGCGAATGCGATCGCCCGAACTCACCAAGAACGATCCATTCACATCCAATCGGGCATTGGGACCAAACACAACGCCATTGGGATTTAGCAAAAACAAATCAGCCGATCCCGACACCCCCAATGTGCCTAGAATGTCAGACCGACTTTGGCCCGTTACTCGACTAAATATGCGCTCAACGCCATCCGGATTGACAAAGTAAACTTGCCGTCCCTGTCCCACATTGAAGGCTTCAAAGCTGTGGAACAGATTCTCTCCCCTCACTGCGCCTCCATCGAGCTGATCGGTAGCGCCATTAGAATGCACGCGAGAGGATTCTGTTCCCAAGCTGGCGTCCGGCGTAATTTGAGCCAAGGCGATCGGGCTCTGACCTAAGCTGAAAAGACTTAGACCTATCAGGCTGCTCAGTCTGAGGCAGGGGCGTTTTTTATCGGGGGAAGGGGAAGTGGGGGAGGCAGGGGGGGCAGGGGGGACAGGAGGGGCAGGAGGGGCAAATTTCGGGACGAGATTTGTTGCGTCTAGGGAAAGAGATGGGTGGGGTAGGGAAGGAAGCAGGGGAAGGGAGGCGGGGGAAGCAGGGGCGGCGGGGGAAGTGGGGTGTTGATTGCGTAGATGATTGTTGTGCATGTCCCTTAGGGCAAATCCGTAAACAAACCGTATTGACACCTGCCAATAACTGTCTATAGGGATCTGCAGATAAATAGCATCCCATCCACCCATCCACCCATCCACCCATCCACCCATCCACCGGGAAATTATGTCCCCACAAATCCCTTACTGATAGCTCACCATCCCATCCCCCGGTTGGCAACAATCAACCACCGGGACCGAGGCAAGAGATCCCAGGCCGACGGAACCTAGGAGTTCAGTCCAATCAGTCAACAAACTGGGGTCTCCCGGAGTGGTGCGGCGAAGATTGCCTAAGGTGGTGAGGGCGTCTTGCCAGATTCCATGACGGGCGTAAATGGCGACATGATCTCGCGGGGACACAGTGCTCTCAATCTGGCTAAGCAAAGTTGGATTAGGTTCAATCCGACGGACAATTCCTTCAACGGCGGGATTCCGAGAGGGTCTATCTGGATTGACTAAAACGGAGAAGAGCCACCGATACGATTTGCCTATTTCGAGTGGGTGAGGTGGGGAGACACTCACCACACCAGGCAATTCTGAGAGCGCGACAGGTTGAATCAGGATGGGCTGTTCCTGATCATCCAGCAGAACAAACTCGGCTGTGGGTCCAGCCGCGGACTGGGCCGGAACATAAAACCAAAAAGTGGGGGATTCAACCACCGTGAGGGTGGGGAAAGATACCGACTCGCCCCCGCAGGCTTCCGGTTGATTTTGAATCTCCCCCTTCCCAGGAATTAACGCGATGAGTTGCTCCACACAAGCATTTCTATCTCCCCCAGCTGTCCGCTGAGTGGGTCTTCCTTCTTCTTCAAAGTCATCTGCTGAGCTAGACGAAGGTGAAACGAACTGTAAGCGCTCTGGCTCTGCATTGCTGAGAGGTTGGATTGAGTTTGCCTTAGAGGGAGCGATCTCGATCGCACTCGCCAACCCCCAAACCACAAACAGAGCAATAGAAGAGGGATACTTCAAATTAACCATTTTCAAATGGAGCTTGCACGTCGTGTACCAAGTGCATAAGAAACCAACACGTTGAATGAAGACGAGTATTCACTAGTCTTGCCTGTATTAGTCTAAGAAGCGAAAACAATTGCTTTAGTTCCCACCGTTAAGAATAGATAATGCAGGCGTAATACAGGCCCCTTTCATGAAAAATGCTGTGCGGAGAAATTACGCTTATTGAGAAATGATTGATGGAGTCCTTGGGCGTAGGGGAAGATGAGATCTTTGTGGGCGGGCTGCACCCGAGACAACAAATCATCCACGAAAATCTTACTCCAAAGACTCATCATTTCCCAATCCACCCCCAATGCGAGCATAACTCTTTCACATAAGTCAATCAGCTCATTCTCAATTGGACCCATATTGTGTTCCAAAAGACAAAGCCAAATATAATTTTGGAACATTTTCAGATCGCGAACAAAAGAATGAGCTACTCTAGTAGCTGTAATACAACCACCCTTACTCACATATTGGGGAAATGAGCGAGAAATCTGCTGATAAACACTCTCCGCCACTTCCAAGGAAGCGGGTAAGCTTCGTTCAACGAGTACGAATGAAGGGTCATTCACCGAATACTTAGCGGCGGCGACGCAAACCCGTTGCCAAGGAATCGCGATGTGTTCTTCAACAAATCTGAGGTAAGGCTCCAGCAAGATTTTTTCAGGGGTTTCAAGTTTACCGATAAGGTATTGGTTGTTGAAGTTTATAACGGTCGTCAGAAATCCGATCGCTCGCCAGTCCCTTAAGCCCAAAAGCTGCCTCTGGAATTCAAGGAGTTCTGGCTCTAGCTCAGTCGCTAGCCGTTCTATATTAGGCGTCAACAGGGATAACATCTGCTGGGATGAATAGGCTGTTGTTTTTTCAGGTGGCGATTGTTCGTAAATATCGAGCAATTTCTGATAAATTGGCACGGAATATTCGCATATTGTCCTTGTTTCTCTTAAATCGAAGATGTTACTGATATAGGTGTAAAGTGTGCTCGCATTCAGTCCTGCATGTTGCAATCTGGCCCCAAGTAAAGAATTCTTTATCTTGCTGACTGTTTCCACCCGAAATGTCTGTTTACACGCTAAACTAAAATAGTATTGCAATGTATTACTTGCTTCATCTGATGATATGGGGACTTGGGGTTTGTATTGCTCTCTATAAATCTTGATGAGGCGTTCAGATGCAGTCGTCTTCAGAACTTGGGTGCTTACAAGCATTGTATTCAAGGGGAATTTTGTACGCTAAATCAGGGTTTCAATTGAAGGAATTTACCCGAGATATATCGCTTCTCATCGAGTAAACTATATTTTTTGGTATTGCACTGAAATGGTAATTAATCCCGGTTTAGAATCCCTTTTTAAGAGGGATCAATCACGGGATCCTTGTAAACAGTTTGATGTTTTTTTGTCAAAAAAATATTTAGTATAAACTGTCTAAGTATTAAAAACTTAGCAGGTAAAAGTGACAGATTCGGAACAAATGCTGAAATTATTCAGCCAAATGGCTTACTGTGAATATTGCAGTAAGTTTATTTGTTCTGACTTACACGCCGTTCTGTTTTCTGTATTCTGTCTCTGTTGGATTTTCCCAGCTTAAATCACCCTTCCAGAGACCACCTGGCTTTAATTCAGTCTGTGGTGAAATTCTCGCCAATATCAGTAGACCGCCACTGGTGGCTACCAAGCTCAGAGCGGGGGGAATGAGGGGAGTCCATCCGCCATACAGTAGGGCGATCCAGCACAGAATCGAGAGACAGCCAATTGCAAGACAGACAGCCATGGCGATATGTATGGGCGATCGCAAGTTCCGCATCACCAAGACGCCCACAAATGACCACCCGACAATCCAGAGAAACTCGCCCCACTGAGGCCACCACCACAGCAAGGGGCGTTGATCTAAAACAGCGCTGAGAATCTGACTGATCATTTGGGCGTGAATAATCACCCCTGGCGTTTTTTCGGGCCAAGGGACCTGGCTGAAGGGCGTCAAGTGCGCATCCCTAGACCCGGCTGTGCCAATCAGCACAATGCGATGTTCGACCAAGTCAGGCAATTGGGCGTCCAAGGAGCCGCTTAATACATCGGAAAGGGTGACTTGAGGCGGGTTGGCGGCCCGATAATTGAGCAGAATTTGATATCCCTTGGCGTTATCTGGCGATAACTCATAGCCGCCCGCATTGGGGGCGAGTTTTCTCAAAACCACGCCGCCGATTTTGCGATCCCCTGTTGCGGTTTTTTCCAGGGGGGAGACTCCCAACTGAGCTAAATATTCGAGGGTAATTCTCAGACTGAGGGACTGGCTGGTGGGGCAAATGGAGTTAGAGGCCATCCCCAGAAGTTGCCGACGAGCAACGCGATCGGGATCAATCGGCCAATCGGTAAACCCCAACCGGTTTGATGGAATTCCGGGCGGCGGGGCGATGCTGACCGTGTCATCATAGGTCTGGGCGACTTCGCAAGCCGCGATAAAGTGGGAATTCTGTTGCAAAGTTTCGCCCAGTTCTGGTTCAAACTCGAAGTCGTGATAGATATCCATCCCGATCACACGGGGAGAATGGGGCTCCAGCTTCTGCAAGAGTTGGGCCAGCGCTGCATCCGATAAGGAGCCTTTTCGCGCTAAACCCATGGCTTCTTGGGCTTGAATATCCGCTTCCCCCACCGTCACGATCAGAAATCGATCATCCGCTTCTTCCGGCGGACGCAGCCTCAGCATTTGATCGAATGCGGCTAGCTCCCATGATTGGAAAAGTCCTAGCGATCGCAATCCCATTACCCCACTAGCCGCCACTAGGCCTGCCAGGATTAGGATTGGCAAAGGCCATCGCGCCCTCGGCGCTGGCGCAACCGGCCGTGATTTGGGGAGATTCATCAAATCCTGCCAAGTTGGCGACGCCGTGGCTGGATTCTGACACACCACCGGTAACCAACTGGCGCAGGGAAATTGACGTTCTAAACCCTGGAGTCTTTCCCAGCCTCGTCGCACCGCCAGGTGAGAAGACTCACCCTCCGACAGCGCCTTGAGAAAATACTTCAAGAATTCTTGGGCCACCTCATCGGGGACAACCTCTCGCATGGCGATGGTTTGGGGAATATTCAATCTAGCCAAGTCAAAGGCTAATCCCAAACTGTCACAGGAATTAAAGATTGCGATTTTTAATCCCCGTTTGACCTTATGACTTAAGGCCCGCTCCAAGTCACCCGGCGTCAAACTGTTTTCTTCAGCATTTTGGTTAATGTAAAGCCGTCCGGTTTCCATCTCTGGTTGGCTGGAGCTATGGCCGGCAAAGAAAAAAATGTCCCAGTCCTGCTCCCAAAGCTGGTCGTTGAGTTCCTTAATGCTTGGCTCCGCAAGAAATTTGGGGTCAGCCCCCGACAACTGTTCTATAAAATGTTTATCGGTTTGAACATCAATCTCACGCCCGTCCAAGCTGGCGCAATCCCCCAAAACGCCAAGGATCCGCACCTCCCCTGGAGTCGCCGTCGCCGTCGGTGTTACTCGTTCATATTGAGGAAGACTTAACGCAACATCCGCTTGGGGATAATCCTCCAAAAAATTCCAGAGTCGCCAGGGAAGATGGCGCAATTGTAAATCTTCAGTTTCAATGATGATTTGAATATCTTCATTAGGCCGTAGGCGATTACGCAACTGGCGCTCAATTCCTTGAAATAACTCAGCCCTAAGCCAAGCATTGAGTTGTTGTGGAAGCTGCTGACAAATCAGGCTAAATTCGGCCCAGGAAAAGTTGTCGACGCCGTCTTCCACGCTATCGAGGATATCGAGACGGATCGGCATGCCCAGGTTTTGGTAGTAAGTTTTATAAAGCTGTCGCCAATGCGTGTGTAGGGTGGCTAATTTCAGATCAGCGGGTAAACTGCCCTCATTTTTCAGCAACAACTGTCCATCTTTTCCCCATAGTTGCATAGTGATGGATGGCAAGCCGCTCTTTAAGTCCCCCTTTCCCAGGCTTAAGATAACCTTATGCATAGTGACTAACTTTAGAGTTTAGTTTTTGGATTTTGGATTGCAAAATCCTTAGAGGAATATGCAATGAATTCAGATGACAAACTCCTCTGTAACGTTAATGTCATCAAGGACGACCTGAAGGCTAAAGCGTTCCTTGGGCTCGCCTCTAAAGCGAGGGAGTTGAATAAAGTTGTCTTGTTGCTGAGATTGCACCAACCGAAGCGTTTCCCCTGAGTTATTGATTAACCGCAACTGTAGATTAGCAGGCAACATGATGTCGTCTTCTAAAGGATGAACTTGCACCCGAATCTCTACCTTTTGGTTTGCCTTAGCTGATATAGCGACCAATAGGGCTACCTCCGGACTATCGGTTTGTGTCCCTAATCGAATGGGCTTAAATCGTCTGACAAGTCCCTCCCCCCTTAGTTGAAGCATGCTTCGGAGTCTGGGGGAAAAGAGAGAATGCCGCCCTCCCAACAAACCTTCAATGGGGCTCCAAGCCGGATCATAGGCCTGTTGAAGCCATTGGCCCAAATTGACGTCTGCTTTAGCGGAAGGGGTTAAATCAAGCAGTTCCTCAGCCGTCGTCCAGGAATTGGAGCGCCCTGTTTGACTAACGGTGGGACTACTAATTTCTTCCAACAGTTGCCTAGCCACATATTCTTTCACCATGGGCGGCAGAATAAATGCCGATTGACCGCTTATCTGGGTGGTGACGATTAATAAGCGCTGCTTGAGGGATTCAAGCGCTTCCAGAAGTTTGACGAAAGGGATAGACCAGGGAATCTCATGCTGAAGGGCCGCCACAGAAATGGGGTGAGGTTCACTAATCAACCAGTAGAGAATTTCCTTCTCTAAGGATGATAAGCGCTTGAAGGATCGACCAACTAATGCGCCAACCTCCTCAAATACGAAAGATTGGTGTTTCATAAATTCCGCCACATCGCCGTTGAACAAGGCGCGGATTAATCTAGCGGCGCTTTTTAAGGCGGCGGGATTCCCTTGATATTGATCAATTAAGGCGGGCCAACTGGATTGAGCGGCCAATTGTTCAGATTGCAAAACAGATTCAGCTTCTGCTTCTGACCAACCGGACAAAGCAAGTGAGCGAACGGGGGAGTCTTTTCCTTCCAATCGCACTACATCTCGAGGATTTTCAAGACCGGTGACGATCCAACAGCTTTGATGACTGTCTTCGCCGATATGGCGAAAGAATTCGCCATAGTCTTCGTATCCGGGGCGATATTGTCCAGCCAATTGCCCCCCATGTAAAATCCCCTCTGCCCCATCCAAAATGATCAAACACCGTGAGTCTTTCAAACTGGCGATCAGCTGAGACAGCAAATCTCCTTTACGGTTGGGGGGAGAGAAGTGAGAAGCGTCTGACGACGGCGGTAGGATTTTAATCAAGTCCGCCATAAATTTGTTCAATGGAGGGACTTGATTGAGCGATCGCCAAATCACCCGATCAAACTCAGCTTGAATTTGCTCCGCAAAGACCTTAGCCAGAACGGTTTTCCCGACACCGCTAAGCCCCCGCACTGTTAACAAGCGGCAGCCGTCCTGCAGAATCCATTGCTTGAGCTTTGCCAATTCCGCCGACCGCCCCACAAAGGAGGAAACTTCCGGAGCGTTATCCCAATCTTGACGCTGAGACATTTCGGCAGGTCTAGTTGCAAATAGCGGCTGTGAGGAAGCCTCAACTCTAGACGCTGGTTCAGGGGCTACCCCAGTTGGGTCAGGCGTCAGGCCTAAATCGGTTATTTCTGGCTCCAATTCACTGATTCGTTGCAACACAACGCGAAGATTTGTCTTGCTAACGGGCTCCCCAAATGTTTCTGAAAGCAGGCGCCAAAACTTAGGGCCGATATCTCGCATCAAATAATTTGTGCTGTAATCGGAGTTTTTCGCCATTTGATCATAGGTTAATCCTTGCCAGGTTCCCCGCAAGATGGCGATTTCAGGAGCGCTCAGACATCTGTTTGCCTGGGCCAAAATAGCGGTATTTACAAAATTTAGGGCTATGTCAATGTCCATTGGCAATTTATCGCTTCTCTAGCCTTGCTCGTCCTACCCCGTTACCACAATAACTTGGAATCAACTCCGCCGCCATGAGTTATGCATAAAATTATGCATACGTGACATGAAGTCGGGTTAACAATGCATGATATAAGGGATGTAAGAGAATCTCTCGAATATAAATTTAGTCAATGCCTGAACTTTTAGATCAATATCAGCGTCACCATAATTGACGCAGTCTACATCAGAAAGTTATGCTGACTGACATGAAAGTGACTATCATGAAACGTAAGCTCAGTTATGCCTGCATAATTAAGCAGGCCGCGGGAAAACAGGCTATCTCTGGGGTTGGCCTTGACAATCTATCTCGAAAAGGCCCCACGCAGAAGGCAATCATTTTCCAAACAAGTGAGTATTGATGGACATTATGTTTCTTCATTTGTTTTCTGTCTTATCTTGATTAATGTTTTTCATTGAGAGGCTTACTCTTCTGGGAAATAAGAACGAAATGTTATATCTCTCACCCCCTTTTGTCAGCCTTTGTCGAGGGGAATTTTCCTTTTCCTACCTCTAATAGAATCCAGGGAAGACTTTTTAGAACAGGAATGCCAACCGGGTTAATTCAAGAATCTGTCGGGAAAATTCTAATATTACATCTGTAACTATCGACAGAATTCTCAAGCATTGCCAAACAATTAATATTGAAAATACAGATTGAAATAAACCTCAAATTTCAATGATTAAAATGACGATCTAAAAGGCGAGTATTTCACTAAATAAATTGGTTTTATTTACAAGGAATTAACCATAACTTCAAGCGACTTTTTGATTGGTTTAATAGATTAACGTTAAACTAATAAATAAGTTGAAAAACCAACATTCGAATCAGTCTTTTTGTTAGATGAATGCTTCTCGAACAGAATTTGAATCAGCGAAAACTGAACTTGCAGGCTGGCCCCATTACACCTCAAGTCTTCACTGACGGTGAATAGGCCACGAAATCAGCCATGACAAATCATTGACTTAAATAATGCATGGTGATGAAAAAACAAGGGTGAATTTGACTGAGTACTGATTGCAGTAAGTTTCTTTCAACTTTTCAGGGTTAGCCTGGCTTTAGCTAAGTATTGTTTGAGCGCTGGATGAGTCGAATATTGTTAATCCCCGTAGATCAAATCAGCCTAGGTTAAATCAGTTAAGCCAACAACACTTTAAAGCATCATCAACATAGGAACAGGGAGTAAGGATTCTCTAAGCATCTGCCATTGGAATTTAACTCTTGTTTTAGGAGACTGTATGGCGGTTATTTCGGATTCAGATTTATTCAAAGGGTCAGATTTAGACATCGAGCTAAAGGACAGACTGACTTCAAATCTTGAGTTTTCAACGCCTCTTAAAAAAAGGAATCAGTCGACTCTGATCAAAACTGAGGGCGAAGAAGAAGAGCTATCATCCCCCCAAGACAGTCTGACTCTAGGGAAGAATCCGGCAGGAGATGATTCTCCTTTGGAGACCACTTTCAACAAATTTAGGGCGGATTTATCGGCGATCGCTCAATCTCCAGATAATGCCGAAACACAAACATCAATACAACAGCGTAGTGTTGGCGTAGAAGTAAGTGTTAATGGGGATTCTGGCCTGTTGAGTCAACGATCTGGATGGGTTGGAGATGGCCCAGGAAACTCTCAAGACACACCTAATTTTGGTTGTAATTGCTCTGCTTGCTGCTCAGCAGGTGTGTCTGATTTTACTCATCTTGTTTCAGGCGCAGACTTATCCGATGACCCAAATGATGTAAAACTCAACGTCCCTAAATCAGGCGATATTCGGATTGACCCCCTAATCCATGGGCATAAGTGGACTACTCCCACCATTACCTACAGTTTCTTTGATGATCAAAAAGGCAAGCCTTATTACAGCAGTAGCTACGACGGCATTGCAGAAATTTCCGATAAGATGAAAAGCTATCTCCGAGACATTTTGGAGAATGTGCTTGAGCCCTTGATCAATGTTGATTTCGTTGAAGTGGAAGACACGAAAAACAGCTATGGTCAGATCCGCTACATGTATACGACCAGCACGAGCTCTGCCTCCACAACCCGACTATCAAGCAGCAGCGATCGGGCTGGCGATGTTCGGTTCAATCCTAAGATTACGAAAGACATTGAGGCCGGACCGGGGGCTTATCGTTACGAAACCCTAGTTCACGAAACCCTCCATGCCCTGGGGATGAAACATCCCGGGAATTACAACGGCTCCAGTAATGGCGGACAAGATGGTCCCTTTTTACCCAACAACCTGGATAACAGCGCCAATTCAGTTCTGTCCTATAACCGTCTGAAGGAGCTTAATCCTACGACCGGCGCTATGACGCCGATGAGCTATGACATCCTGGCTATGCAATATCTCTATGGGGCGAAGGAGCATCAGTCAGGCGACACGACCTACAAATTTGATAGTGTCTATGGCTATACCATCGGCAGTGATTTCTTCGGCAGTAAAACCCGAGCCGTTAAACAAACTATTTGGGATAGCGGCGGGAAAGATAATTACGATTTCTCCGGACTTGCCTTTAAGAATTCGGGCTATCATTTCGACCTGCGGGAAGACGGGTGGATCACCACCCAGGATGCCTATGAGTCCACTACTTATACTGCCCGGGGAGATGGCAAGAAATACAAAACTACCGCTTTGGGCACCAAGACTGCCTTCAACATGACAATTGAGGATGTGGTTGCCTCCAGCAGTAGCGATGATATCTATCTGAATCAGGCCGCCAACACCATTAGTGGGTACAAGAAGGGCAGTCAAGCGGGCAATGACGTTCTATATTACGCCGAAGGCAACGATGTGCTAGACCTCTCTGGATACCAATCTTCAGAGGTTACTCAAACCATAAGCGGAAATGACCTGGTTCTAAATCTTGGCGGCGACGGCTCAATCACCGTTAAAGACTACCAATCTGCTAGTCAAGATAATCGGCTCCAAATCCGGTTTAGTGGAACGACGCCACCGGTCACCCCACCAGTTACCCCACCGGTCACCCCACCGGTCACCCCACCGGTCACCCCACCCGTCGACACAACAACCCAGGTAAGTTTCCAGCAAGGGAGTAACGGCTATACCAGTACGGTTGATACTTACATCTATACAAACAGTAATACTCAATACGGAACTTCCACTACACTGAAAGTGGATGGTCGGACAAGTAGCGGTGGGGTTGAGCAGGTGTTGTTGCGGTTTGAGGATCTCTTCGGCAGTGGCTCCGAACAAATTGCCGCCAATGCCCAGATTAAATCCGCTTCATTGCAGCTAAATATGACCAATAAAGGCGACAGCCTAGAATTTCACCGCATGCTGCAAAACTGGGATAATACCAGCACCTGGAGCAGCTTTGGCGATGGAATTCAATTCGATGGCGTCGAAGCCGCCAGCACTGCAGATGTGGTCACCGGTCCAGAGAGTGTAGGGATGCACACGATTGATGTTACAGCGAGTCTCAAAGCCTGGCAGACCAATCCCGGCAGTAACTTTGGGTGGGTTATCTCATCTCAAGGTCAGGACGGCGTTTACTTTAACTCATCTGAGGGGCAAGTTGCGCCACGCTTGGTGGTTGATTTCAGCGTTCCGTCAACGCCTGTTACCCCTGTCACGCCCATTCTTAACACCATCAATGGTACGGTTGGCGATGACTCCTTGACCGGCTCCCAAGATAAAGACATCATCCGAGGACACGATGGCGCGGATGTTCTAATCGGCCGCAAAGGCGCTGACGAACTCCTGGGCGGTCGGGGAGGGGACACCCTCAGAGGCGGTCAAGGCAATGACACCCTCAAAGGCAGTTATGGCGCTGATATTCTGGTCGGCGGTAAGGGCTATGACAAACTCTCTGGGGGTAAAGGCGATGACACCTTTGTGTTTGAGTCCGTCGATGATCGCCGTGATGTCATTTTG
>JAAUYH010213033.1_pt1 | contig 20693 bp, 19 predicted proteins | sample 7278061 | NCBI WGS metagenome assembly JAAUYH01 (sample SAMN14350203, study PRJNA611818) | marine sediment metagenome | isolation source: surface marine sediment (0.6m) | place: French Polynesia: Moorea | collected 2018-08 | reverse complement strand
TGTTTTTAAGTCAGAATAGTTACCTAGTTTGGGAGATTTAACCTGTTCATAAGCCTCAATCCTATCTCTCAAGCAGAAATTGTAATGACTTCTTAGCATGGATAGCCAGTTAGTCATTATTATTTTTTGTGATAGATTTACCCTTAATTTATATTGGTAGGCTAAAATCATTTGAGTTAGATTTTTAATTGAATCTAATTCATTTTTTTTATTATTATAGTGGTTAATCTAAAGAATTACCACTATATTTTTCTATATGGATTCCCTTTGGTCAATTTATTGGCTGGTCGCCATTCATCCCTAAGTTGTAGAACTGTAGGGTATTAGCTGCGACATTGGGATAAATAAAACCCCCAAATCTAAACATCTGGGGATTTGAAGATAGGTTAAATGACGATTTTATTGACCTTCATTGGGCTGAGATTTGATGGCATCTTGAATAAATTTCATGGTTTCTTGGGAAGGAATTAACTGTATTTGTTTGAGCATGGCATCATCCTTCGTTTGTAGTAAACCGATGACGTTTTCTAGGGGAACGACTTCGATTTGCATGGTTTGAGCAATATCGGGTTGATCTTTTTTCATTTGCTCTGCGATCGCCTGAATGGGAGCTTTTTCAAAGAAAAAGGGAATCACTTCTTGATCATCTTGTTGAATGGTTAAGATGCTATTTTCTGGGCCTCCGCGCAGGGTAAATAGGGGAACCCCTCCTTGATATTGCTGTCCACTATCGTTTAACACCTTTTTGGCAGACTCTACGGCACTTTGCATGGGAATATAAGCAAATTTTAAGGACTCTGTTTCTGTGTTATTGGCTAAGGCAAAACGGTAAATTTCTCCTAAAGACACTGGCTGTACTTTTACTTTACTGCCTATTTCTGGTTGACTTTCTTGGAGTTGAGTCAGAAATTTGTTGGCATCTTGGCGACTCATAAAGACTTGTGTTACCTTTTGATTGTCTTCTAAAGTCGCGATTAACGGTCCCCCTTGCTCTGTGGTGATCGTGAAAACAGGAACCCCTTGCAATACCTTAATGACATCAGCTTCAGGAAGGGCTAAAACTTTGGGCATTTGGCCAAACCAAGTGCCGATCAAGGTACTGCTTAACAAGCCAAGAGTCGCACTCCAACGGATTAATGATTTCATGAAAATTAACCTCACATTCTATAGGGATATGTATACTGACTTTGATTATAGAGTTTCCTAGAAACTTTTTTGAGTCTAGGATAACTTCTCTACCTTATCAGATTCAGTTCAAAGTCGTTGGCTCAATAACCTAAATTTTTCCTTAAATGCCTTAACTATAGACTTCTAACTTGATCAGACTCATCATTTTCTTAGCAAGTTCCTTTGTGGGGAGGGTGGGGAGTTGGGAGACTAAAAAACTGATAACTGATAACTGATAGCTAATCCCCAATTTCCAATCCCCAGAAAAGAAATTTTGATACCCCTTAACAAATCAATCATCATGACTGAGAAACGTGGGTCTTGGAGATGTTTATTAAACAAGAATTTATCTCCTGAGCTTAAGTTCCTAAACTTAGGTAGACATTTTCAGCTTTTTCAGGAAAACTAAATTTTAATTAGTTATTATTTAACCTTCTAATATTTACTCATTACTATCAGAGAAAACGGAACTTCTTAAAATGATTAATCTAATCAAAAAAATAATTGAAGATCTCTTTATATTTTTATGGGAACCCAAAAAATTCACTCTTAATTGGATTGAAAATGTTAATCATATTCAAGAAAAATTATTGCCCTTAATTATTATTTATTCAATTTTAATAATATCATTTGGACTTATTAACTTTAGTTTTGGGTTGTATCAATCTAACAAAAAAAATCAATTATTTACTTATTTTAAGGATACGATTGGGACTTACATAACATATATGTTGTTAAATACAGGACTTATTTATTATATTTATACAATTTTACAAGGCAATCAGATAAATTTACTAAAATCAGTTATATTTTCCTTGACTATTATTATATTTATGTTATTTTTTTTATTTATTTTTATTATTAGTTTGATAATTATTATTGCTTTTATTTTTGTTGCTATTTATCTGATTAAATTGTTCATTATGGAAATGTCACATTTTTATAAAAATATTATACAAACTAACGATAAAACAAATGTTTTAGTAAATGTCAAAAAAGTTAAGGAATGGAATTGGAATGTTTCTTTTATTGTAAATTCAATATTAGATTCAATATTAGAAATACGTCAAAACTTTAGCAATGGAGTCTCTATCCTATTATTCATTGGCTTTATAGTTTGTTACAGTATACTTGTATTATACGCTAGTAGAATTTATATTATTAGTATTTGTACATTTTACAACTTCTCAGTGTTAAGTTGGTTTATTATTATTCTTACTTATAGTGTTATATCCTCAGTTATTAATGCAGTTTGGTGGTTAATTAAGGTGATTTCCAGAAAAGGCCGTATCAACTGATCATTTTGCGATCGCAGATTTCGTGAGAAAAGTGGGTAATGAGGCGATAATTAGTAATGAGAGGAACTTTCTTGATAATAATGCTAATTACTGATTCCCTACTACTGGATTATAAACGATGTTCACGCCGAGCTTTTCTCAACATTCATGGTGATCCCACACAACGAGATCAAGAACGAGAGTTTCTGTATAGACTTCGACAGGAAAATAAGCGTCATATCACCTCAGTCTTGGATACCTATTATCCCAATTACGAAAAACTCCCATTGTCCCAAAGTAGTTGGCAAGAAAAAGCACAAGCAACCGAAATCTTAATGCAGCAAGGGGTCGATTGTATCTATCAAGGAATATTATGGGTTGATGATGAGCGTTCAACTTCTCTTGACTGGTCAGAAAATTTTCTCAGGATTCTGCCGTTTGGTTACAATTATCTGGGAAAACCCCATTTACTCATTAAACAACCTGGCCAATCTAAATTTGGGGATTGGTCTTATTATCCTGTTAGTATTCATCTAGGCCGCAAGGCTAAACCAGAATATAAGCTGATAGCCACGTTTTATGCTCAATTATTAGCCATTATCCAAGAAACGGTTCCTCCCACGACAGAATTAATTGTTCGTCCTCTAAAACAGTCCTCCGTTGACATAGAACAATGGTTACCAAAGTTACAGCTAATTCTAGATGAATGTGTAACAATTCTCGAAACGGTACAAGAACCAGAAGTCTTTATTGCTAGGCAACGGTGCAACCTTTGTCGATGGTATAGCCACTGTTATGCGATCGCTCAATCTCAGCAACATCTTTCTCTAGTGCCAGGAGTCACCCCTAGTCGCTATCAATCCTTACAAGAAATTGGAGTCGTCACCACTGATTCTTTAGCTAAGGCTAATGTAGACAGCCTCAAGGAAATGATGGGTACAGAAGTCGCTGAGAGATTGCAACAACAGGCTCGCTCCCTGATTGATAATCATGCTATTGCTCGCGCTCAATCCCAGTATAATCTGTCTGAGATCCTGTCTAGTCGAACGATTGAACTCTATTTTGATATTGAAGCCGAACCTGAACGAAATTTAGATTATTTACTAGGGGTTATCGTGCTTGATCGTTTGACTCAAACCCAAATCTTTTATCCTTTTCTAGCAGAAACCCCTGAAGAAGAAGGAGTCATTTGGCAGCAATTTCTGGAGTTGGTCAATACTTATGATCAAGCTCCTATTTTTCACTTTTCAGACTACGAAAAAGATACGATCAAACGTTTAGGAAAGCTATATGAAACCCCCCCTGCTCAGATTCAACATTTACTGTCTCGTTTAATTGACCTTCATCACTGTGTAATTACCTCCGTAATTCTCCCAGTAGAAAATTACTCTCTTAAGTCATTAGGGAACTGGTTAGGGTTTCATTGGCGGGATGGGGGAATAAGTGGGGATCAATGCGTTTGCTGGTATGACCAATGGCTAACAACAGGGGATCGCACTTCTCTCAGGTCTATTTTACGTTACAACGAAGATGATTGTTTAGCCACCCTTCATCTCAGAAATTGGTTACTAGAGTTCTTCAGCAAAATCGAGTTTTCTTCTTAGTTATAAATCCCTAAAACTCTTTTAAGTCCTCAACATTTATTCATGAAAAGACCCTAATTGGCAGGGTTAATTCCGTAAAGTTTGAAGTTATGCAAAGATTTCTTACAAGATCCCCTCTAGACAATTTATATTACCCAAATTTTCACGAAAGTAATGCTATCGTTGTAAACGAGACACACACTAGGGGAATGAGACGTTACGAATCATTTCTTGAAAACCCAAACCTGCCCAACCATTTAAAGGTAATTGCTATGATGCTTCCAATTTTTCCACTCTTATTCCTAATCACTTCCATTGGCAGTGTTGTTTGGTATCAACGGACAGGAAATGATATTTTTGGGGTCTTAGCTTTTGCGAGTGCGTTGGCTTGTGTCATCTGGGGTCTAGTCATTTCCCATTGGTTGATTCACATTCTCAGTTTAATTATCTTGTTAAGATTTAGAACCCCTATTCTCAGTGTTATTCAAGTGAAGGTAGATAGTAAATAATCTCTTTTAAGCCTCAATTTTTAAAAGCTGTTGGTATCTCTGATATGTTTCAGGAAGCAAACCAACAGCTTTTAACTTAGGTCTTAGGGAAGAGAGGTATTAGCCTTCGCCACCTTCGCCACCTTCGCCACCTTCGCCACCTTCGCCACCTTCGCCACCTTCCTCAGTTTTATCTTCTTCCTTGGGTTCAGCTTCGGTGGATTCTTCGGTGGTTTCTTCAGCAGGGGCAGAGTCAGTAGGGGCAGTTGTATCCGTACCACCACCACCACAAGCACCAAGAGTTGTTACTAAACCAAGGGTAATTAAGAGTTGAACAGCTTTAGAGTTCATTATGGGTTTCCTCAATTAATCGGATCTTAACTTTAAAGCCTCTATTCTAAAAAAGACTGCCAAAAATTGCCAATAAATTTATCTTATCGATTGATCATAAGTTGGGATAATGAGAAATAAGACAGCTACAACTCAAAACTAACGATGATTTTGACCATTGATAATATTGTCACGTCTGAAGAACTAACCCAACTTACTACAACCCTCTCCCAAAGCAACTTTGTGGATGGTCAAACCACCGCCGGATGGCACGCTAAGCTAGTTAAACAGAATCAGCAACTTGAGACCCACTCTCCCGATATTAAACCCTTAGAAGATTTAGTGATTAAGGCCCTACAACGTAACCTATTATTCAAACTAGCTCTTAACCCTCAACACATTCACTCTCTGCGGTTTAGTCGCTATGAGGCAAAAATGCACTACGGCAGTCACACGGATAATGCGTTAATGGGAGGTAAACAGTTTTTTCGCTCAGATGTCTCTTTTACCTTATTTTTGAGTTCTCCTGAGAGTTATGAAGGGGGAGAATTAGTCATTGAAAAACCAGAGGGTGATCTTTCCTATAAATTAAATGCCGGATCTATTATTTTCTATCCTTCTAGTTTTTTGCATCGAGTTGAAACAGTTAAGACAGGAACAAGATTAGTAGTGGTTGGATGGGTTCAGAGTTTAATCCGAGATACCGCTAAAAGAGAAATTTTGTTTGATATTGACACAGTACGTCGTTCTATTTTTGCTAAGGAGGGTAAGTCCGTAGAATTTGATCTATTAGCGAAAACTCATGCTAACCTATTACGTCAATGGGCTGATTTATGAAGTCAGAAGTCATATCAATTCTCAAAAGTTATTAGAGATTTAGGGAGTCATTGCGAGGGTAAATATAAAGAGTAAGCTTTGAATTTGACTGAAAATACCCCGAAGCAATCTCTATAGCTATTTGTGAGAATTGGTATAACAAGTCAGAAAAAAGCTAAGTTTTACACCCTATTAAAAATATGACTCTTCAAAAGTGGAAAATTCTCAAGTCTGATTTTATTATTGATAATCAATGGTGTCGGGTAAGACAAGATCAAGTGAAATTATCCGATGGCACTATTATTGATGATTATTTTGTTAATGTTCGTCCTGAAATTGCTTTGATTTTACCGATTACAGTTAATCAAGAAATTATTTTTGTTCGTCAATATCGTCATGGGGTTCAAGAGATTTTATTAGAACTACCCGCAGGAACCTTTGATCCGAAAAAAGAGGATAGTTTGACTGCTGCTAAACGAGAACTAGAAGAAGAAACAGGCTATATTGCCCAAGAATTAATTTTTATGACCACTATTTATGATAACCCCGTGAAAGATGATAATAAAATTCACATTTTTTTAGGATTAAATGTGGAACAAACAGGAAAAATTGAATTAGATATCACAGAAGAAATAGAAATAGTTTTAGTCCCTATAAAAGATGTAACAAAGAAAATTATGTCGGGAGAAATTTGTGTTGCTGGAAGCATTTCGACAATTTTTATGGGATTGGAATTCATGAAAAATTTTCAATAATTTAGAGTATTTATGATACTTTATTTGCCTTTGATAGAGTTCTAAGACTTGTCGCGTTGACAAGGATACAAGTCTTAATTCTTTACTTGAAGAACCCCAACTTGCTGTCGCTGAAGTTGGGGATTCTAACAGGGAATTGCTTCCCCGTTCACCCAATAAAAAGCTCTTCAAACAACAAAATTTACTCTCAGTAATTAATTGTCTCTATTCTTCTTCAGTTTCTTTTTTTGGACTTGGAGAAGCATTATAAATCGCATCTAGTTGTTGTCTGGCATCTTCTACACTAACCGAACGCATTACTAATAATGGTTCGTTAATGGGTTTACCTCGTTCATCAAGCAACTCAGGATGAATTGTTTTTTGACCAGTTTTCCATTTTTTAGCTTTTGTAGACGACCCACCATTGCGCCGGTCAGGATAACGACGTTGAGAGTCCATACTAACCGTAATTAAACTGCGAATGAGATTACTCACTGCCAGAAAGGCAATAATAGTAAAAGCAACAATGTAAATTAAATGTAACATTTCAAGTCCTCCGATAAAACACCGGTTTTTTGGGTGTCATAGCAAAAATTTCTAAACCAACGTAAGCTTTTCTTAAGATTATCCCTCACTAGCTTACCAAGGATTGTCGAGAGAAAATAGGGATTGTTGCATCAATTAACAACCCCTATTTTGTTAAGCTGTGGGGGGATTTTCTTGTTTGTGCGATCGCCATTTCATCGATACTTGCCAACATTCTGCCACTAACTTATGCCAAGGTACTAATGCTCTGGTATCGATTCCTGCTTGTTTTCCGGTAGCTTGAAAGAGGATTTTAGCCGTTTGGACTTCTTGTTGATGGGTTTTTACCCGTTCTAAAAGGTTCGTTTGTTCTTCAATGGATAAAAAAGTAATTCGTTCAGTTTCTAATAAATGACGAGCGCGAGAAAACCAGTATTGGAAATCCTCTAATAAAGGTTCAAGAATGGTTTTCAGCAGGTCTTGCTCAGTGGGATTACTATGAGACATGATCTTAAAATTTGTTTGTTATCTACCTCTAATCTTAACGTCTTTTACATTTCTTTGTATTGAGAAGGCTCCTAGTTCCAAGAGCCGTTGTTGAGATTGTTAGGGAAAAATCTGATTTAATGGCTTTTATAGTGGCTGATTTAGATAAATTTCTACTATATTTTCATTTTTGTTCGCCATTCATCCCCATCCGTCTATAAGGTGGGGTTCATGAAGTCAGAAGTCAGAAGTGTGAAGTTCCTACTTCTGACTTCGAGCGAAGCGATAAAAAGTGAGGGGTCGACAACGGTACTTTACTTAGTCATTTCCAGGAAATAGACGGCATCATCAAAATGAGGATCGGTTTGTTCCTCAAACTCCCATTCATTGGTAGTCTCATTCAAGATGGGGACATCTTTTTCAAAAGAAAACTCGACAAAATAGAGAACGACATTATCAGGAATAGTAAAGTCATAAGAACCATCGCCAGCCGATTTAATTAAACCTTCTTGGCTTAACTTACTAATAATAGTTGAGGGTGGATTAGCGATAATATCATTCAGCTTAGTATGAGCACTGTTATCATTGGTGGCAAATTTAATATTTTTGTTATCGTTAGCTGAAATCTGATAAGGTAAGCTTCCGGTTTCATAGGTACTGCATGCTCTAGCTTCTACCATATGAGCATTCGCTTCTGTCTTTTCAACAAAGTCAACTGGTGCTCCTTTCCCGACTCCCAAAACTGTGCCAGCAGCACCGGCTGCCCCTGCATCGTTAACATAAAAATTAGTGACAACATCACTCATGGTAGTACCATCTGAGCAGGGAATATTAACGTAGAGGACGTTAATGCTTGCTTGGCCTTCTTCTTCAAACACAACAGATGGATTCACATTATAACGAGGCACATTTTCCCCAGCACTACCAATGGCTTCAGAACGGGCATGAGCCATAGTGACGACATCGTACTCCATTTTATCTGAGTGACGAGATTTTTTTTGGAGAACATCCTCTTTGTCGTATCCTAAATGTTTAAATTCATCCAGACTGGTACCAACAACATTAATTTGCGCTAATTGTTTATCTTCTCGAATACAACTAAAAAATCCCTTGACATCTGCTTCTGCTTGGGGAAAACGGTACCATTGTTTTCCTTCACTATCGGTAGCAATATAAGTATTGACACCATCACTCTTAGTCAAGTCAGGAGGTAAGCTTTTACATTGTTTTTGGGAAGGATCTAAATCGAGAACCATCATATCCACCAGAGCGGTACTTTTCCACTTATCGGGGTTTCTGACTAAGTCTTCATCATGGTTGCCATTCTCGTCAAAATCTGGGCCGAAACGTCTAATAACCGCAGGTCCTCGCCAAATCTCATCGTCAGCCACTTCATCAACATAATAAACAACCCGCTCATAAATGCCGTCAATTTTGAGAGCAAGAATCGGGGTTTTCCCAGGATATTTTGCCAAAAAGGTTTTGGCATTATCGTTAATATCGATCATTTTCGTTTCGATCGTTTTAGCACTACGAATTTCCTCAGAAATAAATTCAGTGGCTCTATTAAGGTCATATTGCATTTCACCCGTGGCATTAGCGACTTTATTTTCTCGTAAAATTGTCACTAAACCGAATCCTGCTACCATAATAACGACAAGGGTCATAGCAGCAGCAATCATTAATTCCGCTAAAGTCCAACCAGCAGAAGGGCGATATTTTTGTAAGAGTTTTAGATAAATTTTTAACATGATTGTTTCCTTAACTTTGGGTTAATTTTTTACAATGTTCAGCACTGGGGGGATTATCAGCTTGCTTGGGATCGTAGATACCTGTTCTCATCATCCCCAATCCCTGAGTAATCACTAAGCATCTTTTTTCTCCTGTTCCTTTTGTGGGTTTGACGACAATGGTTTTACCCGTTCCGGCCATATTGCCCTTAAAAGAAAAAGTGATACCATTGTCCATCGTGCTAGTCATGGTGATGGCAACATTGTTAGGTAATTCTCTGTCTACCCCACCCAAACAACCTCGATTCGTCTGAAGAGAAGGATGTTGAATGTCGATAGTCTTAGCATCCTTATCAATCATAATGGTGCATTTTTTAGAGTTACGGATGGCTTGTTTTTGGGCATCTTGCAAAGCCAGTTGAATTTGATCAAGCCCTTGTTTGACTTGATCGCCTTGTAGCATTCCCATCAAGCTAGGAGTGCCGATCGCAGCAATCACACCGGTAATCACTGTAGCAATCAAGATTTCTAAGAGGGTAACGCCTTGATTATTCGTAGGAGAAACCGCATTCAGCAGCAGCGGCCGGAATAACTTCTGTGTAATTTTCGGCGATAATCGATTTTCTGCCGGGTTCGTCATCTCGTAGGGTGTCACCATCTTGATCTTGTCCTCTGGTTGTGAGGGGGGCATCGGGGTCATAGGGTTCTCCAACTCGGTAATAAACTTGTAAAATATTAAAGTCGTGGGCGCCATCAACAGTCATCATTCGCACTAGACGATAGTTTTTATTGAGAAGATTGTTCTCAGCATTGGGATCAGTCTCGTCATCGCTGCCATTGCGAACCACTTGAACAACCACTTTTTTGGTTACGCTAACGTTATCGCTGTCTTTGTATTCGGCTGGATAGAGGATGGGTTGATTATTGGTAAAAAGAACATTCCCATCAGCATCGGTTTTAAATTGATAAAAATCTGCTGCCGAGGAAAAAACAGTATTGAAAGTAATGGCTGGCTCGGATTTGGTGGTAGGGTCTTTCGTGACCCCATCGGAATAGGTATCGTTGGCTAATAAGGAATCCATTTCTTTAACCAGATACGATCCTAAGCGGCGATCCATTTTTTGGCTGTCATTGAAGACGAAAGGGTTACAAATGCCCGTACGGGTTTTACCGGTGGGGTTAAGGATGGGACTGTTTTGGATATAGTCCACATCCATCGCACTACCGGCCGCCTGTAATTTTTCGATATCTTCTTGAATCAAAAAGGTCGCTTGGGCTTGTCTTTCTGATTTAATTTGCATGACAGCATTAATGGTCATGGCCTGTAGGGTTCCCATTAAAAAGGCTGAGGACACTAAAATGGCAATAGTTACTTCAAAAAGACTAAACCCTTGATCGTTTTTGGGTTTTGAGTGATGAAGAATAAGGGTAAATAATAGTTTGTTCATGGTATCAGTGGTATCAGTACCTGGAGAACAGCAAAATTGATCACGAATGCAATTACCTCTGGTTACGCTTCCAAGTGGAGCTATTAGATAATAGAGGGGGCGTATTGATGGGTTCTAATCCTAAGTCTTCCCATTTTGCCGTCTGAACTACCGCCGTGTTGCTGGTTTGAGAACCACAGGATTTCCCATTTGACCATTCATTGGCCCAAACTGTCCCTTTAATACCCCCTTGTCCACCTCCTGTCCCAGCCGTTCCTACGGCGTATTTCGGGGCAAAGATAAAGGCTTCAATCCGTTTATTGCCTGCGGTACAGATGGTATGGGTTTGATCGCCGTAACCATAAATTTTGAAGTCAGTGGGTGAACAACCAACAATGGGAGTCCCGTCAACATTGGTACAACTATGAGTAATGCCACTGTTACTTTTGACGATCATGTTGCCTTGGAGATACAAAGTCACTTTTTTGCCGGGTTTGATGGTGAGGGAATGGGAACCAGAGTCAAAGTTAATGTCTTCTACTTCGTACTCATAGACTTCAACGGTTTTGTTGTTAATGGTTTTGCTGACCGGGGTATCTCCCACGCGCGGTAAAGTAATGTCTCCTGAAACACCGGCCAAAGTCCCATCTTTGTTTTCTCCTACTACCCCTAAATAAGTGGCCGTTGCAGGAATTTCGGGGAGTTCAGGGAATTGGATGTTAGTATGTTTGGCTTGGTAGGGTTGCCCGGTTTCAGGATCGGTTCCTGTGACATTCAGTTGACTGAGTTGGTCTTTGCTGAGGTTACAATTCCCCATCAACACATTTCCTTCAATACCGTTGTTTCCTGTGCCATCGGTGGGATCATTGTTTAACCAGACCCCAGGAATGGGATTGCCTTCCACTGGACCTGGGGAAACGGGAATTTCTACGGTTAGTTGGCTAACCGACCCTGTGAGGTCGTTATGGCCTCGAATTTGTCCTTCTACGGTCAATATCCCCTTACCCGGGGCAACGCCAGGATTGCTATATTCATAAGAAATAATGCGGTATTCTCCTTGTTTGGCATTGTTTGGGTCGATGGGTTGCCAGGTTTTGTTATTAAGGGCAATATCTTTAACGTCTGCTGCTTCTCCCTGGTCACACACCGTAAGTTTAGGAACTTGAACAGCATTAGCCCAACTGGGGGTGGTTCCGGTATCGCTACATTGGCCGGTGGTATCTCGACTCTGACAGTCAGGATACATGGCCAGGTAACGGTTTTGATTCAGCACAGAAAAAATACGGGTCGCTCCAATTTCGGCAGCGTTAATGCTTTCTGCTGTGCTTTGTTGCGCTTGAACATGGCTTTGATTGGTTTGAGAGCGCACGATCATGATGGTTCCGGCTAACATCATAACCACACCAATGCTAAGGGCAAAGGGTAAAGCCATGCCTCGATTATTATGGGGATTTATTAAAAGAAGTTTTAATCTGCAATTCATGGGAGTTCTGGAATAGGCTTTAGGGTATGAGGGAGTCAGGAGTCGGGTGGACAGAGTTGTGATTTCGCTGAAAACAGTTCAACTGTGAACCCCAAACTCCGAACTGAAAAATGACCAATCACTGCTTATTCTGAGTAATATTGTTCCACTCTGACGTTTGCAGGCTGTCCAACGGTCATGGGTGGTGTAATCTCTGGATCGTCTAGTCCTAAATCTGTCCATTCTCCGGTTTGTACCACATGAGCGCTACTTTTACTATTGGAACCACAGGTTTGATTCCAGGTACTAACAAAGGCAGTGCCATTTAGACCCCCTTTACCGTTGCCTCCTCCCATCATTCCGAGATCAGCTAAAGGCGCCCAAAGGAAAGTATGGAGTTTCTTGTTTCCATTCATACAAACAGAAGTAGTGGTGTGTCCCCAAATTTGGAAATCCACTGGTTTACAAGCACCACTACAGTCAGGCATCTTGAAAACTTGTCCGATACTACTAATATCATCGTCGCCAATATGAGCAATTTCTGTATTTTTGTCGATGTTACCGTGGAGGTGGAAAATCACTCGTTGCCGCTTTCCTTCAGCATTTACCGTTCTGATGGCAGCTTGAACACTGCCAAGATCTTGCGTAATCTCATAATCATAAATACAGGTGATTTTCCCGTCAGGACTGGTTTCTGTGCGAGTTGGGGTGTCATCTGGTTGGGGAAATACTTTCCAATCTCCGTTTTTACTAGCATCGATTTGGGTTCCACAGCTACCACCGCTACCACCGCTAGCAGCATCACCGCTATCACCGCTAGTAGTACCACCAGTATCACCACTATCTTTTTTATCTTGTCCAGGAGAAGTCTTTTTGGGTGCAGCGAAAGCAACGCCACCCAACATCTTATTAAACGCCTTTTCTGCAAATTCATTCATCCCATGAGCAATGGTTGACAAAGGACTTTGAGTAGGATTACTGGCGAGTAAGGTATTAATATTAATGGGGGTGACACCATTCTCAGTAATTTGTTTAGCATAAGTTTCGTCTAATTTCTCCTTATCAGGAAACTTATGCTCAGCCACTTTAGCGGGTTTAAAGGTCGTCCCTGCTGTGAGTTCTCCATCTTTAATCGCTTCGGCTAAACCCCCTTTGTTGTTAGAACTGGTTGGATCACCAAAGACTTGATTATTGATTTCAGCGATCTTGGCTGCATTATCAGCAACACTACAATCATCGCCACCACTACCAATCCAAACATGACCCGCTACAATGTCATCTAAACCATTACCGTTTTGAACCCATAACCCCGGACCATTTTGGATCTCAGATGAGTTTTCGCTTAGGGGAATTTTGACAACGACTTTACTAGGTGCTTCTTTTAATTTATTACCAGCATTGGCTATAGATTCTAGGGTTAATTCTCCCATTTCTTTGCCAGCGATCGCTGCTTTATAGTCTGTAATTCTAAATTTTGCGTTGGATTCATCGATAGGTATCCAGGGAGAACTTTTAACATAGTTATCAATTTCTTGTTTCCTGGCATTAATGTCTTCTTGGGTATAAGGTTTACAACTGTTTTTCAGTTGTTGTTCGATCTCTTCTTTAGCTCGGTTATCAAAAGCAGTGGTTTGCCAATCGTCGTGAGAAAATTCTGCCACAAAAGGATATTGTCCTAACAGATAGTGCATTCTGGCAATGGCCACTTCTGTGGTGGTTTTACTTTTGGCAATGGTTTGTTGAGCCACAACTTTTTCGGTTTCGCTGCTACTTCTGAGTAACATAACGGCACCTGTGGCTGCCATCAAAACGCCAGCCGTTAAAACAAATCCCATAGCAAACCCTTTGTCACTTCTACGGGAAAGGCGAGAGAGAAACAAAAAAGTTTCTGTGTATCTTGTATTCATAATTTTCTTCCTAAAGTTACTATAAAATACTGGTCTTATTAAGCACTAACTATGACAATATAGACCTAGTTTTCACCTGCTAGACCTTGGTGCTTATTATCAGAGAGAGGGTCACTAACAGCAGTGATGAAATAGTGGATGATCTCGTGATATTGGTCACACCTCCATTATTGCTATTAATCCCTTAAATCAAAACAGTAAATCTAAGGATTTTTTGAATACTTATTTTCAGTAAATTTTGTACAAAAAATGTTAATTGAGTTAAGGTTAGGTATTGACTACGTAATCTTACGGAGATTCCCCGTTTCCTCAGAATAATATTTAAAGTAAACCAGTCGGTTCTTTCTGTTATGGTGTTGAAAATTAAAAGGAGAACCTTATCTTACTTTGAAGAACGATGAAGGCGTTTTTGCCAATTTATTTTTGTTTCTTGTGCAATTGAGTACACTTGACTATCATTCGGAACTAATTCAATTGTTTGAATGGCTAAGGTTAATTGTCCTTGTTCGGCTCTCATTTTAGCCAATTGATAAATCGATTGACTTAATTCTTCAATCAATTTTTTTCCGTGATTATACCCCAAATCTCCTTGCTCTAGATGTTTTAAGAGTCTGATGGCTCGGTTATAAGATGAAGCTTGGTTCGGTTGAATTAAAGAGAGTGCTGCTTCGATTAATAGTTGATTATCTTGTTGTTGTTGACTTAAATTTTGCCATTCTTGTGAAGATTTTTGTGCTAGATTATAGAGGGTTTGGTTATCTTCTGGAACCAGTTTTGCTGCTGCGATCGCGCCTTCAAAATCCCCTAAAATAGCCCTACCTTGAGCAATATCTAAAATCATTTGACTCCAATCTCGAATATTCTTTTGTGCTTGTCCATAGAGAGGGGTATGGGGTTCAATTTGGCGGGCGTAACTAATGGCTTCGCTAAACCGTGATGCTTGTTGCACACTTAAGGGAATTTTACCATAATCTAAAATCTGTTGATTTTCCTGAATTTTCTCAGAGTTGATAGTGTTAAGATGTTGGCGAATTTTAAGGGACATCCACCACAAAAGGGTAAGGGTTACCACTATCCCTCCTATCCATAACCAGTATTTTCCAATGAATAATTTTTTTGGGGTTTGGATAGTTGTTTTTGCGGTGGAAGAGGGAGAAGATAAAGGAGGAGAGGAAGCAGCAGGAATGGGTTGACTATTTGCTGTGGTTACAGGGACGTTTAAGGGTAATTCTGATTTAAAAGGCGTTGAGGGTAACTTAGGTAAAATAAGGGTGCTTAGAGGTTGTTTTTGAGGGGAATGGGGGGATGTTTTGGGAATTTTAAACGAGGGTTGATTATTTTCTTGATTGGAGATAATGGGAGAGGGGAAAAGGGGTTGATGACGAAGTTTAAGACTGGGACTAATAATAATCGGAAGAGCAATGGTAGGAAAGTTTTGATGATGAGACGGTTTGAATCTTTCTTTGAAGTATGCGTCTAATTTATGGAGCGTTAGATGATGTTTATAGTAACCTAAAGCTTCGGTTAAAGCAGTGATTAAAATGCTTTTTTCTGCACTGATGCTTTGATAAACATGGGAACGACAAGAAAAAATTAAGGAGATAGATTTTTTCTGAGCGATATCTAAGGTTATTTGTCCTAATTTTCCATCTTTTAAAGGATTTTGTAGGTCTAAAATAATTAATAACTTTTTACAGCTAATTTGTAATTGTTCAAAAAGCGATCGCACTTTGATTGCTGTTTGAGGAAGGGTGTTTATGTCACTATCAATGGGCAGTAAATAGTCTTCTCCTTGATAGTTAATACCATATCCTTGAAAGAAAAACCAACAATATTCGACGTTTCTGGGACTATCATTAATCCACTGTGAAATATTATTTTGGTTGGGATAGGTTGAGCGTTTTCCTGGAGAAGTAGCGGTATCAGTGAGTAATAACAATTGATGGGATGGGATGTTAAATTCTTCAAAGAAATAACGATACAGTGCTTGTGCGCTAGATTCTGCACCTATCAAGGGTGGGTACTCTACATAGTTTTCTATTCCGATACTAATGAGACGAAAATTATTCATATTAGAGACTGTTTATAAATAAAATCTTAAGACGTTAAGGTGGGCAAATTAGAGATTGGTCTAGACTACCCATAAAGCAGAAAACTTTGCCCACCCTACGATAGTGATAAGACGAAAATTATTCATGTCATTTTATTTCCCCATCTTAATTATTCTGACTTATTCAACCTAGACACCGTTCCCTTTTTTTTGGGTGTCTTCTAAAAAGAAGTTTAAAATATCTTAATTATTTTTAATCCATTCTTCTGATTGTCTATCCACTGCATACTGGAAATTTTTCGGGACTAAGTTAATGATAATTTCTTCGGTTGATGAGGAAGGGGGATCAATTTGAGCATATAAGAATTCTCCTTGAAAGTTAGTTTGACCTAAAATGATTTGGTGTTGTTTTTTATTATCAAGTTCGATGGTAATGGTTCCTAGGGGTTCTTCTAAACCGTATTCTCGTTTTTGATTGTTGGGAACAGTTAAGGTTCTTTCACTTTTACTGGTCACTAAAAGATTCGTTAAAAAAGAAATAACTGCATCATTGGCAACTATATTTTGAGGTGCTTTCATTTGCCAAGGTTGATTTTCATCGTTAGTTTTCTCGAATTTATAGGTTGTATCTTTGGTTTCAATTGTCAATTGTTTTATTTCATTTTCATCAAAGGTAAATAGTTGCTTATTTTTTGTTTCAATTTCTTGTTGTTGGGGATTAATTTGTAATTCATATACATACACCCCCACGCCCAATAATAGAGCAATGACTAATAAAATCCATGTTGTATTCTTTAACTTCATAATTAACCTCTTTATTGTTAATTGTTATCTTCTTCGCCACCAGGTAATTCCAGCAGCAACTAAACCTAATAATGGGAAAACACCTAATGATAATATGGTAATTATGTTAACTTGTGAAGGAGATAAGTTGAGTCTTCTATCTTTTGCTTCTTTAGGACGAATTGATAAGGTTTCTTTATCTTGATTACTTAACCATTGTACAGAATTTAAAAAGACATCTCCGTTTAATTGTTGATTAAATAAATCATTTGTGGCAAAAGTTGAATTACCGATAACAACTAAACGAGATTCCATTGTTTTGTTGTTAGAATTATTACTATTGACTATTTCTTGCTTGTTTACTTCAACTTGCTCACTATCATTTTTATTATTATTGTCTTCTATTTGATTATTTTCTGATTGGTCTTGATTTTCAGGTTCTTCATTGACCTGATTATTGTTACTATCTTTTAACTCATTTTGATTGATTGGTTCTGTATTATCATCTTTTTTTGTCTGAGTATTAACAGTTTCTTGAGTTATGGTACGGGTTAAAGCAACTCCTAAATCAAAGGGACCCGGTATATCTTCTTGAGGATCAAAAATGACTTCTTCTGATTCTAAATTACTTTCGGCCCACATTTGTTCGCTAGTAACCAATAAAGAAGTTGCTTCTACATTTTCAACTTCAACCGTATCAACGGGACGGGATAAAGGATAGAAAGAAATACTATTAGTAAATTCTTCGGTAATGGGATGGTTTCCATAATTAGTAATAAAGGGAGTAGTTGGACCTAACCCAACAATATTTCCTGCACCTGAACCGTCTATAATAATACGATTATCTAACTTGATTCCCCAATCTTTTAATATTGGTTCTAATCCTGGATCGGTGTTAGGATCAAGTAGTAAAAATAAGTTACCACCTTTGTCTAAATACTGTTGTAATGTTGTTACTTCTTGCTCAAACAATTGACGTTTAGGACTCGCAAGAATAAGGACATCTGCATTATCAGGAATACCTGAATTTTCTACAATATTTAGGGGGTTAACTTCATATCCTTTACTTTGAAGACTATTAGTTGCTTGTGATAAACTTCCTTCGGGAGAGGGTTCTATAGAATATTCTCCATGGCCTTGTAAAACATAAATTTTGGGGATATATTCTTTTTGGATTTTTTCGATCGCATTGGTTAATTTTATCTCAGATAAGGGTTCTCTTTGATTAAAAGCGATTAGGGTTTGAACTAATTGTTTTTTATCTCCATATTCTAAGTAAACGTCTCCTAATGATTGCACATCAAACTGTTGAGTGAGTCCTACTCTAATATCAGGATCAACAACTTCGTATTTAAAATTGTTACTATAACGTTGATAATTTTCTAATAAATCTTCGTCTTGTGGTGTGATGTCTTTGTCGAAAATATATATTGTGGTGGGTTGTTGTAAACTTTTAACAAGTTGTTGGGTTTCTGGTGATAAGGTATAAAGCTGATTTTCAGTTAAATCAATTCGAGGAGAATAACGGACAGCAATAAAATTAATTAATGCTAATATAACCACTAAAGATAAGGTGGAAATCAGCGCATTGGTTCCTGTTTGAGTGGATCTTTTTTGCCAAAAACTTCTTCCTGTGACTAAGATATAGACTAACCAAATAAATAAACAAATACCTCCTGCAATGGCTAAACTTAGATAAAGAATACTCTGAGTTTGAGTTATAAAGATAGGGAGTAAACCAGCAACGGTTAAAATAAAACCAGGAATAAAGAGATATTTTATAATTGTTTTATAGTTGCTTAGTTTTTTCATTTGCCAATAATATACTTTAGTTATTTGATGATATTCTAAGAACGTTGAAATCGTAAAGCTTCTATGGATTGTGCTGTTAAGAAAAGTCCTAGTAATATATAGCTTGCAAACAAGACTAAACTACTAACATCTAACACACCTTTGACTAAATCTGTATAACGATCAAACAGAGAAAGATAGGAAAAAACGCTTTTAAAAGGTTCTTGTAAATTAGCAGCGATCGCGTCCATTATCCATAGAAATAAGATTAAAATAAAGGTCAAAATGTAAGCTAAAATGCCACTATCGGTTAATGATGAAATAAACATACCCAAGGAAAGAATAGCAGTCGCAATTAAAATTAAAGACCCATGAGATAACAAAATAACGCTAAGATTAACGGGGGGAGTTGCCTGACTAAATATAATCATTTCATAAATCCAAAACGGTATCATTAAAACAATAAAAAAGGCTAGGACTCCTAACAATTTTCCCACAGCAACAACCCAATTGGTTACTGGAGAAGTTGCTAATAATTCCAAAGTTCCCCGTTTTCTTTCTTCTGAATAGAGTCCCATAGATAAAGCAGGTAATAATACTAATAAAAGAGAAATAATTACCCCAAAAAAATTATCTATAAATTGACCAGGAACATCTACAGAGGTTGATAATTGACCACTTTGTTCTAAAAAGGAAAGGGTTTGTAATATGTCTTCTAAAATAGCACTGAAAAAGAAACCCCCAATTAACCAAAAAAAAGCAGCAATAACATAGGCAAAGGGAGACGTAAAATAACTTTGAAATTCTTTGCGAAATATAGCAATTAAATTAGTTAATATCATCTCAAAAATATTTATAAAGGTTATTCAATATCAAAGGTTGCTTGTTGTGCTTCAGGCGAAGATTCTTCGGTAATTAGATTTAAGAAAACCTCTTCTAAGGTGACACGAGTTCGCTTCATTTCATATAAGTCTAACCCTTGATTAACGATTAAACTAGCCAAGTGATTACCTATTTCTTGCTCTGAGTCGATGGTTAAATATAAAGTATGACGTTTGGTGTGACTATTGGACTTAATTTCTAATTGGGTAATACCAGGAAGATTCTTCAACGCTGATTCTAAACTGAATATATCCCCTTCTATTTCAATTTCATAACCTCCTTTTGCTGTTAAATGAGACATTAAATTCTCAGGGGTATCCGTTGCCACCACTTTACCACCATTAATAATAGTAACGCGATCGCAAGTCATACTCACTTCTGGTAAGATATGAGTCGATAACAGGATAGTATGTTCCCCTGCTAAACTCTTAATCAGGTTACGAACTTCGATAATTTGTTTCGGATCGAGTCCGACTGTGGGTTCGTCTAAAATAATGACAGGGGGATCATGAACGATGGCTTGAGCAATGCCGACTCGTTGTTTATAACCCTTAGATAATTTGCGGATCAAAACTTTACGCTTATCTTCGAGTTGACAGCGTTCCATGGACCAATTGACCCGAGAATTGCGATCGCCGGCTGCTACCCCTTTAATTCTAGCCACAAAGTGCAAAAATCCTTCGACTGTCATATCGGGGTACAAAGGAGGGGTTTCGGGCAGATAACCGATATTACGTCTGACATCTAAGGACTGTTCATGAACGTCGTACCCTGCGATTTTCGCCGTTCCTGTGGTAGCAGGAATGTAACCACTAAGGATACGCATGGTGGTGGTTTTCCCTGCACCATTGGGTCCCAAAAAGCCTAAAATTTCCCCTTTTTCAACGGAAAAATCTACATCTTCAATGGCCGCAGTAGCCCCATAAATTTTACTTAAGTGTTCGACTTCAATCATAAATTGATGAGCATTGAAACATCAGTTATCTTTTAATTATGACAAAAACTCAAAAGAGGGTTATGTGGAAGCAGTTTTTATATCAATAGATTAACAATTCAATATACAAATTCTCCCCCGTCTCCCCGTCTCCTCGTCTCCCCGTCTCCCCACACTCCCCGTCTCCCCGTCTCCCCATCTCCCCGTCTCCCCACACTCCCCGTCTCCCCGTCTCCTCGTCTCCCCGTCTCCCCACACTCCCCGTCTCCCCGTCTCCCCATCTCCCCGTCTCCCCACACTCCCCGTCTCCCCGTCTCCCCA
>JAAUYH010102862.1_pt1 | contig 20696 bp, 16 predicted proteins | sample 7278061 | NCBI WGS metagenome assembly JAAUYH01 (sample SAMN14350203, study PRJNA611818) | marine sediment metagenome | isolation source: surface marine sediment (0.6m) | place: French Polynesia: Moorea | collected 2018-08 | reverse complement strand
GCACGATGGGCACCAGGGACCCGAACTGGAAACTGGTCGCAACCGCGGAATGACCGGATTTGCCCGGGCGTTGGCCCTCATGGCGGGTGTCGCCATGACGACCGGCCCGGGATCTGCCGAGACAACCTATACGGTCCTGGAATACGAAGAGCTGCGCGGATGGGAGCATGACGACCACGATGCTGCGCTCAAGGTGTTCCTGAGCACCTGCCCCGACATGAAGGACCCCGACTGGCTGTCGCTCTGCGCGCTGGCCACGAACCAGAAAAACGCGCGCACGTTCTTCGAGCTCTTTTTCCGCCCCGTGCTGATCGAAGATGGCGAGCCGATGCTCTTCACCGGGTATTTCGAGCCCGAACTGAACGGATCGCGCACCCGGACCGCGAAGTTCCGCTATCCGCTCTACCGCAAACCTCCCGAAGTCCGGAACGGCCAAACCTGGTTCAGCCGCGCGCAGATCGAGGAACAGAACATCCTGGACGGCCGGGGGCTCGAGATCGCCTGGATCGACGACCCTGTGGACGTCTTCTTCCTGCATATCCAGGGCTCCGGCCGGGTGCGTCTTCAGGATGGAGATCTGATCCGGGTGGGTTACGGCGGGAAGAACGGGCACAATTACCGCTCCGTTGGGCAAGAGCTTGTGCGCCGAGGCGTCTATGCCGCGCACCAGGTCTCGGCCCAGGTGATCCGGAATTGGGTCAAGCGGAACCCTGTCGAGGGCGCCGAGCTCCTCCGCCACAACCCGTCCTACGTGTTTTTTCGCGAGGTCAATTCGGTCCCAGCGACCCGTGGGCCCTTGGGCGCGATGAATCGCTCGATCACCACAATGCGCAGCATTGCCGTCGACCCGGCCTATGTGCCGCTTGGAGCGCCCGTCTGGATCGAGAAAGGCGGTGCCGACCCCCTGCGACGCCTTATGATCGCGCAGGACACCGGCTCGGCGATCAAGGGCGCCCAGCGCGCGGATATCTTCTATGGCACTGGTGAAGAGGCGGGGCGTGAGGCCGGACGGGTCCGCGACCCGGGCCGGATGATGGTGCTGATGCCGATCCAGCGCGCCTTTGCGCTCGCCCCGGGGGACACCGGTTGACAAGGCGCAAGCCGCGGGGGCTGACCCCCGAGGAGCAATCGCTATGGGATCGTGTCCGGGACCGGACCAATCCGCTGCACCCGCCTCGCGCGGCGCCGAAGCTCCCCGATCAGGTGCGCCAACCTCAGGCAGTTCCGGCGCCCGCCCCGATCCCCAGCTTTCGCATCGGCGAGCGGCATACCGAAACGGCGATCCCTCGGCCCCTGGCGAACGAGCCCGTCCCGCGCCCGGTCAAGATGGACCGCAAGAGCTTCACCAACCTCAAACGTGGCAAGCTCAAACCCGAACGGCGGATCGACCTCCATGGCATGACCCTCTCGCAGGCGCATCCGGCGCTGAACCGCTTCATCCTTGACAGCCATGCCCAAGGCCGGCGTCTGGTGCTCGTGATCACTGGCAAGGGCAAGGCCGAGCGGGACAACGGCCCGATCCCCGTGCGTCGCGGTATCCTCCGCCACCAGGTGCCGCATTGGCTTGAAACGCGGCCCTTGTCGCAGGTCGTGTTGCAGGTCGCCGAGGCGCATCTGAAGCACGGCGGCGAAGGCGCCTATTACGTCTACCTACGCCGCAACCGGTAACCGCCGCCGCGCCGCGCCCACGCCGACCGTGACCAGCCCGGCGGCAACGATGAAGAACAACGCGATCCCAACCATCTGGTCCTCGAAAATCACCCCGTAGTCGATCAACACCCCGGTCATCCCGGGGCCGATCGCCGAGCCCAATACCATCACCGCCGTCGCCAGCGATTTGATCGCGCCCAGGCTGCGCGTTCCGTAAACTTCGGCCCAAAACGCGTTGGGTAGGGTCGAATTTGCGCCTTGCGCCATCCCTATCAGCATCACGCCCACCGCCGCGAGACCCAGCGTCTCCGCCATCCCCACGATCACGAAACCCGCTGCCATCGGCAGCAGATACAAGGGCATCAGCCGCGCTGAGCCCACACGGTCGATCACCCAGCCCGAGGCGATCATCGACAGCACCGCCACCGTGGTGAAGAGCGGGAAGAGCGCGACCAACTCCACATGCGCCCAGCCCTTGGTTTCCGCCAGGTGCACCTGTTGAAAGAAGAACGCGGTCGAGAAGGCCGAGGGCGCCAGAACCGCCGGCACCATCAGCCAGAAAAGCATGCCCCGCAACGCCTCCCCTCGTGTCCAATGCACCCCGTCCATGCCCGTTGACTGGTTCTTGTCCGTCACCGCCCGCGGCGAGCGCTCCAACCGCAAAAGCCGCGTCAGCACCGGCAGCATGACGACCAAGAACACCGCGAACCCAACCCAGAGGAGCCGCCAGTCCAGAATCCCCAACAAAGCCACGATCAGAAGTGGCAAAAGCGCCTCGCCCACGGCATATCCCAACGAAGCGATGCTCAGCGCCCGTCCGCGCGTCGCCACGAACCACCGCGCCATCGCCACGATCGCGATATGGCTCGTCATCCCCTGCCCCGCGAATCGCAACGCGAAGATCGCCACAGGCAATACCCATACCGCCGGTGTCCAGGCCATCAGCAGGCACGCCGCCGCCAAGAGCGCCAGAACGACTGCACCCAGGACCCGGACCCGGAGATAATCAGTCAGCACGCCCGCCCAGATCATCACCACCGCCGAGGCAAAAGTTCCGAGCGTGTAGATCCCGCCCCAGGCCCCGTGCGAGAGGCCGAACTCCGCCCGGATCTCGCCCGCGAAGACCGAGATCACGAAAGTCTGCCCGAAGCTCGAGCAAAACGTCAGCAAGCCGCCCGCCGCCAGGAACGGTGCGTTGTCGCGAAGGAAGTGACTCAGGCGCATGCCTTTCTGTTGCGGAGCCGCGCCGAAAAGGAAAGCGCTATTGCGCGAGCTCGGTCACCGGCGACAGGATGATCGCCGTGGCGTTTTGCACTGTCAGAACCGTCCCCGGAATCAGCCCCGACCGCCCGGCGCTGTCCCCCTGGAACGCGGCATCCAGGTCCCCGGCCCGCGAGAAGATCGAGATCACGTCGGGCGACGATCCGGCGGTGAAATGCCCGGCACCCGAGGAAAACTCGGTCACGTCCACGACCGTGATGTCGAGATCCGAAATCGCCTCGATGTTCTCGAGATTCCCAAGTCGGTTGCGCTGCCCGGTCAGCCGCGCGGACAACGACAGTGCCCGGTCGCGTTTCGACACGAAGATGCCGAATGGTCTCGGCAGTGTTCCGATCCGCTGCGCCTGGCTGCGGAATAGCTCCACGTCGATATCCGGCGAGATCAGGATCACACCGTCGATGTCCCGCGCCACGGATCCCGGCTGGGCAATCGCGATCTGACGCAGGCTCTCCATCGTCAGCAGCGATCCCACCGAATGCGCGACGATCGCGATACTGTCGGCGCCGGCGGCCTTGACCTCGCGGATCAGCATTTCCAGGCCGTCACGGGCATAAAGCACGCTGTCCCGGTCATAGGCGTATCCGAGCGGATTTCCGGCGCTGGGCCAGCTGTAATGCACCGGTACGCCGCGGAACTCGAAATCATGGGCAAGCTGCGTGATCCGCAGCACGCCGTCGGCGAAGTTGTTGTTGAACCCGTGCACGTAGATGATGACGTTGCGCGAGGCGCCCGGCTGCTGCCGCATCGCGCGCGCGAGGTCCGCGCGGAAATCCGTTGTGCTTGCATAAAGTTGCCGAGACGTGGCAATGAAATCGGTCTCGAAATCCGGCGGCCCGTCGGGCCAGCTGATCTCTCCAAGCTCACGCGCGGGCGGAACCGAGATATCGTAGCGCAGGAACCGTGGCGTGCCCGACCGCCTGGAGCCGAAATCGCGGCCCTTGGGCTGCCGGGTCGTCGCGATGAAAACGCTCTGCGTGTCGGCGCGTTCGACGCCGGGGACCACGATCAGCTGTGCCCGGGGCGCGCAGGACGCAAGAAGGAAGACCAGAGAAATTAGAACAAGAGACCGCATCGCGAACCTCGACCAAAGCCACCACGGCTTTGCTTCCTGATACGCCCGTTCCCCGACCCGTGCCAGCGGTATCGATGTCACAGGACGTAGCGGCCGACATCCACCGATTTCGTGAGCTCGCCGAGGTTCTTGTCGACGAAACCCGCATCGACAGTGACCTCTTCGCCGGCGCGATCCGGCGCGGTGAAGGAGAGCTCTTCGAAAACCCGTTCCATCACCGTGTAAAGCCGCCGCGCGCCGATGTTCTCGACGCTCTGGTTCACGTCCGCCGCGATCTTGGCCAGCGCCGCGATGCCGTCCTCGGTGAAGCTGACGGTGACCTCCTCTGTGCCCATCAACGCGGTGTATTGCAGGGTCAGGGCGTTGTCGGTCTCGGTCAGGATGCGGACGAAATCCTCTTCGGTCAGCGCGCGCAGCTCGACCCGAATCGGCAGGCGACCCTGAAGTTCCGGCAAAAGGTCCGACGGCTTGGCGACATGGAACGCGCCCGAGGCGATGAAGAGAATGTGGTCGGTCTTGACAGGTCCGTGTTTCGTGCTGACGGTCGTGCCCTCGATCAACGGCAGGAGGTCGCGCTGCACGCCCTCGCGGCTGACCTCGGCGCCGCGCGCATCGGACCGGCCACAGACCTTGTCGATCTCGTCGAGAAAGACGATGCCGTTTTCCTCCACCGAGGTCAAAGCGGCCCGGTTGACGGCTTCATCGTCGAGCAGCTTGTCCGCCTCTTCCCCGATCAGCACCTCGTAGCTCTCGGCCACCGTCATCTTGCGCCGCACCGTGCGTTGGCCAAAGGCCTTCCCGAAGATGTCGCCGATATTCATCATTCCGCCCATCTGCCCGGGCTGGCCGGGGATCTCGAAAGCGCCCATCGGGTTGGAATGATCGGCGATATCGAGCTCGATGACATGGCCATCCAGTTCTCCGGATTTCAGCTTCTTGCGGAACATCTCGCGGGTCGACTCGCGGGCGTCGACCCCGGCGATCGCCTCGATCACCCGATCCTCGGCGGCCTCGTGCGCGGCGGCCTTGACCTCGTCGCGCATCAGCTCGCGAGTCTGCACGATGGCGGCGTCGACAAGATCGCGCACGATCTGCTCCACGTCGCGGCCGACATAGCCGACCTCGGTGAATTTCGTCGCCTCGACCTTGATGAACGGCGCCTTGGCAAGGCGCGCGAGTCGGCGGCTGATCTCGGTCTTGCCGACACCCGTGGGGCCGATCATCAGGATGTTCTTGGGGTAGACTTCCTCGCGCAGATCATCGCCCAACTGCTTGCGCCGCCAGCGGTTGCGCAGGGCCACGGCCACGGCCCGCTTGGCGTCCTTCTGGCCGATGATGAAACGGTCGAGCTCGCTGACGATCTCGCGGGGGGTCAGGTCGGTCATGGGATGTCCTCAAATCCTGGGGGCCAAAAATCCTTCGAAGGATTTTTCGTAAGAGTTTTCCAAAACTCTTACCCGCCGATGGTCTCCACCGTCAGGTTTCCATTCGTGTAGACGCAAATGTCCGATGCGATCTCCATCGCGCGCCGCGCGACCTCCTCGGCCGAGAGATCGCTGTCCATGAGCGCCCGCCCGGCGGCCAGCGCATAGTTCCCGCCCGAGCCGATCGCGGTCACGTCATGCTCGGGCTCAAGCACGTCCCCTGCCCCGGTGATCACGTAGATCTGGGCACCGTCCGAGACGATCAGCATCGCCTCGAGCTTCTGCAGGTACTTGTCGGTGCGCCAGTCCTTCGCGAGTTCCACCGCCGCCCGTTGCAGCTGCCCCGGCGTCGCCTCGAGTTTCGCCTCGAGACGTTCCAGCAAGGTGAATGCATCCGCCGTGGACCCGGCGAACCCCGCCACGACGTCGAACCCGCCGGGCGACAACCGCCGCACCTTGCGCGCCGTGCCCTTGATGACCGTCTGGCCCAGGCTGACCTGGCCATCGCCCGCAATGACCACCTCGCCGCCTTTCTTGACGCCGATGATCGTCGTGCCATGCCAGCCGGGAAACTCTTCCGCCATGAACGCTCTCCATTCGCTTCGCGCCTATATGGACACGGGCGGCGACGGGAACAAGCCGCCTTTGCCTTGCCCGCGTCCCAGACGCGCTTTAGCTGTGCAAAGCATGGCCACAGCGAAAATCCTGCGCATTTACCTCGACGAGGTGCCGCTGAACCGGGCGCGGAAAGGCAATTTCGTCTTCGTCAACCGCGTGACCGAGGCGTTCGAGGGCGCCGGGTACCGGGTCGAGTTGCGCAAGAATTCCGATACCGAACGTCTGAAATCCGCCGCCAGGCGCGGCTACTCCCTTTTCCTGATGGACGACCCCTTCCACCCCCGCGCGCTTACCATGCGGCGGGCCTATTACTACCCCTACTGGCGGATCGAGGCCTCGGCCAAGCGCTGGGAGTGGCAGATCGCGAAGACCCCGTTCAACCCCGATGACGTCGACCCCGAGCCCGCCGGGGAATTCGCCGAACGGATGCGCCGCTGGATCTTCCGGGAAGCGAAGGGCGAGCCGCGCGGCGACGGCTTTGTCTACGTTCCGTTGCAAGGCCGTCTACTGGAGCAACGCAGTTTCCAGGCCCTTAGCCCCGTGGGCATGATCGAGGCGCTTCTGGCCAAGGAGCCCGCGCGCCAGATCGCCGTCAGCTTCCACCCCGGCGAGACCTATTCCGACGCCGAACAGGTCGCGATCCGCGAACTGTCAGAGCGCTACCGTCAGATCGAGATCACCCGTGCCCCGATGGCCCATCTTCTCCGGGACTGCGACTACGTGGCGACGCAGAATTCCTCGGTTGCGCTTTCGGGCTATTTCAACTTCAAGCGCGCGCTGTTCTTCGGACAGATCGACTTTCACCACATTGCCGCGAACGTGCCCGCGTCGGGTGTCGACGGCGCTTTCGAGGCGCTGGCCGAGCTCGACCCCGACTACGCCCGGTACGTCTACTGGTTCCTTGTGCAGACCACGATCAGCGCCCGCGCCGATGACGTGTCCGAGCGCATCCTTGCCGCCGTCCGCAGCCACGGTTGGGAAGTCTGACCCCCTGAAACGACAAAGGGGCGCCGAAGCGCCCCAGTTAATCCCGCCGAAGCGAGGATCAGATCGATTCGTCGATCCAGCTCGCCATCGCGGCCTTCGGCGCGGCGCCGGTCTTGTTCGACACGACCTGGCCGTCCTTGAAGAGGAACAGCGCCGGAATACCGCGCACGCCCATCGACGCCGGCGCGTTCGGGTTCTCGTCCACATTCACCTTCACGATCTTGACCTTACCGGCATATTCGTCGCTCAGCTCCTCCAGCGCGGGGCCGATCTGCTTGCAGGGTCCGCACCATTCCGCCCAGAAATCGACGACAACGGGGATGTCGGAATTCTTAACTTCGGCGTCAAAGGTGTCATCGGTGACAGCGACGGTGGCCATGGAATGTCTCCTTGCGGCATCAGAACAGGTGCAAGAGCTAGGCGGTCGTCGGGCGAAGGTCAAGATGTAGAGGCACGTTGCAAGGCGGCACTCACAATCTCGTGCGGTAGGGCCATGAGGCTGGGCCCGCGGGTCCAGAGGATCGCGGTCTCCACGGTGCGGTCCGGATAGATCGCCTCGAGTGCCTGTTGATACGCCCCCATCTGCCGCAACAGACCCTCGGGCACGTCCGCGGGGCGATCCGGCACAACCATGTTGGTCTTGAAATCGACGGCCAGCACCCGGTCCGGCGACAGGATCAACCGGTCCACTGTTCCGTGAATCCGGGCCTCGTTCAGATCGGGCAGCGCCGCGCTCAGATCGACCTCGGCCAGGGCAGAGGGATCGAAGAGATGCGCGAGCTCGGGAGCGTCGAGCACAGCCCGCGCCTCGGCCAGGTCCGCGGCGGCTTCCTCCGATTCGCCGCCATCCGGTCCTATGCTGAGCAGCCGCTCGGCCAAGTCGCCCCACTCCGCTTGAGGCGCACCGGGCAAGAGCTCCAGCAGTCGGTGAATCCGCCGCCCATGCCGCTTGGCCACCTCCTCATCGCCAGCTTCGACCGCCGCACCCAGAACCTTCGCACCGCCCAACTCGGATGGGGACCGGGTCATCTCGACCTTCTCCACGGGGGCGAGCCGTGCCCGCGCCCAATCCGGAAACTCCACGGCATCCGTCGGTGTCTCGGTCACTTCGTCCGTCGCCTCCGGCCATTCCCCGTACTGATACCGCAACCCCTGCCCCGTCGGCATCTGCACGGGCACGGCGCCGAGATGCTGCATCCCCTCCTCGGCGATCTTGTACCAGCTTTCGCCGTGTTTGCCCTCTTTCCCCGCGCAAGCCACGATCAGCCAGGTCTCCGCCCGCGTCGTCGCGACGTAAAAGAGCCGTTGCGCCTCCTCCTGTTGAGCGGCCTTCATTCTCGCATAGGCATCCCGCATGATCCCCGGCCGATCCGCCTCGGACGCCTTCCACGCCGGTTGCCCGTCTGGCAGCTTCACGATCTCGTCCCGCACCGTGATCGACCGCTCCCCGGTGTCCGGCAGGATCACGATCGGCGCCTCGAGCCCCTTGGCCCCATGCACCGTCATTACCCGGATCAGATCCCCCGCGGCGTCCATCTGCCGCTTGATCTCGACCTCCTCGGTTTCGAGCCAGGCCAGAAAGCCGGTGAGGCTCGGGATCTCCATCCGCTCATAGGCCAGCGCCTGGGACAACAGCGCGTCGATCCCGTCCTCGGCCTCGCGTCCCAACCGCGCAAGCAGCCTGCGCCGCCCGTCATGCCGGATCAGGATACGCTCGATCAGATCGTAAGGCCGCAGGAAATCGGCATTGTCGCGCAGGTCGTCGAGGATTTCCATCGTTTCGGGGAACTCCTCGGCCCGGCCGCGCAGCGCCTCCCAGAGATAGGCCTTGCCTCGCTCGGCAGCGAGATCAAAAAGCCCTTCCTCGCTCCACCCGAAGAGTGGTGAGCGCAGTGCCGCCGCCAGCGACAGGTCATCCTCCGAGGTCCCCAGAAACGCCAGAACCGCCGCGAGGTCCTTCACGGCTAACTCCGCCCCCAGCTTCAACCGGTCCGCACCTGCCACCGGCAGGTCAGCCGCCTTGCATGCGCGGATAATCTCTTCGAAAAGCGCCGAGCGCCGCCGCACCAGGATCAGGAAATCGCCTGCCCTGATCCGTCGACTCCCGCCTTTTTCGCATGGAATAGAGCCTGTTTCGATCATCTCCGCGATTGCCTCGGCGATCCTCTTGGCAAGGATCACCGTGTGATGGCTCTCGCGCCGGATATCGACGGGATCGTACCAGTTCGGCTTCGCAGGCTTGTCGTGTTCCGGCACCGGCGGCCAGAGGTCCACCCGCCCCGGCAGGTCATCGTGAAACGCCCGGTGCTTGACGTCCTCGCCGAATGACGCACCGCCTTGACCGCCGGTTGTCACATCCACCAGCCTCAGGACCGCTTCGGAGGAGCGGAAGGAATACTCCAGTTCCTTGCGCATCAGCCCGACCCCGACGGCGCCGAGCCGCTCTGCAAACGCCTCCCGCATCCGGTCGAATTCCGCCGGATCGGCGCCTTGGAAGGAATAGATCGACTGTTTCTTGTCGCCCACGACGAAGATCGTCCGCTCCTTACCGTCGCGCGCCCCGAGACCCGAGGTGAATTCCTGCGCCAGCCGCTCGATCACCTGCCACTGCGCCGGGCTCGTGTCCTGCGCCTCGTCCACAAGGATATGGTCGAGCCCACCGTCCAGCCGGTAAAGCACCCACTCCGACGCCTCGGTGTCGCCCAGCAGCGCACGCGTCTTCAGGATCAGGTCGTCGAAATCGAGCCAGCCATGCCGCGCCTTGCGCGCCTCGTATTCCGTCAGAAATACCTGCGAGAAGTCATAGAGCACCGCCGTGTTCCGCGCCGCCCGTACCCTGAGCAACCGCTCCCGCCCCGCCTCGACCCGCTCCATCAGCGCGTCGAGCGCATCCATCTGGCCGCCAAGCGCCGTTTGGGTGGATTTTGTCGGCACCGATCCGATCTTTGCCGAGAATGGAACCTTTGCTCCGGACTTCGTTAGAAATACGTCGCTCAGAACCTCGAACAACTCTGTGAGATTGCTCCAGTTGATTGCCTCAAGTCGAGCCGCAAGAGTCTGGTCGGTCTTGCTTCCCACCTCCCGCAGAACTGGCAAAATTCCCTGAATCAGAGACTGTTCATTGCCCTCGAACACTTCCCCCATCACATCCGTCTCGGTCAGTGCGGGATCGATGTCGTACCAGCCCGCGACCACCTCCCACGCCACTGGCGCGCGCAACTGCTCCTGGTGCTTGACGATCTCGCCGGTCAACGACACGAGGTCCTCACCGGTATAGATCACCGCCACGGCGTCGAGCTCTGCCTGTCCCGGGCCAGACGCCAAGGCATCCACCACGTCCTCGCGCAGCAGCACCGCAGCTCGGTCGTCCATTTCGACGAATTGCGGCGACACCCCAGCCTCGAGCGGAAACCGCCGCAAAAGCGACGCGCAGAACGAATGGATCGTCTGGATCCGCAGCCCGCCCGGCGTTTCGATCGCGCGCGCGAAGAGCCTCCGCGCCTCGGAAAGCCTCTCGCGATCCTCGACCCCCGGCACACCAAGCTTGCTCAACGCGCTCGCCAGCAGTGCGTCGTCCTTCATCGCCCACTCGCCGAGCCGCTTGAAAAGCCGGTTCTGCATCTCGGAGGCCGCGGCTTTGGTGTAGGTCAGGCAGAGGATGTTCTGCGGATCGACCTTCTCGAGCAACAGCCGCGCCACCCGGTCGGTCAGCACTCGCGTCTTGCCCGACCCCGCATTCGCCGAGAGCCATGTCGAGGCCCGCGGCTCCGCCGCCTGATTCTGCCGTTCGGTGGCGGCGTCGAGCGTCATGACCCGACCCTCCGCGGCTCCGGCGCATCGCTTTCGTCCCACTCTCCGAAACGTGCGAGATGATCGTAGTCGCCGCCGTGCGCGGTGCGCTCAATCGCCCGGCGCGAGGTGTAGCCCAAGGTCTCGCCTCGATAGGCGCCGAGCAAGGATAGAAGCTCCGCCCTCGCTTTGCTGGTCTCCTCGGATTCAAGCGAAATAGTGACGTATTTCGGTGAACTTCCCAGTCCGATATAGGCGACCTCGCATACTGTGTTCTTAGGGAGGTTCTCAACCGCGCCGTGTTCGACCATCACCGCGGACAGCAGCAGCTGCTTGTCAAAATGCCTCTGCTGATCCTGGGTCGGGACTGACCCGGTCTTGTAGTCATAGATTGCAAGCGATCCGTCCGGCAGCCGATCCACCCGGTCGATCCGCCCGGCGAGAGTGACCTCCACATCTGGAAGTGACAGCGCCCCTTTTCGCTCCTGCGCAATTGGTTCGCGATCAGACTGCCGGTCCGCTTCGCCGGCAATGAACCAGTTCGCGACCCGCAAGAGCCTTGCCCGCCAAAGCCGTTGTGTCGCGGGCCAGGGCACCTCCTCGGACAAAACCTCGTCCATCGTTGCCACGAGGCGCGCGTGATCGGACTCCGACCCCGTCACCGGCCCCTCATCGATAAACCGTCCCAGGACCTTGTGCACCACGATCCCGCGCAACGGCGCGTCGGCGGCGGGTTTCAGCGACTCCAGCGCCCGCAGCCCCAGAACCCGCCGTGCGTAGACCCAGTAGGGATCGCGGATCAGCCGCTGGATCTCGGTGATCGACAGCTCCTTAGGCCGCATCGCGACTGGCGGGCTGGGGCAGGGCCGTTTCGCCGGCGCAACATTGGCCTCGGGTGTATTCAGCCGCTCAGCCATACGCAGCCACCGGTCGCCCCGTGCCTTCATGGTTTCCAGCGCCGCAGCGCTTTCCTTCGACAACCCGACCAGCAGGTTCGTCAGACGATTCACCCAACGCGACGGCACCGTCTGTGCCTCGGCATCGCGCACGGCCCGGGTCAGGATCACCTCGGGCGCGGCCACCGCCTGTTGGAAATCGTGCGCCGAAAGCCCGATCCGTCGCTCCGGCATCAACAGTTCAGCATCATGGCGCATCTTTCGATTGAGCCAGGGATCGGGCTTGGCCGCCTCCGGCCAGACGCCCTCGTTGAGCCCGCCGAGGATCACAAGCTCCGCGCCCTGCACCCGCGCCTCGAGCGTGCCCCAGATCATGATACCGGGATGGGTGCCGACAGCGTCACGCACCTCCCCGCGCTGCAATACGGCATGAAACAGAGACGCATAGTCACTCGGCGACAGCAGCCCACCATGCGCCGCCTCGCGCTGCAGTTCAGTGACCCAACGCCGGGCCTCGATGCCTGCGGACCGTTCCCAAAGCCCGCCGCTGCCTTCAGCTCCGGGTCCGGCGGCGAGCGCCTCTGCAAGGGCGATGTGATGCGTCAGTTGGGCTGAGAGCGGCCTTTCGCCCACCTCCTCCAACCCGTCGAGCAACGTCGCAAGCCACGCCGCCCAGGCCTGCCTCTCCTCGCTGCCCCCGGCCGCCCAGGCGACCAGATCCGCCGGACCGGGAAACGGCGGCCCGTGGCGCCGCAACCGCAGCTCCAATTCCCGAGTGTACCGAAGATGCGCCCCGCGCAGGCTCTCGGCCTCGCCATGCGACACGGCCGCAACACCGGTGGAATTGGTCAATGGATGTTTGAGCAGGGTCAGAAGCGCCTCCGCGGACAGCCTTTTCCCGAAAAGCTCCGCCACGTGGCGCAGGAAACGCCCCGGCGCCGACAGCGGCAAGGGCCGCCCGGCGCTGTCATCGGGCGTGATGCCCCACCTGTCGAGCGCCGCCGTCACCTGCCGGGTCAGCGTCCGGTCCGGAGTGATCAATGCGGCGGTCCGGCCGCGGTCGGCGGCCGCGCGCAGCGCAAGGGCGATCGCCTCGGCCTCGGCGCGCGGCGATTCCGCCTGAATCAGCGTCATGTTTGCGGTCGCCTCGGCCAGCCCATCGAGCCTGCGCCCCTCGCTCAGCCATTGATCCGTCACCGGCGCGGGCCGCAGCGCAAGCGAGATCAGCCGGTTGCGCGCCGGGCTTGCCGGTGGAGTCTCATGCCACGCCACGATGTCGTCCGGCCGGGCCGTCAATGTCCTCAGCAGCCGGGCGAAGCGGAATTGCGGGTGATCCTCGGCGGTCATCGCATCGTGGAGACGGTCCCAGATCGCCGCGGGCATATCGAAATCCACGCCCGGCAGGATCACCGCCCCCTGCGGCAGCCGCGCCACCGCTTTCATCAGCAATCCCGTCGCCCCGCGCGACCCGGTGGAACCCGCCACGATCACAGGATGCTCGGGCGGCGCCGTCTCCCAGCGGCCCCTCAGCCGCTCGATCACCATCCGCTGCCGCGCCTCGCCGTCAGGGTCCTGGGCGCTATTGGCAAAGAACGCCTCGATCAACTGGACGAATTTGAGGCTGCGTTGCCAGTGGCCGGACTGGTCGGAGACATCGAGTGCGCGGATTTTTTCAGGCGGGACGCCCTCGCCCTGCATCTCGTCCATCAGCGCTGCGAGGCTGTCGGCGAGATCGAACAGCGCGCCACGTGGAGCAAGGTCGGGCTCTTGGTCGAGCAGCTTGGCGATCAGTTGCGTCAGTTCCAACCGCCGCCGCAAGGGCGAGGCGGGGGGCGGGATGTCAGAAAGCAACACGTCATCCGCAAGATCCGTCACCAGCCGCAAACGCGGCAAAAGCCGCGCCGGACCGTCGTCAAAAAGCGTCTTGAGCCGCCGCTGCATCCGCCGCGTGTTCACGAAGATCTCGACCCGCGCCCAGGCCTCGGGCGGCTGCCCGTCCAGTCGGGCTTCGAGCCCTCGAAGTACACCCAATGGGAAATCCGCGCCCGGCGGTAGCCCGAAAAGCCGTGGCGCCGTGCTGGGCTCAAACATCCCGCGCCTCCGACAGCAGCGCTTCGGCGAGCGGGATCGTATTTGGCCGCCCGACATCACACCAGCCCCCGGCATGCAGGATGCCGTAAAGCCGCCCACTCGCCGCAATCGCGTCCCAGACCCGATTCAGCGAGAACACGTCGTCCTGCACATCCGCCACGCGCGCCGTTTTTATGATCTGCAGGCCGGCATAGACCGCGTCACTCCCCCGGTTCAGTTGACCGTCGGGTCTCAGATCGAAATCCCCGCCGCCCGTATGCCCCACCGCCGCCGTCGCCGGCACCAGCATCAACAGTGCGTCCATCCGCGCCGGGAGCCAGGCCGTGCGCAGGGCGTCGATGATGCCCATCCCGGTCCAAACCGCGTCGGTGTTCAAGGTCATCACGGCCTCGCCCGACAGCAATGGAAGCGCCGCCTTCAGTCCTCCACCCGTGTCCAGCAATTCCGATTCCGGGCTGATTCTGATCCCACGCTCCTCCAGAATCGGCGTGAGCATTTCGCCGAGGTAATGCGTATTTGCGACCACCCGCGCCACCCGCGCCTCGGTCACGAGATCGAGCGCATGATCCAGTAGCGGACGCCCGGCGACCTCGACCAGAGGCTTCGGACGCGTGTCGGTCAGCGGCGCCATCCGGGTGCCGAGCCCAGCGGCGAAGAGCATTATCGCATCGGGACGGTCGGACATCGGCCTCTCAGGTAATCCAGATGGGTGTCGGTGGGCAAAGGCAGGATGGCAGCAACGATGTCCCGCAATTCGGCGAGATCGGGATGGGCAAGACAGGCCTGCAGCTGTCCCCAAACGCGCCGGATCTGGTCTAGATACTGCGGTTTGCCGTCACGCAGCGAGAGCCTTGCGAAGATTCCCAGAATCCGCAGGTGCCGCTGCGCGCCGACGGCGGCCATTGCCCGCGTGACATCATCCAAAGTAAGCCCTGCTGTGGCGGCGAACCGGTCGGTCATCGCCACGGCCAGCGTCTGAGGCACGTCCCGCCGGGCATCCTGCAACAGCGAGACCAGGTCATAGACCACAGGACCCACCAGCGCGTCCTGGAAATCGAGCAGCCCGGTCCGGGCGGCGCCCTCGCGGTCCGGCAGCCAGATCAGGTTCTCCGCATGATAATCGCGCAGCAGCATCACGTCGTCGCCGAGCACCGCCGACTGCAGAACAGTCTCTAATTGGGCGGAAAACGCCTTCTTTGCGCCATCCGCAACCGCTTCGGGCACGTACCAATCCAGCACCAAGGCCGCCTGTTCCGTCATCAGCTCTGACGAAAAATGCACCAGCCCGTCCGGCACATTGCCCTCGCGCAATCGCGCCAGGACGGAAACCGCATTCTCGTACAGCAAAGGCTCCAGCGACGGATCTCTCTCGATCACGCGGACAAAACCGGCATCACCGAGATCCTCCATCAGGATCAGACCCGTGGAAAAATCCGCCGCGAATACTTCCGGCGCGCTCAGGCCAAGGCCGCGCAGATGCTCCGCGATGGTCAGGAAGGCGCGCAGCTCCGCCTCCGTCCCGCCCGGGTGGTCCATCAGCACCGCGCCGTCGAGCCGCCAATAGCGCCGTGCCGAAGCATCACCGGCCAGGGGCGCCGTCCGCGAATGCGCCCAGCGCGTACCCTTTAGAAAACGCCCGATTTCCGGCCTTGCCTCAGGCATCTTCGAAACTCGCCGGCAACGCATCGAACACCGCGGCCCAGCGCGCGCTTTCCGACTGCGCGAGCAATTCACGCTCCCCTCGCCGCTCCGTCATTGAGAACTCCAACGACAAACCGCCGCCGGGCGCCAGATCTCCCAGCCGGTCCGGCCACTCGATCAGGCAGACAGCGTTCTCGAATGCATCCTCAAGCCCCAGTTCCAACACCTCGGCGGGATCGCCGAGCCGGTAGAGGTCGCAATGCCAGAGCTCCACAACTCCGTCGGTGTAGATCTGCACCAGGGTGAAGGTAGGCGAGGGGACATCCTCGACCCGCCCGGCTGCTGCCAGTCGAGCCTGGATCAGTGCCCGCGCGAAATGTGTCTTGCCGGCGCCGAGCCCGCCCGACAGCAACAAGACATCCCCTGGCGTCAGGTGCGGCGCCAACGCAGCGGCGAACCGGGCCGTTGCGCCTTCGCTTTCAAATCGGAAACTACGGGAAAAACCGGGCGTCATGGCCGCACTTTGGACAAGCGGCCCCGACCCCGCAAGGGTGCAACCGTCAGGAGGAGGCGCAGCGCGTCTCGGCTTCTTCGACGGCGGCGGTAAAGCCAAAGAGTGAGAACTTGTCCTCGGTCCGCGTGCCTCGCGATGATACCCCGACCAGCGTCGCATCCGCCCCGCGTTTCAGGGCGGCGATGATCCTCGCGTCTTCCGCGTCAGAGGCGGACCAGGCCATCTCGCCATCGGTAAAAAGCTCGAAGGTGGCATCGCCCACCGTCATCGACACGGTGGAGCCGTCGCGGAAGGGATAGCCGCCCGTGAACGAGACCTGCCCCTTCACGCCGCTGCCGGGAATGTACGAGACGAAGAGAAGGATATCGCCGCGGCGCACAGCGACCACGCGACCGTCGCGCGTGTTCACGGTTTCCTTGGGGCTCGATACGCTCCAGCATTGCTTCGGATCGTCGGCCTCAAAAACGCTCCAATCGGTGTGCGCGGCCACGCGGTTGCGCGATTCCTGCGCCGCGACCATCGTTCCGGCACAGATCACAGCCACGCCGGCCAGCCCGCGAATCAGTCCTTGATACATCCGTCTCACAGCCTCCAGCCGTCTCTGCCTCTGCCGCCGGCCCCGGCCAATCTTACGTGACCTTTCCGGGCGGGCGTGCGATGGTCCATCCGATTGGGGCAGCTTAGCGGATTTGGTCCGACAAGTGAAAGACCTGTTGGCAGAAAATCGCGCAAGCGTGAGGGGATAGATCGCATGACGGAAGCGGTTCCACTGGTCGAGGTTTGGCGCGGTGAAGTCCTGGAATCGGTGCATGCCGGCCACGCGGTGATCTGCGATTCCTCGGGGGACGTGGTGCAAGCCTGGGGGGACCCTGGCAAGGTGATTTTGCCGCGCTCGTCGAGCAAGATGATCCAGGCGCTGCCCTTGGTGGAAAGCGGGGCGGCGGACGCGGCCGGTTTAACGGACCGGCACCTGGCGCTCGCCTGCGCCTCGCATCAGGGCGCGGCGGTGCATTCGCGGATGGTAACGGCCTGGCTCGCCAATCTGGGCCTGAGCGACGATGACCTGCGTTGCGGACCCGAGGAACCGCGCGATATCGAGGCGCGCGACGCCCTGATCCGTGCCCGCGGCTCGCCTTGTCAGTACCACAACAACTGCTCAGGCAAGCATTCCGGCTTCCTGACCCTGACCCGCCACCTGGGCGCGGGACCGGAATACATCGACCCCGAGCACCCGGTGCAGAAGGCCGTGCGCGAGGCCACCGAGGACGTCACGCAAGAGACGACGCCGACCTTTGCCATCGACGGCTGTTCCGCCCCGAATTTCGCCGCGACGCTTCACGGCTACGCCCGCGCGATGGCGTTCTTCGCCAACGCACGCGACGACGGTCCGGTTCGTGAACAGGCCGCCGCCCGCCTGCGCCGTGCCATGGCCGCATATCCCGAGCTTGTGGCCGGGACCGGCCGTGCATGCACCGAGCTGATGCAGGCGATGGAGGGACGGGTCTCGATCAAGACCGGCGCCGAGGGCGTGTTCGTCGCGATTGTGCCGGAAAAGGGCCTCGGCGTGGCGCTGAAGATCGCCGATGGCGCGACGCGCGCTTCGGAATGTGCGCTGGCCTCGATCCTGATCGGGCTCGGCGTGCTGGACCCCGAGCACCCTGCCACCTTACGCCGTCGCAACGCGCCTGTCCTCAACCGTGCCGGGCGTACGACGGGGTATATCCGGCCCGCCGAGGGTGCGTTTTCCGCCTAATCAGTGACGAATTCATCCCGGGAATAGCCCTGCAGATAGAGCAGCGCTGTCAGGTCGCCGTGGTTCACCCGCACATCGCACTGTGCCGCGACCGAGGGCTTGGCGTGCAGCGCCACACCCATGCCGGCGAGCCCCAGCATTCCGAGATCGTTTGCCCCATCGCCCACGGCCAGCACCTGATCGTGCCCGATCCCAAGCCGCGCTGATACCTCCTTGAGTGCCGCAACCTTCGCATCCCGCCCGAGGATCGGCTCTTCCACCTCTCCAGTCAGCACCCCATTGTGATCACAAAGTACATTCGCGCGAAATTCATCGAATCCCAGCTCACCGGCTACCCGCCGCGCAAAGGCCGTGAACCCGCCGGAGACCAGCACTGCGAACCCGCCATGGGCCTTCATCGTCGCAACAGTGACCTTCCCGCCCGGCATGTAAGTGATCCGCTCCGCCAGAACCTTGTCGATCACGCCAACATCCATTCCCTTCAACAGCCCGACCCGTTCTCGCAGTGCACCCTCGAACTCCAGTTCACCATTCATGGCGCGCGCCGTGATCTCGGCCACACGGTTCCCGACCCCGGTCTCATCAGCCAGCTCATCGATGCATTCCTGCTGGATCAGTGTCGAATCCATGTCCGCCAGCAGCATCGCCTTGCGCCGACACTCGGCGCCCTGAACCGCCAGATCGACACCCATCCCCTGTATGTCATCCCAAACCTCCCAGAGGTTCCCGGGGATCTCCGGAATCGAAATCTCGGCTGCTTCATCCGGCGCGAGCCACACCGCATCCCCGCCGCCCCAAGCGTTGCGCAGGCTGTCCACCAACGCGGGCTCCAGGTTCCGCCGGTCAGGCGCGGCGATCAGTGTCGCGACATACATTCGTGTCTCCTCTCCATCGGGTTCGGCAAACGTGATCACAAAAACGGAAGATTTGCAGCGCTACACCTCTGCCGCCTATAGCGACACTTTTGCCGTTGAGAAAGGGCCGCGACCCGCGTATGTCCGGCGGTGGGACACCCCTCCCCAACGAGGGGCGCATATCTGGAAGGATATCCATCGATGGATACGATCAAACCGGCGACGCGGCCGGCCAATCCGCGTTTTTCGTCTGGCCCTTGTGCCAAACCCCCGACCTTCACGCTCGACAAACTCGCCGACGCAGCACTTGGCCGCTCGCACCGCGCCGCGGTCGGAAAGGCCAAGCTAAAGGCCGCGATCGAGACGACGCGAGAGATCCTCGGCGTGCCCGCCGACTACCGTATCGGCATCGTGCCCGCCTCGGACACCGGCGCCTACGAGATGGCGATGTGGAACCTCCTGGGCGAGCGTCCCGTGGAGATGGCGGCATGGGAGAGTTTCGGTGCGGGCTGGGTGACGGATGCCGTCAAGCAGCTCAAGATCGACGCCACGGTGCACACCGCCGAGTATGGGAAAATCGTCGATTTGGCCGGTTTAGACTACAAAAACGATGTCTGTTTCACCTGGAACGGCACCACCTCTGGCGTCCGCGTGCCCTCAGGCGACGTGATCCCCGCCGATCGCGCTGGGCTGACGCTCTGCGACGCGACCTCGGCTGCGTTTGCGATGGACCTGCCCTGGGACAAGCTCGATGCCACGACGTTTTCCTGGCAAAAGGTGCTCGGCGGTGAAGCCGCCCATGGCATCCTGATCCTGAGCCCCCGTGCCGTCGAACGGCTGGAAAGCTACACCCCGCCCTGGCCGCTGCCGAAGATCTTCCGCCTCACCAAGGCCGGCAAGCTGATCGAGGGCATCTTCGAGGGCGCGACGATCAATACGCCGTCGATGCTCGCGGTCGAGGATTACCTCTTCGCGCTCGATTGGGCAAAGTCAGTGGGTGGCCTGCCCGGACTCATCGCGCGCGCCGACGCGAACGCCGCGGTGATCGACCGTCTTGTCGCGCAACACGACTGGGTCGAGAACCTCGCCGAGGACCCGGCGACCCGCTCGACCACCAGCGTCTGCCTGAAATTAACCGATCCCCGGATCACCGACGGCGCGGCATTCGCCAAGGCAGTCGCCAAACGGCTCGAGACCGAGGGCGTGGCCTTCGACATCGGCGCCTATCGCGACGCGCCGCCGGGTCTGCGGATCTGGTGCGGTGGCACGGTGGAAGCCGCCGATCTCGAGGCGCTGATGCCTTGGATCGAGTGGGCCTTTGCCACCGAGATCGACGCCCAGCGCGCCGCCGCCTGACCAGATCAAAGTCCGACGGAATTCCGATGGAATTCCGATGCTATTCCGATACCGAAAATGGAGCCCAAAATGGCCCCCAAAGTTCTCGTCTCCGATAAGCTCTCCGAGACCGCCGTGCAGATCTTCCGCGACCGCGGAATTGACGTGGATTTCCAGCCCGACCTTGGCAAGGACAAGGAGGCGCTGCTGTCCGTCATCGACCAGTACGACGGCCTCGCGATCCGTTCCGCCACCAAGGTCACAGAGAAATTGTTGAATAACGCCAATGGATTGAAGGTCATCGGCCGCGCTGGGATCGGCGTCGACAATGTCGATATCCCGGCCGCCTCGAAGAAAGGCGTGATCGTGATGAACACGCCCTTCGGCAACTCGATCACCACAGCCGAGCACGCCATTGCGATGATGATGGCCGCGGCGCGCCAGATCCCCGAGGCAAATGCCTCAACCCATTCTGGTAAATGGGAAAAATCCCGCTTCATGGGGGTCGAGCTGACCGGCAAAACCCTCGGCGTGATCGGCGCCGGCAATATCGGGTCCATCGTCATAGATCGCGCTCACGGCCTGCGCATGAAGGTGATCGCCTATGACCCCTTCCTCAGTGAGGAACGCGCCGACAGAATCGGGGTGGAGAAGGTGGAACTCGACGACCTCCTCCGCCACGCCGACTTCATCACCCTGCACGTACCGCTGACCGACAAGACCCGGAATATCCTTTCAAAAGAAGCACTTGCAAAAACCAAGCCCGGGGTTCGCATTGTCAACTGCGCCCG